>Ga0055584_100006124_pt1 | contig 11794 bp, 7 predicted proteins | sample OSDHelmetaG_FD_58716 | JGI IMG/M metagenome (GOLD analysis project Ga0055584, IMG submission 58716) | Pelagic marine sediment microbial communities from the LTER site Helgoland, North Sea, for post-phytoplankton bloom and carbon turnover... | ecosystem: Environmental > Aquatic > Marine >... | reverse complement strand
AACTAGCCCCAACTCACCTCTGGGCTCTCGTCGCCGGCTGTGCACTAGCAGCCGGGCTGCTCATCGCCCCGAATACCAGCCAAGCAGCAGATGGTATGACCACAAATGCCACCACATCGAACACCGAGACGCTACAAGGACAAGACACAGCGGCCGCCGTGGCGGCTATCGAGGCGCAAGCGACTGGCGGGGTGAAGCAAATATCGGCGGGATCGCGGAGTGCCTGTGCCACGACCGGCGACGGTTCAGTCTTTTGTTGGGGAGACAATTCCTCCGGGCAACTAGGGGATGGCTCCTCCGGGCAACTAGGGGATGGCACGCCCGTCAGTAGCGTTCGCCCGGTCAGGGTACGTGCCGGTGATCAGGGAACTGGGGAATACTTCGCGGGGGCGGTACAGGTCTCCACCGGTCGATCTCACGCCTGCGCCATCACCCAATCACAAGAAGCGTACTGCTGGGGGAATCAGCTAAGGCTAGGTACTGGGCTCGCTGATGGTTTTCAAGACACACCCAAGAAAGTCAGCACTGCGACAGTGTCCAAAGACGGGGTCAGGCCTGGTTCCTTCCCGCAGGGGAGTATCACCGAGATCTCTGCCGGCTGGAAGGTAACCTGCGCTCGGCGCCGGGAGGAATGGCGGTCAGGCCTACTGCTGGGGAGATTTGGCGATGTCGAGCTATCCGGGTCAGGGACTGCCGTGGCTGGTGAGCAATGAAGGCTTCCCGGGGGAGGACTTCAGTAATGACAACGTCTCCGCTGTGTCGGCGGGTGGCACTCACGCATGCCTGGTCCAGCAGGGCAACGCCTGGTGCTTGGGTTCAAACTACACGGGACAAGTAGGGCACGGAAGCGTAGGTAACAATGCAGAGCCGCTCGCACCGGTGGTTGCCAGACCCGGTGACAGTTCGCGACTAAGCGGCGTCACCGCCATTAATGCCGGTGAATCCCAAGGGGGGGAATCCAATCAACGCGCTCATACTTGCGCCATCACAGGTGAACCACCTAATGCGCAGACGTACTGCTGGGGAAATAATTCCTCCGGGCAACTAGGGGACGGCAAGTTCGATGCGGGGGGTGTGGGAGTGCCAGTAAAGGTCAATGTTCCGGTCGTATCCAGTTTACCCAACGGGGATGTCGCATCCGTTTCTGCAGGCGTGGAACATACCTGCGCAGTGACACAGGCCGGAGCCGCTTACTGCTGGGGTAACGGCTACGACGGAGCGCTGGGAACGGGTAAATCCGGCAAAGTTGCGTCTCCTGTCCCGGTCGCTGAACCCGAAGGTGGTGTGCAGGGGCTGAGTCCTACTCGACAAATCTCCGCCGGGGTGGACTTTACCTGTGCAGTGGGAACTTCTGCTGGCGCTTTTTGTTTCGGGCTTAATAATCAGGGCCAGTTAGGAATCGGAACAGCCGAGGGGCCGGAAAACTCAGCGAAGATCTGCCAGAACACAGCGCGAGGTGAAGAGCCGGTGTGTTCGCTATGGCCGTTGGCTGTTTCCGGGCAACTGCGAGTCTTCCCGTCACCGGTGGTGCTGCCAGATACCAAGACCGGCGATGCAACCACCGCGGACGTCCGGCTACGAGCATCGTTCTTGGCGGAGTCTGTTGATGTGAAAGTAGACATTCCCAAGGGCGACAAAGAGGGCTTCGCCTACTCACCTTCATCTGGCTGTGCCACGACCGGCAATATCGTGGCTTTCACGGAGGTCAACTGCCTCGGTCAAATCGATTTCTCGCCACAAAAATTGGGTCAATACTCCGCAACGATGCGACTTACGCCGCTTGAGTATCCCTACGCTGATGCTGAATTCTTGATCTCGGGACTAGCTACCGGAGACTCTTCGGGCGCCGTTGTCTCCGGTGATCCCGTCGACTTCGGAGATGTGTCGACTTTCACCGCCAAGAAGAATCAGGCCATAATCACGAACATCGGTGATTCTCCGTTGCGGGTCGCCGGAGTGAAAATCGCCAACGACCCGGACGATGAGTTCGCTGCACCCAAATCGGGAAATAGATGCTTAGGCAAAACCATCCAGCCTGGGGACTCCTGCAAGATTGCGGTTCAGTTCTTCCCACGGCACCTAGATACCTCGGTGGCCTTGCTGAAATTGCAGTCAAACGCCCAAGGCAAGGCAACCATCGGTCTCACCGGTGTGGGAGTGGCGACCGACAGCAGTGGGGTCAGTTTGGGGAAAGTCCGCAAACTCAACGCTCCCAGCAAGAAGACGAAGTCTAAGCGAGCGTTGGTGAAGTGGAAACGGCCAAAAACCCAGTTGCCCGTTACGAGTTACCAGACCCGGACCAAGAAGTGCATCAAAAAGAGCGCCGGCGGCTGGAACTGCAAGAAGCCGAGCTGGTCAAAATGGCGCGATAAGGATCCTCGTCCGAACGTGAACGGCTGGATCTCACGCGACTACCGCAAACTCACGCCACAAACCCGCTACAAGGTTCAGGTCAGAGCGTTGTCTAACGACATCCGGGGCAAGAAGTCCGCAATCCCGGTGACGACGACCAAAACGGGAGTACCTACCCGACCAGGCAACGGTTAATCGGCGAGTGCTTGTGTCAGCCGCTTGATTTGCCGCTCGATGCGGTATTCAGCGGCCAGCTGGGTGAGGGCTGCTGCCTGCTGCGGCTCATGCGGCAGTGGGTAAGGACCTGGGGGCACGACCACTACATGGTCCAACCGCACCACGGGATCGGCACGCTGCAAGTAGTCGCCAGCCGCCAGCAGGTTTGCTCGGATCCGTTTACTCAAACCACTATCGGGGTCATCGGCGGCTTTGCCGATGGCAGCGATCGACCCATATTCGTTGACCAGTCGCGCCGCCGTCTTTTCTCCCACACCCGATACACCCGGCAAGCCGTCGCTGGCGTCTCCGCGCAGCAGAGCGAAGTCTGCATAGTGCTGAGGCGTGACACCGTATTTGTTCTCCACCCACGTCGCGTCCACCAGCCCCAACTTCGCTAGACCGCGGGCGGTGTAAAGCACCCGCACGCCGCGGGAATCATCAACAAGTTGGAAAAGATCCCGATCACCAGTGACGACATCCACGCCACCTACATGATCCCGGGCTAGCTGGGCGATGACGTCATCCGCCTCAAACCCGGTTGCGCCCACCACGGGGATGCCCACCGCAGTCAGAACATCGGCAATCACCGGTTCCTGCACCGACAACGCATCTGGCATTTCTTCGATGTCGTCGTCACCGGACGAGTCACTGCCCTCAGCGGTGTTGGGGTCCACTTCCTGCGCCACGCGATGCGCTTTATAGGAGGGCACCAGCTCGACCCGAAACTGTGGCCGCCAATCGTCATCCCAACAGGCCACCATTTCATCGGGGGAGAAGCGCTCGATGAGTTGCGCCACCATGTCGATAAAGCCTCGGATGGCGTTGGTGGGGGTGCCGTCCACCGCAGCGAAGCGATCCGGGACACCGTAGAAGGCGCGGTAATACAACGAAGCACTATCGAGCAGCATGAGACGCGAAGCCATGTCGCCATGATGCCGCGTCAAATGTGAACTACCGTGGTGACATGCCAGAAACCAGCGAGACCAGTATCGGAGCCGCCGACTACGCCGCCCGGTTACGAGCAGCGGCGACAACTGCCGGACATTCAGGTTTGGCAGCGCTGTTGGTATCACCCGGACCGGATCTGCGGTACCTCACCGGCTACGACGCTGTGGCCTTGGAACGGCTCACCTGCCTGGTGCTCCCTGCAGATGGCGATCCGGTGCTGGTGGTCCCGGAACTGGAACTCCCCGCAGCACGGGCAGCCGGAACTGCTGACCTCGGTATCGAACTGCTGCCTTGGCCGGAGACTGCTAATCCTTATTCCCTCATCGCGGATCGTCTCGGGGCGGTGCCGGCCGTGGGAGTGGACAATCACATGTGGGCGGAGAAGTCGCTGCGGTTCGCCGAAGCCATGCCCGCTACCTCACAGCGACTGGCTGGCCCAGTGCTCACCACGCTTCGGTCGGTCAAGAGCGTCGCTGAGATTGCCCAGTTGACTCGTGCTGGAGCCGCCATCGACTCCGTTCATGCGCAGCTGGCCGAGTGGCTGCGACCCGGACGCACCGAACGGGAGATTGGTGCAGACATTGCGGATGCCATCATTCAGGCCGGTCATGACCGAGTGGACTTCGTGATCGTCGCGTCAGGACCGAACGGCGCAAGTCCGCATCATGAGGTGAGCGACCGAGTGGTCGAACCCGGTGATCCGGTGGTGGTGGACATTGGCGGCACATTGCCCAGTGGCTATTGCAGCGACTCCACTCGTACTTACTGCCTCGGGCAACCACCGGCGGAGTTCGCCGCCTACTACCAGGTGTTGCAAGAGGCGCAAGCCACAGCAGTGGCTGCCGTTCGGCCGGGCATCGCCTGTCAGGACATTGACACGGTTGCGCGGTCCATCATTAGTGACGCCGGTTACGCCGACTACTTCATCCATCGCACCGGACACGGCATTGGCCTGCAGACCCACGAAGACCCGTACATTGTGGAGGGCAACACCGACCTGATGGAGGTGGGTCACGCGTTCTCAGTGGAGCCAGGAATCTACCTATCCGACCAGCACGGCGCTCGAATCGAGGACATTGTGGTGTGCGGGGAAGATGGGCCGGTACTCATGAACAATCGCCCTCGTGAACTGGGCGTGATCGAGTGACACCCGAGCAACGTCTGCTGCCGACCTCCGAGGCTCGCGACCTGCTGGCGTTGACCGCCGAGATCGGGAGCGCGGAACTGTCATCCCGAGTCACGGCAGCTGAAGAGTCACAGACGTTCCCGCGGGAGGTGTTCCACTTACTTGGACAGACCGGACTGCTGGGTCTGCCGTATCCGGAGGAGCAGGGTGGCGGCGGTCAGCCCTATCAGGTCTACCTGCAAGTGATTGAGGAACTGTCCCGGCATTGGCTCGCGGTGGGGATGGGCGTCAGCGTGCACGTGCTGTCTTGCTATCCGCTGGCGACCGCCGGTACTTCGCACCAGCAACAGCAGTGGCTGGCCGACATGCTGGGTGGAGACCTACTCGGCGCCTATTGCCTCAGCGAAACCGAATCCGGATCGGATGCCGCCTCATTGCAAACGTGTGCGAAAACTGATGGTGACGGCGACTACACCGTTACTGGCAGCAAGGCGTGGATCACCCACGCCGGTGCAGCCGACTTCTACAGCACCATGGCCCGTACCGGCGAGGACGGTCCAGCCGGCATCTCCTGTCTGCTGATCCCGGCGGATGCACCCGGTCTAAGTTTTGGACCACCGGAACGCAAGATGGGGGTGCGATCGTCCGTCACCGCGCAGGTGATCCTCGATTCGGTACCGGTCAGCTCGGATCGTCTGATCGGAGCGGAAGGGCAGGGTTTCCGGATTGCCATGGCTGCGTTGGACTCGGGGCGGTTGGGTCTGGCCGCTTGTGCCGTCGGGGTAGCGCAAGCCGCTCTCGATGCTGCCACTGACTACGCCCGACAGCGGGAACAGTTCGGCCGACCAATCGGACAGTTCCAGGGGGTGGGTTTCCTGCTGGCGGATATGACCGCCGCCGTAGCGGCTGCACGGGCGTTGTACCTCGATGCTGCCCAACGAAAGGACGCCGGCCAATCCTTTGGTCAGGAAGCCGCCATGGCCAAACTAGTGGCCACCGATGCCGCGATGAAAGTCACCACCGACGCTGTGCAGGTGCTGGGCGGCGCTGGTTACACCCAGGATTTTCCAGTGGAGCGCTATTTTCGGGAAGCAAAGCTGCTGCAGATCGTGGAGGGTACCAACCAGATTCAACGGTTGGTGATCAGCCGAGGACTGCTGCGATGAGCCGGTTGCTGTTCAACAACGGCCGGATTCACACACCGGCGGATCCGGGTGCCACCGCGCTGCTCACCGACGGGGATCGCATCGCCTGGGTAGGTCATGAAGGAGCCGCCCTGGCGCAACGCGACGGGGTGGATCGCGTCATCGATCTGGCCGGGGCCCTCGTCACCCCGGCATTCGTAGACGCACACGTGCACACTGTCGCCACGGGTATGAATCTTGTCGGTCTCGATCTGACCGGCTGCCAAAGTGGTGCGGAGTTGGTGGCGGCCGTGGCACAGCATTGTCGCGACCTGCCGGCAGGTCAGATCGTGGTTGGTCACGGCTGGGATGAGACCACCTGGGTAGACGCCAGCGTCCCGGACCGACAAGAACTAGACGCCGCTGCACCCGGGGTCGCGGTGTATCTCACCCGGATCGACGTCCACTCGGCGCTTGCCTCCACTGCGTTGCTCGATGCGATTCCCGATCTGACTGGTCTGGCCGGCTACAGCACTGATGGTTGGTTACGGGCGGACGCACACTACGCTGCTCGGGATGCGGTGCTGGCACAGCTGCCTGATGACCAACGAGGTCAGTTGCACCAAGTGACACTAGACGCCTACGCAGCCAACGGGATTGCAGCAGTCCACGAAATGGCTGGACCGAAGATCTCGCCCCGCAACGACTTGGAACAGCTGTTGACACGATCTGGCGGCGACAACCCGATCGTGCTGGGCTACTGGGGGGAGTTGGGCGGCGCGGCCACTGCAACCGAGATCGGCGCAGTGGGGGCTGCGGGCGACTTATTTGCCGACGGGGCACTGGGTTCCCACACCGCCAGTTTGTGTCACGCCTACACCGACCACTCGACCTGTGTTGGCGAGGCGTACCTAGACGTGGAGCAGGTGCGCGACCATGTCGTGCAGTGCGCTGAGGCCGGGATTCAGGCTGGCTTCCATGCAATCGGAGACGCCGCATTGGAGGTCACCACCCGCGGCATGGCGTTGGCGGCTGCTGACATCGGTGCCGATACGTTCCGCCGCGGGCGGAACCGGTTGGAGCACGTAGAGATGCCGTCAACCGAGGCGCTACAACGCATCTGTGACTTAGGCATCACGGTCAGCGCGCAACCCGTGTTTGAAGAACTGTGGGGCGGACCCGGCGGCATGTACACCCAACGACTGGGTGCCGAACGCGTCGCCACCATGAACCCGTTCGCGTCATTCCAGCGCGGCGGGGCACCGTTAGCGTTCAGTTCGGACGCCCCGGTGACTCCCATCGATCCGTGGCGAGCAGTGTCCGCCGCTATCCACCATCACAACCCCGACCAACGCATCAGCGCCCGCAGCGCGTTCACTGCCCACAGCCGCGGTGGCTGGCGTGCGGCCGGGATCGACGACGCCGGAGTCTTAGCACCCGGCCAGGCCGCCCATTTGGCGGTGTGGGGTGATGTGGAGTTGGTAGTGCAAGCCGCCGACGAGCGAATCTCGCGGTGGTCCACCGACCCGAGTTCCGGCACTCCGGTGCTGCCGCAACTGGGACCAGACTCGCCAAATCCATCGTGCCTGGCCACAGTCGCGGCCGGTCGGATCATCTACGACGCCGGCCGGTTGGGATGACCCGCTCCCTTCGGCTGCTGGCCGCGCTAGCGGCCGGGGCCACGATCGGCTTGGCTTTCCCGCCGCAAGGGTGGTGGCCGCTGGCGATCATCGGGGTGGCACTGGCGGCGCTGGCGGTAGGGGGGCTGCGGCTGCGTTGGGCACTGCTCCTCGGGTTAGCGGTCGGGGTCGTCAGTTTCGCCATCACCCTGCAATGGATCCGGGTGGTGGGCTGGGACGCCTGGATCGCATTGACGCTGTTCACCTCGCTGCCCATCGCCGCCGCATGTGGCGCCACTGCAATCGTGATGCGGCGACCTGGATGGCCGTGGGGGATAGCCGTGGTCTGGGTGACGATGGAAGCGATCCGAGACCGGGTGCCGTTGGGGGGTTGGCCGTGGGGGCGGCTGAGCTACAGCCAGGCCGATGCACCATGGCTGTCACTGGCCTCCTGGGGTGGGGCAGCGTTGCTGACGTTCGCGGTTGCCGCCGCTGGCGGTTGGCTAGCCTGGGCCGGCTACCACTGGGCCGATGGACTGCGTCTGGATGCTGTCGTCGCCGGGGGCGTGGTCATCGTGGTCCCGTTCGCTGCTTTGCTGATCCCGCTACCAACCGGCGGCCAAACCGAAAATGGACCAGAATCCGCAGTGGTGGCGGTCGTACAAGGCGACGTACCGAACACCGGACTCGGATTCGCCGATCGCAGCAATCGACGAGCAGTTCTCGACAACCACGTCGCCCAAACCTTGGCGCTAGCTGAAGCCGTGGCGGCGAGCCGCGAATCACAACCCCAGTCCGTCATCTGGCCGGAAAACGCCAGCGATATCGACCCGCTCACGCAAACAGATGCAGCCGCTGCGATCGATCGGGCCGCCCAAGCCATCAACGCACCCATCCTGGTCGGAGCGGTGGTCACCAATCCCGAAAATCCAGACACGGTGCTCAATGTCGGAATCGTGTGGGACCCAGATACCGGTCCCGGGGAGATCTACGTCAAACAACACCCGGTGCCTTTTGGCGAGTACGTGCCGGCCCGGGATCTACTCACCCAGGTAATCGGCCGGTTCGACCTAGTACCACGAGATTTCGTCGCCGGCACCGAACCAGGGGTGCTGCAGGTCGGTCCGGTGGTGCTCGGCGACATCATCTGTTTTGAGGTGGCCTACGACGACCTCGTGCGCGACACCGTGCAGGCCGGGGCCCGGATGTTGGCGGTGCAAACCAATAACGCGACCTACACCGGCCTTGGTCAGTCCGAGCAGCAACTCGCCATGGCTCGCATTCGTGCGGTGGAGCACGGCCGCGCAACAGTCGTCGCGGCCACCAACGGCATTTCGGCAGTGTTCCAACCAGACGGCACGATGACCGCGAGCCTGCCGGAACGCACCGCCGGGTGGCTGGTGCCTAGGTTGCCGCTACGAGACAGCCTCAGCGTTGCCGATCGAGTGGCTTTCTGGCCAGAGGTAGTAGCTGGGGTAGTCCTCATATGGCTCATGATTGCTGGCTGGCGCACCTCACCAGTCGTTCGAAGACGCACAGGTCACACGGCTAGGAACGAGTAATCCACACCAGAATCAGGAAACTGGCCCGCCGGTCAACGATCCTTACCGTCCCGACCAACTCGAGCGATAGGTCACGGCTAGGCTGTCGGTCATGCTGCCTGCCGCGATCGGACGCGACGACGACCGCGACTTCTCCGGTGAGTCACCGATTGAACCGTTGCAACGGCTGGGTCGGTATGTGCCGAACGCTGACGGTGGTTACGCATTTGAACCGATCGAAGCCGGCAGCCTCAGCCGCAATCGGCGCGTATATGTGTTCGTCCACGGCTGGATTCCTGGCTCGCGAAGCGCTGCTGATCAACTATTTGCTGAAGCAGGGTCAGTGCAAGCGTGGAATGAGCAGGTCAGCAACCGATCTGGCGAGTCGCTCGCTGCGGAATACACCCCACTGCTCGCCGCCCTGGCACAGCGCGATCCGGACAGTGCCGTGCTGTGGTTTTCTTGGGTGGATCAAAGCGGAACGGAAACGGGGCTACATGCCGCACGAGACTCGTTCCGGACAACCGGCATCAATGGTCGGCGGCTTGCCGTGGCTCTCCAACAGGCCTTTGGCCGCAGTTCGCCACAGGTGCATCTCATCGGACACTCGCATGGCTCCGTAGTGGCCACTCACGCGGCGTTGGCCCTGGAGCAACCGCCTCGCCACCTCACCGTGTTGGACTGTCCGGAAGGCTGGATGATTCGCACCGGGGGAGCGGCAGGCCTGCTCGATCAACTGCTGATCCGGCTGAACCCCCAACGAGGTAAGCACGGGACTTTCGTAGACAACTACGCATCCGTGTATGGCGGCAGTTACCACTCCGAACCGGGACTGCATCAGGTGGTGGACGTGCGGCTCACCCCCAAAGTGTCGAGCTCTGATCCAGCGAGTCCAGTGAGTCAGGCCCACCACTATCCGGTCGCCTGGTACACCAACAGCATCGCCACCGGCGCCGATCACGGCTTCGGCTGGTCACCGATGGTGGGCTTCGACACCCGTGAGTTGAAAGCCAGTTATCTCCAACGGGGAGACTCCGCACTCCTGCCGCTGACTCGTGCGGACGGCAGCGAAGGTTCCGGTACCCCGGACTTCACTTTGGAACCGGTCGACCTGCCCGAACAGTCCCTCACGAAATCCGAACCTGATCTTGCGGTGTCGCTGCGCGTCGATGAGTCGGCCGTGCTGTTGGACTTTAACTACGACATCAGTCACCCCGGTCGCGACACTCGCCTACAGGTAGCCGTTGATCACGAACTGCGGCTAGTCGCTGCGGCTCGACACCCGATTCCGGCACGGGGCAGATATCTGCGGATTCAACCAGACTCCGCAGGTGAAGTACTTGTGCAGTTCCGCCTGGTCGACTCCGGAGCGCGCACCCGAGTCGATATCTCGCAACTACGGATCGTGTGCGCGCCCAAGCCACCACCGCGCAACTACAGCACCGCTCGGTTCGGCATGGTGATGGCCACCGGGGGCGCGATCGTGGGTGCGAGTGCCGCGGTGGCCGTCATGGGGGCAATCGGAATGCTTCGTCGACGCAGGTGCTAGTCGTGTGCCCCTGACACCACAGCTGGGGTACGCCTAGATTGTGGCCACCGGAGGCACCGATACCGCCATTAGCGGGCGAGAAAACCACTACAACGGATACGCTGCCGCCATGATGCCAGCCGCCGTGGGACGCGACGATGACCGGACTTTCGATGGCCAATCTCCGATTCCGCCGATCCAGCGTCTCGCCCAGTACCAGTCAGCCACGCCAGACTCCGACGCCAAGTTCCACCAAGTCGAGTCAGGCGGCTTGCAGGGCACCAAGCGGGTCTACGTATTTGTGCACGGCTGGCAACCCGGTTCGCGAGAAATCACCGACTCGCTGTTCGCCGAGAGCGGCGCTGCCAGCGCGTGGGATTCCCGAGTGGAAAGCTCCTCCGGTAAATCGATGATCGAGTCCTACTCACCACTGCTGATTGCTCTAGCCGAGCGAGATCCAGAGGCAGCGGTGCTGTGGTTTTCTTGGGTCGATCAAAGCGGCACCGATGCCGATCTGTTTTCCGGTCGGGATTCGTTCAGCAAGACCGAAGTCAACGGCCGCCGCCTAGCTATCGCACTACAAGAAGCCTGCGGTCGCAGCACCCCACTGGTTCACTTGATCGGACATTCTCACGGCTGTGTGGTCTCTACCCACGCTGCGCTGGCATTGGCCCAACCACCCCGGCAACTGACGCTGCTGGATTGTCCGGAGGATTGGTTCAGTCGGGCTGGGGGAGCGGCCGGTCTCTTGGACAACATATTGCCGCGACTCAATCCCAGCCGGGGCGATGGCGGTACTTTCGTTGACAGTTATGCGTCCATGTTTGGTCTGGCCTATCACTCGCGGCCTGGCTTGGCCAACGTCGTGGATGTTCGCCTCATGCCGGCAGCGAGTACCGGCGAGGACTCCTCACCTGTCAGCCAGGCACATCAATACCCGGTGCAGTGGTACGCCGACACCGTGGCACAGCAACGGGACTACGGCTTCGGCTGGTCGCCCATGCACGGCTACGACACGACGGAACTGAAGACCAACTACATGGAAGCCGGCGACGAAACGGTCCTGCCGCTCACGTGGCGAGAAGGCGAGGCTACGGCACAAGAGACGCCGTTCACCATGGAGCCAGTGAGCATGCCGGAACAGGATCTCAGCCGCAGCCAACCCAACTTGGCCGTCACGCTGCCGGTGAGCGATCGAGCCATCATGGTCGAGTTCGACTACGACTTCCGTTCGCCGGGTCGTAACAGCGAACTTGAAGTGGCCGTGGATCACCAGCTGAAGTTCGTGGCCGGTCCGAATCAGGATGTGCACGGGCGTGGCCGCTACCTACGCCTCA
>Ga0055584_100006123_pt1 | contig 11795 bp, 10 predicted proteins | sample OSDHelmetaG_FD_58716 | JGI IMG/M metagenome (GOLD analysis project Ga0055584, IMG submission 58716) | Pelagic marine sediment microbial communities from the LTER site Helgoland, North Sea, for post-phytoplankton bloom and carbon turnover... | ecosystem: Environmental > Aquatic > Marine >... | reverse complement strand
TGGTGGAGAAAGGGAAATACATGGGAAAAAGAAATTATAGAGTTGAAATAGATTGGTCGGATTTTGAAGGCACTCATGCGGTTTTGCCGATTTGTGTACGTTCACCTGCAGTACAATTGCGGAAATTTGAGGAGACTATTAAAGCTATCGCGCCAAGAGTGCAGCATTTGCATGTTATGATTTGTGATGCATTGGACCGTTATAATTTAGGTGATGATGCTACTGATCCGTATGCTGAGAGCTTACATCGCGCAGATGTGTGGATGGAAACGCACATGCATTATATAGAGAAGCATATCCCCTCTTGGGATTTAACGCGATGGGATACAATTGCAGCCGACCCAACTTATTCTGAAAGATTGCAGAAGGTTAATGAGTTGTATGAAAAAAATGAAGAAGTGCGCACATTAATCGATAGTATGACCGACTTTTACGTGGTGCAGAAAGCGGCACGCCGTGGAGAGCAAGGGTTTATGTTTGATGAAGCAAAAGAGCGCAAGAACTCGACAGCCTATTTGCTGGAGGAGATGGCTGGTAATATTGTAGCTCGTTATGAATTTTTTAACGATGCACCAGAGTTGTATTGGGGGCTATATGTGAGTGATACAGAGATTTTTAAGCGTGCTGCCGGACCTGAGTATAAGACAGGCATGATTTTTCCTGTCACGTGTCCAATTCGTATTAACCTTTTACCTGCGCCTGTGCCAACAGGAGATTTGCCCGGTGTATTGCAGGGGAAGGAGCGGACAGGTCGGATATTCGAAAAACAGAGTTTTGCCAACTGCGCCTGATAATCCCATAACATCGCTCCGGCTGAGGCCTTAAGGCCATTTATCACGTGCAGGCATTTTACTTTGCCTGATTTACGCATTAAAATGGATTGTGTCCGGGGCTGTTTCTATGACCTGCCCATCTATTTTGTCTGTTGCCTCCCTATACCGGAAGTTTTGCTGCTTATGACCGAGGATTCTAAAACGCCATCTGTCCCTGATGATTCCGATGCGGAGCAGGATATTGCTGTGAATGCAGATGATCAGGTGGAGGCCTCTGACGAGGGGGGCGCAGAGGGTGTTGAGGATGATAAGAACATTGTTCTGTTTAACAACCAGATTGAGATTTTGCCGGATGACCGTTTGCGGCACCTTGATAAAGGGCCGGTGAAGGCTTATGCAGCAAAGGTTGTCGGGGAACCGAATGCTTTGCTGTTTGCTATGGTATGCGAGCCGCACCTTGTGCCACGTACGCGTGCGGCGCCTAATTATGCAGGTATTATTAATTCTGTTTTGACGAAGATGGTTACACACGGGGCAATTTATTGGCCTCCGGCGCGTGCCTGGCGTTATTGCTTTATTTACGTGAATAATCTCGGGCGGTCATTGGCACCCCCGGGAGAGATTCCTGTCGGGCTTGGTTGGCGGCAGGATCAGGTGACGAATGCTGTCATTAAGCCGATGGTTAATCTTCTTTTGGATATGCGTGATGCCGATTTTGTTCACGGTAATATTCGTGTTGATAATATGTTTGACGGCAATGAAAAGGCAGTTGAAAAAATTATATTGGGAGAGTGCTTGTCGACACCGCCTTCTTATACGCAGTCAATACTTTATGAACCGATTGAACGTGCAATGTGTGATCCCGTGGCCAGAGGCAGGGGAACGCAGACAGATGATTTGTATGCATTTGCAGTAAGTCTTGCTGTTATTCTGCGTAAAAAAGATGCCTTGGTGGGTATGAGCGATGAAGAAATTTTGCATGAGAAAATAGATAAAGGCAGTTATGCTGCATTAACCGGAAAGGATCGTTTTACGGGAGGTGTTCTTGAGTTGCTGCGCGGTCTTCTTTATGACGATCCTGCGCAGCGTTGGGGGGTTGATGATATTTTGGTGTGGATGGAAGGGCAGCGTCTGACGCCGAAGCAAAGTACGAAGAAGAAAAAGGCAACACGCCCGCTGTTTTTTAATGGAGATCGTTATTATCGACAGAGCATACTGGCTATGGACTTGAACAAAAGCCAGACCGAAGCTGTGCAGATGGTTGATAATGGTAATCTTGATCAATGGATCACACGTTCTCTTGAGGACAATATAGTTCGGAGTCGGGTAGTGCAGGCGATTGAGACAACGCAAGAGTTTGGTCGCGGTTCTGGTTACTGGGACAGGTTGTTGAGCCGTGTATCTGTGGCGCTGGACCCGGATGCACCGTTGCGGTTTAAAGGTTTGAGTGTTCATCCAGATGGTGTCGGTTATTCTTTAGCAGAAGCATTTGTGCTGAAGCATGATTTGCAGCCATATGTTGATATTATCAATCAGCAGCTTGTGACTTACTGGACAACAAATCAGACAGATATTCGTATTGATATAGGTTCTCTTGTCCACCGGTTTGATTCATGCCGTGCTTTTTTGCGGCAAGGAAATATAGGGTATGGGGTGGAGCGTTGCCTTTATCATTTGTGCCCGGAGGCGCCATGCATGAGTGATCGGCTGCGGAAGTACTCTGTGCATAGCCCGGAAGATATGATGTATGCTTTTGAAGACATGTCATCGGATCCTGACAGGCCCGAACTTTTTATTGATCGGCATATTGCTGCATTTATTTCGACTAAGGACCGTAAGGACATTGATCCTTATTTAGGTGAGTTGAATTCAGAAGAATATTACAAGCGTGTATTGGGTAATTTGAAGGTGTTGGCGACAATTCAGAAGCGTTCGCAGATGGAGATGTTTCCTGGCATTACGAAATGGCTGGTTTCTATTATTGACCCTGTTTTAGAACGCTACCATGACCGTGACTTGCGCGAGAGGATGGTGAAGAGCGTTGAAAAGTTGAAGGATAGCGGTGATATAATGAAGATGGCTACTATTTTTGATAGCGGCGAAGTAATGCAACGTGACGCTGTTAACTTTAAAATCTCTATGAAAGAGCATACTGACTTGCAACGTGAATATGAGACGCTGGAGAAAAAGATGGATACGCCCGCTGTGTTTAGCCGAGAGGTCGGACGTGAAATTGCCGCGATTGTCTCCGGTATATTGGCTGCGATTATTATTTTAGCATTTGGGTTTTTGTACTTTGTGCAAAGGGATATTGGATTGTAATGGCACCTGCAAAAAAAAGAGTGAGAAGAAGAAAGAAAATCAGGGGTGGTCTGCGTGGACAGGTCCTCATTTTATTTTCGCTTATATCTGCCATTATCTTTATGCCGACGACGATTATGCTGTTTTTGGGGATGTTGCCGACGCTGGTGGCAGGACTGGTCGATAGGAGCGGTAAGGGCACGAAGGCATTAACGGTTGGTTCTATGAACCTAGCTGGTTGCACGCCTTTTTTGCTGGATCTCTGGACCATCGACCATAGCTCTGAAAATGCTCTGAGGATTATTTCTGATCCTCGTACAATCATCGTTATATATTGTGCAGCCGGGGTGGGGTATCTGATTGACTGGGCGATGTCCGGTATTGTCGGTACGATTATGGTTCAGCGTTCTGGCTACCGTATGAAGGAAATTAAGAAGCGTCAGGCAGCCCTGGTAGAGCGTTGGGGACCGGAAGTTACCGGCAAGATACCGTTGGATGCCTATGGCTTTCCTATTGAAAAATCTGAAGAAACGACGGCACCCAAGGGGCCTGCGCGGCCTGCACCCAAATAATTTTGACATAAGTTACCCTGTGTGCTAATTCCTGTTCTAATCTATATAACAGAAGCAGGGAGAACCATTATGGCAGAACAAAGTGCCAACGATATTTTTAATAGGCTTGAGGACGTTTTGGCGATTGCCAAGCAAAAGGGCGCTGATTTTGCTGAAGTGGCGCTGTCGGAAAGCACGGGTCTGTCTGCTGATGTCAGGATGGGCGAAGTCGAAAAAGTAGAAGAAGGCAAAGGGCACTCTATGGCTCTGCGCGTATTTGTCGACGAGAAAGCTTTTGCCATGAGCCTGAGTATGGATGGCAGCCGCGCAGATATTGAAAAGAGCATTGAAGATGCCTTAACAGTGGCGCGCCATAGCACAGCCAATCCCAATATTTTACCTGCAGACCCGTCTTTGTTGGCACGTTCTTTTCAGGACTTTGATATGGTTGATAAAGGTGCTGCGCCATCTATTGATGACCTTGTCGCGCAGGCGATGGCGGTAGAAGAAGAAGGGCGTAAGAATAGTCTTGTTACAAACTCGGACGGAGCCTCTGCAAGCTGGGGGCGCTCACGTTCCTTTTTAGTGATCAGCAATGGCTTCGCTGGTAGTCTTTCTCGTACCGGCGGTGGTTTTTCTGCTTCATTTGTGGCTGAAAAAAACGGCCAGATGGAAACGGGTGGTTACGGCACATGGGCGCAGCACTGCGAAGATATGGAGACGCCTGCAGAAGTAGGGGAAAAGGCTGCTGAGAGAACAGTCGCAAAGCTGGGCGCTGTCAAGCCGGCAACGGCTGCGGTACCTGTTGTTTTTCATCCTGATGTGAGTGCTGGTTTGATGGACCATTTTATAGAAGCCACGCACGGTACCATGATCATGTATAAGCGTAGCTTCCTTGTTGATAGCATGGGACAACAGATTTTTCCGTCTGATATTACAATTACGGATGATCCGTTGTTGTCACGTGGGCCGGGTTCGCGTTCTTACGATACAGAAGGGCTGGCGACCTCAAAGCGTAATATGGTTGAAAATGGTGTTTTAAAACACTGGTTCCTTGATATGGAGGCGGCGCGGGTTTTAGGTTTGCCACCGCAAGGTAATGCGATGGGCCGTAGTGATATGAAGCCATTGGCGGGGGCGTCAAATCTGATGGTTGCGCCGGGTGTTGTGACGCCCGAGGAGTTGATGCAGGACATTAAGCAGGGCTTGTTTGTAACGGGTGTTATGAGCCAGGGCGTGAATACCCTGACAGGTGATTACAGCCGTGCTGCTAACGGGTTTTGGATTGAAAACGGAAAGATTGCCTATCCGGTTAGCCAGCTGGCAATTGTTGGTAATTTAAAAGACATGTTCATGAATGTTAGGGTGGCGAATGATGTCGCTGATATAGACAAGCGTCGCAGTCGCATAGTCGTGCCCACACTGCGTATTGACGGTATGACGGTTGCCGGAAAATAATTTATTTTTGGAATTAAAACCCCCGGGAGAGCGTTTTGCATCTTCCGGGGTTTTGTTTGTTGAATATATGCTGTTATGAAGGGCCGTTAGCGCCACCAACAGTGATGTTGTCCATCCGCAGTGTGGGTTGCCCTAATCCAACAGGTACGCCTTGCCCTTCTTTTCCACATGTGCCGACACCCTTGTCCAGTGTCATGTCGTTTCCCAGCATTGTGATGTTTTCCGCCATATCCCGCGGTCCGTTACCGATTAGGTTCACGCCTTTAAGCGGCGTTGTAACTTTTCCGTTTTCGATCAGGTAGGCTTCATTAGCAGCAAAATTATAATTTCCGGATGTGATATCAACTGTACCACCGGCGAAACTGACAGCGTAAATGCCGCGATCTACAGACTGGATAATTTCTTGTGGCTCATGTGCTCCGTTTTTCATGTAGGTCACTGTCATGCGCGGGATCGGTGCGCTGCTGTAATCTTGCCGCCGTCCGTTGCCTGTGGGGGCTACGCCCATCAGGCGGGCATTCATACGGTCTTGCATGTAGCTGCGCAGGATGCCATTTTCAATTAGTACGTTTTCCCGCGTTGGTGTGCCCTCATCATCGAAATTCAATGAGCCGCGCAAATGAGGCATGTCGCCTTGATCTATGACTGTAATGAAGTCAGGTGCAACGCGCTTGTTCATGGACTTTGCAAAGGCTGATGTGCCTTTACGGTTGAAATCACCCTCCAGCCCATGACCGACGGCTTCATGAAGCATCACGGCCGGCCAGCCAGAACCCAGTATAACTGTCATTTCTCCGCCTGGTGCGGGGATAGACAGGAGGTTCGTTTTAGCCTGTGCTACGGCACTATCGACGGCTCCTTGCCAAGCGTGCGCGTTAAATAAATCGGCGTAGCCGTGCCGGCCGCCGAATCCGTAGCCGCCTTGTTCCATACGGCCGTCTTTCTCCAGAATAACACCAACATTAAGGCGCACCAGTGGGCGTATGTCGGCCATGCGCGCGCCGTCGTTACGAATGATCTGTACAGCCTTCCATTCAGCAGCCAGTGAAATCTGAATTTGTGAAATCTGCGCGCCGTCGAGGTCAGTTGTAGTTTTACTACGGGCGTAGTCCTCAATTGTTTTTAGTAGTTTTATTTTTTGTTCCGTAGGAATTTCATCCAGCGGATTGTCCGCAGTGTAAAGATTCACTAGCGGTGTTCCTGTTGACAGGGAAATGCCGCAACCGGTATCGGGTGTATTGCCGTATTTTGATATGGTACTGGCAGCACTGATGGCACTTGCCAGGCTTGTGTTTGATATGATCGTGTCGTCATATGCGTAGCCTGTTCTGTCACCTTTAACAAAGCGCATGCCGAAGCCGCTATCTTTGCTTTGAGAGGCGCCGCGCATTTTACCATCTACCCAATTGAAATTTTCGTTAGCTGTAAATTCCATGTAAAGCTCGCCATCATCAGCGCCTGCCAGGCTGCTGGTAACGATGTTGCGCACTTTTTCCGGATTAATGCCGGATTGTGTAAAAAAAATCTGGTTAGTTGAGGACAATGCCGTCATTATTTGCTCTCCTGTTATAAAGTTTATAGAAAATACCCCTAGCATAAAGAGTTAAAAAAGCCAAATTTTTTTGTTTATGTCTGGTGCAAAAACAGGTTAGGTAGCTGCATGGGTCATACAACAGAAGCTACAGATCGTGATATTCCAGAATCCTGCGTCGGGGACTTCTATGCTCTGCTAAAGCCGCGGGTTATGAGTCTCGTTGTTTTTAGCGGTTTTGCGGGTATGTGGGTGGCTCCCGGCTTTAATACACTGCATCCGCTGCTGGCGGCTGTGGCAATGCTGTGTCTGGCGGTAGGTGCCGGCGCGGCTGGCGCTGTTAACATGTGGTATGAGCGGGATATAGATGCTTTGATGCACCGCACACGCGGACGTCCCTTGCCCATGGGGAAAATGGCCCCGGCGGAGGCATTGGGTTTTGCGGTGGTGCTGTCTATTCTTGCCGTGCTGACGATGGGCCTTGCCCTGAACTGGATGGCAGCAGGATTGCTAGCGCTGGCGAATCTTTATTATGTGTTTGTGTATACGGTCTGGTTGAAGCGCCGCACACCGCAAAATATCGTTATTGGTGGTGCAGCAGGTGCTTTTCCGCCGATGATTGGCTGGGCGGCGGTGACGGGGGATGTGTCTGCATATCCTATCATACTGTTTCTTATAATCTTTTTCTGGACACCGCCGCATTTCTGGGCGCTGTCTTTATTTGCTAATAGCGATTACAAGCGCGCTAATGTACCGATGCTGCCTGTGGTGGCGGGGGAACGCGCAACAAAAATTCAGATGCTGGCTTATACTTTGATTTTACTGCCGTTGGCGGTGGCGCCAACGCTGCTGGGGTATGCCGGGTGGGGGTATGGCGTGACGGCATTTATGTTGTCTGTATTTTTTATATTCACGGCAGTGCGTGTCATAGCGGATAAAACGTATAAAAGTGCACGGCTTATGTTTGGATATTCCATATTTTATCTGTTTGCGCTGTTTCTGGCACTGATGATCGGTGCGGCATAGTCTTGCGGAACATAGATTGACACCTCCGTCTGATGTATTACATTGTGGCATAGTTTCTTCACGGTGCGTGTGTGTGGGTGAAGATTTGTTTTGAACGTAAAGGGGAGAATAAAAATGAAACTAAGTAAATATTTTGCACCGCTCGCATTAGCTGCGGCACTGGTTGCAGCACCGGCTGCATTTGCTGCTGATGCGTCTGATGGACATCATGGCAAACACCACGGCAAACATCATGGCGTTCATCACGGTATGGGCCACGGTAAGGATCATGGCAAAGACCACGCTGATTTGCACAAGAAGTTGGTTGATCTGTGTAAGGTTGTGAAATTGGAACAGGCAACAGTAGCAACAGCAATGTGTAATGACTTTATGACAGGCCATGCGGCTGCTGTGAAAAAGCACACGGAAGATGCTGCTCATCATGGTGTTCACCATGGAGAGCATCACGGCGCACATCATGACGGAAATCATGGTAAGGATGCTCATCCTGGCATGCCGAAAGATGATAACCACAAAAAGCCAACGGATCATCACCATGCTCCAGCGCACCATTAATCGGAGTGTTGCGTATTGTCTTTAAGTGACATACATAAAAAAAAGCGCCGGAAGAACTTTGTTCTTCTGGCGCTTATCTTTGCGTGGTGTGCCCTGATCTGGGCAATCACAATGGTCAAGATGGCGCATGCAGAAGACCTGTCGCTGGATGATGTCCTCATAGAGATTGAGATGGAAGCCGAAGCGGATGCGGTGGCTGAGGATGATCTGGTGGATTCTTTGGTCGTCGAAAGCGGTTCGTTTGAAAATAGTTCGTTTCTGAGTGATCCCGGGAAGTTTCTTTCTGGCAGGGAAGCGCATCAGGAATTTATCGAAGCCCAGCCCGCGCTATGGTGGGAGAACTGGGAAGAGAAAATCGATCCCGAGAAATAGGGTTTTTTCGATTCTCAAATACGAGATAATCAATTAAATTATAGAAAATTACGCCTCCCACTGGACAAATGCCGTGCGTGCCCCCAGATTGGTGATGTAGGCATTTTTATTAAATCACACATGGAAAGGGTTAAGCATGTTTTCATTTTTGAAGAAAATCACCGGTGGTGCAGATAAAAGCGAGGGTGGTTGCTGTATGGGCAAGTCAGATTGTGATGATAAGGAAGCGCAGGCAAAAAAAGAAGAAATGAAAAAAATGGAGGGTGGCTGTTGCGGCGGCCGCGGTCATCATAATCATGAAGGTGCCGATGACGATCACACAACGCCCACGGGTTCTTGCCACTAAAATATAATGATGTGCTATGGCGTCAGGTGACGGGCAATAAATTGTGCTGCAGCCTGACGCGTTGCGCTGTTTGTACGGTGGTCCAACCCCGGTACTTCTATGACATCTAGTGCTGCGGCGTGCGCTTTTATATTCTTTATAGATTCTTTATAGGCCGTGAGGCTAAATTCGAGGTCATCTGCGCCGTAGATGAATAGTGTTGGCGGTTTGCTGTTAACCTCTGTTTCGCTAAGGAAGAGTGTGCTGTGTCCGACGGCGCATGCTATCTCTTGGTTGCGCAGGTATGCCGTGCACAGGCCAACGCCCGCGCCTTGTGAGAACCCCATGATGGCAATGTCTTTGTCTTGCAAGCCCAGCGCATCACGCTTGTTGTCGATGAAGCTATTCATTTTTTTAGCCAGAGGCGAAAGCTTTGCGTAAACGGCAGCAGAGTTGCCACTGAAATCAAACCATTGTCGTGAATTATAACTGGTGGCGATTTCTGTCTGTATTTGAGGAGCCTTCAGTATGTCATCGTTTTGATGAGGTGACGGGTCATATGATTCCGGTCCGTGTGGTGCAATAATCAGAGCTTGTGGTAGAAGTGTCGTCACTTCTTGTGCCATTTTTTTCATGATATGTCCGTCAAATCCAATGCCGTGTAGTAAAATGACAAGCTGGTGCGCCGGGTCCCCTGCTTCAGCAGAGCCGTAGGCAACATAATCGAAGGCTTCCTTGAGCCCTCCATTTTTGTTTGTCGTATCTTGCATCATGATGTATTTGGTTATACTACAGAGCATGAACGAATACAAAATGTACGGTTATAATGGATATTTTTAAAGCAGTTAGTTCATTGCCCCCTGCGGCACAGGGCGCCGTAGTGGTGATTGGCAATTTTGATGGCGTGCATCGCGGGCACGGTGAGTTGTTGCGCCAGGCGCAGGATATTGCAAAGCAGAAGGGCGTGTCTTGTGGTGTATTGACATTTGAGCCGCACCCGCGCGCATTGCTGCGCCCGGATGATCCGCCATTTCGGATTACGCCGGCGGCAGTCAAGGCACGGCGGCTTTCTTTAGGCGGCGTTGATGTTTTGTTTTCGTTGCCGTTTAACTGGGATTTTGCCAGTCAGAGTGCAGAGGATTTTATCAAGCGTATTTTAACTGATGGCATTAAGCCTGCGCACGTTGTTGTCGGTAATGATTTTCGTTTTGGACAATTGCGTAAAGGAACACCGGAGACACTACGTGCGGCGGGATTTGATGTCACGGTGCTGGATATGGTTGCTGATGAAGGGGAAGATGAAAAGTTTTCCTCCAGTCGTGTTCGCCAACTTTTGCGTACGGGTGAGATTGCTGCTGCAAATGATATTTTAGGCTGGGAGTGGGAAATTGAAGGTGTGGTGGTTAAGGGGGATCAACGCGGCCGTACAATTGGTTATCCTACGGCGAATGTACCGCTCGGCGATACGCTGCATCCGGCTTACGGTGTTTATGCTACATGGGTGAATATCGAGGGTGAAAGTGAATGGCGGATGTCAGCAACTAATATAGGAATCCGCCCTATGTTTGAGTTGAAAACAGGACAGGTGGAAACGTATATATTTAATTTTGATCGTGATATTTACGGTAAGACTTTGCGTGTGAAGCCTGTACAGCGCCTGCGCGGAGAAGCAAAGTTTGATGGCCTTGATGCGTTGGTTGCACAGATTGCAAAGGATTGCGAAGAGGCGCGGGCTATTCTTTCTTGAACAATGCGGCAATCTCTATATGTGCTGACCATGTGAACTGGTCAATAATCTGTACGGATTGTAGGATGTATCCGTTCTCGCATAGTGTTTTGGCATCGCGCGCAAACGTAGCCGGGTTACAGGAAATTCCGATAATGGTTTTGACGTTTGATGCCGCCAGTTTTTCCACTTGCGATGCCGCGCCTGCGCGCGGTGGGTCAAATATCACAGCATCAAATTTTTTTAATTCTTTTTCGGTGAGTGGGTTGTCGATTAAATCACGGCGTTCGGTTGTGATGTTGCTGTTCGCAGTCCGCGCTGATTTTTGTAGGGCGTTAATGGCGTCTGCATCGCTTTCAACGGCATGAACGTGGCCGTGTTTTAATAAGGGGCCACTGAAAGTCCCGCATCCTGCGTATAAATCGGCAATTTTAAGTTTTTCTCCCAGCGGTGCTGTAACGGCAGCAATAAGGGCGGCTTCACCTTGCGCGCTCGGTTGCAAAAAAGCCCCGGGTGGTAATGCGACGGATAAATCACCACTTTGCTTTGTAACAGGTGTGTACTGCACAATGGTTTCCGGTTCATCTCGTTCTTTAAATTGCCAGCTCACCCGTGATATCTTGCATTCTTCTGCCATGGCTATCATTGCTTCGCGTTGCTTTAGTTGCGGTTCCTTGCGCGATCCGATCAGGCCAGTGATCATGACGTCAATGGCTATACCGGTATCCTGTATAAAAATATCAGCAGCTTTGCCGTCGGTTAAAATATTCATGAGGTATGGGCGCATTGCATTTGTAAGGTTTTGCAAGCGTGGAGAAAGCAACATGCAACCCGGTATGTCTGCGATGTTGTGAGTGCGTGCGCCGTGAAAGCCGAGATAAAGTTTTTTGCTTTTTAGAAGCGCAGCTAGGTGTGCACGGCGGCGCGTGTGTGGTGGTACGAAAACGGGCTCTTTCCATTCTTGCGGCGTGAGGTTGTTTTTGTGCAACAACTCCTTTACGCGTTCTTGAGTCCATGCACGGTACGCCGTATCGTCCCAGTGTTGCAGGGCGCAACCACCGCATTGATCGTAATGCGGACAGGGCGGCGTGATCCGGTCGGCGCTTTTTTTGATGACATCGAGTAAGCGACCGGCATGCCCTTTGTCCCGTGTTGCACCGATTTGTAGGTGTATAAG
>Ga0055584_100006122_pt1 | contig 11796 bp, 9 predicted proteins | sample OSDHelmetaG_FD_58716 | JGI IMG/M metagenome (GOLD analysis project Ga0055584, IMG submission 58716) | Pelagic marine sediment microbial communities from the LTER site Helgoland, North Sea, for post-phytoplankton bloom and carbon turnover... | ecosystem: Environmental > Aquatic > Marine >... | reverse complement strand
TCATTGTCGACGGCGAAGACCTGTCGAGCCTCGCCAACAAAAGCCACTTTCGTGCGCACAGTATCGGATTCGTGTTTCAGTTCCACCACCTGCTGCCCAATCTGACGGTGCTGCAGAATGCGACACTACCGTTGTATGCGACCACGACGGGTAGTAGAGCCAGACAGCAGCGTGCCAGGTCCCTGCTCGAGTCGGTCGACATCCTCGACAAGCAGAATCGCTTGCCGGGGCAGCTGTCGGGTGGTGAGCGCCAACGGGTTGCCGTCGCACGCGCGCTGGTTAACCGGCCACCGATTATTCTGGCCGACGAACCCACCGGCAGCCTCGATGCAGACACCGGCAGTCGTGTTATCGATTTGCTGCTGGAGTATTGCGCTAATCACCAGGCGACACTGATTCTGGCAACACACAATGACGCCATTGCCGCGCGCATGGCGCATAGCCTTGTAATGGAGTACGGCAAGATCAATAGATAGATAGTTGGCACCCCGGCCATCTCAGTCGCTCGGACGCGTCATCTTGAAGATGTTGTCGACCGCGGTGTACTCCTGGTAGCCGAGCCGCGCCAGCGGTTTGATGCGATCGAGATCGATCAGTCCGTCTTTCAATACTTCGTCACGAATGTGCACTCCGAGCACCTTGCCGATGATGGTGCTGTTGATGCTGTTTTCGAGCGTGCAGGGTAAAACAATCTCCTGGAAGAATTCGCACTCGAGGTGAATCGGGGCTTCGAATACTCGTGGTGGTTTCACCAACTGCGCCGGTTCGGCCGTCAGCCCGGCGAGTTCGAGCTCGTTAACTTCGTGCTGGTGCGGCCCGGAGGTCACATTCATTGCATCCTTGAGTGCTAGCGGCACCATGTTGACGACGAACTCCCCGCTCGCCTTGATGTTATGTAGCGTGTCTTTTTCACCGCCGTGCGGGTGATAGCCGGTGAAGGCGATCATCACCATCGGTGGGTCGCTTGCCAGCGCGTTGAAAAAACTGAACGGCGCCAGGTTGACCGCGCCATTGGGGTGAATCGAGGTCACCCAGGCGATTGGCCTCGGCGTTACGCAGCTCTTGAAGGGGTCGTGGGGTAATCCGTGGGGTTCGCTGGTCTTATAAAACACTGCTGACTCGTTACCGGGTAAAGATAGCAAACTAACACCGATCCGATCACCCCGTAAACTGTTTTAAGCAGGCGGTTTCACACCGACCGGATAACAGCGTCACGGAGCGCTCATATTTCCTGTTTGCGCAGGCGTAACGTGTTGCTGATCATCGCTATCGAACTCAGGCTCAACGCCACTGCAGCAATCATCGGAGATAGCAACAAGCTGAATGCTGGATAGAGCATACCGACGGCTATGGGCGCTCCTGGTGAGTACCATGCGAACGCGAATGAAAGGTTATGACACACAGCATGACAGGCAAAAAGAAACCCGCCGTAGCGGGTAACACAGCAGGATGCTGCGGGCGACCCGGGTGGGCCACTGGGGAGTAAGCGAACTTTGCGCGATCAGCCGCTCCAGCTGATCGCGCAGGCGCTTTCAAGAGTGCAGCCTGTCACCGTTGAACTCGCTGTGGTGGCAGCCGCAGTGGTCACGATTTTACCTGTTGGATGTACTCTGGAATCTTGGTCGCATCGATCAGCGTGCTCCAGCTACGCGCGCCAGAGGCAGTCGCACGCTGATGCCATTGTTCGAGGCGCTTGCGGTAGACTGCCGGATTCACGCTGTCCTTGTTGAGCTTGATTATATTCATCGCGACTATATCGATACCATCGAACTCATCGTCGGCAAACTTGCGCACGACACCTGCCGGTAATTCCTCGTTCATGTCGCTGAACACGAACATGACCTTGGTGCCGGACTGGGCTGCCTTGAGGTAGTCGGAGCACAGCATCAAGGCGCCGCTGATGTCGGTCAGGTTTGAGCGTGCCTTGCCCTTGCCGAATTCGTCGAGCTCGTGCGCAACCGCCAGCTTCTGGCTGTTCGCCCTGGTTGGTCGGTAGTCAAGCGTCAGCTTGGTGACCAGGTTATCTTCAGAGTAGCTGTTGCTGTCGATCTGGACGAAGAAAAGGCTGTCACCAGGGATCATCTGCGGCACGATGCCTGCCTTGACCGTGTTGACGACACTCGACTTCTCAGCGGCGTAGGTGCCGGATATATCGATTAGCGAGCAGTATGAAGTTTCATATTGCTTGCTATCGGTGCAGCCCGCGACCGCGGTCACGAGTGTTACTGCCAGCAGAGCGTTCTTGATCGTTGTTTTCATCTCATTCTCCCAGATTATGTAGCGCTGACGCTTTTGCCGTCCAGCTTGCCGCTGAACAGGCTCGCGACCTGCACCGGAATGATGATGTAGATGTCAAACAGGTGTGTGAAAATTTTGAACAATCCTTCGATCAGATAAGCGACCGCGGTAGCCAGATGGCACAGCAGCGTGATCAGTATCGTATAGACTCGTGCAAAAGCATGCTGGCTGGCTTCGATAAACATCTCCAGGGGTATCGCGATAACCGCCAGGATCCACGGCAGTACGAAGCCGAGCAGTGCCTGCCCGATCAGCGTGATATGAGAATTGAGATTCTCTACGCTGGCTGCTGAGTTACCCGCCAGGCTGATATCGAGCGCGGTCTTGGCCTCGGCCAGATCTTCGCGCAGCACGGCGAGGGACGCTTCGACTGTTGACAGGAACAAGAGCCCGAGGAGGCAGCCGAACAGAATAATCTTACGTTTACCGCGAGTCATATTCGAGACCTGCGGAAAGGTATTGGTGACCCCGATAGCTTCGAACATGAAAATGCCCATTACCAGTTCCAGCGCAACGATGACAAGCGCCGATACCTCGGATACCTGCATGCCGGCCACGCGGACCCCTGCGGGAACCAGCTCGGACATCGGCAGCGCGATCAGGTTGAAGTTGATGAACGCGCCAACCAGGCCAACGGAGATCACGATCAGCGATATGATGAACAGCTTGGTGACCTTGGAGGACAGCATATCGATCGACTCCGGCTCGGCGGCAGAAATCTTTTCGTAGCGCGACATGTACTTCTCGATGTTCTTGCTGTTTTCCATGACCGTGTCGACTTTGCCGTTGATCTCCTTGCCGAGCTTTTCGACACGTTTCCATACCGGCGCCATAGAGCTCAGGATTTTGTGTCGTCTGGAGGTGGAATCGCGAAACTCGGACAAGGCTTTTTTCTCACCTTCGACCGCCGACTTGTGAATTTCGGACAACATTTTTTCGATGATCCGATCGTTGGAGGGACTCTGCGCCCGGCCGATGCTGTCAATGACTTCACTCCAGCCGGGAACCTGTGGCGTGACCTGGCCGCAGTCCTCGTAATCGCTTTCCAACTGGCTGATGCGGTCAGCAAGCTTGAGTTGTAGTTTTGGATAGTCGGCCAGTGTCTTGGTATTGGCCATATCGATCTTGGAAAACTCCTGCAGGATTTCGCCCTGGATCTTGGCGACGCCGGACTCGAGCAGTACCTTGCGGTCCTTTTCGCGCATGGCTTGGGCGGTTTGCTTCATCCATGCCGAGAGCTTACGTAATCCTCCGGCGGTAGCGTCGGAACAGGCTTCTAGCATTCTGTGTACCGGCTCCCTGGCGAGGAACAGGAAAGCCATGCTAGCGGCCATCCAGAGCGCGATTGAAACGCCGGGCATTTCCGGCAAAAAGTAAAGGTTGTTCATAATAGTTACCCCTTTATATGTTTAGGATTTAAAAGAATTGTTGCTGTTTCTGGTAAACCGATGCACCTGGGCACCTGCTGGCGGCGTGACTGCGGCCGAATCGAAGTTTGCAGATAAACGCCTTAGGCTCGAATTCGAGGCTGAATTGGTTGGCATAAAAGCTGTTACGCCAGCCGAAGGTGGCTAAAGTGATGGCAGCCGTGTAAAGCCTGAGAAGTTCGATAAGCATTCGAATTACCATGAATATTTGAAACATGAATGGAATTTAGGCAGCTGCTGTGAAAAATCGGTGAAAAACCATGAGAAAAGGCTAAAATTTTCTGCAAATTCCTGATTTATTTAAAAATATTTCAAAATTACCGGGGCGTTTTCAGGTTGCAGAAATGCTCCCATGTGGGCAATTCCAATGGATAAAAGGCAAGGGTTGGCAGGCTGATGGCAGCGATATTCTGGGTCGAGGATCAATCCCACTGGATCAAAAAGTTTTCCGCGGTGCTCGAGGCGGAAGACTTTGACGGTAAGCCGAACGCGCTAGCGGTTTATCACTTTGCCGAGGCCGCGCGACAGAAGATCGCGTTGACGGACAAGGATTCGCCACCCGACGTGGCGCTGCTGGATGCGCGCATGAATGGCAATGATAGAGCGGGTTTTACGGTATCCAATGCGTTGCGCAAGAAGTGGCCACAACTACCGATAATCTACCTGTCGGAACACGCCGGAACCGATATCGAGCGCGCGGCGCTGGAGCAATTTGCGGCCGCCGATTTTATCGCCAAGCATCAGAACAACGTCGAGCAGGTGTTGTGCTGGCGCATCCGCGCGGTGCTGCGGCAGGTGTCGATCGATAGCGATCTGTCGAGTACACAAAACGTAATTAACAGCGGTGAACTGACCATCGATCTGAATAGCTGGAATGTTTACTGGAAGGGACAGCGGCTGATGAATCCGAGCAATGCGCGCCGCCCGCTGGCCCCGACACCGCGCAAGCTTTTGCGCGAGCTGGTGGAATCCTCACCACGCCCGCTCACTGCAGCACAGGTCGCCGAACGACTCGATAGCGATGCAGACAAGTTTTCATACGCCAGCTACCGCCAGCACATCAAGACCTTGCGCCGCGCCTTCGCCGCAGTCGACACAGGTTTTGGTGATCTCTGTATCCGTGGCGAGGGTATTGTGACCTTTGGTGACGAGGGTGCCTATTGCTGGATACCACAAGGCAGAGCGAAATGAAGCCAACCCTTCTGCACTATCCCTGGTTTAGCGCACTGGGCGCCATGTTTATAATCGGCTGGCAATTCGTGTTAATAAACCCCGGGCTTGTCGATAGCACTCTACTGACGCGCCAGCTGCTGCGCCAGGATTACCTGTTAGCTGCCGCGGTCGGTCTGCTGCTGGTGGTGATCTACGATCTACGCCGTTTTATCAGGGCGAACACACGTTATCGGGATCAATTGCAACAATATCGCAACCAGATCAGCGAGTTGTTAGACGCCCGACGAGAGCTTGGTACGCGTGCGCGCACTTACTCCGATCATGCGGATAAGCTGAAAATGTTTATCAGTGAGCGCCTGCTCGAATACATCGAGTACGATGAAAAATTTCTGCATTTCAAAAATATTGCCTCCGAGGTACGCCACAATGGCGTGATCAGCTATGATCGCGTGCAAACCGCGCTCAAGCTGGCCCGGCAGAACTGTGTGCCTGGCGAGGAGCAGACCCATCGCGAAGCAGCGGATGCCATGCTCTACCTGTGGGATTTGCTCGATTTGTCGACCACCGACAACATTGCACTGCACGTCGCCAACCGTATCTACGATAATGAGGAACATTACTTTCAGGCGCAGCTGAACCCAACCGAGGCCGATTCGGCGCCGTTTAAACCGACTTTCCAGATGTCCCATGCCCTGCGCCGCGCACTCTTGCCGATCGTCGAAAGCGCGAATGCACTCGGTTTGAATCAGGCCTGGCCAGAGAGCGGATGCTACAGCGATGAACAGTTCAAGATACTGATGCAGCGGGACAGTGAACTGCTGGGCAACGACAACCACATGGTTTTACTAATTGAAAATCTGCTTAACAATGCATTGTTTTATGCTCGGCAGAAAGCGACGCCTCAGCGCCATAATCTGGTCGCCATCAGCCTGACGCGAGACGGCACTGAAGGGGTGCTGAAGGTTTATAATCGCGGTCCGCACATCGCACCGGACGAGCGCGACAAGATCTACCAGCTCGGCTTTTCGTCGCGGCGTATTCGTGAGCATCATGGCAAGGGCCTGGGGTTGTACTTTGTGCACCAAATCACCCGTGGTTTCGAGGGTAAGATCGACTTTGACAATATTGAAAACCGTAGCGATCTGGTATCGATGAGCGTTAAATTAGCCAATGGCGAGCTGCTGCGACAGCAGATCGGTATCGTCGATATCGCCGGTAAATCGATGTGCCAGTTGCTGGAGGCCGGCGAGCAGGTTAGCAAGCGTCACGAATGGTCTTACGATGCGCCGATAGCCAGTATCGAAGTCAGTTCGGAAGCGGCGGCGGGCAAACCGCAGTTGATCAAATCACTTGCGAACAATGAAGATAGTCACTACATCGATAACAGTGACCCGATGCGTGCGCACTGGATGCTCGAAATCAAAAACGGTAAGCGCTCTGCCAAACTGCGAATCGTGCCGCTGGATGTGCGCGGGGTCGAGTTTGAGCTGCGTTTTGCGATCGCCTCTTCAAGGCTCGACCATCAGGACTAGCCGGCCCGACTCGTCAGCATTTCTTATATAACGGGTGCTGAGATATACGGGCTGGATAATCGCGCCCACTGGGCAGATAATCGCCCATCATGAATGATGCCATCTACTGGTCTGCGAGTGCCCTGGCGCGTGCGCTACGCGCGCGCGAACTGTCTGCGCGCGAAATAGTCGATGCCTGCCTCGCACGCATCGACGTCGTTAACCCGTCCATAAACGCAGTGGTGCAGCTGATCCCCGAGCGTGCGCGCAGCGAAGCCGATGCGCTGGACAAGCTTGCCGACAGCGGTCATTTCAAGGGTCCACTGCACGGGGTTCCCATCACCCTCAAAGATTCACTCGATACAGCCGGCATTGTTTCAACTGGCGGTACACTCGGGCGCCGCGATTTCGTGCCGCAACAGGATGCACCGGTAGTGGCGCGCTTACGCGCTGGCGGCGCCGTGCTGCTCGGTAAAACCAATACACCAGAACTGACCCTGAGTGGTGAAACCAATAACCTGATCTATGGACGTAGCAACAATCCCTATGATCTGACCCGTAGCCCCGGCGGCAGCAGCGGGGGCTCGGCGGCGATTATCGCCTGCGGCGGGTCAGCGCTGGAGCTTGGTTCGGATACCGGTGGCAGCATTCGCGAACCGGCACATCTGTGCGGGATTACCGGAATCAAGCCGACTTCGGGCCGTACGCCGCGCAGTGGCCATATCGTACCCTACGGGGGCGTTCTGGATTCGCTGACGCAGATCGGGCCGATGGCGCGCTACGTCGAGGACCTGGTGCTCGCCCTGCCAATCATCTGTGGCCCGGATGGGCGCGATCCTAATGTGGTGCCGGTTGCCCTTGGCGATCCGGCCGCGATAGATGTATCGCGATTACGCGTTGCCTGGTATGCCGACAATGGCATCGTCGCGCCGGATGACGAGATTCAACGGGTTGTGGACGCGACTGCCCAGGCCCTGCGCGCCGAGGTTGATGTGCTGGATAATCGCCTGCTGCCGGGTATGCGCGAGCTGGTTAGCCTGGCCACGGATCTTCGCGAATCGGCAAATGCCGGCGTTATTCAGCGCTTGCTCAAGCGCTACGGTACGACCCAACCAGGGCCTGATCTCGAGGGTTATCTGACGGAGAAATCACTTGCCGCAAGTGATCGTGTAGACCCCGCGTTACTCGAAGCCATCGATGAAGCGCGCAGCCAGGCGCTTGGCTTTTTTGCCGACTACGACGCTATTGTGTGCCCACCATCGCATGCGCTGGCGCGGCCACACGGCGCATCACACAGGGATAGCTTCGATGACTGGAGCTACATGACGATTCACAATCTGCTGGGCTGGCCTGGCGTGTCGGTGCGAGCCGGTAGCAGTAGCAGCGGCTTGCCGGTGGGTGTGCAGATTGTTGCTGCGCCGTGGCGTGAAGACATCGCCCTGGCACTGGCGCACCGAATCGAGGCTCTGCTGGGTGGCTATCAACGCCCGTTGGTGCTTTGAGCTGCTTAAGGCTGCTGCTGATGGTTATTGGGCGTCAGGCCCGAGCCGGGTCAACTGTTCGCGCCAGTCCGGGGAAAAGCCGCGCAGCTGGCGTTCGCGGATGAGCTCGGAGATGCGCATGAATTTGAATTCCGCGCCGGCGGCTGACAGGTTTTGCTGCAAAACCTCGATGGTATGCGCGTAGGGGTGGCCGATGGCGATTGCCGAGCCCTGCTCACGCGCGCGTTCAAGCCAGATGTTGTACTGCAATTTTATGGCGGCGCTATTGGGGTCATTGTCGAGGAAAATATCACGCGAGATGGAACTGAGGCCGGCTTCGCGGGCTTGCGAGAAGGCCACGCTGCGTGCCGAAGTGCGACTGTCGAGAAAATAAAATGATGGATTGTAGCTGCGGATGCTATCCATTACCGGGCGCATGAAGAAATCGAATTCAGTCAGATGACTGCCCATGTGATTATTGACGCCGCGAATGAAGGGTATCTTCGCAAGCAGGCTGTGTACGCTATGGGTCAACTCGTTTTCGTCCATCGCCTCGGTGAGTGCGTTGGGTTCGCGCGCCGCAGCGGAGCTGGTTGACTGCATCGGCAGGTGCAGGATCACTTCCTTGTTCAGTAGATGGGCATGCCGTGCCAGTTTTTCGGAGTAGCTCGCGCCTGGCAGAACCGCATAGGTGTGATCACCATCGAGTTCTATCGCGGCCTTGCCATGTTCGAAGGAATAGCCGAGATCGTCGATGACCAGCGATAATACTGGTCGCTGATCATCGGCAGCACTCGCTCCAGCAACGGCGAGTAATAGAATCAGCCAGTTTCTTAGCATGTGCCTGTGGGCTAACTACTGCTCAAACTGGAGAGAATATTCAGACCTTTGAGCAAGTTGAGTGCCTCGTACAGCTGAAAATCGGATTCGGCCAGCGCCTCACTGTCTTTCTTCTCGTCCTGATCTGTTTTGTTGTCACCATTGGGGTTGCTCAAGCTACCGTCCAGGTCCGCCTCGGAGTAAGACTCACGTGCCTTTTCATCGGTGGCTGACAGCTTAACTGTGCTCAGTTTGATATCGGGTTCGATACCGGTCGCCTGAATCGAGCGCCCGAGCGGGGTGAAGTAACGTGCCGTGGTCAGTTTTACCGCGGAGCCGTTACGCAGTTCCTGGATGGTTTGTACCGAGCCTTTACCGAACGATTTGGTGCCGAGGATGATGGCACGCTTGTGGTCCTGCAACGCTCCAGCAACAATCTCCGATGCCGAAGCCGAGCCGCCGTTGATTAGAACCACCAGTGGCGCACCATTCAGGCTATCGCCGGGAGTGGCCAGGTAACGATGACTGGAATCGTCGATGCGACCCTCGGTGTAAACGATCATACCGTCCTCGATAAATGCGTCGGACACGCCGACCGCACCGTTCAGCACACCGCCGGGGTTGTTGCGCAGATCGAGAATCATCCCCTTGAGGCGTGTTTCTTTTTGTAAATCCGAGATCGCTTTGAGTAAATCGGTGGTGGTCCGCGACTGAAAATTGGTGATGCGAACATAGCCATAGCCGGGCTCAAGCATGCGATTCTTGACGCTTTTGACGCGAATAATCTCGCGCGTGATGGTGATGACAAAAGGCTTGGCCTTACCTTCGCGCACGATGGTCAGATCGATGGAGGTATTCGGTTTACCACGCATGAGTTTTACGGCCTCGTTGAGGGTCATGCCCTTAACAGACTTTTCGTCGAGCTTGATGATTAAATCGCTGGCCTTGACGCCGGCTCGAGACGCCGGGGTATCGTCAATAGGTGAAATAACCTTGACGAAGCCGTTTTCCATGCCGACCTCGATGCCGAGTCCGCCGAATTGGCCGGTGGTGCCGATTTTCAAATCACTGAATTCGCTGGTGTTGAGATACGATGAGTGCGGATCGAGGCCGTTGAGCATGCCGCGAATCGCATCTTCGATTAGTTTCTTTTCGTCGACCGACTCGACGTAATCGGATTTAACCTTGGAGAATACTTCGGTAAATGCCTGTAAATCCTCGAACGGGATCTGTTCGCTGTCCTTCAGGGCATAGACGCTGTGACCGATCGCCAGCGATAGCCCGAGCAGGGTTCCACAGAAAAACCAGGTGGATGTGCGCAAATTCTTTAGCATTCGTTTCTCCGGTAAAACAGGCTGGTAATAGTCGAGATTAGGTATTGTAGACCAGTTAATGTGGGATTAGTTGTAAACAGTTCAAATGTTGACGTCTAGAAGCTTGGATTCTACGGTAAAGCATGACAATTTGCAGTCTTAACCCCGGAAATACATCGATCATGCACGGCCTCGCCGGTAAATTGACTCCAAAAGGGGATATCCTTTGAGCCCTGCACACAGATTTATAAATTTCCCGGGTCAACCCGGGGTTAGATTCGGTCAACCGGATGGGAAGGGATTTCCTGCCTTGCACCATCTGGTCGGATTTTGCGGCTTACCTTTCTTGCGGATCTCGAAATAGAGACCCGCAGTACTCTGTCCGCCGCTATTGCCAATGCTGCTGATGACTTCGCCGGCATCGACCCACTCGCCTGCGCTCTTGAACAGCGATTCATTGTGTCCGTAAAGCGACAGATAGGAATTACCGTGATCGATGATGATCAGGTTGCCGAGCCCGCGCAGCCAGTCGGCAAACGCGACGCGGCCATGCGATACCGCCATCACGTGGCTACCACTTTCCGCTTCGATCCGGACGCCCTGCCAACGCAGGTCGGATGAGGGCTTGTGACGGCCAAACAGGCGCCTGACCTTGCCCTTGATCGGCCAGGCGAGTTTACCCTTCAGCCTGGCGAAGTCCTGATGGGAAAACTCCGTTTCGGGCGCTTCATCAAAAATCTCCTGAATCGAGTTGATCAGGCTCTGCAATTGCGTAGCCTCGTCTTGCAAGCGTGACAGGCTGCCACCCTGTTCCTTCAATTGACTGTCGAGTGAGGCGATGATTGTCTTGCGCTTGGCGAGATCCTGCTTGAGTCGCTGTCTCTGAGCGGTCAGTGCCTGCTGGTCCTGTTGCAGCTCGGCTTGCGCCTGCTGGATCAGGCTCTCGGTTTCGATGATCTTGTCAATACTGCTCTGCACCCCATTGATCAAGTCGACGCGGGCGTTTGAAAAATACTCGTAATAAACCAGGTTGCGTTGCAGTGCGTCGGGTGCCTGTTGCGAAAACAACAATTTGACCTTTTCCTGGCGTCCCAGCGTAAATGCGGCGTAGATCTGTTCGGCAAGGTATTCGTTTTCACGGCTGAGCTTGCGCTGGTGTTCGAGGCGGGTTGCCCGCAGCTGTTTCAGTCTGGATTTGCGTTTCTTGATCTGGTCGCCGGTCTCCCTGACCTTGAGATTGATCTGGGCGACATTTGTTTCGATTGTTTTAAGCTGCGTGATGTATTGCGATTTGCTGTCCTCCTTGACGTTAATCACCTGTTTCAGCTTATCGATCTTCTTCAATAGCGTCTGCAATTGCTGCTGTTTGGCTGCTTTATCGGCGGCGATCGACGACGGTGCCGCGACCAGGCTGGCCAGCGTTAGCGCCAGCGCCAGTTTACGCAGTCTGCAAGTGGACATTGGGCCGGGGTTTATTCATAATTATTTGCTAATATTATCCGTTGGTTATACCTTTGCGCAAATGAAACCTGACTTTGTAGCCGCGATTGATGGTGAACAGCTGCTGGTACATGCCGCCGATATCGAGATTGCCTCACGCTCGTTGAAAGCGATGTCGCATCCGCTAAGACTGAAAATCCTGTGTACCCTGGGTAGTCGCGAGGTCTGTGTGCAGGAAATCGTCGAAACCGTCGGTACTTCGCAAAGTAATATCTCGCAACATCTCGCCATTTTACGCGATAAAGGTATACTGTCGTCGCGCAAGGATGCGAAC
>Ga0055584_100006121_pt1 | contig 11796 bp, 11 predicted proteins | sample OSDHelmetaG_FD_58716 | JGI IMG/M metagenome (GOLD analysis project Ga0055584, IMG submission 58716) | Pelagic marine sediment microbial communities from the LTER site Helgoland, North Sea, for post-phytoplankton bloom and carbon turnover... | ecosystem: Environmental > Aquatic > Marine >... | reverse complement strand
TGAGTTGTGAATTTTACTATTAACCTATATTGCTTAAAAACCAGATTTCGTATCCTGTCAACAAAAGGATCCAGCAATATGAACAATTTTCATCGGCAGCAATGATACTTTCTTTTCACCCTTTATATACTGCTGATCTTAATCTGCTGTGTGCCGGGCGTGATCCCGGTGCGCAGGAACTGGCCGCAATCCGCCAGGCAAAGGCCGTAATTCTCCCCCAGGGATGTCGGCAATCCCTTTATCGCGCGGCAAGAAACAACTGCGCCCATGTGTTTCCCGACTATGATGCTCGCTTTGCCTATCCAGAAAAAATCGGTCAGGCCAAACTGTTTCAGAAAACCAAAGTTCCCCATCCGCATACCGTATATTATGACAAAGGTGCTTTGTCGGAGATCGGTTGTCAGGCCCTGTTAAAAAATCTTCCCCTTGCGCTTCCATTTGTTTTCAAATTCAACTGGGGTGGCGAAGGTGAAACTGTATTTCTCCTTCAATCCATGGAAGCGGTTGAAAAGGCACTCAACAGTTCTATTTTATACGAAAAATCAGGACAGGTCGGCTTTCTGCTCCAGGAGTTTATACCGTCCAGGGGACGTTCACTACGTGTGGTTGTCATTCATCAGTCCTATATTTCCTACTGGCGGGTCCATGACAAGGCTGATGGTTTCTACACAAACCTGAAAAAAGGTGCTAAAATTGATGCCGAATCAGATCTTGCCCTGCAGGAAGCGGCCATTGCTGCGACCCGAAGGTTTTGTGATCAAACAATGATCAACCTGGCTGGATTCGATTTTCTGTTTTCAGAAACCGATCTCCAAACCGGCTTGATAAAGCCGCTCTTTCTGGAAATCAATTATTTCTTCGGACGCAGAGGATTGGGTGGTTCGGATAACTATTATCAAATTCTACAAAACGAAATAGATGGCTGGCTCAATAGATTAGAAAAAAATACTGTGGTATCTTGAAACCAAACAATTTTACCTAAGATGAGCGTTTCAAATTTTAAGAATTTAAGATTTACAAATAATATCAACAAAATCGTAAGGACGATTTTATAAATGGACCCATATGCCTACAATCTTTCTGAAAAGGACATCAAGCGGGAACGTGTAAAAGCGCGTGAGATGCGCAGCTCCCAGTGGTGGAAACGAAAATGTGACAAAGGCCTCTGCCACTACTGTAGTCGCCCGATCCCGCCCAAAGAACTCACCATGGATCACATTGTACCCATTGCCCGGGGAGGAAAAACAACCAAGGGCAATGTCGTTCCCTGCTGCAAGGAATGCAACAACCTGAAGAAGCAGCTTTTGCCTATGGAGTGGGAAACCTACCTCAACAGTCAGACGACATGAGTTTGTGGCATTTGCTGCGTTGCGGATTATTCGCAGTAGCACGCTACGACTTCATATTCCGACGCCTGGCACCTACCACAACCTCGTGTCGTCTGACACTCAAAAGATCGGCGACGATACATCTATATGAGGCTGTTACTTAACAAAAAGATCACTGCCCTGCGCACCTCACTCGAACCCTTGGACCCTTGAATCCTTGAATCTTTCAATTTTGATCGTCTTTTTTAAAGACGATCAAAATTAAAAGATTGACATTATTTTTTTAAAAGAATAGGTTAATTTCCTGAAATCACTTCATGTTCTTATGGATGTGTTGCGTGGTAGTACTTGCGTTACCGCTTTTTTTTCCTGCTGTTCGGTACCCACAGCGTGCCAGCCTATAAGTCCCTTTTAACTTGACAGGCGGGAGACATGATGCGCACAAAAATCGAAATCGAGTATCTTTTAAAAGCAGTCGATGCGTTCAAGAGACGACTTCTTGTCGTCGCACCTGACTTTACAATCCTGGCGGCAAACATCCCTGTCGGCGAACTACCTGAATCCGAAATTGTTGGGAACACCTGTCATACACTTTTTTACAATCGCTCGTCACCCTGCGACAATTGTGCTGTAACGGCGGCCATGGAAAGTCAGTCGCCGTCTTTGTGTCCTAAACCAGACAGTTTTATCATGCATGGCCGCTTACCATGCTTCTATGCATATCCCATCATGAATGGAGACAGCGTGGAAGCATCTGTCAGTATGGACTTTCAGATCCCCGCCATTGGATTACTTGAAGAAAAGCTGCACCGTACCAACTCATTGCTGGAAAATCTTCTCCAAAGTGCCGTGGATTGCGTGATCGCCGCCGATATGAAAGGGAACATTTTCCTGTTCAATACCTCTGCAGAGGAAGTTTTCGGATATCGCAAAGAAAAAGCCATCAACTCTCTCAACGTGCGGGATATTTATCCGGGGGATGGTGCACGCCAAGTAATGAAACTACTGCGGAGCGATGACTACGGCGGTAAGGGACGGCTAAAAACCTATCACACCAACGCACTATCCAAATCGGGAAAAGAGATTCCCATCAGCCTTTATGCATCGGTTGTTTATGAAAATGGTCAGGAGATCGCCTCCATTGGTTTTTTTCACGACCTTAGAGATCGTATCCGGATCCAGAAAGAACTTGAGAATACACAACTGCAACTTCTGCAATCTGAAAAAATGGCCTCCCTTGGAAAACTGGCGGCAGGTGTTGCCCATCAGCTCAACAATCCTTTGGGCGGCATTACCCTCTTTGCCAAATTGATGCTGGAAGAATACAATCTGGAAAAAAATGCCGAGGAAGACCTGCACCGTATCTTGAGAGACGCAGAAAGATGCCGGAACACCGTCAAGGAGCTTCTGGAGTTCACCCGTCAGACACGTCACCTGATGCAGCCCAACAATATCAATGATGCCCTGAATCGAACACTTTTTCTCCTTGAAAATCAAACACTATTTCAAAACATCGAACTCCGGAAAGACTTTCAACCGGATATCCCACTGGTGTCTTCCGATACACAGCAGCTGTATCACCTGATGATGAATATTATCCTCAATGCTGCACAAGCCATGCAAGGCAACGGAATACTTGAGCTTAAAACCTATTACAGGACAAAACAGCACCGCGTCTGTATCGAAATAACGGACACGGGTCCGGGAATACCCGAGGAAGCGCTGCCGCATATCTTCGAACCTTTCTTTACCACCAAAGAGGAAGGCCAGGGAACGGGATTAGGGCTCAGCCTGGCCTACAATATTGTCGAAAGTCACGGTGGCCGGATGTCTGCCAGAAATAATCCTGAACGAGGCGCCTCTTTTATTATCGAACTTCCATCAGCACCCAAGCATGAGAAAGGAGTCGGGCGTGAGTGACAGCGCTGAAGCATTGCATGTTCTTATCGTGGACGATGAACAGAATATCCGAGAGGGCTCGGAACGTATCCTCACCCGTATAGGATTCAACGTATCCACGGCCGCCAGCGGCCAAAAAGCTCTCGAACTTTTCCAGGAAACAAGACCCAGCATTGTATTACTTGATCTCAAAATGCCGGGCATGGACGGCATGGAAGTTCTGAATCAGATCAAAAAATCCGATGACAGTACTCTGGTCATCGTCATTACCGGGTATGCCACGGTGGAAACAGCTATCCAGGCAATGAAACAAGGTGCTTATGATTTTATTGCCAAGCCCTTTGAACCGGATCAGCTGCGAATCATTGTCAATCGCGCATCTGAAAAAATCCAGCTGGAAATAGCAGCGGAAAAACTGACCCGGGAGCGTCAACGAACCCTGCTGGACCTGGGAATGGAGAAGAGCCGGCTCCGAACCATCATTGAGTCACTGCCCAATGGTGTCCTGGTAACCAATACTCTGGGGCGGGTGGTTCTGATGAACCCTGCTTTCAAACAGCTCATGGGGTTCGATGCGAATCATACCCTGGGTGAAAGCATCGAAAGATATCTTTCCGATAAGGGCTTGTGCAAACTTGTCATTGAAATTTCCCAAGGTAAACACATCGACTACGAAGACATTCCAGAGTATGAGTTTTCAATTTCTAAAAATCAACATTTCATGGTCAAGGGGCGTCCCGTACTTGGCCTGAAAAATGAATGCCTAGGGGCCGTGGTCACAATGGTCGATATCACAGCCTTGAAATTGTTCGACCAGCTGAAGTCTGAGTTTGTTGCCAAGGTGTCCCATGAACTGCGGTCCCCCCTATCCACCATTCACGAACAGCTCGCCGTGGTACTGAGCGACATGATGGACATCGCCCCGGAAACCGACCAGAAAATACTCGGCCGGGCCAAGGAAAAAACCCACAGCCTCATATCCCTGATCGGTGACCTGCTCGATCTCTCCAGAATCGAAGAAGGGGTTATTTGCAAAGAGCCCATACCGGTCCAAATCGATGCCCTGTTGAAAAGTATTATCGCGTTTCTCGGGGACAAGGCCGATGCCAAAAAACAGTCCCTGACACTGGAAATTATCGATGACCGCACCCCGGAAGTACTGGCAGACCCACTGGCCCTGGAAAGCATCTTTGGAAATCTCATCACCAACGCCATCAACTACACGCCAGAAAATGGGAATATCCACGTTAAGGTGGCCGTCGCCGGCATCAATATCAAAGTAGATGTCAGCGACAATGGATTTGGGATAGAAGACAAGCATCTTGATCAGATCTTCGAAAGGTTTTATCGCGCAAAAAATGATCAGACACGGTACATCACGGGAACGGGTCTGGGACTCCCCATCGTGAAGGAACTGGTCCAGTCTCTTGGTGGGTTTGTCGATGTGGAGAGCACCTTTGGTAAAGGCTCCACATTCACGGTGTTGCTACCGGTAGCCTTGAACACCTAACCATATGCTTTGACCACGCCAACGTTTTCATCTGTAAGGCAGAAAATTCTCCGCTGTTTGCGGCGGGGAGTTTCAATCCTTGGCCCTTTCAAATCAATAACTCTTTTCACCTATCACCCTTCAATAACCGAAACAAATTCCTCCGGCGGCACCTGGAGGCCGGTCCAAAGGGCAAATGTTCTGCGGGCCTGGTAGGCAAGCGGCATCAAACCATCCATAAATCGAATCTCCTTGTTCTCGGCCATCTTTTTCCAAAAATTTTCAGGGCGATCATAATTGAGATCCACTACCATTTCACAGGCCGGTAGATCCAAGGAGCCAATCAAGCCGGCCATTTCAGGCGACTCATTCGGGCTCGAAACAGACGTGGCATTGATAATGATATCCACGGGTATCCGGTGCCCCTCCAGGGAAGACAGGGATCTGGCCTCGCCCCCGAATGTGTTCACCATCTGCTGCATTTTTGCCTCGTCGCGGCCGGCGACAAAGATGGTTTTTGTACGCAGCCAGTTCAGGATAAAAACAACAGCCCTGGCCGCGCCCCCGGTACCGAAAACCATGGCTGATTTATCTTCGGGTTCAAAACCGGCATAGGACAAGGCATCCATGAATCCGATGGCGTTGGTATTGTATCCTTTGAGTTTATCTCCGTTTACAACAATGGTGTTGATGGCCCCGATGATATTGGCGCCCTCGGACAGGATGTCCATATATGGCGTCACCGCCTCCTTGTAGGGTACGGTGATGTTTGCACCAGCGATATTCAGGACTCGAAGACTCTGAAGGGCCTGCCCCAATTGATCCGGTGCAACCTTGAAGGGTACATAAGCGCCTTTGATGCCCATGCGTTTCAACACGGTGGAAAATATCGCCGTGGATTTTGCCCGATAGGCCCGTTCATCGGAGATGATGCAATAGACTTGCATGGTTTCTTGAGTCCGGTTTTATCAATACCGGAAATTTGAAGAAGCTTACGGCAAGCACGGGGAATGCACTCGCTGTTGCGGTTCACTAAATTTCCGGGTTTGGGTATGGATTCACATCTACCAGGTCCGGGCCCAGGTAGGCACGCTCATTTTCTCCCAGAATACCCATGGCCAGACACATGATGGTCCAAAGATGCAGTGTATGGTAGTTCCCTTTGTAATGCTCTTTCAGGTCGTGAATCTGAGAATGGCAGTTGTGACAAGGTGTGATGCAATATGTTGCCTGGGTATCCGCAATCTGCTCAAATTTTCTACGGCCATAAAATCGCCGTTCTTCCGGTAAACCCGATTGCAGAAAACCGCCGCCGCCGCCACAGCAGAAATTATTGGAGCGGTTGGGTGTCATATCGATAAAATTCTCTTCTCCTACAATCGTTTTGACAACAAAACGAAGATCTTCGGCAATGGGATCCCCGAGTGTCTTTCTTACCAACTGGCATGGGTCCTGAACCGTAAATTTGACGCCCAGGTCCTTGTTCCAATCGGAATTGACAATCAATTTTCCTTCGCGCATCCACTTTGCATAATATTCAATGATGGATTTAACCTCAAAATTGTGCTCAATATTGAATTTGTTCAGTCCGACCCGGACTGAGAAAAATTCGTGCCCTCACTCGGTATTGAGCCAGACCTTACACCCCAGATCATCCACGGCTTTGGCTTTTATGCGAACATTTTTTTCCCATTTCTCTGTATCGGCTAAGAAAAGACAGTAATTCTCCGCTGCCCAGCCTTTGGAACCATATGTCCAGTCAGCACCAACCATGTGAAGAATTTTCCATAATGGAACCATTTCATCAGGTTCCGTCACAGGTTCCCTGGAGTTCTGATTAAGAAAAAATTCAGCCCCTGCTCTGTTGATGGAAGCTTGCATATCATTAAACTCTGGTTGAGATTCCTGGTATTCTTCCAGTACATCTTCCACCACAAAGATAAAATCCTCTTCTGTTGCTCCCATGGCGCTACATGTCTCGTTCTTAAATGACATTTCACACGATCCATGGATGCCTTTTGGTAGGTCGTCTTTGGGCCACCGGTTTCTTACATTGAAAACCAGACCCGGAATATCGATCTTCATGGGGCAGGCAATAAGGCACCTCTGGCACATGGTACACATCCATGCCCATTTGGAGCTCAGCACCTCTTCGTCGAGTCCAAGAGAAGCCATTCTTAAAAATTTTCTCGGGTCCATTTCCTCCAGCCCCGTAGCAGGGCACCCGGATGAACAAAGACCGCAAGTTAGACAAAGATTCAAATTTCCGCCTTCGGGCAGAAGTTTCATGACCTCATTTTTGAATATGCTCTTATTTTTATTTATCTTAAGAACCGGCAATGACATAGTTGGCTCCTCACAATTTCGGACAACAGAAAAGGATTCTGAATGTGTTACAATTTCAGATCCATCTTTTCCTGGTTACATGTTTAACATCTGTCTGATGCTTTGTGATATTGATTCTGCAGACGCGGGTTTTGCAATATAATCATCTGCTTCCGTGCTCATACCGTCTGCGTGAGAATACCGCGTAGAGGTCACATGCGAGGCCACGGCCGTCAGCAGCAACACCGGAATCTCGCAGAGATTACTGTCCGCCTTGAGTTCCTTGCACATTTCGTAACCGTCTTTTTCCGGCATCATGACATCCAACACGATGGCATCTGGTGGGTTTGCCTGAACTTTTTCCATGCCTTCCACACCATTGTAAGCCAGTTCAACATCGAACCCTTCCTTTTCAAGTTGCCCCTGAACAATGGAGCAGAAGTCAGGCTCATCGTCTACTACCAGAATTCTTTTTTTATCTGTCATGGCAAAACCTCCTCTTTATAACGGTAAGCATCTCATTTTGGGCCTTGATGATTCTTGGCCTGTTGAGTTCTTAATTTGGATCAACGTTACAAACACAATCCCGATGTTATTATTCCTAAATTTGAGGTCTAGGGTATAGACCGGATTTTTCAACAATCTCGGGTACCTTTTCCTCCCACTCTATGGCCATGACGTGAAAGCCACTGACACCCTCGACGTCTTTTAGACGCTGGATATCCTCGATACAGATCTTGAGACCCTCTTCGGCCTGTTTTTCTTTGGGTGTATCTGCCAGTCGCTTGACCAACGCATCCGGTACATCCATACCCGGAACTCGGTTTTTCATGTATTTGGCCATTCCGGCAGATTTCATGGGTGTCATACCGGCCAGGATATATACCTGTTCATGCAGGCCACGATCTCTGACCAGTTTCATCCACTCTTCAAATTTATCCAGGTTGTAGATGCACTGGGTCTGGATAAACTCCGCACCTGCCTTAATCTTTTTGGCAAGTCTTGGAACACGGATTTCAAAAGGGTCCGCAAAGGGGTTGGCCGCGGCACCCACAAACATTTGCGGTGCCCGCTTGATATCATCGCCGCCTAAAAATTTTCCCTGGTCACGCATGTGACGAACGGTCTGGACCAACTGCATGGAATCAAGATCATGAACATTCTGTCCCTGGGCACAATCCCCAAAGCTCTGATGATCACCGGAAAGGCATAGAATATTAGTGATATCAAAGGATGCAGCACCCAGAATATCGCTTTGAAGAGCGATACGATTACGATCACGCGTCACCATTTGCAGCACCGGATCCAGCCCCATAAGCTTGAGCCGAATACAGGCTGCCAGACTGCACATTCGTGTTACCGATGTCTGGTTATCTGTTATGTTTATGGCATCCACATGATCCTTGATCAATTCTGCTTTCTTTATAATTGCTTCCGGATCAGAGCCTCGCGGAGGACCGCACTCTGAGGTTACGGCCATATGTCCGGCGGAGAGAATCTTTTCCAAGCGACTCGGTGTCTTCGTTTTCATGGCTGCACATCCTCCCTCACGACTTTTCGGGGCCCACCCGCCCGGTCGGTGGACCAATCTTTAATCGGACTCAATTCTTCATACTCATCAAACCTGTCCAAGGCTTTGAGGCGCTCAACAATCAGCTGCCAGGCACATACCAGCTCCTTGTTAATTTCGCACATCCCTTTGCTCGACCCGCCACAGGGCCCATTCATCACCCGTTTTGCGCATCTTGAAACAGGACAGATGCCACCGGTACGGGACAAAATACACTGACCGCAGCCTTGACATCGCTCTGTCCACAGGCCACGTTCTTCCGTGGCACCCATAAAACAAGTGTTGACACCGGGGTAAACCGGCATAGCATGGTATTTTTCAGCCATAAATTGGACGCCGACACCGCAAGCAATCGAAACCACTGCATCATACTGATCGATGATATTGCGAATCTCCTCTAGGTATTCGTGATCGCACTGTCGCTCGAGAGTTTCTTCATCGATTTTCATTTCCTTGCCCTGGTTCAAAAAATACATCCGCAGTGCAGATGCCAGAATGCCAACTTCTTTTTTGCCTCCTGCCTCACATACCGTGACACACTCATTACACCCCAGTATCAGCACTTTGTCATGATTCTTGATATCCTCAATAATCTCTTCCATCGGCTTTTTATCAGCGACAATCATAATTTATCCTCATTGTTTTGAATAAAAAATCGGTTGGTTGAACTCATGCGGCCTTTTTTTTCTGTAACTTGATGGGATTGGGACCCAGCGCCCTTATTTCGTCCACCATTTTAACAGCCACTTCCGCAAACATGGGTCCTTCACTCGACGCCATATTGAACATTTCCACGCGTTGACCCCCGACACCCACGGCATCCAGTATATTTTTGGCCTGTTCTATCCGTTTTCGTGCTCTAAAATTGCCACTGGTGTAATGACAGTCACCTTCCATGCAACCCACGGCATAAACCCCGTCGGCACCCTTTTCAAAGGCTCTTAAAATATGCAAAAGATCGACCTTGCCAGTGCAGGGAACACGGATAATTTTGATATTGGTTGGATATGTCAGTCGCATGGAACCTGCCAGGTCCGCGGCTGTGTATCCTCAGAAGTTACAGCAAAATGCGATAATAATCGGTTCAAATGTTTGACTCATAGGACCCCCTCCAGCAAGGATTCTATCTTGCAGATCAGTTGATCGTCTTCATACCAGTTCAATTCAATGGCCTTGGCCGGGCATTCTGACGCACACACGCCACAGCCGTGGCACAAAGCAACATCTATTTCGCTTACGCCATCTGCATTGATTTTTGGAACTCCATAGGGACATGACCGAACACACACGAGGCAGGAAGCACAATGATCTGGATCCACCCAGGCAGTGATGGCGGACAAGGTGAGCTCCGGCTGAGCAAGAAAGGTGATGGCCCTTGAGGCGGCCGCACTGGCCTGGGATATGGTCTCGGATATCAGTTTTGGGCTGTGGGCCGTACCACAGACAAAAATTCCCTCCGTGGCCATATCCACCGGTCTCAGTTTGACATGTGCTTCCATGAAAAAGCCTTCCGGCGTTCTGGCGAGCTTGACGATGGAAGCAAGCTCTGACGTATCTTCAGCAACCATACCGGCACTCAACACCAGGGTATCCGCCGTTACCATCAATGACCGATTCAAGACATGATCAAAAAAAGTCACCTGCACACCGTCCGGGGACGATGCCACCTGGGGTGGGTTCTCCGGGGTATAGCGGAAAAACAGAATACCCTGTTTTCTGGCTTCCTTGTAGTAGTCTTCAAGGAGACCATAGGTCCTGATATCCCTGTACAGAACATAAATATCAGCATCCGGATGCTCTTTGCGGATATGCAGCGCATTCTTGATGGCATTCTGGCAACAGATACGTGAGCAGTTCGGATTCTCTTCGTTTCGAGAGCCAACACACTGAATCATGACCACCTGATCCAAAGAACCTGGTGGTACTTTTTCCAGATGCTGGGAGAGCTCCACCTGGGTCATAACCCGTTTGTCTTCTCCGTACAGATACTCTTTGGGTTGGTATTCCTTCGCACCGGTTGCCAGGATGACAACACCGTGTTCAATTTTTCGTTCGTACATTCCCGGGCCCACGATAACTTCCGTGGTGAAATTTCCCTTGAAACCTGAAAAACCGACGATAAGGGACTGGGTCAGTACCTGGATCATTTTATGTGACATGATGCGGTCCGAGAGCTCAGCCAAATAAGGTTGTATCTCGGCCCCCTCAATGGTGGCTTTCAATTGGTTCGCCATACCCCCTAGCTGACTCTCTTTCTCAACCAGGAACACTTCATACCCCTGGTCTGCAAGCCCCAGCGCGGCATTCATTCCGGCAATGCCACCCCCCACCACCAAGGCTTTTTGTATGACCGGGATGGTTTTCTCATGCAGCGGGTGAAGTGTTGCCACCCTGGCCACAGCCATGCGTACCAGATCTTTTGATTTTTCGGTGGCTTCCTCAGCTTCCTTGGCGTGGACCCAAGAACCCTGGTTACGGATATTGGCCATTTCAAACAGGTATTTGTTCAAGCCGCATTCTCGCAGGGTATCCATGAAAATGGCTTCATGGGTTTTGGGTGTACATGCCGCCACAACAATGCGGTTTAGATTCTGTTCCTTGATGATTTCCTTCATCTGATCCTGGGAATCTTGGGAACAGGTGAAGAGGTTCTGGGTAACATAGGTGACATATGGCAGGGTCTTGGCGTACTCCTCAACGGCAGCTACGTTTACAACACCAGAAATATTGATCCCGCAATTACAGACAAACACACCAATACGGGGCTCCTCTTTATCCACATCGATCTCTTCCGGCAGCTCAACCGTCCGGGTCAGCGTGTTTCGAGCCGATGCAAGGCATGCGCCCGCCGCACATGCAGCAGCGGAAGCCTCGGTGACAGAGCTGGGAATGTCTTTTGCCTCCTGGAAAGCACCGCAGACATAGACACCGGGACGCGATGTCTCCACCGGCGAAAACGGGTGGGTCACAGCAAAGTGATAGGGATCCATCTCTACGTCCAGTCGCTTGGCCAGATCAACGGTCTTCTCCGAAACCTGGAGACCCACAGAGAGAACCACCATGTCGAAAAATTCTTCCTGTAATTCACCGGCTTCATCTGCATACCGAATACGGAGAGCTTTTGTTTCTCCAACCTCATCGATGGTATGCACCCGGGCCTTGACAAAGTTCACGCCCACCTGGTC
>Ga0055584_100006120_pt1 | contig 11796 bp, 9 predicted proteins | sample OSDHelmetaG_FD_58716 | JGI IMG/M metagenome (GOLD analysis project Ga0055584, IMG submission 58716) | Pelagic marine sediment microbial communities from the LTER site Helgoland, North Sea, for post-phytoplankton bloom and carbon turnover... | ecosystem: Environmental > Aquatic > Marine >... | reverse complement strand
GTTTTATCTCTTTCAAGTCTTAATAATGTTCGCTTATTATGAAGTTTATGGTGAGTAGCTATTTTAGCACGAGTAATTTCAGGATGAAGCGGTTCTCTTAAGTAATCGATTGCACCGCGCTTTAAGCCTTTCACAATATCACCGAGGGAATCATTTTGATCTACAGTGAATATAACGCTGATGGAGCTATATTTCGATTTTGAACGAATGTGCTTAATTAGCTCCAACCCATTCATTTGTGGACCATTCTTAATCGGCATATCAATATCTGTAATAACCAAATGAATATCCTCTTCAATAATTTTTCGAAGGGCTTCATAACCTGAAGCAGCATGAATAATATTTCTAGATGGCTCTGAAATGATATCTTCCCAAATTCGGAAAAGTTGACTATCGTTTTCAACGATTAAAATATTATACCTCTTATCCATCAATTGCCCAAGGTAATGAAATGCACTAAATAAAGCCACAAAAGATTACTTTTGAAGTTCAAATGTAAGATTATGAGTAAACCATCTATACCTAAAGGAACCAGAGATTTTGGACCAAAAGAAATGGTGAAGCGAAATTATATTTTCGATGCCATTTCTACTGTGTTTCAAAAGTATGGGTACCGGTCGATTGAAACTCCAGCGATGGAGAAAACAGAAACGTTGTTGGGTAAATATGGTGAAGAAGGGGATAGACTTATTTTCAAAATTCTAAAACGAGGTGCTTCTTTAGAGAAAGATTTACAAAAAAGTAAGAATGGTAAGAAAGCTACTTATGCGGAGGAAGCTTTACGTTACGATTTAACAGTTCCTTTTGCTCGTTATGTTGTTCAAAATCAGAACGATATTTCCTTTCCATTTAAGCGATATCAAATCCAACCTGTTTGGAGAGCAGATAGACCACAAAAAGGTCGATATAGAGAATTTTACCAATGCGATGTTGACGTAATTGGGTCCAACTCATTATTAAACGAAGTTGAACTTGTTCAGATAATGGATGAGGTGCTTGGTAAGTTGAATATTAATGCCAAAATTAAACTTAACAATCGAAAAATATTAGCTGGAATTGCTGAGGTAATAGGAGAGTCAGACAGAATGATTGATATAACTGTGGCTTTAGACAAGTTCGATAAAGTGGGTCAAGTAGGGGTTATTAATGAGTTAAATGAAAAAGGTATTTCTAGCAAAGCTATTACTAAGTTAGAACCAATATTTGATTTCGCAGGCACCAATGAATTTAAGCTAGAAAAACTGGAAGTTCTAATCGGAACAACTGATATAGGAAGAAAAGGAATTGATGAGGTGCAAAGTATTTTGAAGAATCTTATCGCGTGTAATATCAAACCTGATAGTATTGAATTAGATATTACGCTTGCTCGCGGACTGAACTATTATACAGGAGCTATTTTTGAGGTAGTATGTGACGATTTTCCAAGTAGTATTTGTGGTGGTGGGCGTTATGATGATTTAACAGGCATTTTTGGATTAAAAGATATTTCTGGCGTTGGTATTTCTTTTGGTGCCGATCGTATTTATGATGTAATGGATGACCAAAATTTATTTCCTCAGAATATCGAAACAATATTGGATGTTCTATTTGTGAATTTCGGAGAAAAAGAAGCATTATACTGCCTAGGTTTATTGGCCCAGTTGCGGGCCAATGAAATTAGTTCCGAGTTATACCCCGATTCTGCTAAAATGAAAAAGCAGATGAAATATGCTAACGAAAAGGGCGCAAGAAAAGTAGTAATGGTAGGGGAAACAGAAATAGCGAACGGAATACTAACAGTTAAGGATATGGAAACTGGAGAGCAAGCTAGCCTAACCATTGAACAATTAATTCATAGCTGTGTTGTATAAAACTGTATTGGTTACTGGAGGAACTGGATATGTCGGTTCTTGGGTTGTTAAGTATCTATTAGAAAATGGATATACTGTTAGGCTAACTGTTCGCAAAAAAACGAATTTGAAGAAGTACCAACACCTGCTAGATATAGCAGAAAGTTGTGAAGGAGCCATTAAATTGTATGAGGCTTCATTACTGAAAGAAGGCTCTTATGATGAACCCGCTAAAGGTTGTTCAGCAGTTTTTCACATAGCTTCCCCTTTTGTTTTAAAATTCAAAGACCCGCAAAAGGAACTTGTCGACCCTGCGCTAATGGGAACAAAAAATGTGCTTAATGCAGCAAGTAAATCTGGTACGATTAAGAAGGTGATTCTTACTTCAAGTGTAGCGGCAGTGTTCGGGGATAACTCCGATATGGCTAATCTTGGTCTTAAAGAATTCACAGAAAAGAACTTTAATGAAACGAGCACTTTGCAACATCAACCATATTCATATTCAAAAGTATTGGCAGAAAGAGAGGCTTGGAAGCTAGAAAAAGAACAATCTAACTGGAAATTGATTGTTATGAATCCATCTTTTGTAATGGGCCCTCCATTGTCTAAAACATCTAACTCGGGCAGTATAAGCTTTATACAAGATATGCTTGGTGGGAAATTTTATACAGGGGCACCTAATTTAGATTTTGGATTTGTAGACGTTAGGGAAGTTGCAAAGGCTCATATTCTTGGGCTAGAATCTGAAGCAGCAGAAGGCAGATATATTTTATGTGAACAGACTATAAACATGTTCGACTTTGCCAGTTTATTGAAAGGAAAATACGGAAATAAGTATCCACTTCCGATAATGAAGGCACCAAAGTTCTTACTTTATATAATTGGTTGGATGTTCGGTTCAACATTTACTTTTGTAAAAAGAAATGTAGGTTATCCTATCAGTTTAAATGCAACAAAAAGTATGAATAGTTTGGGTATGAAGTACCGACCTTTAATGGAAACTATGGGAGATATGATTTCAAAAATGAACGCCTTACAATTATTAAAAAAGTAGTTTAGTTATGAGAGTGCATCAAATATCGAAAGAGAAATTAACGATATCTAAGCTAGCTGATATCCTGCAAACGAAAATTGAATTGTCTGATGAGGTAAAACATCTTGTTGTGAAGTGTCGAAACTATTTAAACGAAAAAATTAAAACGCATTCTGATCCTATTTATGGTATTAACACAGGTTTTGGTTCACTTTGTAATACATCTATTTCAAATGATGACTTAGGCATTTTACAGAAGAACTTGGTAATGTCTCATGCTTGTGGCATTGGTGATGAGGTTCCCCAGAATATTGTGAAGTTGATGCTACTCCTCAAGATTCAAGGACTTTCTTATGGCCATTCTGGAGTGCAGTTGATAACTATTGAACGCCTCGTTGATTTTTACAATAATGATATTCTTCCTGTCGTATACCAGCAAGGCTCATTAGGCGCTTCCGGAGATTTAGCTCCATTGGCACACTTGGCTTTGGCTTTAATTGGAATGGGTGAAGTATATTATAAAGGACAGAAAAGGAACTCGGAAGATGTGCTTAAGGAACTAAATTGGTTTCCGATTGAATTACATTCAAAAGAAGGACTAGCACTACTTAATGGAACACAGTTTATGAGTGCCTATGGTGTTTGGAATTTAATTCAAGCTACAAAATTGTCAGAACTAGCTGATAAAATTGGTGCGTTATCTTTAGATGCTTTCGATGGCAGGCTGGAGCCTTTTCATGATGATGTTCATCATGTTCGTGGCCATGCTGGGCAGTTGGAAACAGCTCGTAATATATTTTCTTACGTTAAGGGCAGTGAAATTATAGCACGTAAAAAAGAGCACGTTCAAGATCCATATTCGTTTCGTTGTATGCCGCAAGTTCATGGAGCATCGAAAGACGCAATAACATATATAACTTCCGTTTTTGAAACCGAGATAAATTCAGTTACTGATAATCCTACAATTTTCCCAGATGAAGATAAGATAATTTCTGCAGGTAATTTCCACGGGCAGCCACTAGCTATTTCCCTCGATTTTTTAGCAATTGCAGTTGCAGAACTTGGCAGTATATCAGAAAGAAGAGTTTACAAACTAATAGGAGGTGAGCGTGGACTACCAGTATTTTTAGTTGCAAATTCAGGGTTGAATTCTGGTTTTATGATTCCTCAATATACTGCGGCATCTATTGCAAGCCAGAACAAGCATTTATGCGCTCCGGCATCCGTTGACACTATTGATTCATCGCAAGGACAAGAGGATCATGTTAGTATGGGGGCGAACGCGGCTACTAAATGCCACAAGGTAGTAGAGAATTTAGAAAAACTTTTAGCAATAGAATTGCTCAATGCTGCTCAGGCGATTGAGTTTAGAACTGAAAAAACATCAGAGGTTTTGGCTCAATTTGTTGCTGATTACAGAAAAACAGTTTCGTTCGTCAAAGATGATAGGTATTTGCATGAAGACATTAAAAAGTCTGTTGCTTTTGTAAGTGCGTTAAGTTAATTATTTCCTTCACTAAGAAATGCGAACTGAATAATATTTGCTCCCATTTTCAGGGCACTCGAGCGGGCATCTTTAGAATCGTTGTGAACAGATACGTCTTCCCAACCATCACCTAAATCGCATTCTACATCGTAAAAGCAAACTAGCCTACCTTCGTAAATTAGTCCAAAACCTTGTGGTGCTTTTTCATCGTGCTCATGAATTTTCGGCAGCCCTTTTGGGAAATTGTATTTTTGATGGTAGATAGGGTGGGAGAAGGGCAGTTCAATAAAATCTAATTCTGGAAATACTTTTTTCATTTCTGGCCGAATGAATTTATCCATTCCATAATTGTCAGATATATGCAAAAAACCTCCAGCAATTAGGTAGTTACGTAAGTTCTCTGAATCTTCAGATGAAAATATGACATTGCCATGACCGGTCATGTGCACAAATGGAAAGTTGAAAATCTCAGGGCTACCAACTTCAACAGTTTCTTGCTCACCAATATTCGTTTTAAGATTTGTATTGCAAAAAGCAATCAAGTTTGGTAATGATGTTTCTAGGTTTGCGTACCAATCTCCACCACCGCTATACTTAAGTAGACCAATGTTGTAAGTTGGTTTAGAAATTAGCCCTGAGCCAAGCACCCAAAAGATAATTAAGATTAGTATGAAGAAGATTCTTTTCAAGACTCTAACAGGTTAATGGTGCTACAAACAAAAACACCTGCGGTTTCGGTTCGCAAACGATTATTTCCCAAAGTTATTGGTTTGAAATTATTGTCCAAAGCAAGCTTGATTTCATTTGTTGAAAAATCTCCTTCGGGCCCAATTAAAATTAAAGATTTGCTGCCCTTTTTGTATAGTTCGTTGAGTTTTTTCTGTCTTTGTTCTTCACAATGGGCGATATATTTTGACTCCATATTTTGCACTTTTATTAAGTCACCAAGTTTGGTGAGCGGATTTAGTTTTGGCAGAAAAGCTTGCCCGCTTTGCTTCATTGCAGAAACTAATACTTTTGTTAAACGTTCTTGATTTATTACTTTTCTCTCTGAATGGTCGCAAAGTATAGGTGTAATTTCGGTAATTCCAATTTCTGTAGCTTTTTCTATAAACCACTCAATCCGGTCGTTGTTTTTTGTTGGCGCTATTGCAATATGGAGTTCATATGGAATTGGATTGGATTGTTCAACTTTATCTACTATTCGGAATTCACATTTTTTATGATTCGCAACAGTTATTTCGACCTGGTAATAACCTCCTTTTCCATCAACTAAATGAAGTATTTCTCCCTCGCCTTTTCGAAGAACTTTAATAGCATGCCTGGATTCCTCTGCGGAGAGATGCAGTTGTTGATTCGCTATTTTTGGTGAGTAAAAGAGTTGCACAATCCAAAAATAAAAAACCCCATCAAAATTAGACGGGGTTCTTCAAATATTGTTTGGTAATAAATCAATTTACGTTAACAGAAGTTTTTGGTGCAGCTGCCAGTATCTCGTCATTTGCTCCTGCGGCATATTTTTCAAAGTTGTTTACAAATGCTTCTGCAAGTTCATTTGCTTTCGAATCGTATGCGTTTTTATCTGTCCATGTTTTTCTTGGGTTAAGAATATCATTGGGTAAATCAGCACACGAAGTTGGCATTGCCAATCCAAATACTGGATGATTTTCGAAATCAACATTGTCAAGCTGTCCTTCTAAGGCAGCTGTTATCATAGATCGAGTAAAAGAAAGTTTCATTCTCGAACCTACGCCATAAACACCACCTGACCAGCCTGTATTGATTAGCCAAACATTAACATCGTGTTTCCTCATTTTTTCGCCTAACATCTCAGCATATTTTGTTGGATGTAATGGTAAGAATGGCGCTCCGAAACAGGCGGAGAATGTAGTCTCTGGCTCAGTAACACCTTCTTCTGTTCCAGCTACTTTTGCAGTATATCCTGAGATGAACTGATACATTGCTTGTCCGGGTGTTAATTTAGAAATCGGAGGCAATACGCCAAAGGCATCGCAAGTTAAGAAGAAAATATTGTTTGGTACATTTCCTACAGAAGGTTCTGCTACATTATCAATATGATAAATAGGATAGCTTACTCTGGTATTTTCAGTAATAGAACCATCTTCGTAATCGGGCATATTGCCATTTTTGAAAGTAATATTTTCCAGTAAAGCGCCAGGCTTAATTGCATCATAAATTTGAGGTTCTTTTTCTTTACTCAAGTCGATACATTTGGCATAACATCCTCCTTCGAAGTTAAAAACAGAATTTTCTGCCCAACCGTGCTCATCATCTCCAATTAATCTTCTATTAGGATCAGAGGAAAGAGTTGTTTTACCTGTTCCTGATAATCCGAAAAATACAGAGGTATCTCCACTTTCACCGATATTCGAAGAACAGTGCATTGAAAGTACATTTCTATCGTGCGGTAAAATAAAATTGAGTGCAGAAAAAATCCCTTTTTTCATTTCTCCTGTGTAACCCGTTCCTCCGATTAGAAGAATTTTTTTTGTAAAATTCATAATAGCGAAGTTCCCTTGTCGAGTACCATCAATATCAGGGTCGGCTTCGAAACTGGGAGCTTGAATGATATTCCATTCAATATCCATTGTTTTTATTTCTTCGTCGGTTGGTCTCAAAAACATGTTGTAAGCAAAAATGCTAGACCACGGCAACTCGGAAACAGAACGAACAGTTAACCTGTAATTATCATCGGCACACACATAAGAATCACGAACGAATAGTTCTTTTTCCTCTAGGTGAGCGATAACTTTATCGTAAAGTTTGTCAAATTTATCACCATCGAATTTGATATTTACATTCCCCCACCATACAGAGTCACGCGTAATATCATCTTCAACAATAAATCTATCTTTTGGAGAACGACCGGTAAATTTTCCAGTGTTAACTGAAAGAGCGCCATTGTCGGCAATGATTCCCATGTTGTTATCAACTGATATTTTAGTTAGTTCCTCAGGTGATAAGTTCCAATGCGCTTTTGAAGGATTAAGTCCAAGCGAAGCAACAGTCGCTCCATCTGCTCTAAAACCTGTTTCTGTCATAATTAATAATTTGGTTAAACTTTTGTTTAAACTTGATATTAGATTAATAGTAAAATACAAATTTATATCATTAATTTCTCGTAACGCTTTATAAATATTAGATTTTATTCACAGCATTTGCCTATTCGTGGAAAACTATTGACATAAAAAATAGGGTGTTTCGATAAAAAGGTGTAAAAAATTAAGCGCGGAATCCATACAAGTTCCTGTACTTCTCTTCCGCGTATTTCATGAAGTAATCAGAATTAAGAGTTTCGCCAGTTACCATGGTACAAAGTTCATCAGAAGTATAGTTTTTTCCATGCTGGTGGATTTTGGTTCTCAACCAATCTAGTAAAGGGTTTAATTCTCCATTTTCAATTTTGGCGCTCAATTCTGGAATGTCTTTTTTCGCTTGGGCGAAAAACTGTGCGGCATAAAAGCTACCTAAGGAATAGGTTGGAAAATAACCAAAACTCCCATGCGACCAGTGAATATCTTGTAATACGCCTTGTGAATCACTAGGTACATTGATGCCCATATACTCTTTGTATTTCGCATTCCAAACAGAAGGTAAATCTCTAACTTCGATTGTCCCTTCAATCAACGATTTTTCGATTTCAAATCGAATCATTACATGAAAATGATAGGTTAATTCATCAGCACTAGTTCTAATTAAAGAGGGCTTTACAACGTTCATTGCCTTGTAAAAATCCTTAACAGAAACACCTATTAATTGCTCTGAAAAATATTGCTGTAATAGTGAGTAGTTTTTTTTCCAATAAGATAAACTTCTTCCAACATTATTTTCCCAAAGTCTTGACTGCGACTCATGAATGCTCAATGAAAGATAAGACCCCGAGGGTAAGCCATACTCCGAAGGTTTTAGGCCTTGTTCGTATAAGCCATGACCACCTTCATGAATACAACTCCAAATCATTTCGCTGAGGTCATTTTCGTTGATTCGAGTTGTTACTCTTACATCTTCTGAGCTAAAACTAGTGGTAAACGGATGGGCAGATAAATCTTGTCGACCAGCATCAAAATCGTAGTTCATTTGTTTGAGTAAGTCAATTCCGAAATCCCACTGTTTGTCTTTGGAAAAATTCTGGAACATGAATGCATCGTTGTTCTGATTTGCGATTGAGATTTTATCAAGTAAAGCGATTAATTTTAGCTTGATATTTTCAAAAACAGCTTCGATAGTTGTAGTTTTTGAACCCGGTTCAAATGCATCTAATAAAGCATCGTAGGGGTGCTCATCATATCCCATCAGTTCACATTCTTTTCGTTTTAGCGCAACTAATTTTTCTAATTTCGGAGCAAAAAAACCAAAGTTGTTGTCAGTTTTTGCTTTTTGCCATGCCTGAAAAGCAGCAGAGACTGCTTCGCTCATTTCTTTAACAAATTCTGTCGTGTACTTTAAGCTTTTATCATAATCCTTTTTTGATTGAAATACATTTCTTGACTCAACGTCAGATAGTTTGCCATCATTAACTAATTCTGAAAGTAAATCTCCAAATTCTGTATTGACTGACAGCTCGTGGCCAATGCCTGCCAAAGTTGAAAGTTGCTGTGCTCTTGTTGGGGCACTCTTAGCAGGCATATACGTTTCTTGGTCCCATTGTAATAAGGCAGAGGCGTGATAGATGTCCGCAATTTTTTTACAATGTTCTTTGTATTTATCGTAGTTATACATTTGTTTGAACTTTTATGCCTGCATAAATTAATGTTGCCCATCCTGTAATAAAACATAACCCGCCAATCGGTGTAATTGGGCCAAGAAATCCTGCCCAAGATTCAATACCTGCAACTTCTCGCGCTGCTAATAAGTAGATTGATCCTGAAAACAATACGATTCCTGAACCCCAAAGCAAAGAAATAATTTTGATCGTTTTTTTAGAAAGAGTGTTTGATAGAGCGACTAGCAGCAGCAAAGCAATGGTGTGATAAATGTGATATTCACTTCCTGTTTCAAAACTTTTTAGTCTTTCAGGGGTTAGAATCCCCTTAAGGCTATGAGCTCCAAGTGCCCCGAGACCAATTGCGACAACTCCTGAAACTCCAGAAACAATGAGAAGTGTTTTTTTCATTAGGTACTAATTTAGTTTTTTACTATTTTCCGGTCCTTCTCATTATAATTATTAATCCGCACGAAGGAAGTGTGTATTTTGTTTTGTCTAACTTCATTTAATTCGATATGAAACAAATCAATTCTAGAAGAGTAAAAAACCAACTTTGAATTTTGTAAAAAGGTCAACGATCCGCGTGTAAAAGATAGTAATAAACTTGATGAGAATCCCCTTCATAATATGTTGTTGATAATTAATTAAGCGACCAAGATAATAAATATACTTGCTTAGATTAAAAAGCTAAATTAGCACCCATCTAAAATATACTTATGCGTAAAATATTATTAATAGGGGCCGGAAGGTCAGCTTCATCATTGATTAAGTATCTGCTTGAAAATTCAGCGGAACAGAACTGGTATTTGACAGTGGCTGACCTTTCGTTGGAACTGGCGCAATCAAAAATTAGTGGTCATGAAAATGCTAATGCGATAGAGTTTGACATTAATAATGCAGTGCAACGAGTTGCAGAAATAAGTAATTCTGATATAGTTGTTTCCATGCTTCCTGCGAGTATGCATGTTCAAGTTGCCAAAGACTGCATTAATCTCAAAAAGTCAATGGTAACTGCAAGTTATGTTTCTGAAGAAATGGAAGCATTAAATGAGGATGCTAAAGCTGCAGGTGTTGTTGTAATGAACGAAATTGGCGTTGATCCCGGCGTAGATCATTTATCCGCAATGAATGTGTTAGATGAGATAAGGGATACTGGCGGAAAGATGCTCATTTTTGAATCTTTTACAGGTGGATTGGTAGCGCCTGAAAGTGATAATAATCCTTGGAATTATAAGTTTACGTGGAACCCCAGAAATGTTGTGCTAGCAGGGCAAGGCGGTGCAGCAAAATTTTTTCAAGAGGGAAGATACAAATATGTTCCTTACAATAAATTATTTAGAAGAACAGAGCTAATAGATATTGACGGGCATGGTGAGTTTGAAGGTTATGCTAATCGAGATTCGCTAGGATATAGAAGTGTCTATGGATTAGACGATATCCCCACTATATATAGAGGGACATTAAGAAAGAGGGGTTTTTGCAGAGCATGGGATTGTTTTGTCCAATTAGGTGCAACTGATGATTCCTATATCTTGGAGGGCTCTGAAGAGATGACATATCGGCAATTTATTAATTCGTTTCTTCCGTATAATCCAAATGATTCAGTTGAATTAAAATTGAAGTATCAGTTGAGATTGTGGGACGACACCCATGTATTCGAAAAATTGGAATGGTTGGGTATTTTTAGTGAAAAAAAAGTTGGAATGAAGGATGCAACTCCTGCACAAATTCTACAAAAAATTTTAGAAGAAAAATGGTCATTAGAAGAAGATGACAAAGACATGATAATTATGTGGCATAAGTTCGGTTATGAGCTTAATGGAAAGAAACACCAAAAAGAATCATCTATGGTTTGCATAGGAGATGACCAAACCTATACAGCAATGGCAAAAACGGTGGGAATACCGGTCGCAATAGCAACTAAATTAGTGCTCAATGGGGTAATTAAAACTCCGGGCGTTCATGTTCCGGTAACGAAGGAAATTTATAAACCTATGCTGGAAGAGTTATCCCAACATGGTATTAGTTTTACAGAGAAAGATACAGAGTTTGTCGGGTATTAGTCTGAGCACTTATTATATCTAGACACAATACTTTGTAAATCAGTTACAGTAAGGAGGTCAGCTCGAACCATATTAACAACTGATTCGCAGCTATTAAAGTAAGTTCTAATAAATGATTTGAATTTTTCGTTCTGTCCAGAACTAGAAATTCCTATTGTAGCTGAGCCGTTAGAATTCCCGTTCGAACCAGTTGATAATCTAACTATTTCTATATCTTCTGCGTCTGCATCTAAAATGAGATAATCTTTCTCATTTTCGAACAAAATATAATAGAGATTTTTGTAGTCACATGGAATTTTGCCCCTTTGGTATAACTTGACTTTACCAATCTCAAGTTCTTCAATAAAAAAATGATTTTTATTATTAATATGTTTTTTGTAAGATTTACCATTCACCGAATAGAAACTAATATCTTTAGGGTAAATAATTTTAATTGAATCCTTTCCTATTAACTCGACACAGAAAAGGTGTGAATTTGTTTTTTTTGAATTTTTGAAATCAATTAAAAATGTAAATGTTGTATCTATACCCTTAACGTAATATCCTGGTTTGATTTTGCCCTTTTTTAACAACTTTGCTGTATCTTCAATTTCAGAGTTGGTGTATTCTTGTGTTGCCGGGTTTAATTGAGCAAATATTTGAGAGTAAATAAAGAGGAA
>Ga0055584_100006119_pt1 | contig 11796 bp, 13 predicted proteins | sample OSDHelmetaG_FD_58716 | JGI IMG/M metagenome (GOLD analysis project Ga0055584, IMG submission 58716) | Pelagic marine sediment microbial communities from the LTER site Helgoland, North Sea, for post-phytoplankton bloom and carbon turnover... | ecosystem: Environmental > Aquatic > Marine >... | reverse complement strand
ATCATTTCCCGCACGCGACAGGCCGTTATCGATTTCTTTGCCCTCCCGCTTGAGGAAAAACTCAAGGTTGAACGACCTCCTGAAAAAGTCAGCCGTGGCTATAACAGATTTATGGATCGCTCCCTCTCCTATTCTATCGGCAAGGAAGCTCCCCCAGACCTTCAGGAGGCCTTTGCCTTTGGTCCTGAGGAGTTTACTGGTGAAGAGTGGATAAAAGACGACCCGAGCACGGCGATGATGGCGCCAAACCGTTGGCCAAAAAATCCGCCAGAATTTCACTCGACAATGCTGGAATACGCGAATGCCATGAGATGGCTGGGTGATCGGGTCTTGGATATCATCGCAACGTCTCTAAATGTCGAACGGTCCTATTTTGATGACAAATATGACCATCAATCGAGTGTTTCCCGCGTCGTCCGCTACCCTGCCCAGACGACGACCGCCGATGACGGACAGCTCAGGGCCGGAGAACACACAGACTATGGAACCGTAACCTTTCTGCGCGGCGATGCAGTTCCTGGCGGCACCGAAGTCATGACCCGTGATGGCGACTGGATTGAAGTAGTCTGTCCGCCCGGCGGCTTTGTTTGCAATATAGGGGACGCTTTGGCGCGCTGGACCAATGATCGGTGGAAATCAACATTACACCGCGTCGGCAATCCCCCAGCAAATGCTAAAAACGTCGATCGTATCTCGCTGGTTCACTTCCATAGCCCCAATCACGATGCGCTCATCGAATGCATCCCGAGTTGTATTGGTGACAAGGGGCCTAAATATGAGCCTATAACCTTTGCCGACCATTATTTGGGCAAGGTGATGAAGGCGGCGCATGCCCGCCTTAATGCGCAAGTTGCTGATGCGAACAGACGGAGCGCCTGACGGCCTGTGGAATACTCAGATGCACTCATCCAACAGGTTTTATCATCGAGTCCCGTGATTGCGTTGGTTGGGGCCAGTTCAAAACCTCATCGTGCGTCGAACAGTGTTATGCGGTTCCTTCAATCTAAAGGTCACAAGGTTTTTCCGGTGAATCCGCAATGTATCGGACAAACGATTAATGGCGAAATTGTATTGGAAACTATTCACGACGTCCCTGTTCGGGTCGATATGGTGGATATATTCCGCCGCTCTGAAGTCGCAGGAGAAACAGTCGATGAGGCGATCAATGCAAATGCCAAGACCATATGGATGCAATTGGATGTCATCGATCACCTCGCTGCAAAACGCGCTGAAAAAGCCGGGCTGACCGTCATAATGGATCGCTGTCCCGTCATCGAATACCGGCGACTGGGCATGGATTGAGGAAACTAACGGAGAGGAACTATGATTACCGTATATGGCATTAAGAACTGCGACACCTGCCGCAAGGCGCTGAAATGGCTGGATGCCGAAAGCATCGAACATAAATTTCACGACTTTCGCAAAGACGGTCTGGACCAAACAACTGTTTCAGCCTGGATTGAGGAGATCGGAATCGACACGCTGCTAAACCGCCGAGGAACGACATGGCGCAAATTGCCAGAGGCTGATCAGGCATCAATAGAAACCGGCAACGCGGCAGCTCTTCTCACTGAAAACCCCACGCTCATAAAACGACCGTTATTCGATATCGGCGCAAAGCGTCTCGTTGGTTTCAAAGCAGATGCCCAGGAAGCACTTAAAGCCGCCAGTTAAAGCTGATTAGCAAGCTCAATTAGATTACCGTCTGGATCCCGGAAATAGATCGAGAGGATCGGACCTGTAGCACCTGTCCGTTCAACAGGTCCCTCAATGACAGGGATATTAAGGGAGTGGAGGTGATCCAATAACTCGGCGATGGGTTGCCCGGTCAGAAAACAGAAATCTCCAGAACCAGACGTCGGTTTATCCGCCTTTGGTTCGAATTCCTTACCTTTTTGATGTAAGTTGATTTTTTGTTTTCCAAATGTCAGTGCTTTGCGACCTTCACCAAACGATATGACTCCAAACCCCAGCGTCTGATGATAAAAATCACAGGTTCTCTCAACATCAGAAACAGTCAGGACGAGATGATCAAGGGCCTCAATAAGGGGTTTGCTCATTATTTCGCCGCACCGCTTACCGGGGCCGCCCCCTCAACGGAGTCTTTCATCGACGGCAGAAAAGCTGCAAACGCCATCACGATTACGGCGAGGCCAATCAAAAACCCATAAAACCAGATAAAACCTGTCGTCCGATCAAAAATTTCACCGACAGCAAGAACGGCGAAAGAACCACCGCCCAGAGCAATCACGAATTTCGCGCTAAAGACTCTCGCGCGCCAGTTTTCCGGGCAAAAACGTACAATAATACAGTTCTCGGCAGGTAAGCAGCCTGTGATCGCCAACATCATTACCGCAGCGACAGCAACTAAGGCGATCCCGTCGAGCTGAGAGGCAAGCATCGCAAGGGGCACCATGATCGCAAACATACAGATATAGACGGCCTTGGGTGAATATTTCGACGCCAGACTACCGCCTACTATCTGGCCGACGGCACCAGCCAGAATAACCAACGTAACCAGTCCGGAGCTCATCGTCAGGCCACCTTCCCGATCGAGCGCAAAGATTGCGACAAGTGACCGCATCGTGTCGTCAAACACTTTGGGCAGCCCCGACGTATAGGCCTGGGTGATCAATCCAACGGACAGAGCGGTTACCGCCATTAATCCAAGCGCCAAGCGCGTGGTATTCATCGATACCGGGATATCTTCTAGCGTCGACGTTCCCTCATTCTTTCCCTTCGCAGAGGCTTTTGTGAAGAGAACGAAGCCAATGCCCAGTAGGAAACAAGCTATTCCAGGGACGAAGAAAGCAGCTCTCCACCCCCAAAGCTGGGTTAAACCGGCGGCAATAAAGGCTGCAGCGGCAAGCCCAACCGTACCAAATGCACCATTAAAGCCGAGGTCCTTGGCGCGGTTAACGGCGTGCTGCACCACGAAGTTAGTGCCCACGGGGTGATAGATCGCGGCGAAAATGCCAGTAACGCCTAGCCCTATGGCAATTTGCGTTGGCGAATTGGCAAATCCCGTGAGGAACGTCGCAATCCCGGTACCTATCATATAGATCGCCAGCATCCCCCAGCTGCTCCACCGATCCCCAAGCCAACCGGCGGGGAGCGCCGCGACGCCATAGAACATGGATCCGATAAAAAACAACTTGAACAATTCGCCATAGGACATCGACCAGACATCAACCAGTGTCAGAGCCACCGTCGGGTATATCAGCATGATCACGTGGTTCAGAAAATGACTGACGTTAACGAAGGCAAGGGCTCGATTGGGCCGAAGAGAAGGCGTCGCGATCATAGAGGTCATTTCTGTGGTGAGCTGGCAAGATGCCACGCTAGGTCACGTCGCGCAATCCTGGTTTATTTTGATAATAAGGATTAATATAAATGAATAATTCATTGTTTTATATCGTTATCTGTTCTTCAATCCAAGACAGGAGCTGCTGATTCCCGCCCTGTATATTTAAGCTGACGACACAGGGACAATCATAGGAATGAAGCGTCTTTACACGTGCAGTTAACGCTTCAACGGTGTCCGACATCGTTTTCGCAATCAAAACTGTCTCTGATGCGCTCTCCAGCTTCCCTTCCCAACGATAAATCGATGTCATGCCATCAATAATATTGACGCAAGCCGCCAATTTCTCTTCGACAAGCGCTCTGCCTATAGTGTTTGCCTCCTCCTTTGAGCCAGCGGTCATATAGACAAAACAGGCTTTATTCGACATCGCTGCTACCCCACGAGATATCCGGCTCAAATTGATCAGAATTGATTTACAGAGTCGAATAGTTTAACACTTGACTCGAATCGACAAGATATGTGCGAACGCTCCGGGGGGACTGTTTGCGTGTGTCAGGGGGATAGAACCATGCAACAGCATGCATTTGCGCACGCTGCGTCGCGACCCGGTGTGCTTACCAAACCATCTGACGTTCAAAGCCAGTGGCTAAAACGCGGGTTAACACAGCCAGGGGGGAAGCTCCCGTTATTTGACGAAGATGGTCAGCGTATTTCAGACAGAACAGTGCAAAGCTGTGTGCGTCTTGGCTGGGCAGAGCCATGGTTCAATAACCCACTGAAGAAAGATTGGACTGTGTGTAAACTGACCCATCTAGGCCGGGTTGTCGCGGAAGAATAGCCTTTACACCGGCGGTGTCTCGATATTCCGAGCCAGATACGCTGCGACCATCGCGAGGGCGATACCAGCAGCCCCAACGATATAAAACGCCAATTCCAGACCCAATAGATGGGCCAGGCCGCCCATAACAATCGGGATCGTTACGTTAGCGGCCTGATTGCAGGTGGTTCGAAGCCCCATCGCCCTCCCCTGTACCGTCGGCCCAACGGTTCGCGCGATCAATGACACGATAATCACCACGCTTATGGCCATCACAGCGCCCCTGATGCTCGAGGCGATGAAAAGCGGAATGAAATCGGTAAAGAAGGGCACGATCGCGATGGCGACAATCGACGCTACGATGCACCAGACCAAAAGGCTGAATTCTTTAACCCGTTTCACCAGGGCACCCGTGCCCAGCGCTGCGATCCCGGTCAAACCATTGGCCGAAACCAGGATTCCGATCAGCGTACCGGGCATTCCGATCCCTTCAAGATACACTGCATAGAATGCGCTTTGCATCCCGCTACCAAACTGTCGAATGATGGTCATTGCCAAGACGAGGGCCATTAGCGGTAACGCAAAGAGTTTGAAGGCTTCGATATAATCGACAAGACGTGGTGTAACGGATTTTACGATTGATTGGCGCCGTTCCGTCGGCTCTGACAGGGCATCCCTGGGAAGTGCAAGCACGGAGTAAAGCAACCCCGCTCCCCATAGGCTTAACGAGGCAAACCCACCCCAGGGTCCGAAGAAGTCCCATGCGGCCCCAGCGATTGGCGGTCCTGCGAAGGTGCCAATCCGGGTCGCAAACACCAGCCTTCCGGTATAGGTCGGGTTGCCGCGCAACACCTGCCCTGTCAGGGTTTGAGCACCTACCCAACCTAAGGAGTCCGCCATACCACAGATGAGTTGTAATGCCATAATTGGCGCCAACCACGGCGCCATTGGATATACGAACGGAAATATCAGCATAACGAGCGCGGCAAAGGTCAGAACCCTACGCGTTCCAATCCGATCCATCATCGCCCCGCCATGAATAGCGAAGAGCAGCGGTCCAACAAACCGTAATCCGGCCAACACCCCAATCATAAATAACGGTGTATTGAGCTCAACGAGCCACAGCCCCATTACCACTAGAACTAGATCGGGAATGCTATTGCTGAATAACGCAACGCCATAGACCGGCAATTGAACGCGCATTGGCAAGGATTTATCAAACCCCTCGTTCATAATTTTCCTTGGTGAAACAGAAATTTTATCGGCGTATCAGTTATCATACCCGGTTTAGCATATTCACAAAATCCAGCCACCTACTGGACGGCGTCGCCGCGACAGGTCAAGCTTTGCAACGTGTCTATATCACCGAACCCACCATATTCATCCGCATGGCTGCGGCTCTCAATCGCCGGCGCCGCTACTCTTCTCATCGGTATGGGGCTTGGCAGGTTCTCATACTCGCCTTTAATCCCAGCGCTCATCGAAGCAGGGCATCTCTCGGCATGGCAGGCTGGGGCTATCGGCGCCTCCAATTTTACCGGCTATCTTGCTGGCGCCCTCGCCGCCCCGGCAATGCGGATGCGCTGGGGCGAAGCAACCACTATGCGCCTATCGCTCGTAACCGGATTAATAGCCCTGTTTGCCTGTGTGCTGCCTTGGGGTTTTGAATGGTTGATGTTTTGGCGCGCGCTGCTGGGTGCCGTGGTTGGAGTTATGATGATTTACTGCCTCGCTATCGCAACCCGTCATGCACCACCGGGCAAGCTCGGCGCAGCCTCCGGTATCGTCTATACCGGCGTCGGGATCGGTATACTTCTCTCCGGATCACTTGTCCCCTGGCTCTTAAAATTCGGGCTCGCCAGCGCATGGACAGGGATTGGCATTGTCGGTGCCGTTGCCTTTGTAATTGCCTTATGGGGCTGGCGCGCGCTTGAGCCCACGAACACTGGCGATCAAGGGGCCACGACACCTCACCCAAAGATTCGTTGGAATTTAACGGTGACAGCTTTGATTGCCCTTCGCGTCTTGTTTTCCATTGGACTTATCCCCCATACAATTTACTGGGTCGACTATCTGGTTCGAGGGCTCGGGAGGGGCATTGAATTCGGTGGCATGCACTGGGTCCTGTTCGGACTCGGTGCAATTGGGGGCACATATCTTTGGGGCCGGCTGGCAGATCGTATTGGCTTTCGGGCGGGACTGGCCCTCGCCTTTGCTGCAGTCGCCAGTGGCATCGCACTCCCGTTCCTCAATTCGGCGGGTTGGACACTGGTGCTCTCCTCCCTCGTCGTCGGCGCGCAACCGGGATTAACGGCTATTATGTCCGGACGGTTTCATCAGCTTACGGGCCCGGACGGGATGGCACCGGTATGGCGGATGTCAGCCCTGATCTCGACGATCCTGCAAGCAGTAGCCGCTTACGGCTATGTTGTGATCTTTGATCTGACTGGCAGCTATATGCCGATCTTTATTGCTGGCAGTGTATCGATGGCGCTCGGTACTATTATTGCTCTGGCGTTGCGCGGCCCCGCCGAAAGTACGAAATGAGCTCAACGTGGTAGATTTTTTTAGCGCCATTCCTGGTGTAACACCGACAACCTATCTTCTCCTGGCCGTCCTGAGCTGCCTCTCAGGGGCCATGGGCGTCGGTGCGGGGCTGGGCGGTGGCGTCATGCTGCTTGCCTTCATGACAACTGTATTCCCTCCAACAATCCTTATCCCGCTTCACGGGGCCGTTCTTCTCGGAACCAATATTGGCCGCGCGGTACTGATGTTCAAACACATCAGACGTGACCTGTTACCGGCCTTTTCAATTGGCGCGGTGCTCGGCGCTATCCTCGGCGCCAATGTCGTGGTGAACCTGCCAACCACTATCCTGCAGGTCGTTCTGGGGATCTTCATCCTCTACGCCTGTTGGGCCCCTGCCCCGACATCCTCCGCCTACACACACAAGAAATTCTTCGGCCTCGGATTTGGCGGCACGGTCCTCGCGCTCTTTATTGGATCCAGCGGCGTCGTGATCGCCCCTTTTGTCCAAAAGGCGTGTGCAGACCGTCACGAGTTTGTTGGCACACAATATAGCTTCATGACATTGATCCATGGCCTCAAAATTCCCGTCTTTGGATTCCTCGGGTTTTCACTTGCCGCCTATATCCCGTTGATTGCCGTCATGATCGTGACAGCCTTTCTGGGCAGCTATCTCGGGCGCATGCTCCTCAAGGTCATGCCAGAAAAACTTTTCAAGATAATATTCCGAGTAACATTGATCGGCCTTGCCCTCAGATTGCTTTATACCGGCATAAAAAATTCCAACTGGATTTAATCTTCCGTTGGAAAACAGCCGGTTTTAATAAAAAACATACAACCAGTTTTCGACGTCAATGAATGCTTGCTGCCAATCGGGTTTCTGATCCAGGTCCCCGCTGAGTAGCTTCCCATCTGATCTTCAAAGCTTCCTTCGAGTACAAAGACTTCTTCTCCGTTGGGATGCCCATGCATCGGAACCTCGCCACCCGGCATGATGCGGACCACCTGGGTCCTCTTATCAAACCCGTCTTGTTGATCGAGCATTATCGACTCAACCGTGCCGTTGGGTCTTAGCTCCCAATCCATTTTGTTGATATCATGTCGAACCTGCGGCCGCTCTCCAGCATATTGACGTAACTTCACAAACAAGATGCATCCTGGCCCCGAAGACGGCGCGTGAGAAAAGCCTTCTGGATTGAGAATGTAACTGCCGGCCGGATAGTCTCCCGCTTCGTCGGAGAACACGCCGTCGATCACAAAGATTTCTTCGCCATCGGGATGTTCATGGGAGCTAAAGCTGCTTCCCGGCTCATAGCGGACAACAGAAGTCACGACCCCGGCTTCCGCAGGCCCGGTATGATAAAGCCGTTTGCGCCATACGTTCGGACTGGGGCTAACTTGCCACTCCATTTTGTTGGTATCGATCACAAGTCGTTCTGAAAGGTCAGCATTTAAACTCACTACGTCAGGCATTGGTGAAATTCCCACTCGCAATTTTCTGTTCATTCAAATTGGCAAACAAAGCACGCGTTTTTTCCATATGGGCAATACAGTCTTGGTCGAAATCATGTTTCGGCATCGGGTCCTTCCCCCAATATGCGTATTTATCTTCCCCCCGCAAAAGGGTTGCCGTCGCTCCATCAAATCGTATCTCGCGGACATGCGGTGCCGTGTAGTGAATTGAGAATCCCACCCGCGGGTGATCTGCTTCGTTGGGACCCGAACTGTGAACAGTACTTTGATGATGGAAGACGACCTGCCCCGGATTTGATACGGCGTGCACTGCCGCTGCTTCGTTGATACCATCCGCGGTTTGTACGTTTCGCGCTAAATTGTCAGGATTTAGGATGAAATCATGGGTCGCAATTTCCCTGTGGGAGCCTGGTATATATTTCACACAACCCGACTCAACCGTTGATGGATGAAAAGCCAGCCAGGCCGTCACCGTCTCCGCTGGACTAAACCGGTAAACGAAATCGTCTGCATGCCAGAAAATAAACCTTGGGTCATGCGCCTTTTTTGTAAAGAAAGACGAGCCCCAGCATAGGATATCCGGGCCGATCAGGTCTTCGACAGCGTCCAGAAGACGCTTATTGGCGACCAGATCGCATAGCCAGGGAAATGGCAACTGAGCCTTATTGCGGAACCGGCCTTGCATTTCCTCACCGAGTTCGCGTTCCATACCGTCGAATCTTTCGGCGATCTTTGCGGTTTCAGCTTCCGAGAAAACATCGAAAGGAAACAAGAAACCATCTGCTTCAAAACGCTTGACCTCTTCGTCAGTAAGTACCCTTCCCATACGCAACCCCCCCAATGTGATTTACGCAGAAGAGAAAATTAGGACTTCGCTGAACAGAAGTCACCTATTGGCAATTTCCACGCACGTCCGATACGATCCGGTATCACGAATCCATTGAGGTAAATATGAAGAAAGTTGCCCTGATTGGCTATGGCGCGATCGCCCGAATAGCCCTCAACAAAGTCACCGAACATGACCATGACGGTCAGGTTAAAATCGTTGGAGTCCTGGTCCGGGAAAACAGGGAAGAAGAAACACGAGCCGCCTTAGATGGTTCAATAGCAGTCGTCACCGATATAAAGGAGCTTATTCGCCTGTCTCCCAATATTGTTGCGGAATGTGCCGGGCAAGGTGCTATAGCCGAATATGGTGAAGCTATCTTAAACGCGGGCATCGATCTCATCGTTATCTCAACCGGCGCCCTTGCAAATGATGAGCTCCGAAACAAATTAACGGCAATTTGTGCACGGAATGGATCCCGTCTTCTCATGCCGTCCGGGGCAATCGCCGGAATTGACGGCATGAACTCCCTACAGATCGGAGGACTTAAATCCGTTCGCTACACCTCTACCAAACCCCCTATGGCGTGGCAGGGAACGCCGGCCAATGAGAAGTTTGATCTCGCCAGCATTACAGAGAAAACCGAACTTTTTACCGGCCCTGCCCGTGAGGCAGCTCGTCTTTACCCCAAGAACGCAAATCTTGCAGCGACAGTAGCCCTTGCTGGGCTTGGTATGGATGACACAGAAATTCGGCTTGTTGCAGACCCTGATGTTGCGCCAAATAACGTAGGGCGTATCGATGCAGAGGGAGAATTCGGCCAGCTAACCGTCGAATGCCGCGGAATACCTGCCCCGGATAATCCCAAGACCTCGGCAACCACCGCTCTATCGCTCGCCCATGCCATTCTGAAAGACACCCGTAAGATCATTATTTAGTATGTAGAGGAAAACAGCCTAATCGCATCGCCGACTGTCGGAATTCTTTACAATTCCCCCTATATTGCGCGGCCCTTTACACCCAACCCTTTGAAAATTAACAAACAGTTAAAAATGGCACAATTCTTGCCTGACTGTAACAAAGGGTTGTGCAATCGTGTGAATTAGCGACGGCACACCATCCAAATAACGTCGGCAGCACGGCAGGATACTGTGAATCATTCGTTGCTATCGACAAATAACGTAACCCTTGAGGTTGCATCAGGTGCAGGCGGGCTGTTTGACGCCATCCCCGGACAGCCTGTCTATCGAACGGCGGCCCAGCGTATTGGGGCCGCCGTTAATTTTCCGGCCTTTAGCCCACCGTCACTACAGTGCCCCGGCCTTTTCATTCGACGACATCTCACTAGAATGCAGAGCAATCAGATATCGATAGGAAAAACTCGTGAGTAATCTCTCTCTGACTGTGGCCTGTGGCCATTATGATCATATGGAAGCCTTGTCCCGCGGTATCGTTCAGCCGACCGGCATCGACGTCACCTATCTTGCACATGAGTCTCCTCCAGAAATATTTGCGCGCATGATAAAAACCAACGCGTTCGATATCTCCGAAATGTCTCTGGCGATGTACTTCACCCTAAAAAGTAAAGGCGACTTTCCGTATATCGCCCTACCGGTATTTCCGTGTCGAGTGTTCCGCCACTCTTATATCTACGTAAATCGCGAAGCCGGAATTTACGAACCCAAAGATCTTGAAGGCAAGAAAATCGGCGTACAACAATACCGGCAAACTGCCGCGACGTGGGTCCGCGGCATTCTCCAGAATGAATATGATGTCGATATGTCCGGCATGACCTTCGTTGAAGGTGGTGTAAATGTTTCACGCCCGCCCGACGAAGATCTCGACATCATGCCAGATAAGAAGATCAGTATTTCGTCGGCACCGAGTGGTAAATCTATTAACGACCTTTTGATCAATGGCGACGTTGCAGCGTACTTCGGTGCGCGACAGCCAGATTGCTACAAGAGCCACGACAATATAGTCCGGCTATTCCCGGATTACCGGAAAGAGGAACGCAAATTCTTCGATCGCACCGGTATTTTTCCAATTATGCATTGTCTGGTGATGAGCGAGGAGATGCATCGGCAAAACCCATGGATCGCCGAAAACATGGTCAAGGCATTCGAAGAATCCAAACAATGGGCGCTCAACCGCATGCGCTTCACCGGCACCATCCGCTATATGGTGCCCTGGCTGAACCATGAAATCGAGGAAGTTGACGACATGTTCGCCAAAGGTGACCCCTACCCCATGGGCGTCGAAGCGAACCGCGCTACGCTTGAAATGCTGATGAAATATCTCGTCGATCAATCATTCGTTGCTGATCCTGCGGCAAAAGTCGATGAGATGTTTACCCGCATCGTTGGCTGGGCCGAATAGCCGGGCGATCCCTGTTAAGCGGCGACCGTCCACTCCGCGACGCCACACCCGATTAACATATCCGGCATCGGTGCGTAGCCAATGAGATCGAAGCCCTGGCTGCCCGCAACTGCATGCGCCACAATCCAGGCCCGCAATTCTGCACCACCATTACCCGTCTTCTCGAGCATCTCGGTTAGATCCGCCGCGAATTTCTCATCCGATGCAGATTCGAACAGCTCAATGCAAGCGTGATCGAAGGGTTCATCCACCCAACCCATCGTTGTTTCACCAATCGAATGGCTGAGACCGCCCGTTCCCAGCACAGCGACGCGCAAATTTTGATCGGGATAGGCCTCAATAGCATCCCGCAGCATATGGCCCCAAGCCAGGCAACGCTTAGGTGTCGGAAATGGTTTTTCTACCAAATTCATAAAGACCGGTACGATAGCGGGCATCGGATCGAGATCCATGCGCCAGACTGGTACA
>Ga0055584_100006118_pt1 | contig 11797 bp, 9 predicted proteins | sample OSDHelmetaG_FD_58716 | JGI IMG/M metagenome (GOLD analysis project Ga0055584, IMG submission 58716) | Pelagic marine sediment microbial communities from the LTER site Helgoland, North Sea, for post-phytoplankton bloom and carbon turnover... | ecosystem: Environmental > Aquatic > Marine >... | reverse complement strand
TTTTTTTCAAAATGGAGTGCAAAGGTATATATTTTATTAGATAAAAATAAAGTCAATGGTCCAGGATTAATTATTCTTTTTTCTCTTTGATTTATATGGAACTTTATGGTCTAAGATTATGGCATCTTGCAAGACCATTCCTACAAGTTCTAATTGTTGATAATCAAGGCCTTTTAGATCAAACCCTTTTACTTGTTTTCTGCCTTTGAAATTCAATACATCTGCTTGATGAACCAATTCGATTCCTCTTGTAAAATCTAATTCTACAGTATCATTCTTGATTGGATTGATATAGCAAATCCAGCTTTTTGATGAATAAAATGGAATTTCATATTTATGATTTGATTCCAAATCATAATTCTCAGTGAATAACCTATGAAGATATTCAGTCACTTCAACTAATTTTCACTTAAACCTAAGAGAAATTTGTCTTGCATTTCTTCTAAATAAATTGTGTGAATAGTTATGGAATACAATTATTTAAAGATCAAATTTCCTCATTAATGTACAATTCGATATTTTACAGTGCCACTCAATTGGGCTAACCATAAATAACTGTAAAATGAAAAATAGATCAACAAAGAGAAGACAATTTATAAAAACTACTGCGGCCGTATCTGGTGCTGCTTTACTAAACCCGATGTCAATTCATGCTTCAGCATATGTGCAAGGTGAAGATCACATCGATGTAGCATTAATAGGATGTGGAGGAAGAGGAACTGGTGCTGCTCTACAAGCATTAAAAGCAAAGAGTAACGTAAGAATTGTTGCTATGGCTGATGCCTTTCAGGATCAAATAGACAAATGTTATGGCTATATAAATGAACATCATGAAGGAAGCCCTGATCAAATAGCAGTTAAGGACAAAAATAAATATGCTGGATTTGAAGGATATAAAGAGGCTATAGATCAAGCCGATGTAGTAATCCTTACTACTCCACCAGGATTCAGACCATATCATTTTGAATACGCTATAGAAAAAGGGAAACATGTATTCATGGAAAAACCTGTAGCCGTAGATGCTCCAGGGATTAGAAAAGTATTAGCAGCAGGAGAAAAAGCAAAACAGAAAAAGCTCAATGTAGTCGTAGGGCTGCAGCGACATTACCAAACTAACTATCTGGAGGCCATAAAAAGAATTAATAATGGAGACATAGGAAAGATACTTTCAGGGCAAGTTTATTGGAATAGTGCAGGAGTATGGGTAAGAGAAAGAAAAGCAAGCCAAACAGAAATGGAGTACCAAATGAGAAATTGGTACTATTTCAACTGGCTTTGTGGAGACCACATTCTAGAGCAGCACATTCATAATATTGATGTAGCGAATTGGTTTGTGGGAGAATATCCTTCTATGGCTCAAGGAATGGGAGGAAGAGAAGTCCGAACGGGTATGGATCATGGAGAAATTTTTGATCATCACTTCGTAGAATTTACTTATCCGAGCGGTGCAGTAATATCCAGTCAATGTAGACATCAGAAAGGATGTATGAGTCGAGTATCAGAAACATTTCAAGGGACAAAAGGCTCGGTTTCTACTGAAGGCAATTCCACAAAAATGATGGCGCACAGTGGTGAAATGATCCTAAATCATAAAGGAAAAGGTGATGCAAATCCTTATCAGGTAGAACATGATAGATTGTTCGCATCCATTATGGATGGTGGACTTATCAGTGATACAGAAAATGGTGCAAAAAGCACAATGACAGCTATCTTAGGTAGAATGGCTACTTACTCAGGAAATGTCGTCAAATGGGACGAGGCTTTGGCTTCTGATCTAAGCATTGGAATCAATCCTGATCAATGGGATTGGAAAAACAACCCTCCTACATTACCAGATAGTGAAGGAAGATATGCTATTCCTATTCCGGGAGTGACCAAAGTATTATAATCCTAGGGAGAAAATGGTATTTACATATTGAAATGATTTAAAAACTAAATTTTACAATTTAATGCTAATTCAAGATTTAATTACATGGGATTAGAAAGTATTATAATCTGGCTCATCTTGGGAGCAATCTCTGGATGGATAGCCGGTCAGTTAATGAAAGGACGAGGATTTGGACTTGTTGGCAATATCGTAGTAGGTATATTAGGCAGTTTCATTGGTGGATGGCTAGGAGGGAAACTAGGTATATATGAAGCTACTGTAGGTGGATTAAGTATTCCAAGCATCCTGACCTCAGTAGGAGGCGCAGTGGTCCTTTTATTTATGATTGGATTAGTGAAAAAATCATAAGTATTTAAGAATACACAATCATATTTCCAAAACAAAAAAGCACTTTTGATTCTCAACCAAAAGTGCTTTTTTTTTTGATCAGATCTTATTTTATCAATTGCTTAATCTTGATTCCAAGAGCAGCAAAAATCAATGTCATAAAAGGACTGATATAACTAAAGAAGGTATAAACAAAGTAATCGAATACCGATACTCCTAGAACTCCACTATGATATGCACCACAAGTATTCCACGGAATAAGTACTGAAGTGACCGTACCTGAATCTTCTAATGTTCTACTCAGATTCTCAGGAGCTAGGCCCTTTTCTCGATAGGCTGTATCAAACATTTTACCTGGAACTACTATAGCTAAATACTGATCTGAAGCTGTGACATTTATGGCCAAACAGCTTGCTACCGTACTTGCAAAAAGACCAAATGTAGATTTTGCCATTGAGAGCAGAGCTGCACTGATACGTTGTAAAGCTCCGATTGCATCCATAATTCCACCAAAGACTAGGGCACAAATTATTAACCAAATTGTACCCATCATACCGCTCATCCCTCCTGTACTAAATAATTCACTGAGTATAGGGTTACTTGATTCAACCACCGTGGACACGGTCAGCGCATCCATAACGCCTCTATAACCAGAAACAAACGTCAAGCTATCTGACCCACCAATGGTAGCGACCACATCTGGTTGGAAAATTAAGGCGAATACACCGCCCAGAAGGCTACCTATGAGCAAAGCAATTAAAGGTTTCGTCTTTTTCATGATTAACCCAATTACAACTAAAGGAACTATCATCAAGAAAATATTGACATTATATGCAGCTTTTATATCTGTAAGTAATTGAGCAGTATCAGTTCCTCCAGTGGTTTCTATGCCAAAACTGATTAAAATAAATAAAATCAATGTGACCGTGATAGTAGGAATTGTAGTAAGTGACATATACCTGATATGAGAGAACAATTCTGCTCCTGACATAGATGCAGCTAAATTAGTAGTATCACTTAGTGGCGACATTTTATCACCAAAATAGGCACCTGAAAGTACAGCTCCTGCAGCCATCCCAGGAGATATGCCAATTGCTTTAGCAATACCTATCAATGCAATCCCAACAGTTGCTGAAGTGGTCCATGAACTACCTGTTGCCAATGAAATGACTGCACAAATCACCACAGAAGCAGGTAAAAATATACCAGGACTCAAAATCTTGAGACCTCCATATATAAGAGTAGGAATAATACCGCTCAACATCCATGTACCTGCTAAGGAGCCTACTAATAGTAGTATCAGCAGAGCATTTGTAGTTGATTTTAAGTTATCAGCGACCTCATTAATCATAGCTGTATAACTCACCTTATTCATAAATCCAACAATAGCTGCTACCGCTGCACCAATAAGTAAAATAAATTGGTTAGATCCACTTAGAGCATCATCTCCGTATACATAGACATTCCAAGCCAAAAGGCATACTAAAACAATTATGGGCAGTAATGCCTCCCAGATATTGAGCTCCTTGTTTTCTATGATTTTATCTTCCATACTTATTTATGTGATTTAAGGAAGGTAAGATACAAGTTGTGAATAAAAGGAGAAGAGAAGTGAAGAATTAATATGTTATCGGATCGTTCTTAAGACTTTATCCATAGCCATGACTACTCTATCCACATTTCCACGATTAAAACATAGCGGAGGCTTCATCTTTAATACTTCGTCTCGTTTACCATCACTTCCAGTGAGAATAAACATTTCTTTGAGTTGATTTTTTACTTTTTTGCATATGCTACCTCCTGGACTCCCATCTCCATTAATAAATTCTACACCAAGGAACAGTCCTTCTCCTCTGACATCTCCAATTTTTGGGTGAATGTTTTGTAACATTCTAAGGTTCTCTTTAAAGTATTCTCCAGTTTCAAATGAATGTTTTTGCAGACCTTCTTCTTCTATAATATTCAAAACAGCAAGACCAACTTCTGTAGCAATCGGATTTCCTCCAAATGAGCTAAAAAATTCCATTCCATTGTCAAAAGCATCTGCAATAGCTTGGGTAGTCACTACTGCTGCAAGTGGAAACCCATTTCCAATAGGTTTTCCTAAAACCACAATATCTGGAGTAAATCTCTGCATTTCAAAGCCCCAAAACCATCTTCCTAATCTTCCAAAGCCAATCTGTACTTCATCACTTATAGTTATGACTCCTTTCTCCTTTAGCCACGGAACCAATTGTTCTAAATATCCATCTATAAGAGGCACTTGTCCTCCGCAACCAGATATAGGTTCTACTAATAACGATGAGAATTCGTGGCCTTTGTCTATACATGATTCGATTATACCCTTGGCTTCATTAAAATACTCTTCTACCCTTTGATATTTTCCTCGATATTCTTTTGGAAGCGGAAGCTCACAAACTAATTCGTTACGGCCACCACCACCTTCACCATTATACTTATATGCACTAAGGTTAACAAGTTCAGTAGTATGGCCATGATAGCCCATTTCCATCACGATTTTGCCATTTCTATTGGTGAATGTCTTTGATAATCTTTGGGCTAAATCATTAGCTTCTGTTCCACTATTTACAAAAAACACACGATCCAATTGAGCTGGAAAGTATTCTAATAATCGCTCAGCATAAACATATATTGATTGATTATGGTACCGAGTATTAGTATTAAGGATTCTTATCTGTTTACTTGCTGCTTCACTCACTTTAGGATGGGAATGCCCTACAAGTGGAATGTTGTTATAGGCATCAAGATATGCGTTGCCTTCTCTGTCATACATATATTGAAATGCCGCGGAAGACATATGAATTGGTATATCATAGCTGAGTCCAAGAGCTGGGCTGAAGTGATCTTTCCTTGTTTTTTCTGATGCGAGATGAGAATACTTCTTATTACTTTCTTGGTCTCCAGCAGCTTCCTTGAACAGATCATTCAATAAAATCGGACTCCACACAATCCATTTATTCAAAAGATCCCATCCACCTTTCTCACTAATTAAAATATAATCTGAATCAAAGGATTCTTTTTTAGCCTTAGCTGATCCACAAACACTCGTACAAATACGTGTAGTAATCAGTGATGGAAGGATTTCAATTTCTTGTTTTGTTAGTTTTGAAATAGAAACATATCCTCGGATCACCTCACTAGCTATCGCTAATGGCAGTTCTTGTTTTTGCATAATGTATGCCAATCCAATAGCCAATTCACATATACTAGGAGTCACAGTTGCATCACCAAAATCGATAACACCACAAACCTTATCCTCTTCACATAAAACATTCCATTCATTAAAATCATTATGAATCAATTGACGAGGGAAAGATCTTAATATTGGCAGTGTAAAATGTTCAAACTGATCCAAAAAATAATGTGCAATTTTTCTCTGATGTGGATCTTCTATATATTTTAATAGGGGTTTACTTTTCAAAGCAAATAAGAGGTCCCACTCCGATCTTTTGGAAGCGAAATGAAGTGATTTACATGATGATAATTCACTGACCATTAGTGCCATAGATCGTCCAAAATCATATGACAGTTCCGGCGTAATTCTGGTCTCTGCCAAAAATGTTCCTTTTAAAAAAGGAAGTAATCGAGCAAAACTTCCATCGGTAAAATAGTGAATTCTCTCATTTTGTTTTTCTAAGGTATATGGAACTTGATATGGTAGGTTTTCTTTAATCTTGTCTACAAAACCTATTTCCTCTATGAGTAAAGGAAGCTCTTTTTGATCTGTATAATGTTTGAGCACAAACTGATCACCACAATCATCCGTTATTTTATAATTGGTACTTCCATAACCTTCCAATTTCATAATCGAGAAGGCATTTACACCAAATGAATCTAGCAGTTTCTGGACCTCATTCACCATACAACGAAGTACTGAAAAAATTGTGAATTTTTGAAGATTATATCTTTCTGAATGGTTTCAGTAAACTCCTTTCAAAATCAAATCAAAGTCTAACTTATTCTAACAACATTAAATCTTTCCTTCTTTTCTTACACCATCTCCTATCCTATTTGTCAGTTGGTCTCCAAGTTCAGTTCTAGCATCTTCTGCATGAATGAGTAGAGCATCTACAATATCAGGATACAAATTAGCAATGTTTGTTTCTTCACTAATATCATTTTCTAGATCATACAGTTCAATACCTATTTGGTTTTGATCATAGCTGATAGGAATTCCATCAGATGTCCCTACACGCCCATTTAATGATCTGTACTGATGGGGTAAGTATAATTTCCATTTTCCGTCCCCACTAAGAATACCATGAAGCTCATTTTGTTTGTAATAAAAATAATAAGCATCATGATGAAAATCACTGTGTTTCTCTCCATTCAAAAGATAAGACATATCTGTTCCATCTATTTTTTTCTCTGGAAGTGATGCGTTTGAAATCTTTGCAATAGTAGGCAACAGGTCAATCGTCATTGCTGGTCTATTTTCAACAATACCTGCCGGGATATAACCTGGCCATCTCATTACACATGGCACCCTCACACCTCCTTCAAGGGCTGTACCTTTTCCTTCTCTTAGAGGCAATGCCACTCCAGAGTGGGTACCATAAGACAGCCATGGACCATTGTCAGATGTGAATATTACTAAAGTATTATCATCTAACCCATTATCCTTTAGTGACTTGAGAATCTCTCCTGTACTCCAATCTATCTCTTCTATGACATCTCCATAAATTCCTGCTTCTGATTTTCCTTTAAAAGATTCAGAAACATACAATGGTACGTGAGGCATGCTATGAGGAACATACAAAAAGAAAGGCCTCTCAGAATTTCTTTCTATAAAACTCACTGCTTTCTCTGTATACAATTGTGTAATATGGCTTTGATCTATCAAAGTATCTATGACATCTATGCCTTCAATTAATGGTAATTCTGGAAAATTAAAAACTGTACCCTGCCAAGGATGTAGGGGCCACATGTCATTACTATATGGGATTCCCAAATATTCGTCAAATCCTTGATTAGTTGGAAGAAATTGCTCCTCTGATCCTAAATGCCATTTTCCATAACAAGCAGTAGCATAACCTTTTTCCTTTAAAAGCTCTGCTATGGTCTCTTCATCAGGGTTTAATCCCTTGCCTACATCGGGCATGTAAGCCCCAGATATGCCGAGTCTATTAGCATAACATCCAGTAAGTAGTGATGCTCGTGATGCAGAACAGACACCTTGGCTGACATAGAAATTCGAAAATCTAATTCCCTCTTGAGCCATTTTATCAATATGAGGAGTTTTGATATTGAGAGAACCAAAACAGCCCAAGTCTTGATATCCTTGGTCATCAGTAAAAATGATAACAATATTTGGGGATCGATCAGTAGTTGTTTCCTCTTTATGAGGAGCACAATTCAAAATTAAAAGGACAATAACCAGAAAAAAGTACTCGATTCGCAATAACATCCTCTACTCATTTTATAGAAGAGGGAAGATAGTAAAATGATTTACTCCTTTTTCATTTCAGTAAAAAGTAGCTCAGGAGAATCTGTAAAAACCCCATCTATTCCTCTACTTTTTAATTTTTGATATTGGTTCATATTCTGAATGGTTCTCGCAGTTTTTCCCTCATACATCCAGACCCACAACTTCTTGCCCTTTCTTTGTACGTGATGAATTATACGATCCTTTAGAGCAGTGACCTTTCCAAATTTTAAAGGAATACACAAAATGTCAGAGTGCAATGGAAAATATTTGTCCATTTGCAACCAACTGCTGAAGATTAGTGATTTGGCTTCACGTGCAGAGGCTGCATAAGTCCAAGATGCTCTTTTCTTCCTCATTTCGGAAATGACCTTTTCATATTCACTGCCTAGGACAAATCGAGGAGTAAATTCTACTTTATCGATTAGGTCAATAAATAAATCAACTATAGAAAGGTCATTGCTATGAATATCAAATATGAAGTTTGCTTCTGAATAGGTCTTTAGCACATACTCTAATAATGGAATTCTCCTTTTCTTAATTCTATTGAAATGATCAATGTTTATCATAAAATCATATCCTATGTAAAGCTCTGATAGGTCAGAATATTCAAAATTAGAAATGACGCCATTCATTCCGGTTGTTCGGATTAAATTGTAATCATGAAAAAGGACTAATTTGTTGTCCTTTGTGATTTGGACATCCATCTCAATCCACCAGTTTGAATTTACTTTTAGGCAATGTTCAATCCCTATTATTGAATTTTCTGGATTTTCATTTTTACCTGTCGCTTAACATATCACTTCCATACTTCTGGAATTTGGAATCTAATATCCAATCCATTTGCTTTGAAGAATGAGATAAGTGATAAATGACAGAATTTTGGGATATTTTACAAGTTTACCAAAACAGATAATCAGGATCATTACGAGTCATGACAATTTCAGGAGTAGAAATTCTTGCAATTCGATCTTGAAACACCCTCATGTATTTTCGAGAAACTTTCAAGACAATATTGGTTTCTTTTAATTTAGTGAAGAACCCTTGAGCATTTCCTTTGTAATTTTCAATTTTCCATAAATTAACAATATACCTCTGATGATCTCTAAGGAAAATGTGGGATGGCAGCTGAAGTTCTAAAGATCTAAGGCTACTCCTTAACAATATAAAATCATCTTCACTGGTATAGACTTTTACATAGTTTCCATAAGACTCGACATATAGAATATCAGCATATTTTTACCAAGAGATGATTGATTGCATAATTTAGAAGGTCGCTGTTTTCTTTAAGATATGCAAAATCTCTAGGTACTTGGTTGCATATTGGGTCTCAACCTAGGCATTCAAATGTTGTCAATGAATATTTTTAATCAAATAGTGTCTATAATCAAAATCCAGTCTTATTAGAACAATCCCATCCTTAATTAGTGGTTTCCCCTAGTATAGCCACATTTTTTTGCTCCGTAAAAACCATAAAATTGCTCAAAAACCTCTGATTCATAGCACTTTACACATATTTCTTATGTTATCTATACATCACAATCAAAATTATACACCATGAATTACGCAATTAAAACCACGATCACAGCAGCCCTTGTCCTGATATTAAATTCTCTTGCTTTCGGGGCATCGGATAATGATTTGAATAAGACTATAATACTAGTGAATGGGGTGCCTTTCTTTGTAGAAATGAATGAGAATGGAAATCAAATTGAAAAAATAGCTACTGTCCCTACCTATTTCACATCAAATGAAACTCATAATGAAATTTTAGACAAGGTGAGCTCAGATTATGAAGATGAGTATGATAATATCAAGTCTAGACTATTAATTTTTCCAGAAGAGCAGGCAATGCTTGATCAAGTAGCAGTAGATCATATCAGGGATCTGGCCAGATTATATACGAAAGGATATATTCAAAGCATAAATATCAGTGCAGCTCATTTAGATAACAATATTGATGAGGCTCTTGCAGCACATAGAATCAGTTCAGTTTACCAGATATTAAAAGACTTTGGCATCGAAGATGAAGGTATCACAGCCGATATGAAACAATACAGATCAGATCTTCCTAATGTGTTTGTCCAGCTAAAAATCAAGAAATAAAGTTTCTGTTAATACCGACCATTTATAAATTCGACTTAAAGAGAGCCTCACAAAAGGCTCTCTTTCTTTTTTTGGTCAAAATCAAAGTCACTCAAATAATTGAGTGCTTCCCTTGGAAACAGATATAGATTTAGCCATATATTCCCCACTTTCTGGATTTTTAATATCATCGACATAATACCATTTAGCTGTGGCATTCTCTGATGTTAAATCTAATATGAAATATCCATGATCACGGGCATTTGCATATTTGAGGTGTGGATTGTCCGCCATCACCAATATTTCTGCTCCTAGTACTTCTTCATCAGTTGCTCTGCCACCGTCATTCCAATTTGACGAGGTGATACTAGGTGTACCAAACTCAATAGCAACTGCTTCATTTGTCTTCTTATAATCATCGATGGATTTTGGAATTTCAAAAGCCCAAGAAGTATGTGTGTCACCTGTGACAAATACAACATTGTCAATTTTGTTATTTTCTATATGCTCAACAATTCCATCACGTTCTATGGAATAACCATCCCAAGCATCTAAGTTTTTAGGGGCTTTTGGCCTCACTTTTTCTAGATTCAATGGAGAAAAAATCACCTGATTGCCAATAACCTTCCAGATGGCATCAGACTTTGATAATTTTTCTTCAAACCACTTTAACTGAGTACTGCCAAGCATAGATTCACTTGCTTCATATTGAGATTCTACTGGCATTGTCCGCCCCTCTAGCCTTTCATCTAGTACCACGATATCTGCTAATGGACCTAAATCAAAATCTCTGTAAAGTTCTTCATTATTCCTCGGTCGAATGGGCATCCATTCGTAATAAGCCTTTTTTGCTAATGCCCTACGTTCCATATAATCTCCTTCATCCTCTTGATGATTTTGAGCTCCATCTTTGTAAGCATTATTGGTAATCTCATGATCATCCCAAATTGTGATAAATGGATGATTCTTATGAAGAAGTTGTAAATCACTATCAGTTCTGTACTGAGCATATCTCATCCTATAATCTTCTAATGATAATATTTCTCTAGGTGGATTATGCTTCCGCTCAAAATCTTTATCCCCATAACCATCAGGCCCATGCTCGTAAAAATAGTCTCCCAAATGAAGCACCAAGTCAATCTCCTTCTGAGCTAAATGCCGATAAGCAGAAAAGTATCCAAACTGATAATTACTACAGCTTACAACTCCAATACTCAATGTACTTTCCCCAGTAGTATCCAAAGTCTTTGTCTTACCGATAGGAGAGGTTACACCCTTTGAAATAAATCGATAGAAGTATGATGTATTAGAAGTCAAACCATTGACATCAATCTTAGCTGTATAATCTGCTTCTGCATTTGTCGTGGTACTTCCTTCTCTCACAATCCTTTCAAAAGATTGATTTTCTGACACCTGCCATTGAATTACTACTTCTTTTTCGAGAGATGTACTCACTCTAGTCCAAATAATGACTCGATCTGACAAAGGGTCCCCTGACGCCACTCCATGATGGAAACTTATTTCGTTAGAATTGTCTTCTATGACAGTAGTTTCAGTAGTCTTATTAGAAGAGCATCCTAGTGTTATTAAAATTGAAATCAATGTGATTATTGCTTTATTCATCATATCTAATTGCTGGTTATTCTTACTGAATTGATTTAATAGTCTCTAAATATCATCATTAAATTCCATTATCTCTTTACATTCATTTAGCGGTTTTGTTAGATACGCTTTTGATCCGTGAAGCACCTGGCCTAAAAGAGGAAATAAGACTTTTTAGACTTTTTGTTTAATTCCAAATCCTTTCCAATTATGATATGCACTTCAATAATTAAATAATTGAAGTGATTGGATTGACAGCAGATATTTGTAGGCTTCCAATTTGTGGAATTGTATGCCCCCATAACCTATTGTATAGCCAGAAAAAGCTTTAAAAGAGCAATAATCATTTATAATATATCTTATACAAAAGCAGCCATAAGCCTATTATATGGCATCAAACACTTCATGATGTAGAATTTACATTCAAACTCTATTCTCTATTCCTCTAT
>Ga0055584_100006117_pt1 | contig 11798 bp, 8 predicted proteins | sample OSDHelmetaG_FD_58716 | JGI IMG/M metagenome (GOLD analysis project Ga0055584, IMG submission 58716) | Pelagic marine sediment microbial communities from the LTER site Helgoland, North Sea, for post-phytoplankton bloom and carbon turnover... | ecosystem: Environmental > Aquatic > Marine >... | reverse complement strand
TCCTATTTGTTTATAAGAAGATTGCTTCAATTGTTCGATCTGGAACCATTTAGGAAACCCCATAATTCTCAAACATTCTCGTTCTGTTAATTTTCTCTCAAGTTCAAAGATGACAGGTATGTTATTACCTCCTGTACCCATTTTTGCAGTTAAACAAGGTGAATATACATGTTGAGAGAAAGAACATCTTGAGCGTCTAATCTCATATGCTAATGTATAACGATCTTCTAATAAACTTAATCGTTTTAGTTTATAGTGATTTTTCATATGTGATAAAGCCGTAGCACTAATACCGTACTGCTTTAATACTTTAGGCTCAATAATGTCTTTTAATGTTATTGTAAGTGGACGTGCTTTTGGGAATTGATAAGCATTGACTTGATGGCCATCAAAATCAACGTCTAAGTCTTTACGAAATCCAATGCAATACCATCTATCTCTATTTTGTGGTACACCATAATTTTTAGCATTTAAACATCTATAGTTTGTTGTATATCCGACATTATCTAATACTTCCATAATTGTTTTTAATGTTTTTCCTTTATTATGACTCACAAGTCCTCTTACATTTTCTAAAATAAAAGCTTTAGGTTGTTTTTCTTTTAAAATTCTTGCGACATCGAAAAATAAAGTTCCTCTGGTATCTTCAAATCCTTGTCTTTTTCCCGCAATAGAAAATGCCTGACAAGGAAAACCACCTATTAAAATGTCATGTTTAGGGATATCATGAGCTTCAATTTGTGTAATATCTCCATGAGGTTTTTTACCAAAGTTATTTTGATATGTTTGCTGTGCTGCCTTATCTATTTCAGAAGAAAAAACACACTTTCCTCCAACTAATTCTAAGGCAATTCTAAATCCACCTATTCCAGAAAACAAGTCTATAAATTTATAAGGGTGTAAAATTTTTATGTTTAGATTTTTTTTATCATTGTTAATATTAAAAAGATCTAATTGTTTGGATATTTTTCTTTTCATTATTTAATCCTAAACTTTTTATAACACACGTTTATTGTTTATATATTATAATTTACGGTTCGTCACAAGATTATACTTTTGATCGTTTTATTGAGGTATATGTATAAATTAAAACTTTAGTGTATACTAATGAAAAAGGAGGTTGAATATGACTATTAGTATAGATACGTTATTTCAAATTTTAGGATTGCTAGGCACTTTAATGGGTGTTATTTGGTATATATCATCGTTATTAAATGACATAAAAAAAGATTTAGCTAAAGGCGAACAGTTAAATACAATTCAAGATCAAAAGATAGTCTCAATAGAAGATGTTTTAGAAAAAAAAGTAGTAATAGTAGAAGATAAAATAACCACAAACTACACACAGTGTAGAGATGGTAGGGTAAAAGTTTGGGAAGATCTAAACGCCTTAAAAATTAAAGTAGCTGCAATGGAATCAAAATTGAAAGACTAAATAATGCAAAAAACTTTAAAAGCTTTAGTATTGTTAGACATAGTAGGCTCAACCAGTTTTATTGAGAAGTACGGTAGTACCAAAGCAGCAAAGATTTTTTTTAATCATGATAAGCTTGTAAGAACACTTATATATCGATACCAAGGTATAGAAATAGATAAAACGGACGGGTTTTTAATAATATTCGATAGACCTATAGATGGTGTTAATTTTGCAATGGCTTACCATAGAACAATACCTAAAAGAACTAGATTGGAGTCTAGGGTAGGGATTCATTGGGGCGAGGTCGTTTTAAAACATAATGAGTTAGTCTATGTTAAGCAAGGAGCTAAAAGAATTGAAGTCGAAGGTCTTGCTAAACCTGTAGCGGCACGTATAATGAGTTTAGCTAATGGAGGACAGACCTTAATAACTGATCAAGCAAGAAAGTCTTCAGAGTTTAGGAAAAACGCTTTTTCTCCGAAAAAATTACATTATAAATGTTTAGGTAGTTACAAGTTAAAAGGTGTAAAAAAGCCTATGGTAGTACATGCCGTAGGGGTAAAATCAAAAGATTTTGTATTACCAAAAGAGAATGGGAAAGTAAAAAAAGTGAAAAATCCTCCTATTACAACGAAAGATTGGCGTATACGGGATATCTTTAGTTTTTTTTTAAAAATTTTTTTATTTTATGTATTTTGCTTCACTATAAAAACTTTTACACAGCTTCTATGGGCAGATGGTGGTGTTGTAGCAAGTGAACTTTTTGGTGTTGATTTTACTTGGTTTAGACCAATAAAGACAATATGTGTTAGTATTAGGGACAGTATTACTAATATTGTAGGTGGTGGATAAAATGTTAGAAGAAGATAATATAGACTCTGTAAGTAAAGAAATTCTAAATACTCTTGATAAAGCAGTTAAACCTTCTTGGGAAAAAGAAGGTTTAAGTACAGAAGACTTTGCTTTAAATCTTTTAGATAAACTACAAAATCTAAAAGGTTTAATGAAAAGTGGACAAGGAGACCAGAGACTTGTAAAATCAACTCTTACGGATAGCTTAGAATTTTTGTCATGGGTATCTGTGGCTAAAGAGATAGCTAATGCTAAAACAATGATACAGACACAGTTAGTAAGAGAGAGAGATTATGGCAGAAGTAAGAGGACTATCAAGGCAAAGTAAATACCAGTCTTCGTTAGACGAGCTAGAATCCGACCTAAATCTTGATTTTGCGTTAGGCTTGTCTTCAGATGAAGTACGAGAGCTTCTACCTTTCCTAGAAGATTTAGAGGACGGTATACAAAATATCTTTGTTGTGATAGAGACTATTGAAGCTTTAGTTGAATACTTCTCGACAATAATTGAGTTTATTGCTTCTATTATAGGTATAGCCGTAGACATATTTGAAGCAGTAATAACACTTATTAGGGAAATACTAAACCAAGTATCTGAACTATTCTCAGGTACAAGTATTAATGCCATGACCCACTTCCCAACAGATTATAAAAGTAGAAGAACACCTGACCAAATACTTTATGATGTAGGAATGTCTTACTTAGATAAGAACGATGGTAATAAGCCTGTAGCAAATCAAAATAACTATGTAGCTATACTTGTTATGATGTTCTCAGCCCCAAACTTACAAAAGCTAATGAGCTTATTTAGTGATTTATCGAAAAGCTTCAAAGGTTTTGCTGATGAAGATTTTAGTTTTGATTTAAATAATAATACTGATGAGACTGGTGAGAATACCTTAAGAGGTAGTAGCGGAATGTCGCCTGATTGGGATAGATCTATAAGTTTATTAGATTTTGGTGCATGTAAGAAAATATATGATGTTCTACAGAGTTATATATCTGCTTTGAGTAAAGGTCAAACTATTGTAGAGAGGTTAAACGCAATTATTAATGCAGTTTTACGGAGAATAGAACGTATAAAATTAACTGTTGAAGAAATTCTTAAAGCGATTGCTAATCTACTGGCTTTATTTTCTCTTGGTGCAGGACAAAATATCCTTGTTATAAAAGGTAAAGGGGCTAATGAAGATTTTGCTCAAGCTATTATTGACGCACCAAACCATAAAAATTACCCAAGAGTAGATTATAGTGACCCACCTACTGGTCAAAAGGTTACAACTTTAGATAGAGATTTAGGTCAAAAATATTTATTCTCTGGGGCATTCTGTCTTCACCTACAGGCAGGGGCTAGTGATGACAATATTAAACGTATAGAAACTTTATTAAATCTATTTAAGAAGGAAGCAAGTAATACCGAGAAGAAGTTAAAAAGTGACTCTAAATTACTACAGAGTAGTAATGCTAAAGTTAATAAAGCTTTGTCGGGTAGTCTAGAAACAGGTTGGACTCAAGTCCCACAATAAATAGGATATTTATATGGCTAATTTACACGGTCTATCATTCCCTTTAAGATTTTCTCCAAGAGGTTCTCTTTCTACTTCTTCAGGTATTGATAAGATTAAAGATAATATAAAAAGTATAGTTTACACTTCTTATGGAGAAAGGCTAATGATGCCTAATTTTGGTTCTGTAGGTTATTTAAACTTATTTAGAAATACTAATACACAATCTATAGAAAGATTAAAACAACAGATATCTTCTTCTATTGAAGTTTCAGATAATAGAATAATTGTGTTAAACTTAAATATTAGCCCTACTGATGTAGACGGTCGTTTGAATATAGACATGACATTTAAGCTAGACAACTATAATGAATATCATGATCTTAGTATTTTACTAGAGGAGTAATAAATGGCACTTAGGCAACAAGCTACATCTTTAGGTGGATTACCTATACAAATAGATTATACTGCTAGAGATTTTAACTCAATTCGCTCTGAGCTTTTGAAATTAACAGAAATCCTAACCCCAGAATGGACCGATAAACAGCCAGGCGATATAGGGGTAACTATTTTAGAAGCTGTTGCTTATGTTGCTGATATCCTATCTTATACGTTAGATAGAGATATGAATGAATCATATTTAGCTACAGCACAGACTAGGGAGTCTGTGGTTAACCTTCTTAGGCTGATAGGCTACGAGTTACAACCTGCATCACCTGCAACAGTTAGCATGGTTATAAGAACTACTATAGATGACGTAGTTTTACCTGAAGGTTTTAAAGTAAGAACAGAAGGTAATAGTTTTTCTGAATCTTTAGAATACGAGCTACCTAATGCAGTTGCTTTAGGCCAAGCAGGTTACCATTGTGTTCCTACTGAAGCAGCTAAGTGTTTAAGAGTTTTTAATAGTCCACCGACAACAAATAATGGTTTAGTTTTTGTTGCAGGTGAGAAGATTGGTTTAGAGTTATTAGGTACTTCTAATGGTAAAGTAGACCAAATTTTTATATTACAAAAAAATCCTATTTGTCTAAATGCAGACGATAGTTCATCTATCCAAGTATTTATTAATAACCAAGAGTGGGCTTTAAAAACATCTTTTGTTGGGGCAGAAGCTAATTCTCAAATTTTTGTTTTTAAGGTGTCGGCTACTCAAGTAGGTACTATTGAATTTGGTGACGGTGTTACGGGGGCAATACCTCCAAACAATGTAGATATATTTTGTTCCTATAGAATAAACGGTGGTTTTGTTACTAATAGAGCAGGTGTAGGCAGTATTAGTCAGTTTGATAGTGTAAATGGTGTTTCATATGTTTATAATTTAGAACAACCTTCTGGTGGGTCAGATCCTGAAAGTATTGATAATGCAAAAAAACAAGCTCCTTTAAGTTTAAGGGCTTTAGATAGGTGTGTTACATTAGGTGATTTTGAGACTTTAGCTTTAAAGGTGCCTGGGGGTGGGCTTAGGTCGGCAAAAGCTGTAAAAGGTAATTCACCCATCGAAGTAATTGTATACGTAGCTTCTGAAGGTGATAACCCTATACCATCAGGTCGTTGGTATAGTAATATACAGAATGGTTTTGGTATGATTGGGTCTGTTGGTCGTTGGTTGGGTACTAAGAAGCCAGTACCCACAATCTTAAAAGTTGAGCGACCTACCGTTGTCCGTCCTTACCTAGAAGCTAATATTTATTTGTATAATAATGTCATAAAGCAAAGTGTTCTATATAGAGTAGATACTGTTTTACAACAGTTATTTACAAGAGCCACTAATGATTTTGGTGATGGGGTAACACTATCTTCTGTAGTACAGGTTATAGAAAATACACAAGGTGTAGATTATTTAGATGTTGTCGCTTTCCATAGAATACCAGAAACACGGTTTATAACAGGAAATGAAGCTAGTTACGAAGCTAGTATTGTGGAGATTAGTAATATTAAAAGACAATTAGAGAAGTCTGTTTATCGAATAGTTTGGTCTAATCACAGTAGTTTTAAACTCCAAAAAGATGGTATATTTTTAAAAGGACTAGACGACCAAGAACAGTCGTTTGAAGTACAGCAAGTTAATAATATAGTTATATATTTAAAAGATACTGCGGCTAACGAAGCTTCCCAAAGAGAGCAGTTTACTTTAGAAGTAACTGTAGGTTCACCTGTACCCGTTGCAGGTGATATTTGGGAATTCAGCGTAGATAACTTTTTAAGTAATATAGAAACAATGCCCTATGAGATTATTGTATCTTCTACTCAATCAGATGGTCTTCTTAACACAGAAGAAATATCGTTAACTTTCATAGGAGGTATTGGTTAATGGCTACTCATGAAAGTTGGCAGTTTAGTTTTGTACAAGAATCTGGTGAAGACATTAAGCCACTAATAAACCTTGGTTCTAAGTCTCCTTTATTTGTAGAGTACTCAAATTTAGTAGTAGGTTCTGTCCCAAGTGAACTCCAACCGACAGAAGTTGTTTCAGGAGACCATGTAAGAGTCTACTGGTCGATACCTTCAAATATGCCCACTCACAATATCCAAGGCGAAGTAAAAATACTTAGGAAGCCAGGAGAGTTTCCTAGATCATTATTAGATAGTGAAGCAGAAGTTATACTATCTGAAGACTTTTCAACAACTTTGCAAAGTATTAATAGAGACGAATACTTTTTACATCTAGATCATTTAGATGTAAAGCAAATGGTATATTACACAATATTCTATAAAGTAACTAATATATCTTCAAATCAAAATACGTGGTCTTATAGTTCTATTAACGGGCATGATAGAGCTTTTTCTTTATCTTCTGGTGACTCTATTTTTGGAGATCAGATGTACAATTATATGCCTATTGGTGTAAGAAACCAAGATAAAGAGTATGCAGATTTAACTTTAAAAAAGTTTTTACAGATACTAGGGAAGCCTTTCGACGAAATTAAAGAGCGTATAAACGAGAAAAGGAAAAATCATTTTTCGTTAGATAGAACAGATGCTTCTTTAATCCCATATATAGATCACTTTTTAGGTTGGCCTACTAATTTTGAATTAAAAGAAACTCGGAGGAGAGAAGAAACTTCTAATATAATTAGTTTATGGAAGAATAAAGGGCAAGGTGACGCACTTGAGCTATTTTTTCAAAATTTAGTAGGTTGGGATATTGAGATTGTAGAAGCAAGAAACTACTATATAACAACAGCTACTTCTGAAGATAGGTTGGTAGCAAACGAACCACCAATAGGTTGGGATAATAATGGACCCGAAGGTTCTTGGGAGGACCAAATATCTGAAGTGCCGTTTAATGGGACATTATCTTTCCCAAAATTTGTTTTACAAAATGGTATTAGGGATACGCATAGGGTAATCTCTGATTTAAGTTCTAAAGGTTGGAAGAACACATTCGATGGTTTTATACAGTTAAAAACGCAAATACAATCTGAACAACCTCTAGTGTCAGCTCTAGCCGCACAAAAAATAATGAGATTATTGCCTTACTTAAAAATTTATTATACAGATTTTGATATAATGGTAACCGACCAGTATACCGATGGTGTGAGTATAGAGTTAAGTACTACTTTTGGCGATGATAGTCATAGACCAGAGTCTGATTTAGGTTTATTATTATGTAATGAATCTTTTGTGGACACAGGACCACCTACTTTTTATACTTATTCTAATTTATATAATAAAAGTTATTTATGGTCACCTGCAGACCCCGTCCCACATAGAACATATCATAGCCATCTAGGCTTACAATAAATAAGGTAATTACATGTTTAATTTAAATATTAAAGGTAAGTTCAGAGATACTTTACGTTACAAAAGCATAAACGGCTTTGATCGTATTGAAAAAAGAGATTGGAAGACCAATCAGATACAAGACTCATCATCACTGATGATTGCGACATTTTTAGCTGGTGGTCACATTACTCCTTTTTCTGCATTTACCCCAATTAATTTTATAGCGTTGGGGTCAGGGGCATCTGATTGGGACGATGACCCTTCAAATATAATTAAACCCTACAATAATACTACTCTTTTAGATGAAGCAAGTATCACGAATAGTAGGATATCTGTAGCTCCTAATGATTTTTCCTATTTAGATACAAACGGCGGTGTTTTGAACCCTGTTAACCCATCTAATAAAATAAAACTAGTCGTAACAATACCATTAACCAGTGGACTTGGGAACCTAAGAGAGTTTGGTTTATTTGGTGGAGATGCGACAATTAACAAAGACAGTGGTATTATGCTTAATTGGATTGATCACCCACTTATTGTAAAAGATAATCATTTAATTATAGATCGTGAAATAATTTTAACATTTAGTCTACATAGAGGTTAGATATGTCTGGTAATAGCATCGATTCAAGTGACCCAAACCATAGTTTAGATCCAACCAAAAACTACACAAAAGTGCAGTTCCAACAAGGTAAGCCGATTTTAGATGTTGATTTAAACGACTTATCTTCTACCCTTGAAAACCAGTCTAGGAATAATTTAATTCAAAAAATGGGCTATGGTCCTGCACAGTTAGATTATAGAGAATGGGCTTTAACAGCAGTAGACAGTCAAGCAGCTACTTCAGTAAGAAATAAAGATAATTTTAGTTTTACTTTAGGACGTTTAGATACCCACATTGGGGTAGTAGACACAGAATCTTACAAAGTTGATGGTGATGGTCTTGATAGCAGAATTATTTTTGACACAGCCAAGGTTATAGAAGAAGCAGGTGTTTCTTTAAATACAGACCGAGAATTTAATAATTATATATTAAAAGGTAGTGTGACTTCATCTAATGTATCATCAGGTGCTTTATTTATCTCAGATGCTAATAAAAACTTTAGTGGCCTAAAATTAACTGGTTTTGATGAAACTATTTTAATTGACTCAGATTATGCTTCTTATGCATCTCAAATTAATAATTCTATTACTAACCTCACACAGCCAACAGGTGTAAGATTAAAAGAACAAAAATGTAGATTACGATTTTTGACAGGTAATAATTTAGGAGAAGAACAAGAAATAATCCAAGTGGCTACTTCTGAATTAAAATTGTTAGAGTTTACAAACCCTGTGTCCGTAGGTGATGAATTTATTATATTACCACCAAATACTTTAACATACTACAGAAGTTTATATGATGGGGCATCTAGTAAAGCTTTATCACAGCCAAATGGTTTTGCTAACTTACCAAAGCTTATGACATACGTCCAAGTTTTCGAGAACGATGTCAACAGCACCGAAGACTCTGCTATCCAAAGTAGTGTTTTAGGGTTCGAAACAACACACCGAACACAGCTTAGGTGGTGTGTCCGTGTAGCTTTAGTATTTAGTTCAGTAACAAACGATACACATAATGCACAAACTTTAACAGATTTAAAATTACAGCATATATTTAAACAATTAAGTGAGTCTGGTCATGTTGAGTATCAGACATTAGTCGACTCTGTAGATAGTACTGCTTCCCAAGATGATGGTTACTTACAAGCTACGTTTACTCGTGATGTAGATAGTAGTGGTAATTTTACTACCTCATCTCTACAACATCAAGTTTCTCCATATTTTGAGGGGCAAGGCATAACGCCTATGCACTTCTTCTCTGCACAAGAAGCAACAAAACAAAACTTGATGTGGGCGTTTTTTAAGTCGTTAATGGTAAGTAACATATATAATGATTCATCTAAGAAACAAGATATACAATTACTTAATTTATTCCACAGTGAGTCTAAGTCTATTAGTGCTAATGCGTCTCAAGAGACTTTATCAGAGTATTTTTACCCAGGTATGTATACCGACTTCACATCACTCCCTTTAACTCATGCATGGTTAAGTAATGTAAATAATTATGAAAGATCTGCGGGGTCTACTGCACTAAATGTATCACCACCAAGTTATTTAACGCCCCCAAAAGTAATGTTAACTCATGCTGATATTTCCACAGATTTGTATCAATCAAGAACTCTATTTGGTAATAATCAAGAGGTGTTGTTAGATGGTACAGCTCCATTAGTTTTTTCATCTGTGAAAGCACATTTATCTTATGTAGATCAAATTTTATTAGGTAAAACAGGTCTTGGTAGATCCATAGGTGGTTCGTCGACAAATAGTTTTGTTGATAGTTATATGAACTATACTTTATCAGGCACAACAACGGAAGTTACACAAGCAGGTTACGGTTCTGGTGCTGTTAAAATGGTAGACATTTTATCGGAAGGTAGTCCATCTTATTTCCTTCGTGAAAGAGGCTCACTTAGTACGCATGAGGTTACGAAAAATACTAATGAGCATGGTTGGTCTTTCTACAATAAAGAAGGGTCTGGTCTAGATGATAATGGTGTTACTGATACTTCTATTAGGCAATGGAATGAAGGTCTTGGACAGACTCTAGCTATAAGAGATTCTATTAATTTTAGAAAATTAGCTATTAAGACTACTGCACATAAAAGTATGGATTTATTTACAATAACTGCTAGGCCGATTGGTATAAACCACTCTGATACGTACTCTGATTCTTTACTTAATACGTTTTCTAACGATATTGATACAAACGGGGCTATGTATAATAGTACAGCTAACCAAGCTATTATGTTACCGTTTAAACATGGTAATACTGCTTTAGACACACAAAACGCTTTTAATGATAGTTATGGAGGCTTAGGATTCCATAAATTACTAAATACTTACATAGATAAATTTAGTACTAATCTTTTTATACCTAGTTATAACAGTACTATTGGGAAAGAAAAGTTTGATATAAAAACATTATTAGAAGATTATCAACCTAATAATAAAGGGGTTTCTACTTTTTCAGTGCCTAGTACTGTATCAAGCGCAGATAATCAATTTTTACTTGGTAATTACTTCGGTCCTTGGAATCGTTTTTCTTTCTCTAATCAGTCATTTAACCGTGTTAGGTCTAATGACGATAAACTACGTGTACCAATGGATTTATGGTCTAATAGATGTACAGCAATGCGATTAAGATACCATGTAGGGGATTTTTACCCTAATGGTGTAGATTCAAGAGGTATTCCTAAGAACTTACTTGTTGATAGTTTGAATTTATTTATCCGTATCGAGCCATTGAGTTTAGCCCATTGGGCAACAATGCCAAAACATCAACATAGTATTATAGAAAATTCATTAGTTCTTGCAGACGGTATTGAAGCATTACTTAAAGTAAGTCACGGCTTAGGTGATATACAAAAACTTCTAAATAATAATGGTCAACCTTTAATACAAAGTAATAGTCCATATAAAACAGAAGAAGTTTTTGAAAGTGATCTAGTCGATACTTTTAGTACAAGAACAGGCGTAAATGTAGGCGATGTAGATCCTAAAGACTTACCATTTGGGTACGAAAACCAACCTTTTGTACACTGGTATCACCCTGCACAAGAGAATATTAGATCTGCTTTCGATTTACCAACAAACCAAAGAAAATATACAGTATACCCTAAGTTTGGGAGAAGAAGTTTAATTATACCCGCTATAACGCCTAATGATTTTTATGATCCTGTTCTTTCAACAAATTTAGTAGAACATTTAAACTATGTAGATTTAGACGATGGTGCGTCAGCTTCTTATGTGGGAGCTATTAATATGAGTACTGCCAGTGCAGCAACAAGCATGACAGATGACTCACCTGTTACTGATAAAGCACTAATCTCATATGCTGTTCATGGTACAAACCCTTTAGTAGGCGCTGATAACCCAAATGCAGTTACTTCTTTTCAGATTCCTAACAGAATTGGTGGGAATGTCACTGGTCATTCTAATAGTATTGTATTCCCTTATGTACCAGATGAATACCCAACAACAGATTATCATTTAAAAAGACCAGGCCCTGTTTTCTTACCTGCAAATCGTTTCTACCTTAGACAAGAATCTGCTCAAGTAAACACACAATCGGGGGGTGGTACGAGTAATTTACCTAATATGGGTTTTCACCCTGTTATAGAGCAATATAATCAATCTATTCTTTGGGGTCTTAATGAAAAAGAAGACTCGCAAGTACCTTATAGCGAACGTGA
>Ga0055584_100006114_pt1 | contig 11802 bp, 10 predicted proteins | sample OSDHelmetaG_FD_58716 | JGI IMG/M metagenome (GOLD analysis project Ga0055584, IMG submission 58716) | Pelagic marine sediment microbial communities from the LTER site Helgoland, North Sea, for post-phytoplankton bloom and carbon turnover... | ecosystem: Environmental > Aquatic > Marine >... | reverse complement strand
TTTTTTTGAGAATTAACTATTACACTCATTTCATGTGTATATTATTTAATTTGACTTATATCTCAATTCAAAAAGAAATTAAACGCTGAAAAACATTTTTACTATTTTGTTTACTCTCTTCCTTTCTATTGTTTCTTAAAAAAACAAATCTTTTAAACTGAAGCCAACGCTCATAAACCTTAAGCTTTTTATTTGGCAATTGCTTATCATCCGTATTTTTATTTTTTTCAGGATCGTACAGCATACCTGTACACAAACAGTGCCTGCGGTTAGTTCTCAAAAGAATATCGTAATTAACGCAACTCTGACACCCCTTCCAAAACTGTTCATCATCTGTGAGTTCAGAAAAAGTAACTGGCTTATAACCTAATTCTGAATTAATCTTCATAACTGCTAGTCCGGTGGTAAGACCAAAAATTTTAGATTGAGGATACCGCTTTCTAGATAATTCAAAGGCCTTTCGCTTAATATCTCTAGCCAAGCCTCTTCCCCGGAACTGATTTGCAACTATAAGACCTGAGTTAGCTACAAATTTATCATGCCCCCAAGATTCTATATAACAAAATCCGGCAAAGACATCTCCAGCCAACGCTATAATAGCCTTTCCCTCTACTATCTTAAGTTTTACATATTCAGGATTCCTTTTGGCAATTCCAGTTCCCCTGACTTTTGCAGCCTCTGATATAGTGTGCAAAATAACATCTACATAATCAAGATGTTTCTCAGATGCAATATGTATGGTAATTTCATTCTCCATTCCCAAAATAAATATATAGCTAACACTTCATTTACTGTCTCTTACCTCAAGCTAATCAGCCCACAACCTTGTCGTTGACACCCGGTATAAATAACGACAAGGCAGCCAACACTTCACTGCGCAACATTCCATCACGAGTTATTAATAAAATAGTATCATCACCAGCAATAGTTCCTAATATCTCAAAAGGGCCATGACTATCTATTACCGATGCTATACCATTTGCAAACCCGGGTTTGGTTTTAATAACAGCCATATTACCCGAGAACTCCATAGATATTATTCCACCCAAAGGAAAGTCTCCATAATTACCCTCAATTTCTTCAGAAGAAATCTGATTATCGGGCAATACATACACATAGCGACCATCATGGTCGGGTTGTTTAGCAACCTTTAAAGATTTGAGATCTCTCGAAAGAGTTGCCTGCGTAGTTTTAAAACCTGCTGCTTCCAATAAAATCAGCAATTCTTCCTGACTACCCACCCTATTGCTCTCTATAAGCTGAACAATGGTATTAATTCTTTTAGTTTTAATCTTCATTATGAAGACAATTTATTATTTGAATAAATATTCAGTAAAGATGCAAAATTATACAAATTATACCAATCAAAAAATATTTAAGCTTTTTTTTTACAATAAATCAAAAATCTTCAATCTCAGCACAAACAACACCCTTAACAGGAGACAAACTAAAAAATGTATAGTAAATACATTTATGCATATTTTATTCATAAATCATATAAAATTCTTCAAACTAATGCATAAAATTGATGAAAGTTGATGTAACTTTGTAACCTGAAAAATAAAAACATTCAGAAATGATTTTTGCTATCACTCTTTTTGTTTAATCAAAAAGATGAGATCAAGACTTAAAACAACTCTATAAGCATGAAAAAAAACGTTAATAAGGTGGTCATCCTGGGGTCAGGAGCGCTTAAAATCGGAGAAGCCGGAGAATTTGACTATTCGGGATCACAAGCCATTAAAGCCTTAAAGGAAGAAGGCGTTTATACGGTACTCATTAATCCCAACATTGCAACAGTTCAAACTTCGGAAAAGTTAGCAGACAAAATATACTTTCTGCCAGTCACCCCTTATTTCGTTGAACAAGTTATAAAAAAGGAGAAGCCTGACGGACTTCTCCTTGCTTTTGGTGGACAAACAGCTCTTAATTGTGGGGTAAAACTATTTGAAACCGGTCTACTAGAAAAATACAATATTGAAGTTTTAGGTACTCCTGTGCAATCGATTATAGACACAGAAGACAGGGAAATATTTACAGGAAAACTAAATGAGATCAATGTTAAAACTCCCAAAAGTATAGCAGTAACATCGGTTCAGGCAGCATTAGAAGCAGCTGACAGTATAGGTTATCCAATTATAGTAAGAGCTGCATATACTTTAGGAGGAATGGGGAGTGGATTCTGTGCCGATCGTAATGAATTAAAGATACAAGCTGACAATGCCCTATCATACTCCAATCAGATTCTGGTTGAAGAATCTTTAAAAGGCTGGAAAGAGATAGAATACGAAGTTGTGCGTGATGCATACAACAACTGTATCACAGTTTGTAATATGGAAAACTTTGACCCACTGGGTATACATACAGGTGAGAGTATAGTGGTTGCTCCATCTCAAACATTAAGTAATTCTGAACATCAAAAACTTCGTGAGCTGGCAATTAAAATTGTTCGACACATAGGTGTAGTGGGAGAATGTAATGTTCAATATACTCTTGATCCATATTCGGAAGACTATAGGGTTATAGAAGTGAATGCCCGCCTTTCACGCTCGAGTGCACTGGCTTCAAAAGCCACAGGCTACCCTTTAGCCTTTATTGCAGCAAAACTAGGTCTAGGCTATAGTCTACATGAGCTAAAAAACTCTGTAACAAAAGTTACTTCAGCTTTTTTTGAACCATCTCTTGATTATATAGTTTGTAAAATACCTCGCTGGGATCTGAATAAATTCTCCGGAGTATCTCGCCAAATAGGCTCCAGCATGAAAAGTGTTGGTGAAATAATGTCTATTGGAAGAACCTTTGAAGAAGTTATTCAAAAGGGTTTGCGCATGGTTGGACAAGGAATGCATGGATTTGTAAGTAACCAATCTATCAAAAATTTAGATGTACGAAAGGAGTTAACCCAGCCAACAGACCAGCGTGTTTTTGTAATTGCAGAAGCATTAGAACAAGGCATGAGTGTCGACGAAATTCATGAACTAAGTAGAATAGACAAGTGGTTCTTGGAAAAACTCAAAAACATAACTGATTTAAAAAAGGAATTAAGCAACTATAATAATTTGTCAGAGTTGCCAGACGATTTACTTTTGAAAGCAAAACAACTTGGATACTCCGATTTCCAAATTGCCCGTATTGTTCTAAATACTCCTAGTCTTGAAATGGAAAAGGGCCTACTGGAGGTACGTGCTCACAGGAAACAAAGAAACATCCTCCCTGTAGTAAAACAAATAGATACTATGGCAGGCGAATTTCCTGCACAAATCAACTATTTATACCTAACATACAAAGGAACAAAGCACGATATAGAATTTGAAAAAGACGGGCAGTCAGTTGTAGTACTGGGATCAGGAGCCTATCGAATAGGTAGTAGTGTAGAATTTGACTGGTGCAGTGTTAATGCTGTAGAAACTGTTAATGAACAGGGTTTTAGATCAGTAATGATAAACTACAATCCTGAAACAGTAAGTACCGACTATGATGTATGCGGACGATTATTTTTCGATGAATTAACTCTTGAACGCGTACTGGATATAACAGATTTAGAAGCACCTAAAGGAGTAATTATTTCAACGGGTGGGCAAATCCCCAATAATCTGGCTATGCGTCTTCACAAGCAAAATGTTCCCATACTAGGAACATCACCTGAAGACATAGACAGGGCAGAGAACCGTCAAAAATTCTCTTCATTGCTTGATAATTTAAGTATAGATCAGCCACGTTGGAGCGAATTAACCTCAGTTGGAGACATATTTAAGTTTGTAGATGAAGTAGGGTTCCCTGTCTTAGTTCGCCCTTCATATGTACTCTCAGGAGCAGCTATGAATGTTGTAAGTAACAGAGACGAACTTGAACATTTCTTACAACTTGCAGCCAATGTATCCAAACAATACCCCGTCGTTGTTTCAGAATTTATTGAGCAAGCAAAAGAAATAGAAGTTGATGCCGTGGCAAGAGATGGAGAGCTAATAGCCTACGCCATTTCTGAACACATTGAATTTGCAGGTGTTCACTCCGGTGATGCTACCATAGTCTTTCCTCCTCAAAAACTATATGTAGAAACAATACGAAGAGTAAAACACATTTCGCGTAAAATTGCTAAGGCTCTTAATATTTCAGGACCCTTTAATATGCAATTACTTGCCAAAGACAACGACATCAAGGTTATAGAATGTAATCTGAGGGCCTCTCGCAGCTTCCCCTTTGTTTCAAAGGTATTAAAGGTGAACCTGATTGATATTGCCACTCGTATAATGCTGGACCTGCCAGTAGAAAAACCTGCCAGGAATCTGTTCGAGTTAGATTATGTTGGTATAAAAGCTCCTCAATTCTCATTTGCAAGATTGCAGCATGCCGATCCGGTATTAGGAGTTGATATGTCATCAACTGGAGAAGTAGGCTGTATAGGAGAAAATTATTATGATGCTGTATTGCAGTCTATGTTATCTGTGGGCTACAGCATACCAAAGAAAAATGTATTAATATCTTCCGGTCCGCTACGCGACAAAATTGAATTACTCAGCAGTGCACGACTTTTAAAAGAAAAGGGGTATAATCTTTATGCCACAGCAGGAACTCAAAAATTCTTTGCTGAAAATGGGGTGGAGACTACCTTGTTAAATTGGCCGGATGAACCAGAAAAACAGCCAAACACCATAGATTTCATCAGAGATAAAAAACTAGATTTGATTATCAATATACCTAAAAACCTCTCCAAGGTAGAATTAAAAAATGGCTATCATATTAGAAGAACCAGTATTGATTTCAATATACCTTTAATCACTAATGCCCGCCTGGCAAGTGCCTTTATTGCATCATTCTGCAAAATGAATATGAATGATATTTCTATAAAAAGCTGGGATGAATACAAATAAAGGCAATACTAACCAAGATTGATTTGTAAATTTAGCCAAAGCCATTCCCGAATAGGAATGGCTTTTTTATTAGTATGAAATTTCACCTATGATTCAGGTATGCAATTACCGAAATATTTATTTAATTTGTCTAACGAATCAATAAAAATCATATTAACAAGAAATAATAAAATATTATACTTATTTTTCTACATTATAAAACTATACTTATGTCAAAACTTAATCGCATAGTTGACTTTTATATAGAAGGATTTACAAGTCTATCAGACTGGGCCCGCACATTATGGATCATTATATTAGCCAAGCTCTTTATTATGTATGTATTACTAAGACTGTTTTTCTTTCAACCGGATATGAAGGTAAATTTCGACAACAATGAAGATAGAGCAAACCATGTTATAGAACAATTAACCAATCCTTAAATCTAATAAATCATGCTTGAAAATATTGACTTTGAACTGGTCAATTGGTCGAGGGGACAATTCGCACTTACTGCAATGTTTCATTGGATATTTGTGCCATTGACACTTGGCTTAGGCTACATAATGGCCTTTATGGAGACCATGTATTACACAACAGGAGATCCTGAATGGAAACGCATCACCAAATTCTGGATGAAACTATTTGGAATCAACTTTGCTATTGGAGTTGCTACAGGTATTATTCTGGAATTTGAATTTGGAACTAACTGGAGTAATTATTCTTGGTTTGTAGGCGATATATTTGGAGCGCCATTGGCTATTGAAGGAATAATGGCATTTTTCATGGAAAGTACCTTTATCGCAGTTATGTACTTTGGATGGGATAAGGTTAGTAAACGTTTCCACCTAATCTCCACTTGGCTCACAGCAATAGGTGCCAGCCTGTCAGCCGTATGGATACTAGTTGCCAATGCCTGGATGCAAAACCCGGTGGGAACAGTATTCAATCCAGATACAGCCAGAAATGAAATGGTGAATTTCTGGGCTGTTATTTTCTCAGAAACAGCCGTAAATAAATTCCTCCACACCATTACATCAGGCTTTGTATTAGGAGCTTTATTTGTATTGGGAGTAAGTAGCTGGTTTCTTATAAAAAAACGTGAGCATTTATTTGCAAAGCGCAGCATTATTATCGCCAGTGTATTCGGACTAATTAGCTCTATTATATTAATAGGTACGGGCGATAGCTCAGCAAAGGAGATAGTAAAGACTCAACCCATGAAGTTTGCTGCAATGGAAGCTTTATATGAAGGACAAACCAATGCTCCACTGGTGGCTTTTGGCATATTAAAGGGCAGTGATTTGCACAAAAACTTAAATGAAGAGAGCCAGTCAGAATTTCATATGAAAATAGAAATTCCCTCCATGCTATCTATACTTGCACATTTCAATCCCAACAGTTATGTAGCCGGCATTAAAGATCTCATTATGGGGAATGAGGAACAAGGGATTATGTCGTACCACGAAAAAATAAGACGTGGCTACCATGCTCAACAAGAATTAATTGCCTTTAAAGAAGCTCAAAAACAAGACCCTCAAAGTGAGGAATTTATGAGACTAAAGACAGAATTTGAAAATCCTGATTTCATAGAAAACTACATGCGTTACTTTGGATATGGAAATTTCTATGATCCTGATCCAGAGCAATTAAATAAAAATGCATTTAAAATGGTACCTCCTATTTCCATGACTTTCTATGCTTTTCATATTATGGTCATTCTAGGAACCTATTTTCTGGGATTATTTGCACTATTTCTATTTTTAGTATTACGCAATGAGTTACATAACAAAAAATGGTTATTATGGGCAGCAGTGTGGACCATACCTTTGGCATATATAGCATCTCAAGCGGGATGGATCGTAGCAGAGGTAGGACGTCAGCCCTGGGTTATTCAGGATCTGATGCCCACTATGAAAGCAGTAACCCAAATAGACACAACATCGGTGATGATCACATTTTTCCTGTTTACCTTTATTTTCATAGGCCTGTTTATAGCTGAAATTAATATTATGGTTAAACAAATTAAAATCGGACCCAAAAAGAAGGAGGACATAAAAAATGTTTGAGACACTTTCACATTTAGCACTTCAACAATATTGGTGGATAATAATATCAGTGCTTGGATCAGCACTAGTACTACTGATGTTTGTTCAGGGGGGGCAAACTCTGCTTTTTAGTCTAAGTAAAACAGCTGAAGAGAGAACTATTCTAGTGAACATTCTGGGTCGCAAATGGGAATTTACCTTCACAACCCTAGTGACTTTTGGAGGAGCCTTTTTCGCATCCTTCCCCTTATTCTACAGCACAAGTTTTGGTGGTGCATATTGGGCCTGGATGATACTTCTATTTGCCTTTATTATTCAAGCTGTATCCTATGAATTTAGATCGTGGCCTAAAAACTTTCTAGGAGGTAAAACCTATGAAGTATTTCTATTTATAAACGGTTTATTAGGAACATTTCTGCTAGGAGTAGTGGTAGCAACTTTTTTCACAGGTTCGCCCTTTTTAATCAACAACATGAATGAATCTCTCTGGCAATCGCCCTTGCGTGGATTAGAGCTTTTATTCAATGTTCATAACTTAACTTTAGGTTTAGCTATATTCTTTCTGGCTCGTACTCTGGGTCTTCTTTATTTCCTAAATTCAATAGACCATGAACAACTACCTACACGCATTAAAAAGTGCTTAGTACCAAATGCCATCCTATTCTTGTTTTTTTTCTTGACTTTCATAATTTGGCTTATGCTTAGTGAAGGCTATGCAATACACCCTGAAACTGGAACAATATTTATGCAGGCCAATAAATATTTTATTAATTTCATCGAAATGCCAATAGTATTATTCCTGTTTCTTATTGGAGTTGTATTAGTATTATATGGTATAGGAATTAGCCTTTTTAAAGAAAGTACAAAAGGAATATGGTTTAGCGGGTCAGGAACATTTTTAACAGTATTTAGTTTATTATTGATTGCAGGCTTCAATAACACTGCATTCTACCCTTCAAATTTCGACTTGCAAAGTTCCATCACTATTATGAATGGATCATCTAGTCATTTTACCCTTACGGTAATGAGTTATGTCTCACTTTTGGTACCTTTTGTAATTACATACATCTGGTTTACCTGGCGCGCCATAAATCGTAATAAACTAGGTAATAAAGAATTAAAAACAGAGAACCACATTTATTAATAAATAATACATATAACTATGAGTTATACATTTGCTATATTTTGGTACTTTCTTTGGATATTAACTATTGTTATAAGTTTCTTTGCCTCACGTTATGCAATACTCTACTTTGACAAAAAATGGAAGGCTGTAACCGAAGAAGAGGAAAGAGCTGCACAACAAAAACATTTATAATTAATTCTTTAAAAGAAAAAGGCTGAGAGGTTTATATAACCTTCTCAGCCTTTTTTATATACATAAAACAAACCTTCTTATTGTGTTTTAAACTATCTAGCTATTCCCTTTTTACTAAGCAAAGGATTATGGAATACAATATATAAATAGGAATAATTATAGCCAAGGCAGCTACCTGAACAAATATAATCGCAAATAGTGATAATAAAAGCAACATATAACGATTCTCATTACCCTTCCAGCCAAAGCTCTTAAATTTCAATGAGAACATAGGTATTTCACTAACCAACAAAGCCGAAAAAATCATTACCAAGGTTAGTACTATCCAAGGATTCGCAAATAGCAAAAGACTTCCTCCTTCATTGAAAACTAAATAAACCAAAGAAACTACAAACATACCTGTAGCTGTAGTGGTTAGTCCGATAAAATTTTCACTCTGTCTTTGATCATTATTAAATTTTGCGAGTCGCAAGGCAGAAAAAACAACCAATAAAAAAGGGAGCAAAATTAATACTTGCTGAGAAAAATTTAGAGACATAAATAATCCGCTCCATTCTCCTGTCAATGAAAAATGTACCAAGGACGATAGTACAGCAGCTGGCGCAACTCCAAAACTCACCAAATCAGCCAAAGAATCCAGGTCTTTTCCTATATCGCTATAAGCCTTTAGCAATCTAGCTGCAAAACCATCCATAAAATCAAATAGTGCCGCAAGAAGAATACAATAAGCAGTTAAATCGGGTCTACCAACCAATGCAAGATATACACCGGTAGCTCCTGAAAAAAGATTCGCACTTGTTATTGCATTTGGAATATGACGAACAATGGACATAATTAATATTTATTAATAATGAATTTACCACAAAGCTAAAAGAATATTTTTTACCGGGTTCACCACCTTATCAATTATATTTTAAAAACTCTTTTCGCCACAAACGAAGCTTACTCCAACTAAATCAAATCATTTAAAGTTTTAACAATAATATCTTTCTCAACATCAAGCTTTTTAGAACTTATTAACTCTATTGTTTTAGGCCTATTTGGTAATAAATCAAAATAATTATCACTAAATAAAATATCTCCATAAGGAGTGTCTACAAATACATCTTTAGCAAGCACATTAGAAGTAAGAGTTAGTTTATAACCATTGTCTGTAGCCTCCATGGAGGTTTTAATTTTAGCTTTCGCCAACGGCAAATCCTTTGGCTCTGCCATATAAACTATTTCATTTGCAATAAGACTATCCTTTTTCATTAATTCAAGCACCAAAACAAGTGAACTTATATCCATCTCCGGTGTAATGAAGGCTCCAAAAGTATCTTCAAATATTTCGGTTGAAGTATTAGCGCCTACAGTAACTGGTCCCTTATCAGATAAAAGCACAGTCCCGTTTAATCCCATTAAAGTACCCTTTAGATCTGCATTAAAAGATTTGAAACTATCATTCACAGCAAAAACCCGTATCCTATTTCCGGTAACAACAGAAGATAAAATAATCTTTTCATTAGCCCTTTTAACTGCATAATGTGCAGCTTTTCTCCTTCCACAATAATCTATAGTTGATGGTGAAATAGAAAGTCTGCTATCATTTAATTGCCAATAAAGCGAGCCCATGCAATAAGGCATACTTCTACGATGAGTCTCTATAACCGTTTTATAAGCATTGGCCTGCGAAAGCTGACTTATATATACCAAGTCGTCAAACTTTTCAGGCATCTTATAATACTCTTTCATATAAAAAAACATCATATCTTTAAATGCAGAATCTACCGCGATATTACACAAATTACTCTTTAACATGAGATCAAACTCCCATTTACCTGAGCTACGAAACTCCTTAATACTATGCATATCAGGAAAAGAATTGAATCCATACCCCATAGCCAAACACGGTACATTCTCAGAATAATCAGCAAATGACTCCTTCCCTGACCATACTTTTCTTACCTTATATTCAGTAGAATCCATATTAGCCAACTCCTTAATTTTACAAGAAGTATGATTACGCCATAAAGCAAGGCTAGCATGGTTACGTAAACGCTTCATATTATACTCTGGCTGTTTACTATAAAAGTCTTGCCATACTAATATTCCACTACTATCACACAATTCATAAAAGTAATCCTCATCAAAAAATCCCTCTCTGCTAACACACAACATATTCATATTAGCATCAACGGCATTATTAATCAAGTCTTTACAAGCAGACTCATAATCAGCAGGATACAAATCACTTAAAGCAACAACACTAGCACCTTTAATAAATACAGGTTGGCCATTAACTTCAAAATAAAATCTACTTCCCTTCTCTCCTTTAGCTTGAACCAGCTTAAGAGTACGAACTCCATAGTCAATTTCCCTATAACTTAATTTTTCCCCGGCATTTATTAACTCAAACTTAAAATTATAAAGATAAGCATCTCCCAACCCATTAGTCCACCATAACTTTGGCTGCAAAATATCAAAACTAACCGGAAGCAGATGCAAACCAGGAGATAGATTGAAGGTTGCCCTAAAGAGTTCGCTTTCCTCATCGGCTATAAGAGACAAGTGGTATTTTCCTTCCTGGAGTACTCGAACTTCAACAAATCCTTTCAAAACAGCTTTTTGATCAGCAACAGACAAAGTTTCCACAAAAACATCCTCTATTCCGGCTTTATCTATTGCACGCAAAATAACAGGTCGTCTCACCCCACAAGGAGCTAGTATTGGTTGCTCACTATCTTTATAGTATAAAGAATATGCGCTGACAGAATCCTCTATAAAATTACCAGTAGAGTAATTAGTTGAATGAAAATATATACTTAGTCTATTTTCCCCCTCTACAAGAAATTTTTTCACATCAAGAATATAACCAATAAACACACTATCGGTTACTAATAATAAACTATCATTCAAATACACCTTCGCATAAGCATCTAAGCCCTTAAACTCAAGCTCAACAGCATCCTTGCAAAGAAATTTTTCATCTATATTAAACACTGTCCGATAAACCCAATCCTTATTATTTATGTCCTGCAAATCATTTTCACTCATTCCAAAATAAGCATCCCCCAAAATATTATTCTGTATTAAATCAGCATACAAATTTCCAGGGACTTCAGCAGGTAACCAATCATCCTCTCCTGCTTTTGAAAACTCCCATCTTTCATTAATTTCAAAAACCAAAGCATCTTCATCCTTAATCAATCTGCACGAAATAATAGTAAAAACAATTATTGAACAGAAAAAACATGGAATCTTAATATTTCTCATATTATTATTTATCTTTTAACTCAAAAACCAAATCTCGAGTTAACCCAAAATGATCATTTAAAAAAGCACGTCAATTTACATTTTTTTTAACAAAATATAATATCCTCAATATATACTTAAGTAAGACAATAAATTGAAAGATTTTTCGGATAAATTATTTGAAACGAAAAGAAATTATCATAATTTTGCAATGAACTCAATATTAAATAATGATTTTTGCCTCTCACACAAACGCTCATCATCATCTCCTAGGATAAAAAAGGGGGTAGAGCTTATTGTGCGTATATATTATTTACAAAAAGGCTTACCCTGCGCGGTGAGCCTTTTTTTT
>Ga0055584_100006113_pt1 | contig 11803 bp, 6 predicted proteins | sample OSDHelmetaG_FD_58716 | JGI IMG/M metagenome (GOLD analysis project Ga0055584, IMG submission 58716) | Pelagic marine sediment microbial communities from the LTER site Helgoland, North Sea, for post-phytoplankton bloom and carbon turnover... | ecosystem: Environmental > Aquatic > Marine >... | reverse complement strand
GTTGATCAGAAAGACGCGGAATCGAAGCCCGAATCAACTTCGTGAAATGCGGTCGAAAATACTGAAGCTTGGGAGCAATCGACCGATAGATGAGCAATGATACGAGAATTTTCTGATCGAGTCAGTTTTGACTCTCAGAGTGAATGATTGACTTCAAATTCCCGGTCAACAATCGATGTTACTTCGCGGTGGCAGAGAGTTTCAAATCAGAAGCTCCAGTCTCAGCCAATGTCACAGGGATCTTCCAAGTCGTCACGCCGATCTTGCAGACACCACTTTTCCCGTCGCGACAGTAGTTGTAACTGAGCGTCAATAAGAGAGTCGCGTTTCCCTCATTCGATTGCAAGGGGACCGAGACTTTCACTTGTCCATCTTCGGTCACAGTTGCTTCTTCGCGAGCACCCAGCGAGTCGGCAGGAATGACTTTCTGATCCCCTTCGACGTTCAGTCGATATGTGACCGGCGCGAGAGGATTCAATTTGAATCCTTCGGGCAATGTGATATCGATACTGACGGGAATTTGTTTGCCGGGCTTGATCGATTGCGGCTGAACCTCAATGACTTCCTGAGCTTGTGCGGCTGTCTTCTTGATTTGAGGAGGAGCAGGTGGTTTCAGACCTTTGATGGTCAACTCAGAGACCTCTTTGGTCTCGATGTTGGCGACAAGCACGCGATGATTATTGGTGTCGGTGATGAACAGCTTCTTACCCGACAACGTCAATCCCGTCGGTTCCGAAAAGCGGATCGGCTCGACACTGTTCCCTCTTTCTCCATCCCCTAACCAACTGGAAAGCTGGCGAGTTTTCAGATCGACCTGTTTGATTTTGTGGTTATAGGTATCGGCGACAAACAATTTCCCGTCGCGATAAACGACTCCCAGCGGATGTTGCAACCGGGCATCATCCCCGATCGCATCCACATCACCGAACGCGAACAGCGAGCGTCCTTGTGGCAAATCGTGAGTTCCCACCACGGTCGTCACTTTGCCTTCCGGGTCGGTATCAATTTTGCGGATTGATGAACCTTCACTGTCACAGACATAAAGGTACTTGCCGTCGGTCGCCATGCCCGATGTTTGTGCGTAGGCAGAAGTGTCGTGCGTTCCGTCGGTAATGTCTTCGCGTCCTGTACCAGAAAAGACCCCGATTCGCAAACTTCCCAGTTTGTGTGACCAGATTTGATGCGGCCCCGCCATGGCGATAAACAATGTGCCGTTGACATGACAGAGTGCCCAGGGACTGTTGAGAGCTGTAGTCGCCAATGGTCCTCCACTGACACGTGTGCGGGCTTGCTCACCCGTTCCCGACAGAGTGGTCACTTGCTTGGCCTTGAGATCGACCGCGCGGATTGCATGATTTTCGGTATCGGCGACATAGAGAGTCGTGCCGACCAATTCCATTCCTTGAGGATGATCGAAGCGAGCAGTTTGATAGCCGCCGTCTTTCAAACCGAGTTGCCCGTCTCCAATGATGTCTACCAATTCGCCAGCGAGTGTCGAAACCACAATTCGGTTGTGGTTACTGTCCGAAATGTAGAGACGATCACTCTCAGTGTCAGCAAGAATTTTGCCGGGGTACTTCAACGGAGTTGGTTTTTGTTTTTCTTTTTCCAATGCGAAATCGATGGGTGTTTCATCCAAAGTTCCTTTGAACTTGTGATACTCGACCAAATCGCCGACCACTTGATCAAGGACTTCCCGATTTCCTTCGCCCGAGAGGTAGCCGCAATAGTTGCCTTCCGGGTCGATGAGAACGACCGTCGGCCAGGCACGCACGCCAAACTTTCTCCAGACCGTCATATTGGCATCATTGATCACGGGGTGTTCGATTTCATAACGAATAATGGCTTGCCGAATGTTTTCTGTCTCTTGCTCGTTATCGAATTTGGCAGAATGTACGCCGATCACCACCAGTTCCTTGTCGTACTTCTTCTCGAGATATTCCAGGTCGGGTAAGACGTGCATGCAGTTGATGCAGCAGTACGTCCAGAAGTCGAGAATGACGACTTTGCCACGCAGATCCTGCATCGATATTTCGCCCGACGTATTGAGCCAGCCCACGCCGCCCTCAAGTGGGGGAGCTTTGGGACGATCGGGAAACGGGTTTTGGGGAGCCTCCGGGTTTTCAGCAGCCTTCGCTTCACCGTCGGTTGCCGGGGCTTCGTTGGTCTCTTGAGCCGACAGGGTCGATGAGCAGATTGTAGAAAGTGAACAGAGACCAATGAGCAATGCGAATAAATAGGAAGAGAGTCTCATCCTGATGATGCCTCCAGATGTTGCGGGCAGGTGTGATTGAGTTGGCGGGAAGTCGAAGTGAGGAGTCATCCACGGCCAAGTGCTTACGGATGATGAGCACCATCCTAACACGGACATTTTGTGCAAGGCAAATCTCGATAAAAGAATTGTCGAGTATTGAAGCAAGAGCTTCAAAATTCATGGATTTCTGATTATATACAATAACATATTTGTGTGCCTAACTCTGCTCTTCATATTGAGTTAACAATGAGGACAAAGAGGTCGACCGCAGAAAAACGCGGTGAAGAGTGTTCATGCAGTAGAAATACCTCCGAATTCTCATATAATTGTTGGCTTGCACGTCAGATATTCTTCTGCGCATTTTCTTAATTTTCTTGAGGAGTTTTCCATGACGAAACGAAAAGGTTTTACACTCATCGAGCTATTGGTGGTCATCGCCATTATTGCCGTCCTGGTCGCATTGCTGCTGCCTGCCGTGCAGCAAGCTCGCGAAGCGGCACGACGTTCTGCCTGCAAAAACAATCTGAAGCAACTCGGCTTGGCTATTCACAACTATCATGACACATTTACTACGGCACCACCTGCAGCAGTTGCTGGCGGAACTTCGGGAGCGCATGCAAACACGGCATTTGTCGGTCTATTGCCTTATGTCGATCAAGCCCCATTGTTCAACCAACTGTCGGCTGTGGGTTTTGGTAATGTTGGTGTGAATTACTGGATGGGATCTGGTAGTGCTGGACCTGTAAGAAATGTCCTTGGTGGTGTTCAGGTTCCCGTATATCGCTGCCCTTCGGACCCACGTCCAGTTGCACGTACAGCTCATGGTGGTAGCTCTACTACCGCGATGGTGCCCAGTTATGTTCTGATTGCTGGGAGTAATGCACATCCCACGACCGACTTTACTGATCCGGGTGGTGATGGACATCACTCTTCGGGAGGATTTTTTCCTGGCACAGCTTCATTCAAGTTCAGAGATTGTACGGACGGCTTGACCAATACGATGATGATCGCCGAACAAGCCAACTGGCATCCCACACAACAAAATCAATGGCGTACTGCCTTCGGGAGTAGTGGCCCTTGGATGGGGAGTAAAAACTCTCGCATCCCCAGTGGTGACAGTACATGGGCAGGTGCATCTCCAAACAATGATACTCGTTGTTACACAATGACAACTGTTCGTCAGCGTCCGAACCCGCCGACCTACAATGGTTCGATCAATAGTGCCAATCGATGTAACACCGCATTATTGTCAGCTCATACTGGGGGAGTGCAGATCTTGTTGGGTGATGGTGGAGTTCGATTTGTCTCGGACAACATCAACTTGCCGACGCTGAAAGATCTCGCGGACAAGAATGATGGAAACCCTATCGGAGAGTTCTGAGTAATTTTTTGCATTCGACACACCAGCGGCCGGATTCGTTCCGGTCGCTTTTTTTATGACCAATATTTCAACCTAAAGACAGAGGAACACGCTCATGTCATCTTTTCTCAAGATTCTCGGATGTAGCTTGGCTGCAATCACTTTTATCGGTTGTGGAGGTTCTGGTGAACCGGTCGTCGAAGTCATTACCATCAATGGCACGGTGACCTACGAAGGAGCTCCGGTCACAGAAGGTTCGATCCAATTTGAAGACAGTTCCACTGGCATCTCGTCCTCCGCAGAATTGGGGGCCGATGGAGCTTACTCATTGGAAAGTGCAACGGGTGATTACAAAGTGACGGTCACGCCACCATGGATCGAAATCGATCTTGGGCCAGACTCACCTCCAGAAGAAGACTACAAAGAAGTCGACAATATTCCTCAAAAATATCGCCAATCAAATACCACGGACTTAACCGCCAAAGTGACAGAAGACGGCCAAACAATTGATTTTGATCTGAAGCCATAATTGAGTCAGCGTCAGTCAACAGACTACAAAAAACGCCCTGTCGATATTGAATCATCGACCGGGCGTTTTTGTTGGATTGAAGACTGACAAAAAGACTGTCAACACCATTCATTGATGACTCGACCGGTGTTGAGTCGCACGGGGCGACCATCGGGAGCATGGACGTGCAAATCGCCGGGGAGACCCAGCTTGCGGAAGATGGTGGCTCCGAGGTCTTCGGAGTGATACTCATCTTTGACCACGGTTCCCCCTTCGTCATCGGTGGCTCCCAACACAGCACCGCCGGGAATGCCGGCTCCCGCCATGATGGCGAAGCCCGACGAGGCCCAGTGATCGCGACCAGTCGCCGAGTTGATGTTGGGAGTGCGACCGAAGTCGGTGAACCAGCAGACGAGAGTCGTGTCGAGCAAGCCGCGTTCTTCCAGGTCGGTCAACAACTCTGGCAATGCCTGATCGACGGGAGGGATGCGGCTCTCTTTCAGCGACTTGAAGTTGTTCTGATGAGTGTCCCAACCGCCATCGGTCACCGTGACAAAGCGGACGCCCGATTCGATCATACGACGAGCCAGTAAACAACTTTGCCCAAACTTGTGCCGACCGTATCGGTCACGAAGCTTCGGGTCTTCCTCTTCAACTTGGAATGCCTGCTTGGTTTCTTTTGCCGTAATCATATTGAGTGCGGCTTTGTAATGTTCGTCGAGAGCGTTGTATTTGACCGGTTGCAGATCGACCGAGCGTTGCAGGTCGTCGATGCGAGCGAGCATTTTTTGGCGTCGGCTCACTCGATCCCCGGTGACTCCTTTGGGGAATGAAATATCACGTACCGTGAAACTGCTTGAGTTAGGGTCGGCATCAATCGTAAAGGGACTGTGTTCGAGTCCCAAAATTCCCGACATGCCACCGCCGAATCGGTTATCGACTTGTGTCCCTAATTGAACGTAAGGCGGTAATGCCGATTTGAATCCCTTTTCGTGGCTGATGATCGAACCGTAAGTCGGGTAATGGACGGCTGCGTTGAATTTTTGTCCCGAGAGAACATATTGATCGGCCATGCCGTGCGAACCGTTCTTCGGATTCCAACCACGAAGCACGGCAAAGCGGTCGAGGTTCTTGGCCATGTTGGGCACGATCTCAGTGAACTGCACTCCTGGGATCGCCGTATCGATGACACCGAACTCGCCACGCACAGAAGCGGGTGCGTTGGGTTTGGGATCGAAGGTATCGTGATGGCTGGTTCCGCCACGCGTCCAGATCATGATGCAATTGACATCTTCATGAAGTCCGGGGCCACCTGCCTGGAGTTTTTTTCCGGCCAGCAACGTCGGCAGGGTCAATCCGAGACCACCCAGTGATCCAATTTGCAGAAAATGTCGGCGCGAAAGACCTTCGCAATTTTGATCGTGACTCGGCAGGAAATTTAACATGGCGGGCCTCCGGTGTTCTTAGTGGATAAGAACTTCTGGTGGGATCATCGGGGAGAACAAGGCATCCTCCCGGCAGGAAAATTCGTAGTCATCTATTATGATCGGATATGGCACAACAAATCAATATGTTTTGTTATGAGAACCGGAGAGAACCCCAAAGCCGAAAAATCGGTCTTTTTTCACTGAAACGGACGACCGGAAGGCTATTTTAGTCTGGAATCGAGGATGTCGATGCGACAATATAGATCAATCAGCGTCAATATGAGAATTCGCGCTGAGCTCGACCCACCTGAAATGTTCCCACCTGTTTTGGTTTTTTGACGACTCAGACATGATGTCGAAGAAAAACTCCATCACTCCATCTGGAGGTTCATCATATGTTACGCATTCTCCCGATTGCGTTGCTCTGCTTCATTTCGCCGCTCCCTTTGTATGCCGCTTGGACTGTCCAACCGTCGACAGTGGAACTCATCGGTCGGTTCGATCAGGCACAGCTCCTCGTCCGTCAGCAAAATGAGGCGGGGGATATCGATGATCGTTCGCCAGACGGAACGGCCATCGCAACATTTGAATCGTTGAATGAAACGATTGTCAGCGTCGATGAACGAGGCCGAGTGTTTCCCGTCATGGATGGCTCGACGCAATTACGAGTGACCATTTCCGGTGAGACGTTAACAGTTCCGGTGACGATTTCGGGATTGATGGAAGAGCCGACGATCAAATTCGTGAGAGATGTCGCTCCCATTCTCAGCAAAGCGGGCTGCAACATGGGAGCCTGTCATGCGTCTCAATATGGTAAGGGTGGCTTCAAGCTCTCTGTCTTCGGGTTCGAGCCGAGTGCCGATCACGACATGATTGTGCGTGACCGTCGTCAACGGCGAGTCAACTTGTTGAAACCGGAAGAGAGTCTGTTTCTCCAGAAGCCGACAATGGCCGTTCCACATGGTGGTGCCAAACGACTTCAAAAAGGGTCGCCCGATTACGACTTACTTTTGACCTGGCTCGAACAAGGGGCGCCGACTCCCGAAAAAGAACCCGCCAAGGTGACGAAGTTGGAAGTCATTCCCAAACGTCGAGTGACCACTCCCGAAACCTCGCAACAAATTCGTGTCGTGGCGACTTATCAAGATGGCTCTCAGCGCGATGTGACCGCGTGGTCGCGATTTGATTCGATGGACGAGGGAGTCCTCTCGGTCGATGAAGGTGGAAGAGTGAATGTTCTCAAGCGAGGACAGGCACCGGTGATGGTCCGTTTTGAAGGACAAGCAGAAATCGCGATGTTCGCGGTTCCATATCAGGAACATGCACCCTTGGCGGGATGGCAGAATCAGAATTTCGTCGATGAACACGCTTCGGCAAAGTTCCTCGAACTGGGAATCGAACCCTCTCCGCTTTGCGACGACCCGACATTCTTACGACGCGCATTTCTCGATGCGACCGGCTCCATTCCGACTGCCGCCGAAACGGATGCGTTCTTGCAAGATACCGATCCCAATAAACGGGAAAAACTGATTGACCGATTGTTGGGTCTGACGGGAGACCCCAACCTCGACATTTACAACGACCGCTATGCATCGTACTGGACTCTCAAATGGGCCGACCTGATCCGCAATAACTCCAATGATGTCGGCGATCAGGGGATGTGGGCGTTGCATAACTGGTTACGGAACTCATTCCTCAATAACAAGCCATTCGACAAGTTCGTCTCAGAAATTGTGACGGCCAAAGGATCCATCTATTCCAACGGGCCTGCCAACTATTTTCGCATCAACGGCAACTCGTCCGAATTAGCCGAAGCGACCGCCCAACTTTTTCTCGGCGTGCGAATTCAATGTGCTCAATGTCATCACCATCCGTTTGAGAAATATTCACAGGCCGATTACTACTCGTTTGCCGCGTTCTTTTCTCGTATCGGGACGAAGAATAGCCAGGAGTTTGGTCTGTTTGGTCGTGAGACAGTTGTGCTGGTGAAAAATACAGGAGAAGTGCGACACCCCAAGACCGGAAAGAATCTTTCCCCCCAACCTCTCGGCGGTGAACCGATGGACTCGGAACTCGACCGACGCATTCCACTTGCCAAATGGTTGACCTCGAAAGAGAATCGCCTGTTCGCCAGTTCCATCGTCAATCGTTACACCGGCTATTTTCTCGGACGAGGCTTAGTCGAACCAATTGACGACATGCGGGCCACAAACCCTCCCACCAATGTTGCCATGATGGAAGCATTGACCGATCAATTCATCGCCAGCGACTATGATGTGAAACAATTGATTCGGACGATAATGAACAGTCGGCTTTATCAGCTCAGTTCTCAACCAACTCCTGAAAATGTCGCCGATACAAAATTTTACTCTCACTACCTGGTCAAACGAATTCCTGCAGAACCGCTTCTTGATGCCATCGATCAGGTGACCGGAGATGCCACCAAGTTCAAGAATCTTCCTCCCGGCACACGAGCCATCGACTTGCCTGATGCCGAGTATCCAAACTACTTCCTGAACACGTTTGCCAAACCACGGCGGGTTTCTGTCTGTGAGTGCGAGCGGATGCCGGACGAAAACTTGTCGCAGGCTCTGCACACTCTTAACGGAGACATCCTCACCAATAAAATCGCCTCGGCCAAAGGTCTTGTTGCTGAGGCTCTCAAAGAGAAAACAGATAACGAACAGATCGGAAATGCCGAGGTCGTTCAGAAAATTTATCTCTCCACACTCAGCCGCTATCCGACGTCGGAAGAACAAGCGGCCGTCGAAGAGTTCCTGAAAGAGTACCCCACAGAGAAGGAGTGCTTCGAGGATTTAATGTGGGCACTCATCAATTCCAAAGACTTTCTGTTCGTGCATTGAAATATTGTCAGCCGCTTGTTGAATGTCGTTCTGTTGTTATGGGAATGAGTTTATGATTCGTTATTCCGTCATCTTCGCCTGTCTGCTTTTGGGGTCACTTCAGGATCTCGACGCGCAAACCAGTTATCCGATGATCATGTCTCTGGCTCCCAACTCGGTACAAGTGGGGCAGACTTCCGAGCTAACGATTCAATCCCGTTACGATCTATCGGGAACTCGACGCATTTGGATCTCGGGGGAAGGGGTGACGGCAGAACCGATTCACCCGGAAGTCAAAGAGGGTGAAAAACCCAAGTCGACCACTTCGCTGAAAATCAAAGTGACCGTTGCGCCGGAAGCAAAGCCGGGAGTGAGAGAGTTTCGGCTTTCGACCACCAACGGTGCTTCGACGATTGGGCAATTGGTGATTGTTCGCGACCCTGTGGTTGTCGAAACCAAAGACAATAACACGGCTGCTACGGCGACCGCGGCCACATTGCCGGCGACTCTTTGCGGATGCATCGAGAAAAATGAAGATCTCGACTTCTTCAAATTCACCGTTGAAGCGAATCAGACCGTCTGCTTCCACGTTCGGTCGCAATGCCTGCAAGACAAAATTCACGATCTTCAACAACACATCGATCCGATTTTGTTTTTGAGAAACTCGTCGGGCTCGACGATTGCATCCTCAGACAATCATTTTTATGGCGACCCGTTCATCTGCCACACGTTCAAGCAGGCGGGGGAGTATTTCATCGAGATTCGTGATGTTCGATACACGGGTAACAAATATTGGGAATACAGTATCGAAACCAACAGCCGACCGTTTGTGAGCAACGTCTCTCCTTTGGGTGTTGCGGCGGGAGAGGAAACCAGTCTGGAACTGATCGGCTTCAATCTTCCAAAGCAGAAACAAGTCTCGTGGACAGCTCCTGCGGAAAGTGAAGGAGAACAACTCGTCCAACTTCCCCTCGCGGACGACGTGACGAACCCGGCTCCCGTATATGTCACCAAGTTACCCGTCATCCAGGAAGCTGCAACTGATGATGCTAATAAGACTCAACAAGTCTCGCTTCCCGCTGCCATTAACGGTCGCATTGCCACAGAAACAGAAATCGATACATATCAATTCGCAGCCAAAAAAGGGGATCAATTCACGTTTGAAGTGAAAGCTCGCCGTCATGGTTCGGCACTCGACCCGATCATTCGTATTCTCGACAAGGATGGGAAATCACGCGGCGAGAATGACGATTTCAGTTTGTATAAACGAACCTTTGCCGACTCGCGGTTAGAAAATTGGACCGCTCCTGCGGACGGCGATTATCAGATCGAAATCCGCGACTTGCATCTTCGTGGTGGAGACAACTTTGTCTACCTCATCGAAGTGACCAAGCCCGAACCCTATTTTGAACTGTATCTCGACACCGATAAAACACAGATCATTCCCGGTGGCTGGGGTGTCATGTTTGCCAATGTCGTCCGTAAAAACGGATTTACCGGCGGTGTGCAACTGCACGTCGATGGACTTCCCGAAGGAGTGACGGCATCTGCGGGTCGTGTTCTTCCCGGCAAACCGACCGCGGGATGTATCGTGTTTCACGCTCTCGAGGGGACCGCTGTTGATATGTGGAACATCAAAGTCTGGGGAACAGCCGAGATGCCGATGGGTGAAGAACAACAACCGATCGAACTTGTTTCGGCAGCCACGACGTATCAGGAGATTTATCAGCCGGGAGGAGGTCGCGGACACTGGCCCGTGTTGACACATACTATTGCCACCACCGAGCCGGTCGATGTTCTTTCCATGTCGATAGATACCAACGAAGTGGTGCTGAAGCCGGGCGAATCGAAAAAAATCGAAGTGACCATCACCAAGGCAGAAGGCTTCACTAAAAACATTTCACTCGATGTCCTGTTTCAACATTTGAATCGACCGTTTGCCGACACACTTCCCCCCGGCGTCGAACTCGACAAAAAGAACAGCAAAATTGTGCTGACGGCCAAAGACGTGAAAGGTCACATCACGCTGAAAGCTGCCGACAATGCCGAACCTGCCGAGAAACAGCAGGCCGTCATCATGGCAAACATCGCTTTGAACTTTGTGATGAAATGGACTTTCAGCAGCGAACCGATCTCGATTACGGTGCTGCCAAAAGAATAGCCGATTCTCGAATCGTACTTTTGAAAACCAGCATCACGTTGAAATGATTTTTGGAACATCGTGAGCGTGTCGGAATGAGAGGTTTCCTCCTGCCTTCTTGCTTTCCTAATAGTAAAAAGATTAGGAAGACAGGAATTCAGGAAGCAGGCATGTGATTCAGATTTTCATTTTTCGGATTTTCATTTTAACGTCATCTTTGTGGGCAAGAAATATCCCTTGAGAGACAACGCGCGTGAGCGATGCGCTACCGCACGTCCCCAAAACTTATCAAGACCGCATTTCACTTCGACGAAATCAGCCGGAACGCGCTAGCGTCCGGTTTGTTGTATGTCTTCTCTGACTTCGACCGTAACCGTGGGCTAGCGCCCAGCGGCTGATTTGGTCGAACTAGCTTGTGTGAATCAACAAAGATACCAGTTTGCATTAAGACTACCCCGATCGTTGAGAAGCGGGCATTCAATCGCTCAAATCGCCTTTTCCAGCTTCAATCTACCAGAGTGAACGCTCGAAATTCACCAACCTTAAATCACCTGGAAATCATTCATATCGGGAGTGTCCGGTTCGTCACTGTTGTCTGTGGCCGACGAAGCCGATTCGACCTGCATGATATCATCCAGCCATTCGATCTTTGGTGTCCCATAAGGTCGAAACTTTTCGAGATTACCCATCGAGTCTCGATAGAGTAAGGCACGATTGGGACCGAGTCGGCTGGCGGCGGGAGAATCGACCAGGTTACTCGAATCTGTCCCTCCCATCTGGAAGGCAATCCGATATTCAAACTCACGCAGCGCGCTGCGACTCAACCAGCGGTCGAAGTTGTTGTATGACTGACACCAGACCACCAGATGAATGCCCAGCGAAGGACCCTCTTTGAGGATTTCCTGAAACTGTGCCGACGGGCTGACGGTCTTTTCTTTGTCGAAGCCTCCGAAGCCAAAATCGTCTTCACTCTTGCGTAATTGAGCGAACTTGGTGATATCGACAATCGTCACAACCAACGGAATTGCGGCACGATCATCGTCACAGCGACGCAGCTCCATCTCGGTCGTGATCTGTTTCAGAATCTCTTCCACCTGACTGGGCGTGCCGACTTTCAGATGAGTTTTTGCACGAGAAACAACTTCCTGCCAACCGTCACTCGCGATAGTCCCACCATCGAGTAAATATCCACTGGGAAGGTCGTCATAAGAATGTTGTCGACGATTTAACAATATCAGTGACAATAACCCACTCATATCATCACCATCGCT
>Ga0055584_100006112_pt1 | contig 11804 bp, 9 predicted proteins | sample OSDHelmetaG_FD_58716 | JGI IMG/M metagenome (GOLD analysis project Ga0055584, IMG submission 58716) | Pelagic marine sediment microbial communities from the LTER site Helgoland, North Sea, for post-phytoplankton bloom and carbon turnover... | ecosystem: Environmental > Aquatic > Marine >... | reverse complement strand
GCAAATAGTTGATAAATAAAGTCAGATACCGGGTTGTGTTTCATTATTTTTCCTAAATATCTACGGGAAATGGGACAGACAAATCTTCAGATATCGATTCAGTTGGTACGAATGAATCCGGAGCTAAGTTATTTTCCCGAGTAGTTGATGGTTCCTGTGTTGTTTGTATCTCGGGGGATTGTTCAGCTTGCTTAGCTTCATGCTCGTCAGCAAATACCAGGGCAGGGGATATACAGAACATCCAGACACTCAACAGTTTGTATTGTATTTGTAAATTCATTGAAGATACCTTGCTATTCGAAACCCGACATCTGTTTTTGGTTCTGATCCATAATCGCGGTATGACAGTCTTAATTCAGTGACTGTACCATGAGCCCAGCTTGAACCTTTAATAACATGATGTTCTCCTGTTTCAGAACCCAATGGATCAGTACCAGCATCCCCATTTGAAGAGGCAGTAATATCATAATAATCATGCACCCATTCGGATACATTCCCACCCATATCATATAAGCCCTTTGAGTTTGGGGTATAACTGCCAACGGGGGCACTGACCATGTGGTTATCATTATAATTATTTATGATTTTCCCAATTATTGGTGCAGCGGAAATATCGGCATAATTTCCACTTTTTTCCTTAGGCGGCATTTCATTTCCCCATGGATATTTCAGCTGTTCTGTTCCCTGGTTCCTTGCCGACCATTCCCATTCAGCTTCCGTTGGTAGTCGGTAGCCATCAGCATTGGCATTAAATCCTGTAATTTTATCACCAGATTCAAGATAGAAAGCTGTTAAATTCTCCTGTTTACTTAGCCAGTTACAGTATAAGGCCGCCTGGTCCCATGTTATGTTGACGACAGGTAAATTAGCGCCGTTGAGGTTACTCTCCTGGACCCTGCCAGAATCATGGTCAGGTTTGAATTTTTTAAATTCAGCATTGGTGACTTCTTTTTGAGATAGATAGAACTGCCGGATAAATTGTGCCGTGCGTAAGGATTCATTGGCACGACGCCCGGGTTCTCGCCTGGAGGCCCCCATGGTTATGGAAACAGGTTCATATAATTGGAGGGTTTGCCCGGCGACAGTTTGTATGACTGTCTTGATAGATTCAATTCTTGCCTGTTCCAGTGTTTTAAGTTCAATGCTCACATGTTGAGCAATACCCGGACGTGGAGTTACGCTGGTTTTGTAATCTACATAGCCGTCCTTACGGATTTCGATAGTATGCTGTGTAGCTGATAGTTCATAGGTGCGATCTGCCGTGCCAATTAGTTCGCCGTCTATATACACCGTCGCATCACGAGGATTTGCGAGGACCTGGATCGATGCGATTTCCTGATCCAGTGGGATGCGTAAGCTAGTATTATCGCCGGATGCTAACTGAATAGTGCGAGATGCTTGCGTAAAACCAGGTTTAAACGCATTTATTGTTGTTCTGACGTCAGGTGATAAGGCTGCTTCCACGGGAGACTGACCTATATATTCACCATTAATGGTGATATTTGCCGCATCAGGTATGGTAATGATCTGAACTAGTGCATCTGCGGGTTCCAGATTGATGTCTTCCAGAGATTGATCTTCATTGGCCAGGACTCTTATCGCTTTTCTCCATAACTTGAATCCAGAGAGTTTTATTCGAATATTGTGTTCCCCCTGCAAAATCTCAGCTGTCATGGGTGTAGTACCTATAATTTCATCGTCTACAAATATGTCTGCACCTATTGGATTCGAATTCATTGATATATTTGCCCAGGCAGGTGTTAGTTCGGCGAGCAAAGATTGTTCTTTATCCAATCCTTCTATATCTATGTTAGTTTCAAATGTAAAAAAGCGATCAGATTCAAGCCTGATGGTATACGTGTCTGATTCCAGATCAGTGATTCTGGCAGGAGTTATTCCATAGGAAATGTCATTAATCCACACTTCTGCTTCCGTTGTGGGTGATGTATCAATCACTAAATGACCGGGCAGCTTGTCCAGTTCTATCGTAAAGCGTTGACTTGCTTGTTCTGTTATTAAAAGTTCTTTTGAAAGGTCATGGTATCCTTCCGCGCTGGCATTAAGCTGATACATACCCTCACGAAGCAGAAATCTGTCAGCCAGTTTAAATTTTATGCCACCCGTAATTTCAAATTCTGCGCTTGCAGGAATTGTTTCGATATAAATAGACCGACCAGTGACGATATACCACGCAAAGCATGCTGAAATTAGCAATCCGGAAATTATGGCTATGGCGGCTGGTTTTAGACTAAATCTTGTTTTCCGAAGAGGTTTTTTTACAGGGATAAAATCTGCGGGCTTGATTATATCCCTATCTGGTGTATTCGATGGTTGATTTTCCATGTTGGGCTGACTGTTATCTCGATGAGACCTGCTCGGTAGCGATAATAGTGATAGCCTGGTTTACTAATTGATTGGCGGGGACATTAAATTCGATTCGTATATCTCGATATCCTTTTCGAGTCCCAACGGCAGTATACTTTCCAGGCAATAAATCTAGATTGGTTTGTTCAAACGTCCCAAGCATCCCAACCCTGTTAATTCTGACATTCGTTTGATTATCCGACATAAACATCACGTTCACAGGATTTGTGGCATCATTTAACAGATAATTAATTGTTTCAAGTTGCTGAGCAAGACGGGGTTCTGGTGAGGGTATAGAGTTTGCCTGCTGGACGATAAGCCTGGTTTCTTCAAATACGGATTTATTGCTTAAACGCCCCGGTTCCGAAATTATCTGGTTCAGGCGATTATCGAGTTTAATTCGGCTGTCTGAATACGCCTTACCCTCCTGGGCTTGAGCTAAATTATTATCAAGTGACAACGCTTTATTGTACTCACCCAGGGCTTCTTCCCATTTTTCCTGTTTTTCATAGTCTATGGCCAGGCTAAGATACTGGTTTATCTGTTCATTGGTTATTCCAGTTTGAGTTTGATCCAGGGCTGCCAATACCTCAGAGGCATTGGGTTTTAGCCTTTTGGCCTTTTGAAAAAATAGTCTGGCAGCTTCCAGATTATTTTGTTGTAAGCTTTTGTAACCACTGGACATTAAGCGGTTAAAGTCCCGGTCATTTATTTTCCGGTTAACCGCACTAAGTTGTTGTTTTGCTTCCACCCAATCTGTATCCAGTTTCAGGACTTGTTGATATTTCTCTCGGGCATTTTCCAGCTGATCATTTTGTTGAAGATCATTTCCATCCGTCATGAGTTGCAGTACCTGATCCAGTGTTTCTGCACGCCTGAGACCTTTGATTGCATCCTCGTCGTCAGGATATATCAGTAATGCAAATTCAAATGCCTCATTCGCATCTTTGGACAGACCTGCATTTATTGCATCGTACCCATCCTTAACCGAATCCGAAAAAATTGAATCCATGTCAGATAGCAAGGATTGAAGTTCAATTAGAGTAGCGCCATACAAATTTGCTGACTCGATAAAGTCACGACTACGATAAGCTTCATCACCTAGTGTCGCTTTACTTAATGCATCGTTGTAACTTTCTTCTGCCCATACCAGGACATTATTATTTTCCAGTTCTTCCTGGACTCGTAGAATTTCAGATAGTAATTCCTGACTTTTACTTCGTTGTCTTGCTTCTTGCGCTTCCTGAAATGGAGAGGCCTCGGGTTTTTGAGGTGCCGGCGACGAAGATGAAGAAGAGGGATTTGTTTGTGTAGTTGAGGATGCCGAATTATTCTCCAATTTTGGAGATTCAATATGAGAAGGTAAGACAAAAAAAACAATACCTGCGATTAAGATTAAAATTAATAAGGGTAATAACCAGTTGCCCCTGGATTTAACAACGACTAGCTGCTCACTACCAACTGGATTTACATGATCGTCTTTTGTAAGGGTAATTTTTGCCGGTGTAATATTATTTAAGTCCGCGCTACCCTTGTCCTTATCTTTGTCTTGCATAGTAGTAAATTACTAAGTGTGCCTGATCTGAATATACAAATTTACAGGAAAATCTGGATAAATCTAGAAAGCCTGGTTTAATAGAGGAAAAGCAGTTAATTCGGGATAATCTGTTCCGATTGACCGGTTTCTGTCATGTAAATATCTCGCAGTATTGCCTTCCACTGCCCATACTGTTCATTGACTGTCCCGGTGAGGGTAACAGTATCATTATCTAGTTCAATGGTGCGTGGTTCCAGTTCCGCATTTAATGATGTCCCAAGTTCCTCAATTGCCTGAACATGAATTTTTGATTCTTCTCTTCGGTCCAGACCTTCTTTTACTGCATATGCGCCAGCACCGATACCAACGATACCCGCTGTCCTTGCGGTGGTACTAGAACTTCCCTGGGCCACGATTCCACCAATAACCGCAAGTGCACCACCTAGTAGTCTTGCATTGGCTTCGGATCTTAATTGTCGTAGCGTCATGGTTTCTTCATAGCTCATTCTGCGCCATTCACGGTAAGGTTGCTCCATGTCATCTTCGAAAGACTCGTAGTAGTCCTGCATGGTATCTACAAACATATTGTCCCGTTGTCTGATTTTCCTGATACGCTCCAGTGTAGGATCATTCTCAGCAGGTAGCCTTTTGATCACATAATTTCCTCGACGGTCAGTTTCTATGTGATCGCTAAATGCCTCAGGAGAAAACGACCTGGCAAATTTAAGTTCAGTAATTTTTCTAATCGTGTAAATCTCTTGGGGTTCAATTTTTTCTCTGTATTTGATTAGGTCATTAACAATATCGTTGTAGACACCCTGGAAGGGCTCCTCATTTAAACTGCGAATACTGCTGTCATAGGCATATTTACTGGCTACACCCTTGTAATCTTTTGTGTACCACTGTTTACCTGAAGAATCAGAAACTGAAATTCTCAGTTGCAGTATTTCTCCATCTGATTTTAAGATTTCACCATCTATCCATACGTCCATTTCGCTTTGCTTCCCGGGTATCACCCTGACAACACCCCAGTTTCCAGTTCCCTGTAAGGTTTCTACAATCTTGACTGGAAAGAATCGAGCCTCGGCATTTCGCACTTGTAAAAATACACCTTCTTCTTCCGCACTTTGTACGTTAATTCCAGGACTAAACATATCAACGCCGATATCGAGTAATTCCGTTTCAGCATAGCGTGCTCCACTTTGGATTAGCGGGGCATGTTGTGTCGTTTTGACAGTCGTAGATGCGCATCCATTTAATACCAAAGATATGATTATTAAGATAAAAATATTTTTATATGAATGGATCATCGCCTTGCCTGTACTCCTTGTTTGTATTTTCGATATTCATCCCACAATTTTTCTTGTAATTCCGGATCTTTCTCGGCTATTGCAGCTTCACGTAATTGCCTAGCAACTATGTCATCGTCGCTACCATCAGAGATATCAGGTGGTATATTGGAATTCGCGCCTGATTGGTTTTGATAATCACCTTCTCGATTATCTCCCGGGGCATCCGGGAGCACCCCGCCAGTACGGTTATTGTTTGGATCCGCTGTAGTTGATGCTGAGGCCGTTGTCAAAAGTGGTGCTGATTCAAATGTACTATCGCCACCAAAGCCACCATTTCCACCAGGCATCGATCCAGTCACGTCTCCGGCACCATCTTCATTCGCCCTGGCAATGTTTTCTTGCCTTTGACCGAGAATTATACCATCGAATACCTGCATTTGTTTTTCAAGCTCACGGTCATATTGGTCTACACGTTCACCATCGGTTAATACGCCGGAGGCATCACCAATCACAATAATTCTTCTTCCTGACATGTCATAGCCTGTTCCTCCGACGCCCGGTATTTGACCCGTCCCCGGTATAGAACCGGATATTGAACCAGTACCTGTTCCATTTCCGCCAGGCAATTGGGTACTTCCATTCATTCCCGTTCCTTCTTCTTGTCCTGCTTGGCCGTTGTTTCCAGTCCCGGTTCCTGTAGTTCCTGGCATGTTACCAAATGGGTCATCACCATAGACGTCTGAACCGGTGCTTTGCATACCACCAGGTGAACCCATACTTGTGTCCGAGGAACCCGGTAAGGTGCCGGTTCCTGATGCTGTTCTATCTAGTGTGCCACTGGATTGGTTTCCTTGTTCGACTCCATCTTGTTGTTGTCCAGTCATGATAGATTCGTTAAAGACTTCCATAGCACCTGATAACACCTCTTCATTCGTCATGCCGCCAGATGAAGGACTTTGCCCGTTTGTGGAATTTTGTGATCCATTATTTGAACTAGATGTTTGGCCACTATTTTGTTGGGTCGCCCCGGATTGCTGTGACGTCATTGTCCCCTGAGTTCCGTTTGGTGAAGTATTGGCACTCGTGGATTGGGATGATGGGCTACTGGACGGAAACGATGGACTTGTAGTGCCTTGTGTCGATGCTGAGCTAGTTGATTGACTTGAAGATGGAAACGAAGACGGGCTCGAAGGGCTGGGCATCGAAGCACTGCTGGAGGATGGGCTCGATGACGAACTGGATGACGATGGACTGGAACTGGAAGAAGAACTACTAGATGAGGACGAGCTCGACGAAGACGAACTTGAAGAAGAACTGCTAGATGAGGACGAGCTTGACGATTGTGACGGTGGGGGTTTACAACCATAAAGGAATATCATCAATATCCCCAGTACCAAAATTAAATTTAGTCGACTCGTATTTTTCATAGTTCCTATCCTGTCATTGCTCATAGATTATTGAAATCTATACAACATTCTAACGTTTTCAGTAGTAATCGGTTGACCCTCTTCAAGCTTGGGTCTGAAAGGAGTTGAATTAATAGTACTTCTAGCCATACGTCGGAATCTGACATTATCTGGTGGGTTTGATGCCAGTATAGAAAGATTCCTTACTGCGCCGAACCTGGAAATATTAAACTCCACCAGGGCATATTTGGCATCCCCCAGTTCATTTACTAACTCGTCTATTAATATATGGTCTTCCTTATCTAATAGTTCAACAGCTGAAACGACTTTATGGCGTTCAAATTCAAATTCTGGTTCATATTCAAAATTGCCTAGTGAGCGAGGTCGACTAAACAGTGTTTGAATTGCTTCGTAGCCATATTCACTAGCTATCAGAGTTTGGTAGGCCCTTTGATAATGTGCGATGGCATAGCTACGTTTATAAAATCTCAGATACCAGTCCCCCATATGAGTGAGCGCATAACCATATGAGATACGGGGAAGGTCAGGATTTTTTTCATAGATATCTAAAATCCGAATCAAGGCGTTGCGTCCGCTTTTATAGGCATTTTGAATCAGACTAAATGTATATTTCTCTTCCTGGACTATCCTCGATAAATGATCCGGGCTGTAATCCAGTGCTCGATATGGATTGCGTGGAAAAGCATCATTACTGAACTCTGAGTCAAAATTACTTGGCATCATTGGATACAGTTTGCCACTGATGAATGTATCGATATTTGGGACGAATCCGTAGGGTTCTACCAGTTTGAAATTAGCATTGACTATACCGTATAAAGGGTTAATCATATCTGGCGAATCAAACCCCTTTGCTTTTTCGATGATATCGGCCGTCTTGCTGTAATAATTCGCCGCCATAATTAAATGTTTTATAGATTCAGGTGGCGCCTTTATATCAAATGCATCCATTTGCCAGTTGGCGGCCTTGGTATAGGCTTCAGCCAGTTTTAAGTCATCTTTCTCGTAATTTCGCCCATATACCCATACCAGATAGCCGTAATTTTTATTTAGCGCCTCATAGTCGTTCAGTGCGGTATTGGTATTGATAATTTGATCCAAAATAGCAATTTGATTGATATTATGCAGTCCTTCATTGATGCGATTAATGTGTAATGCTCGGTTAAAGACATCCAGTGCCTGTTCATGACTACCCATATTATTGTAGGCCAAACCTAATCCAATCAACTGTTCTACCAGGGCGTTATTGTAAGCACCATTTTCTGATTCAAGTTCTAAAATTTTGCCTGCATACTGTGTGGCCGTACGTTGAATTTCCATCTCATCTGGCGTTAGCTCCTCTGCTTCGTGAATATCAGGCAGGTCATTCAGCAAGCCGTCCGGCTCCGAGTCGATCTGTTGTACATCAGTGGAAGTTGAATTTTCCGTTACGACATACTCAGCCTGAACATAGATCAGATGAGAAATGAAAGAAAATGAAATAACTAATTGAATTAAATATTTTTTACTCATAAAAACCTGCAATAATAGTCCATCAATCCGTGATAATTATTTGATTATAATTAGCATATAATGTTCCTGATTCCTACCAAATATATACCTGAAATTACCTGATATCAGAAAAGAAATCTGCCTGATTTCCCCGTATACAGGGGTGTAATTGATAATAGTCTGTAAATAACCCGGATTACGATTTATATGTTAAATTCAATATTCAGAAGATCTCGTTACATCTGAGTATATGGTATAGGATATAAAGTAGATAAATAGTATAGTAATCAATGAGTTAAAAAATAATTATGTTTAATGTCAAATTTTTAGCAGGGAGAATCTAAATGAGTAAAATCGCATTAGTCACTGGTGGAACGCGTGGTATTGGTGAGGCAATTTGCATTGCTCTTAAAAATGGAGGGTTTACGGTTGTCGCAAATTACGCTGGAAATACCGAAGCTGCAGATAAGTTTACAAAAGAGACCGGGATACCAGCTTACAAGTTTGATGTAAGTGACTACGAGGCTTGTCAGCAAGCCGTAAAGCAGATTGAATCTCATATCGGCCCTGTTGAAATCCTGATCAATAATGCCGGAATTACGCGTGATGGGACGATCCATAAAATGACTTATGAGCAATGGAACGCCGTGATACAAACCAATCTGACCTCTTGTTTCAATATGAGTAAGGCAGTCATCGATGGGATGAGGGAGAGAAATTACGGACGTATTGTAAATATTGGGTCAATTAATGGTCAGGCAGGTCAATACGGACAGGTAAATTACGCAGCCGCAAAATCTGGTATACATGGTTTTACCAAGGCACTTGCGCAAGAAGGTGCGGCAAAAGGGATTACGGTTAACGCAATTGCGCCGGGATATATTGCGACTGAAATGGTTCGTGCAGTACCTGAACATATACTGGAGAAAATAGTGGCCAGGATTCCTGTAGGCAGATTGGGTGAAGCATCAGAAATTGCCAGGGGCGTTTTGTTTTTGGTAGGTGATGAAGCAGGATTTATTACAGGATCTACACTGAGTATCAATGGCGGGCAACATATGTACTGATTTGCTTCAATGTAAAATGCTACTGGTTACTAGCTTCATAAAATAGTAACAAGCTAAAAGGTATACGTTTTATATGTCGCCTGTCATTCAATACGAAATAAAAAACAATATCGCGGTTATATCGATAAATAACCCCCCGGTGAATGCCTTGTCGCAATCTGTGAGACAAGGAATAACTGACAGTATACATAGACTGAATCAGGATCCTGTTGCAAGAGCAGGCATAATTATTTGCGTCGGCAGGACATTCATCGCCGGCGCGGATATTTCTGAGTTTAATAAACCTCCTCTTGATCCTGTATTACCCGAAGTTATTTCCACAATTGAAGCATCAAACAAGATCATCATCGCCGCATTACATGGAACTGCGCTAGGCGGTGGTTTCGAAACGGCCATGGCCTGTCATTATAGATGCGCAGTTATTGAGGCAAAGGTGGGATTGCCCGAGGTCAAACTGGGTTTACTCCCCGGAGCATCAGGGACACAGCGATTACCCAGGCTGATTGGCGCACAGGCTGCGATACAGTGGATGGTAAGCGGTGAGCATATTGAAGCTGAAGAGGCCTTTAAGCTGGGTGCCATCGACAGAATTGTAACTGGGGATCTGCTAGTTGGTGCGCTTGAGTTTGCGAACGAGTTACTAGCTGCCGATGCAACACCTGTTCGCTTAAGTGAAAAAAAGATGCTAATGGACAGCGCCAGCGAAAAATTAATCGCTGATTATAGAGAAAAAATTGATAAACAATGGAGAGGGTATTTTTCCCCTCAGAAAATAATTGATTGTGTTGAGGCATGTTTAAACATGCCATATGACGAAGCAGTTAAACTCGAAAGAAAATTGTTTAACCAGTGTAAGGCATCTTCACATTCAAAGGCTTTACGACAACTTTTCTTCTCAGAACGTCAGGTAGGCAAGGTGCCGAATTTACCTCGTGACACCCCTGTTCGAGAGCTTAACTCTGTCGCGGTAGTAGGCGCAGGCACGATGGGTAGTGCCATTACCGTTTCTTTCTTGAATAGTGGGTACCCGGTATACCTGATAGATCAGGATGAAACCAACCTTGATAAAGGTATTAGTAACATTAAAAAAATCTATCAATCAGAATTTGATAAGGGAAGATTGTCAGACGAGCATTTAAATGAACGATTATCACGATTAACCACAAGCCTGGAACTATCACATATACATAAAGTAGACCTTGTTATCGAATCTATAATTGAAGATTTCGAAATTAAACACAATTTGATACAGCAACTTCAAACCATTGTTAATCCAAATACAATTATTGCAACCAACACATCCACTGTGGATATAAACAGACTCATTGAAAACACCCTATATCCTGAAAATATTATCGGCATGCATTTTTTTGCGCCAGCCCATCTAATGAAATTACTGGAAATAGTCAGGTCGAACAAAACGGGAAAAGATGTGCTGGCAACAGTTACAGGCGTGGCGAAAAAACTAAAGAAAATTGGTGTTGTGGTTAATTCAGGTTTTGGATTTGCCGGCAACAGGATATTTCTAACTTACTTAAGGGAAGCCCAATTAATGTTGTTACAAGGGGCATCGCCTTTAGAAATAGATAAGGTGGCCTGTGAGTGGGGATTCCCCATGGGGCCGTTCTCGGTCATGGATCTGTCTGGACTGGATGTGTTTTACAGTATTTATAAACAGCTTGAAAATGCGCCGGGTAAGTATTGCTATTACCCTGTTAGTAAGGTGCTATTTGAATCCGGGCATCATGGAAGGAAAACTCAATCTGGTTTTTATCAATATCAAGATTCCAGTAAGCATGAAAACTTGCAAGTAATAGAAATCTCAAGACAAATGGCTGATAAGTATGGGATAGAGCAACGAAGAATAGATGGTGAAGAAATAATTGAGAGGCTAATTTATGCCATGATTAATGAAGGAGTCTATGTATTACAGGAAAAGATTGTTTCAAATCCCGGAGATATTGATGTCATTATGACGAATGGTTATGGGTTCCCCCGGTATCGAGGTGGGCCAATGTGCTATGCTGACATTATCGGCCTTGAAAAGGTTTATCAATCTATTTGCGAATACGATAAACAATATCCAGGTAATATCTGGAGCCCTTCGGGCTTGATAAGAGAAATGATTGATAAAGGCGAGTCTTTTTATGAAACTTAACTAACTATAAATAATAGATACGGTGATACTTAAATGGGATTTATTACAACAATACTGATATTTATTACCAGTGCTCTCTTGTTGGCTTATTTCAGGGTAGGTCTGATTAAGTGTGCAGTTAGTAGCGCTATTTACCTGGCTATATATCTGTTATTCGGTAACGCATCTGGTTTTTTGTTGGTATTACTTAGCACTACAACGGTAGTGCTTATATTTTTATCACAGCTGCCATTGCGTAGGAGTCTGCTTACATCACCATTATTAAAATGGTATCGAAAAGTATTACCAAGAGTGTCTGAAACAGAACAGGTAGCTATCGATGCCGGAACCGTTTGGTGGGAGGGGGAACTTTTTACAGGGTCTCCGGACTGGAGTCGGCTTTTGAAATCTGAGGGTGTCAATATCACCGAGGAAGAGCAGGCGTTTATAGATGGCCCTGTTGAAGACCTTTGTAATATGGTGAATACCTGG
>Ga0055584_100006109_pt1 | contig 11804 bp, 13 predicted proteins | sample OSDHelmetaG_FD_58716 | JGI IMG/M metagenome (GOLD analysis project Ga0055584, IMG submission 58716) | Pelagic marine sediment microbial communities from the LTER site Helgoland, North Sea, for post-phytoplankton bloom and carbon turnover... | ecosystem: Environmental > Aquatic > Marine >... | reverse complement strand
CTGTACGACCAATACGGCGAACGGTCATCACATGACGGTGTCTCTGGATCTCTCTGGAAGCCCCGCAGACAAAATAACATTCACCCCGGTCGCAGAACCGTTCCCCAACTCTCTCACCTCTGGCGAAAATGCCTACGGCACGGAATTCTGGCTCAGAGGCGTCCAAGGCTGCGGCGTCGATGCCAGTTGTGGCTTGCTCGTTGACACGGACTGCTTTGTATACGATGGCGTAACCAATGGATTCCCCGCCACATACACCTATGCAACAACGGCGGGCACAGGGTCGACAGCCGATATCACCATAGAAAATGTACAGACTGCAGCGGGCGTAATTGCCGGCGTCGCAGGCAGCGATGCGTTAAGATTCGAAGGCAATGGCGAAACGCCATGGCTCCATATTAGCGAGCCAGGCGCTTCTAATATCGAAGTCGATATCTTTGGCAATGGCATCGACGTTTATTTGGATGGGCACAACACAGCCGGACAGGAAGCCCGTGAAGGTTTCTCAATAGACAATACGACAATTGCGAACACGTTGAATGAACAAATTCATTTTATATTTCACGAGACATGGGAACGTGTCGCCCTAAGCATCGGCAAATTTGGCCGCGCGGGCGGAAGCGGAGCGAGCCTCCGTATGGAATCCGTCAACGTTCAAGGCTTCAGAAACGGCACCGCCGTTACAGCTGTTACTTCAGTCGCGGCCTGCCACGATGACTTCGGAGATGGAATTATTTCTAATAACAACAACGGCTCCAAAGATTTCGAACTAAACTTTGGTCAGGCCATTGATGAGATTAGAGTTATACCGACAGTTACGACCCCGCTGAACACGTCGAACAGTGCCGTAGTCGTGCGCGGCATAAAGGGGTGTGATTCTGGAACGGCATGCACACTGGGCAACATCAATGGGGTCGGCAACGACTGCTCTGGCGGAACCATCGTCGTTCCGTCGCTCTGATAGAGCTTAAAGAACCTTACCCGGATTTAGTATGCCCTTTGGGTCAAGCGTGCGCTTGAGCATGCGCATAACTTCGACCTCAGCGTCCGTCCGGCTCCACGACAAGTAATCACGCTTCTCTGTGCCGATGCCATGTTCGGCGGAGACCGATCCACCTAGGTCACGGATGATCCCATAAAGGATATCGTTGACCTTGCGGTGGGACTCACCTGATCCCTCACCCACAGCGACAACCGCATGAAGATTGCCGTCACCTAGGTGACCGAGAATTAACGTTGTTGCACCGGGGAATACGGCTTCAATATCCGCCATGGCCCGCGTCGCAAAATCATCCATGGTTAAAATCGGCATGGAAACGTCATACGTAAACATGGGTGCAATAGCGCGGAAGCCTTCACCAGCCCCTTCGCGAACAGCCCAGAGGTCGTCGCGGTCGGCATCTGACTGCGCAACCACACCATTCTGAATCAAGCCTTGGGTATGGGCCATCTCAAGCACTGTTTCAAAACGCTCTTTGTCACTTTCCGGGTCAGCGCCCAGCACATCCGTCAGAACATAATATTTGTGCTCTGCGGGTAGAGGCGGCTTTAACGACGGACACCGCTCATCCACGAAGTCATAGTATTCTGACCACATCACCTCGAATGCGCCCAGACCACCACCCAGCTTTGAATCAAGCAGGGACAAAAACCCAATCACAGACTGAAAGTCATCCATCCCAACGAAGGCCGTTGAGGTTGTGAGCGGTTTTGACTGGAGACGTAGCACGCAGCGCGTCACCAAACCCAAGGTCCCTTCAGACCCAATAAACATCTGCTTGAGGTCATAGCCCGCATTGTTCTTCAGCATACGGTTCATAGAAGTCAACACCGTGCCGTCGGCCAACACCGCTTCTAGACCCAACACCGACTGGCGCGTCATGCCGTAACGAATGACATTGTTGCCGCCAGCGTTGGTACTAATAAGCCCGCCAAGCGTTGCACTGCCCCGCGCGCCCAAATCAATGGGCAGCACGAATCCGGCATCATCAGCCGCATCATGGGCTGTTTCCAATACAACACCCGCTTCTGCCACCATCGTACGGCCCGTCGGATCAATTTCCTCAATGGCATTCATCCGTTCGAGTGACAACACGACATCACCATCCCCGGGCGTGCCACCGCCGACCAAGCCGGTCATCCCCCCTTGGGGAACAACAGTCCGCCCGGCATCATTGCAAAGCTTCAATATGGCCGAGACTTGAGCTGTGGATGTGGGACGCATGACGCAAGCTGGCGCACCAGCCGAACCGTGCCCCCGGGTATCCGTGTAGCGCGGCCCAATATCGTCGCCGGTTAAAATACCAGACGCGTCGACAGTCGCCGCTAAGTCAGACAGTAGGTCAGTCATTAGGCTGCAGATGGTTGCGTAAGAACATCGGCAAGGTCGTTCCACACTTGTTGATCAACAATCAGCCCATCTCGAAAAATGAACCGGTCGATGTAGCGCACTTCGCTAATCATCGAGCCATCCAACGCCTCACCATTCAACATCCCGGTGCTGTAGACGACTGTATCTCCACCGTCTTCAAACACGTCAAAATCTTCGAACGTCTTAGTGATCGAGCGATAACGCCCCTTAGACCATTCGACCAATTCATCAAGCGACGCCATGGTGACACCACCCGGAAACATCATAGTAAAATCTGGGGCAAGGAATGTGCGGGCGCGCTCAAGGTCTCGCTCTTCCATTGCGCGCAGATATTCTCTGACTTTATCGGCGCTCATTTTTCGGCCTCCGCCGCCTGCGCGGCCGCTCTAAGTTCAGGTGCCATGCAGACGTCCCCCGAAGAGTTATCGATAACGCAGGGGCAGTCAAAGTATTCAATCGTCAAATTCGCGCCGTAAGTGGTCGTAATAAACTGTCGCCACGCGGGTGTGTAATAAGCATTGGCGTGATCCATTGTTTCCCATTCGTAAAAGCCACCAGCTCGATCGTCGTTCCCCATAAAGTATTTGCGGATTAATCCAGGTATTTTTTGATACTTGGGGGCCATCGCTTCATACAGTGCCAGCTTATCCTCTGGAGGCATCACAGGGTCGCGGGGTGCCATGTCGAAGGTTACAAGTGCGGTGATCATTGCTGTCTCCTAGAACAAACAACTTTTGCCGTATTCGGCTGTTTCGTCGAGTGTCCAATCACCCTTGTCTTTTTCTTTGAGATCTTCGCACCACTCATCACTGCCAACCTCTGGGGAGCACGCGGCCAAAAAAGCCACAGCGATAAACACGAATACAATTCGTAGGGTCATACTAAACTCCCTTAAGATAGAATGCCGTCTTTGCCCAAGCGTTCAAGGACCTCTTGCTGACGACGGACAAAGAACGCACGGTCCGGTGTAACCACCTTACCGTCGTCCAGCATCGCATTCGGCTCGACAAAGGTGTGGCTGCCATATTCCTTGGCATAAAGATCAAACGGTTGACGCGACAACAAGTTCGTCATGCCAGAATGCTTCCGCACTTTGCGCAGGCTATCCATATCCAGCATCGCACTGGCGCAGAAAGTTTCGCCCGTATAGGCCTCGGCTAACACCAAGCCTTTGTAGTCGACAATCTTGGACATGCCGCCGGTGGATTCTGCTGGGATGGGCGTACCCTTAATACTCGCCGTATTCGACGACACCACGTAGCACATGTTTTCCACGGCTCGGGCACGACGACAGATTTCTTTTGGCGTCAACATGGGCGCGCCGACTTCCGATGTGGAGTGGCACAAAATTTCCATACCCCGCATGGCAAGGCAGCGAGAGATTTCCGGATACAAAATTTCTTCCGATGCCACACAGCCAATTTTACCGATTTCAGTCTCGGCGACCGGGAACACGGCATCCGCACCATAAACATCCAAGTACTTGTCCCAAACATCGTAGGGGCTGGGTGCGAACAAAGAGATCAACCGGCGATACCGCAAGACCACGTCACCCGTCGGCCCAATCACGAAACAGGTTTGGAAATAAAGTTCCGGAAAATTCGGATCGAGTTCGTAGACATTGCCCGACAAGAAACAGTTTCGGCTTTGCGCAATCTTGCCCAGCGCCTCGTATTCAGGTCCGTCCATGGATATAGCGCCCAGCTCTTGCCAGCGCTCAATGGATTCCCCCATGGGGAAACTGGACAGGAAGTATTCTGGCAACACAAACAGCTTCGTCTTGGTACCACTGAAGCCCATCGTAAACATATCAATCGTCGTAATGGCAGCGCTCAGACCCTCAATTTGTTTGAGCATTTGTGCCGACGCTTCTGCGCGGTCTGCGCAGCCATTCACCGCATGGCAGTCGACCTGCAAAGCCGTGGCTGTAAAAGTCGTATTTGGATCCGACATCTGCGCTGCGCCCCTCTGAAGCAATCTTTGTTTTCCCTGCCTTCGGGTGTAACAAGGGAATGGTATGCGAGCAAGAGGCACCCACAGCCCGAGCCAGGAGCAAGAGAGGCCTTGATGACACGAATTCTTATGTTTGCCCTGATCGCCGTCTTTTTAAGCGATCCAGCCCTAGCGCAAGCCCCTCAGACAGAATGCGACCGCTTGGCCTCACATCCCTCGGATACCCAAAACCCGGCAGCAGGCGTTGCACACGAGGACTACAACATTCCAGCAGGACGGGCGGCTTGCCGGGACGCCCTGGATGCCTACCCGAACGAAGCGCGTTTTTACTATCAGTATGGGCGCTCGTTCTTTTACAAAGATGATTATGACGCGGCCCTTCCCTTCTTCCAGCTCTCAGCCGAAGGTGGCTATGGCCAGGGTCAGATGGTCTATGGCCTCGTTCTGATGATGGGATACGGCGGCGAGCCCAATGAATGCGAAGCGGGCAAATGGTGGCTCGCCGGTGCACGGCAGCAACACCTCTATACCAAGGTCTATCTCCTCCAGAACTGGATGGATGGTTTATTTGACGACTGCGGACTTGATCTCACAGAGGAAGAAGCTAGCGCGATGGTCGACGACGCCATCGCTTTAGCGACGACTCAACAGGCCAGAGATGATGTCGCCCAACTCAAAGACAGCTGGGCACAACGATAAGGGTTAACTCTTACGCTCTGCGCCGACGACAACCACAAGCAAAACCGCAACCTCATCGGTTCGATTTAGCCAGGTATGATTATTACCTGTCTGCACAAGTGTATCACCGGGCCTCAAGGTGACTTCTTCTTTGTCCGTCACCAACACGATTTCGCCACGCATCACAGCAATATAGTCAACGCTATCGGACGTGTGCATGGGGATTTGAGGCGCGTTGGCGCCACCAGGCAATTCGGCCGTATAAAACCGTGTACCGCCAAACTTCTTCGGCAATCGCCCTAACCCATCATCGGTGACGTCTTTCTGCACCGGAATGGTCGCGGGCACATCGTCAGTTTGCCACAAGCGAACCATGCGTGCGCCATTGAGGATCAACACGTCTTCAGGCTCGCCATCGTCCATAACAAAAGACGTGCCATCTTCGCCCTCAACCGTAAGAACGCGGCGCGTCGTGTGCACAAAGGGATCAGAAGCGTTATCCATGAGTTTGTCCTCTCAGACTATCCGGTGTTTCAGCCCTTAACCCAAACCACCCGACATTCTGAGTCAAGCTGTGTATTCTATTCCGCAGACCGTAAGGCAGCGCAAGTGGAGGGAAACCAATGAGTTTCACAGTTTACGAAGGCCATATTCTCATCACCGAGCCGGGCGGAAGCCCACAGATGTATGAACGGTTTCTGCTGACGGGTAATCCCGATGGCTCACGCACATTGCGGACGCTGACTCAATCGCCAAAAGGGGATTTGCTGCGCGACGTCAATCAGATCGTCGCGGCAGATTGGCGGCCGATTGAATGCCTCGGTCGCCTTTTTTACAAAGGCGAATCCCATGGCTCAGTCTTGCGCCGGGTGACCGGCGACCGCCTTCATTCTTATGTTTGGTCAGCCGATGGAGAGCTCGACACCGCAGACTTCCATGCCCCTCCGCACATGACCATCGGTTTTCATAACATCATCCATGACTCATGGAAGATGTGCTTCATGGATACGTCGACCGACGCCATGCAGGAAATTTTACCCCACTCCGTTTCCAACACCTGGAACGGACGCACCTTGGGCCATGGCGAGAAAATTCCCAGCGAGGCCCGCTATGACGGCACCGAAACCTTAGACCTCCCTGCTGGCCGGTTCGAATGCGAGCGTTTTATCTGGGCAACGTCGTTCGGCAAGGAGTTGCACGTGTGGCGGACTGGTCCTCACCACATGCTCGCCCGCATGATTGTCGCCACAGGCGACAAAGAGGGCACAGTTTATGAACTAGGCGCGATGACGGAAACCGCTACGACCTGGAAGCCGTAAGCTACAATCCCATAATCTCGAAGGCCGCACGCTCGCCGGACTCCATCGCCCCTTCCATGCCGCGATTAGATAACGCGGTGTGTTCACCACAGAAGTGAACACGACCATGCGCTTTACCCGTCGCATGAAGGAACTCTGTCACTTGGCCCGGCTCCCAAACGGCATAATCACCGCCCGCGAACGGGTCCCGCATCCAGGATTTAATATACCGTGCTTCTAGCTTGCCCTTCGCGCTCGGGCGAATACGCTCCATTTCCGAAACCACCCAAGCCATGCCTTCTTCTGGACTCACGCGATCCAATTTGTGCGCGGTAAATCCACGCGCCCAAGCCGTGAGACTGGTGACGTCACTATTTTCAACATTATGCCGGTTGCCGATCACATGGCCCGCGACAGTGTCTGTCCACATGTCCGGAGACCATTCATCGTCTTCCCAGAATGGCTCTTTTGCAATCAGATGGACCTGTGTCATCGGGAAGTAAGGCACCAAGGAAATCGCCTTGGATTGGACAGAGGGCAAGAACGGATCAAACCGAACATGACGCATCACCGGTAAGGGCAACGAGCACACCACATGATCGGCACGATACACCGTACCGTCTGCGCACACGACTTCCGCACAGCCGCTCGTATCACTAACGCCCACAACCGTCCGGTTGAGATGAACTTCGCCATTCAACGCCTTCGCCATCATTTCTGGGATGGTCATATTGCCACCGATGGCAGAAAGCTGCGTCGGCGGCCCGCCAGCCATGGAGGCTACCCAACCATCGTTAAACCACATCATTAACGCTGAAATGTCATGGGCCGATGTCCCGTAGGCCACATTCAAATTGTAGGTCAGATCAATTTGTTCGTCGGTAAAGCCTTCCTTCTTAAAGACGTCATAGACAGAAATATCGTGCGGCGTTGATTTCGGATCGTACCAGTCCTCAAAAGACTCAAGCGGGTTGGTTCGACTTAACAAGACTAATGGCACCAAGCGCGGACTGAAGTTTTTCCAGGCGTCTGGGAGAATGTTTTTAGGATGGGTCGGCCATTGCTCAGCAGAAATTCGTTCGCCATCCAAATACAATTCGAACGGTGTCATCTGCGCACGGCCTGCCGAATTGAGCATGGGAATTTTTAGGCGTTCGACTGTGTCGATCATTCGACCATAGCCGGATCCGATTCCGTTACCGCCCGCTTCTGGGTTTCCAGGAATGTCACGCAGAGACAATAGGCGTCCGCCAATACGGTCGCGGCCTTCAATTACTTGGACAGTGTAGCCTTGCTCTTCCAAAAGCATCGCTGCGTTAAGACCAGAGAGCCCCGCGCCGATTACAACCACATCCGTCTTGTTCTGAGCCCGAAGCGGTTTTTGAGACATGCCGGTGGCGCTGGCAGCGGCGCCCGTTGCGGCGACAGCAGCACCCGTAGCGGCCAACGCCGCCCGACGCGTTAATGACTTAGATTGCATCCATCACCTCAAAAGCTACGCGTTCACCGGATTCCATTGCCCCCTCCATACCACGGTTCGAGAGCGCGGTATGTTCGCCGCAGAAATGTAAATTGCCATGCGGCTCTGCCATTTTTCCGATGAAATTCTTGATTTGCCCTGGTTCCCAGACGGCCCAATCACCAGAGGAGAACGGATCGTTGTACCAAGACTTAAAGCCAGCCACTTCCAGTTTACCCTTAGACGCCGGGCGCTGCTCAGCCCATGTATCGAGCACAAGTTGCTTGGCATCTTCTTCAGGCAATTGGTCAATCTGTTGGGCTTTCCAGCCTCTATGCCAGCAGGTGATACTGGTCACGTCTTCAGGCTTATCACCAAAGTGCTGGGCCATAACATTGCCAAGAACGGTGTCGGAGAACATGCCAATAGGCATCCCGTCTTCTTCCCAGAACGGTTCTTTCGCAACTAAATGAGACTGTGTCAGTAGTTGCTTACCGAGGGTTTGAACGGCATGTGATTGAACACCCGAGAGGCCAGGCTCAATTTTCATGGTGCGCAATACAGAGAACGGAATCGATGAGATAACGCGCTTGGCGCGGTAAACCGTGCCGTCTGAGCAGTGGGCTTCTGCACCTGTCGCATCACTACTGATACCGACGACCTTTTGGCCCAAGTGCACTTCATTATTAAGCGCTCCGGCCATCGCTTCTGGAATGCGCTGGTTACCACCAACGGCCGCATAGGTCGCGCGTGGCACATTTGAGCGCTGCATCATGCCCCAGGCGTAAACGAACATCAGCATCAGTGCTGACACGTCGTAGGACGAGTTTCCAAAATCAGAATTGATATTGTAGGCGAGATTGATCTGCTCTTCCGTCACACCTTTAGATGAGAACCATTCATGGATCGAAACATCGAGCGGTGCTGACTTGGGATCATACCAATCTTCGAATGACTCCAACGGATTATTCTGAATTATGAACATAGGTACAAATGACCAGGGCATGATTCCTTTGTACTTCTCCGCAAACACGTTGCGCGGATGGCTAGGCCAATCTTCCTGGCTGACCATTTGACCGTCGAGAAACAAACTACGATTCAGTATGAGGGGCGCTCGATCGATTATGTTGTTCAATTTCGCGCCAAAGCGCTCAGCGGCATCAATAACGCGGCCATAGCCACCGCCAATGCCGTTACCACCCGCTTCAGGGTTTCCAGGAATATCGCTGAGCGACAAAATCCGACCGCCGATACGATCACGACCTTCAATGACCCGAACACTGTATCCCTGATCTTGCAAAACATGAGCCGCCGCAAGGCCCGACAAACCAGCCCCAATAATCAAAACATCCGTTTCATTTTGTGCCCGCGCTGACTTCGGAGCCATGCCTACGCCAACGCTGGTGGCTAGGGCGGCCGCGCTCGCGCTTTTTATCGCCGTTCGGCGGCTGAAGTGGTGCTTGGTCATGGTCGAGGTTCCCCTTTGAGCGTAGACGCCCCTGATATGAGCGTCGCTATAATAGTCCGCGAATTGCGGTGCAGCGTAAAGGGCGACAATTCGGCGGGAAACCGTGGGTTGCCCAATAACCACCCTGCGGTAGGATATATGGGATTAATGAGGGGAAATGGAACAATTGTTAGATCCACAAGCCTTAGGCGAGCGCTTTGAAACTTGCTTCGGTGTTCCTAATTTGGATGCGGCGACCCGGTATGGGGAGAGCTTCGGCTTCCGAGCCTGCCCCAGACGTCAGTTGGATGCTGGCTCTGACAGTCAACGAGAAGGCCAATCTGGCCTTGCAAAATCCAGCCGCCTTGGGCATAGCCTGTTAACTTGGCATGTACGTGATCTCGCCGCTTTCAAGACCGTATGCGTCGCTGGTGGCTGCACCGAGGCCTTCACGTGCACGACACCGATGGATTTAATTGGATATTTCTACAGGCTTAAAACATGACACAAGACGTTCACCAAAAAGTTGTTCTCGCTGCCCACCCAGACGGCATGCCCAAGCCAAGCGATTTTCGCATGGAAGAAGGGCCAATTCCTGAGCCCGGCGAAAATGAAATGCTCATTCGCACGCTCTATATTGGCCTGGAACCACGCGTCCGCTTGATGCTGAACCCGACAACCGACGACAACAAAGCCATGCGCCCACATGGCGCCATGACGGATATTGGTAAAGTCATTCCTGGAACCGTTCTCGGCGTCGTCGTGAAGTCCAACAATCCGAAATACAAGACCGGCGATTTGGTCGAAGGATTCCTCGGTTGGCAGAACTTTGTCATCACCGATGGTGAACCGCACCCGACCAACAATCCTGAAGGCGTTGCCATCTGCGACCCAGACCTAGCAGACCCCATCGAATTTATTGGCCCGCTCGGTGCGCCAGGTCTAACTGCTATCTTGGCCCTTAAGCATGAAGGCAAGCTCCAACAGGAAGAAGCCGTCGTCATCACCAGCGCTGCCGGCATGGTCGGCTCGCTTGTCGGCCAGCTTTCCTTACTATGTGATGCGTGGACTGTTGGGGTCACAAGCACCGATGAGAAGTGTGCTTATCTCATGGACGAGTTGGGTTTCGACGCCGCCATTAACTACAATTCGACGAAAGACCTTGGTGCTGCCGTCAAAGATGCCTGCCCGGACGGGGTCGATTACTTCTTCGACAACACCGGCGGTAAGATGGCCGATACGATCAAAGAGCACATGTCCAAGAATGGCCGTGTCACCCGCTGCGGGATCATTGCCAACTACAACAAAACCGGTTGGAACCAGTCCGAGCAATTTGACGGGCAATTCTCGGTCCACAACCACGTCAGCGAGTATGCTGAAGCACGCGGCACCATGGCAGACCTACTCAAAGACGGCGGCATTCAATATGAACGCAAAGTCTTTGAGGGCCTGGACTTGGCACCGAGCGCCTTCATCGGCCTCCTGAGCGGGCGCAACATCGGCAAATGGATCGTACAGGTCTCTTAGGCTTTACGCGCTGTACATCGCCTTATGTTCCTCAATGAATTTCGTGAGGGACATAGGCGGACGGCCGAGGAGTTCACCCATTGTATCCGTGGTGAAATCCAAACCGCCCTCTTCTGACATTTCTTGCATCAGTTCGACGACACCTTCGACGTGCCAATCGCTCTTAAGAACTTTTGCAAGGTAGTCATGAAAAGCCTGTAAAGGCATCGGCTTATAGGTAATCTCGCGACCAAGCTCTTTGCTGAGCAAAGACGCAACATCATGCATAGACACGATATCCGGGCCAGTCAGGTCATACGTTTTGCCATAATGAGCTTCGCCATTAGTCAAGATGATCGCAGCCACTTCGCCGACATCACGGACGTCGCACATTGAAGCCGTGCCATCGCCAGCCGGAAACGAGAACGCATCATTGGCTTTAACTTGGCCTGCAAATGGGAAGATACCCTGCATAAAGAAATTGGGCCGCATGATCGTCCAGTTGAGGCTCGAAGCCATAATAGCCTCAACAATTTTCCAGTGAACCTGGGGGATACGGCGTGGATTATCAGCGTTGGATTCAGTTGAAGACATATAGACGAGATGTTTAACGCCAGCGGCCTCAGCCTGTTTAAGTACTCCAAGCTCCCAATCGAGCTGATCCGGGCCATTCGGCAGCGTCAACAAGATGCCATCCACCCCTTCCATAGCCTTGGCGACGGCGTCGGCATCACCGATGTCACCGACAGCCAAATCAACGCCCTGTTCCTTGAGCGGAGCAGCCTTTTCCTCACTCCGAACAAACGCCCGGACAGAAGCGCCCTTAGCCAAAAGATGCTTTACTGTTTGTCCGCCGGTTTTTCCGGTCGCGCCTGTTACGAGGAACATGGATTTAATCTCCCAAAAATGAATTTACCGAGTATGCCTCGACACATGCCAGGGAAGCCACCCGGAGGCAAGTCCATTGGCGCAACCAGTAACGGGCTAGATACCTTTTCCATTCAATGGCCGTACTTCCAATTATCTGTCCGCTAGCGTTGAATAGAGCGTTCACTGTATCGGAGATTCCCTATGACCGACCGCCAGGGCAAG
>Ga0055584_100006108_pt1 | contig 11805 bp, 9 predicted proteins | sample OSDHelmetaG_FD_58716 | JGI IMG/M metagenome (GOLD analysis project Ga0055584, IMG submission 58716) | Pelagic marine sediment microbial communities from the LTER site Helgoland, North Sea, for post-phytoplankton bloom and carbon turnover... | ecosystem: Environmental > Aquatic > Marine >... | reverse complement strand
ACACTGCGAGCGACGGCAAACTTCATTTGCCGGGCGATCTGATCGTAGATCGCGATTCCATTATGTGCGTCGATGAGAAAATGCATATGTGAACTCAATTCTCGGCCATGTGTACCACCGTGCTAGTACAGTAGCGTCGATTGAGAAGTTGGTCAAGAACTTTTTTGACAGAGAGCACTAAGAGGGGCCCCTTGAACAAGGAAACTCACGATCTAACCGCTATGATTCATTGAACTTTCGATTTTTCAGAAATTCTCACAATCATGTCCGACAACCACTCCGGCACAAAAAGCATGACGCTCATGGCCGTCCTGTTGGCATCTTTAATTGCCACCTTGTGGGGATTCAACTCCGTTGCCGTTCGCTATTCGGTCGATGAGATGCCGCCCGTCTTTGTGGCCGGTTTGCGATTTCTGATCGGTGCGATTGTCTTGGTTGGATGGTGCCGATGGGAAGGCAGCGATCTCCGATTGAAGAGAGCCGAAATCGGGCCGTCTATTTTGATTGGCGTTCTGCTGTTCATTCAAATCTCACTGTTTAACGCGGGTGTCGAACTTTCGACCGCGTCTCACGGCAGCCTCTACGTCAATACGTTCGTTTTTTGGGTGATCGCCATTGAACATTTTGTGACAAAAGCCGACCGATTAACCTTTCGCAAAACGATTGGTGTCACGCTGGCAGCGGCCAGTGTCGTGTTATTGATTACCGCCACGGATCGATCACATGCTTCCGACGTGGTGCGAGACATCCCGACTCTTACCGGCGATCTTGTTCTTTGTCTCAGCGCATTTTTCCTCGGCTTGAAGATCGTCGCAACGAAATCGGCACTCCGAATTGTCAAACCGGGTACATTGATCTTCTGGCAATCCGTCATTGGAACGGTGCTGTTCTTTCTGTGGAGCTTCGCCTTTGAAGAGATTCAATGGAGAGAGACAACATGGCCCAGTTGGGTCGGCGTGTTGTATCAGGGAATCTTCGTGGCGGGATTCTGCTTCGTCATCCAGGCCAGATTGATGCAAACGTATTCTGCGTCACAAATCTCGGTCTTTGCGTTTATCACGCCGCTCTCGGGAGTGGCTGCCGGAGTCTGGATGCGGAATGATCGCATGTCGCCTTGGATGTTGCTGGCAGCCATCGGAATCGCTTTGGGGATCTACTTTGTCAATCGGTCTTCCAACGACAAAGACATTCCTCATGGAGCCGATAAAGAAGAATCTTTAGGAGAAGTCAATTCGGGAACAGGAACGGAAATCACCTGACGTACTCGTTGATTGCGATTGTCTTGAACGAAAACCACTAGGTACAGTTTCTTGAATTCGAGAGGTGCCTCTGGAAGTTCGGCTCGATACTGAGCTTCGACCTTTGCCAAATTCTCTTTCAATGTTGTTGCCAGCTTTTTCAAATCGATTGATCCCTCAACAGCAAGCGAGTCCCCTTTGGGAGGTTCACCCTGACTGGGAGTGATCACCTGGCGAACAACCATCGTATGCAGGGGAACTTGATTCTGCCCTTTGAAACGAATTTTCTCCTCGGCCAGAACCACATTCAGTCTCCAGCGATCAGAGATTTCCTCCGCGTTCACATTGGCTTTGAATGTGGCAACCCCCTCTTTTCCGGGTTTTACATCGACAGAAATCTCCAGCGGTTGATTGATTGCCAACTGTTCCGAAATTTCGTCACACAGTCGAGTTGCACTCGAATAAACCAGAGAAGCGGGGCCTGAAACCCCCTCGATCTTTCGGCCATTCACTAAAGAAGTCGGCGTGCCTTTCGCAGCGTAATAATGATATCGCCCCGAATTCCCTTCTCCTGTCAGAGGATCGGGAGCGGGCGAATGAACGTGATATTGCAAAAAGATCACTCGGTCGGAAGGCAATTCCTTATGGAGTTTCGAGAAAGCCAGGTCGGCTGCCACACAAGGCGGACAGGCAGTCCCGGTAAACAGTTCCACCAGAACACGTTTTCCCGCCGTTTCGGGAATTTTGACCTCAGGTGTCTCATAATAATTGAGTAATTCAAGATAACTCTGGTCCAACGCCGCAGAGAGCCCATCGCTGTTTTCATGAACTTCGACCCACAGCTTTTCCAATTTTTCGGACGTTGGAGCAACGTCCTTGGCAAACATCTGGAACTGATTCAGGTAGAACGATTCAAACCCCGGAATCGCGACAAAATCGAGATACCATTTCAGGGCCTCTTCCTTTTCTCCCAGTTCTTCAAGTGCGTCTGCCGTTGAACGCAGGAAGTTAAAATTGAAGCGGTCTGTCTGCTTCGCTTCGTTTAATGCAGTCATGATTTCTGCTCGCGAGTCTTCAGTCGAGCTTCGTAACTGTTCGACCTTTTCCACATTCTTCAGTTCGGCCCCTAATGTTTCGAGAACATAAGCGGTTTGTTGTTCCCACATCGGTTCAGGGAATTCCCCGACCAATGATTTTCGGATCTCCTCAAACAAATCGGGGTAACGATAGATATTCACCACCATCACCAAAGTGTTCAAGCGGGCGTACTGCTTGAGTCGATTCCCCCACAACGATAAGGTCTCGCCACTCAAGTTGAAAAGTTGCTCCACCTTCTCACGAGTCACTTCCCGAGGACCGAGCTGACTCCCCATGGAATACAACGCATTGAGCGCCAATGGCGACTCAGGATGTTCTTCAATGAACGCGACCAGATCATCCCATTTCGCTCCCGATTTCAATATCTCAGTCAAAGCATAGACACCTTCAACCAGATTCGGTTGCGGTTCGGCTGTCAGTTGCTCTTTAGGTCGAACCAACCGTGCCGGTGTGCAACGACCATCCGCAGATAAGATATTGCCGAACACAACGCCATCCTTGAGTTCTCCGGCAAAGAGCTGGAAGGCACCCTCTTTCGTGAACTCCAATTGCATGTTCGTCAACGTAGCGCGTGAACGGCCACTCTCAATTTTCCCACCCTCTTTCGTTGGCTGAACGATCTCGGCCTTCAAGTCTTCTTCAGAAGGATTTTGTGGATCGCGAGCCATCACGGCGAGAACTCCCCAGGGGACTTCACTTTCTTCCTGCAAGACATAAAACAACCATGGGCCAATAACGGTCTCCGCCTCTCGATTCAACTCGTATGAAAGCCCATCTTTGTCTTCGGTGCTCTCGTCGTCGTGATCATGCTCGTCATGGTCATGATCGTGTTCTTCTTCCGCGTCATCTGGAAGATTAATCTCGTCGCCACTGGGCGTGGCACTCTCGGGATTCGAATCGGAGCAGCCAGGAACCGTCATCAACAGCCAAAATGCAGTCAACGACAGGAGAGACGATTTCAAGTAATTCATGCGTAATCTCATCGAGACAGAGTCGTAATTTCTGGAATGTTTCACCTTAACGAACTGGACATGGAGAGGGAATGTCACAAGGTCTTCAGGTGATTCGGGGATCAATAATTTCGCAGGGTTGAAAGAGTCATACACAATCTTCGCACCCGAGTTCCGCTATTCTCTTTACGTCCTCGACGCTTCAACTTGCCTGAAGAAATCATGAATTTTTGCAAATTCGCCGTGTTTCAGAGAGGAAAGCTCTTCTCCATGGACGAATCCCGAGGCCTTCACCGTTTTCAATCGAAGAAGACCACCCTATGATGCCTGACATGAAATCCAAACGCCCCACGAACCGCCGTTCGCGAAATAGCTCAGGGATCCCTTCGCGGATGCTCGAATCATCTACAGACTCTGTCGAAGTCAGTGCTGACATACGGGGCAGATACCTCCCCCCGTTCATCTATCGCAAACAGATCCGCAAGATTCACGGCGAGCCTGGCATGGGAGATCTGATCCGCCTCTCTCTGGAGGACAAGCGGCTTTCAGGCTGGGGTCTGTTTAATCCCAAATCGGAACGCCGCATCCGAACTCTGGCCTACACCCCAGAGTTCCCTGCCGATTTCTGGGCCAGCACTCTGGGAAAAGCAGTCGATTATCGCAATCGGTTCTTACAATTAAGCGGAACCACCGAAGCCTATCGTCTCATCCATGCCGAAGCAGATGGCCTACCCGGCTTAATGATTGATCGCTACGGAGACGTACTCTCGGCAGAAGTTTTCATTCCCGGCATGCTGCAGCGTTGCGAACCGATTCTGCAACACTTACACGAGCGTATTGGCACATCGCATCATGTGATTCGCTGCGCTCCCGAAACGATGAAGCAAGAAGGGTTCAGCGTTCTGCCTCATCGCAGTCCCGGGTGTCCCGAGGCGATCAACATTCGCGAACACGGTGTCTCATTTCGTATCGAATTCGAAGAGGGACATAAAACCGGCTTCTTCTGCGATCAACGCGAAAATCGAGTCCGGTTGGCTGAACTCTCGCGCGACAAACATGTCCTCGATCTGTGTTGCTACTCGGGAGGCTTTTCTGTCCACGCCGCAACTGCCGGAGCAAAATCAGTCACCGCCATTGATCTTGATGAATCGGCAATCCAGTTGGCTCGAAAAAATGCCAGTCTCAATAAAGCCAAAATCAAGTTCACACACTCCGATATCTTCCCCTGGATGCGTGACATGGTCGCTGCGGGTAAGAAGTTTGATGTCGTGGTCCTCGATCCTCCGAAACTGATTCACTCTCGTCAGGAATTAGATGATGGTCGAAAGACTCATTTCGACATGAATCGACTCGCGATGCAATTAGTCGCACCGGGCGGATTCATGCTGACTTGCACATGCTCGGGGTTGCTGGGGACTGATGATTTTCTCAAACTCGTTTGTGCTTCTTCTATGCAGGCCGGAAAACCGCTTGCGAAAAGTGCCGACGAAAAAGCACTCCAACGCGCCCCTCGCAACATGCGGGTCTTTCATCGCAGCGGAGCATCTCCCGACCATCCCGTCGGCAGCCATGCCCCGGAAACCCGTTATCTGGACGCCATCTGGTGCCGGTTTGAGTAAAAGACTCTCTTCACTTATTTTTTGAATATGTCGCGTGTGTTTTGTTGAAAACCCTCGTCTCCATACGGGAAACGTAGAGATTTCAATACTGAAACACATGGAATCAGAAAATGGTCGTTGAGAACTTCGGACGCAATGTTCGTTTCGAACCTTTAGAATTTCTCGTCCCTGAGAGTCCCGATCAACTTATTGATCATTTGAACGAACACCGACCGAAGAACGTACGTGTGATTGCTTCTGGTCACGCTTGGAGTCCACTGATCGAAACGGATTCGACTCTGGTTAAACTGGAACGATTGAATTCTGTCGGTGTCTTTGAACGAAGGGGAGAATTGTTCGTTCGTGTGGGAGCTGGTTGCCAAATCAAACGATTAATCATAATTTTGAACCAACAGAACTTAACGCTACCTTCTCTGGGATTGATTACCGAACAAACAATTGCGGGAGCCATTTCCACTGGGACGCATGGTTCCGGAAAAAACAGTCTCTCACACTATGTTCATGAATTATCAATCGTTTGTGATCCACAAAGATCTGATTCCTATCAATTGCGAACCGTTTCGGAGGGATCTGATCTCGAAGCCGCTCGATGTTCGCTCGGCTGCATGGGGATCATCGTTGAAGTCGTACTGCCATGTATCCCTCAATATTTGGTGGACGAACATTGGTCGGCTCACGACACACTGGAAGAGGCATTGAATCGAGAAGTCGATTCTCCGTTACAGCAGTTTTTTCTCATACCACACAAGTGGAGCTATTATTGTCAGGAAAGGAGAGTCTCCAAACGTATCAAGCGTTCTCTGTTTGCGTCCTGCTATCATATATATTGGCTATTGTGTTTCGACCTGGGGATTCATCTGGGCATTCTCATCTCTGCTCGTTGGATGAAATCAAGATTGTTAGTCCGAATACTCTATCGACATCTGATCCCGCTATTCGTGCCACGGTGGGGTGTCAGCATAGACAGAAGTGATCGCATTCTGACAATGGAACACGAATTATTTCGACATCTTGAACTGGAACTCTTCGTCACGAGAGAACATCTACGCGATGCCACCTTGTGGGTCACGAAGATTCTGAAACTGGCCGATGGACAAGAGGTCGAACTGACAGACACAGAACGAAACCAGCTACGATCAATCAATCTCGAAGATGAACTTTCCGAACTACAAGGGAGTTACACCCACCATTACCCCATTTGCTTTCGTCGAATCCTCGCCGATGAAACAATGATCTCCATGACCTGCGGGATTTCTGCCAATGATTCACCGGAATGGTATTCCATCAGCTTGATCACCTATGTGGAACCCCGAGATCAATTCTTGAAACTCGTCACCTTTCTGGCGAAAAGTCTTGTCACCTCTCATGGAGCACGAATTCATTGGGGGAAATGGTTCCCATTAAATTCAGAACATGTGGAGAAATGTTATCCACGAATCGAAGAATTCCGAACTGTCTGCAATCAGTACGACAAGCACAATGTTTTTCGAAACTCGTTCGTCAATAACGTTGTGTTTGGCGAACCTCAGAACGACGAGGCCAACTAATCCGAGTCATCCAGAAACTACTGGTTGTTTTTCTGACGTTCTCGCATCACGGCTCGAAAGACTCGATCAAAGAGATCCGCTTCCTCATCATCGCGCGGCTGGATGGGAGTCTGCATTTTCATGTGCGGTCCCGAAACAGCAGAGGACTCGGCAGGATCTACCCGGTCGGTAGCTTGTTCATTTGCCGCAGCATCGGATGTCTGATAACGATTAATTTTCGCGTCTTCTTGCTTCGGATCGTGGTCTTGTTGCCAAACGATGGGAAACAACGGTTGCGGAGCACTTGAGTGTGCGGCATCAACCCTGAACTTCTTAGCTTTGACAGGCTTTGCCTCGATGAACGGTTCTTGAGTGACGGGATGTTCCACCTTCTCAGGAGTGATTTCTTTTTCGTTGCTCTGAGAGGCCATTTTGAGATACTCGGCCGCTTGTTCTTTCAACAATTCTCGCATCAACGGTGTGTCCATGATCGAAAGCGGAACAACGAGAGGCTGAGGAACAGCATCCGCGTCGGTGGAATTACTTTCGGCCTTCGAACCCACCGTTTGTTGCGACTCATTGGCTTCAACCGTTTCAGCCAAAAGTTCTTCCAGAGTCACCTGCAATGGCTTCTCAGGTGTATCTTCGCTTTTCACTTCTTCAATTTCGGGAGTGACGACATCGTGTGACTCCAACGGTGTCTCCGCGACAACTGGTTCCTCGACGACAACTTGCTCCTCGACGACACTGGTTTTCAAATCCGTCTCGGCTTGAGTCTCAATCTCGACCTCGACGTTATTATCCTCGACGATTGCTTTCTCTTCGATCTCCTCCTCTTCAACCTCTTTCTCAAGTTCGCTTTTTGAGGTTGTAGAGACCGGGTTTGAAATCGATGGCGACTGAAATGACCGGTATCGCGATTCCGCCGACATGAGTCGATACTGTGTTCGATTCGCTTGTCGATGGCGAATAAACCATGCCGTCCCAAACAGAGTCACAATGATCAGAAAGCTGACGAAGTACGTTGACTGCTGAGTGGAGAGGACCGAGCCGGAACTCTTTTTCTTGTTGTCCGAAGCGGCAACGATCGGCGTGTCTCCGGAAAGACTCTCGGAATCAAGTTCGTCGAACACATGGAATGATTCGTGGAAGGGAGTATTCTTCGCAATTTTCTTCTCGTCCTTTTGTGCACCCTTCTCTAACTTCTTCTGTTCACCGGGAAGATCAATCGGATCATTCATGGAAACACCCGGCAACGACCACTTCTTCGGTTTTGACTGTTCTGAAGAAAACGTTTCTTCGTGCGGAGTGGGATGTTCGATGGAGGGAACAGTTAACTCATTCGAAGCGACTTTAACCTGATCCGAAGTGACGACTCGAATGGCCTGTGGTAGATCAGGAAGCGTGTGTCGTTTGATCACTCGAGGGTCGAATCTTAAAATTGATCCGGAAATGATTCTGTTCGGGGCAATACCAGCATTCGCAGGGATATGTTCAACATTAAGAGGTTCCAGACGAGTGACACCAACACTCGCGGAAGCATCCTGTTGCAACACTTCCAACAGCCTCACCAAACGTGCGTCTTCGGGTTTCACAGAAAACAAAACCGGACGATCAATGACGTTCAAAAGAACGATCTGAGTGAGAGGATGAAGATCATTCAGTGATGGCCCCGAGACACCCTGCCCTAAACTTTGGTAATACTTGGCGGGAGTTTCTGCGAGTAGAATGTCATTATCTTCAAATTGATAGAGCGAATGGCGACGCGGATCGAGTTGCATCAGTGATTGACCTTCGCGGTACACGAAAAATTCATGACCGCTGTAAGGAGTCAAACCACCTGCATGTTGGCTGATCAACTGCTCAAGATTTGGGTTCTGATTATGAAACTCATAGACGCCCGGTTGCGCCACTTGACCAATCACCGTGATATATATCGGCTTGTCTGCGACTGCCGCGTTCTTCACACCGGTTTTTTGAGAGAATTGGGGCGCAGACTGCTTCACAGGTTCGTTCACAACCGACATCTTGTTGGCGCTCCGATTGCCAATCACATCAGATGACTGTGCAGAACTCTGTTGCGGAACCAAAAATGCGGCTCCGAATAGTACAATCAGGCTTAATTTTACGAGCAGTCGCGTCATCGCGCGCCCCTTGTTCAGGAATCCATTGATCGCATAACCTCTGCGCGAGGTTTGCTACAATCATTAAAATCGGCATATTTTGACATCTTCCTGAACTCAAAATGTCAATTTCTCATAAACAACACAAGGAATCGCAATCGTCATAAACTCGCTTTCTTTAGGGAGATACGACTAAGTGGACGCCTGAGGCGTTGAAGGACATAATGAAAGAGCCTTCTCGGTTATTTGCCGTGTTGTGAGCTGCAATACGGAATTTGACACCGCTATGGCCATAATCACTCCAAGTGAATTCACAAACTCAGCTCGAGAGAAAACATCAATTTAAAGGACATTTCATGAAACGGGACAGCTTGAATCGCAGAGATTTCAGTAAATGGTCGGTCGCCGCACTGGGAGGCTTGGTCGCCGGTACAACTATCGGCTGCGATGGTAAAACATCGGAAACACCCACCGGCGGCGGTGAAGGTGGCTCCACCACGGATGCGGGTGGCGAAGGCGAAACGATGGAAGTCGCCGCTCACGCTTGCCGCGGTTTGAACGATTGCAAATCAGCAGGACACGAATGTCGTGGACAAGGCACGTGTGCGACCGAAGCCTGGCACCACAGTTGTGCTGGCATGAATGAGTGCAAAGGACAAGGTGGATGTGGTGAGAACCCTCTCGCCAACGAATGTGCCGGCAAAGGTCACTGTGCGATTCCATTGATGGATAACGCTTGGGAGACAGCCCGCAAAAATATGGAAGCCAAATGGACAGAAGCAGAAAAAGCGTTTGGTGAAGCTCCCGCAAAAGCGAGCTGATCTGAGTCAGATTAACAGCGAGATTCCGCACGGGGCCGCGACCTGCAAGTCACGGCTCCGTGTTCTTGTCATCAACTTGAATAGTTGAGAAGTCATGAAATCTAATTCACGCCTCGGTTATCCAAATCTGGGACTGGGTGTCGGCCTGCGACATGTGCATTTCAAACACATCACAGAAACTTGGCCCAATGTCGACTGGTTTGAAATCATCTCCGAGAATTTCATCGATTCGCAGGGACGCCCCCGCTACATCCTCGATCAAATTGCCGAGCGCTACCCGGTCGTCATGCACGGAGTCTCACTCTCCATAGGCAGCACCGATCCCTTGAACCACGAATACCTGCTGAAACTGAAAAAACTCTCTTCCGAGATCAATGCCGTCTGGATCTCCGACCACATTTGCTGGACGGGAGTGGCCGGAATCAACTCTCATGATTTACTACCAATCCCGTTCAATGAAGAATCGCTGGCCCTAGTCGTTGAGCGCATCAAGGCTGTTCAGGAAGTTTTGGAACGTCCCTTGGTGCTGGAGAATCCCAGCAGTTACATCACATTCCAGGACTCATCCATGAGCGAGTGGGAGTTTATCTCTCGCATGGCTGAAGAAGCCGATTGCGGCTTACTGCTCGATGTCAACAACGTCTATGTCTCCGCCTTCAATCACGACTTCGATCCTTACGAATTCCTGCAATCACTCCCTCACGAACGGGTCGTTCAGTTTCACCTGGCCGGTCACCTCAATTGCGGAACTCACTGTATCGACACACATGACGGTCGTGTCATTGACGAGGTCTGGAACCTCTACAAAAAAGCTCACGAGCTCACAGGCGGCGTCTCGACATTGCTGGAATGGGATGCCAACATCCCGCCCTTTGAAGAGATGCACGCAGAAGTCTTGAAGGCTCGTGAATTTCTGCAGGAGGGAACCATCCACCAACAGGACTCATCCACGAAGAACGCGGCAGAGTCCGAGGCTGTCCCGCATCCCATCAACTATTTTGTCGGGTCTGAAGCGGAATGAATGAGCCAGCCCCACGATCCTTACGAACATTGCAGCAATGGCTACAGTCCGTCATCACTCACCCCAATGGAGTGACCGCAGGAATTGTCGACGCACAACAGGCCATTTCGCTCACTCCCGATCAGATCGAATCAGTCGTGCCGGCATCGACTCAACTCGACGCGATTTCTAAAATCGAAGTGTACGGCAACGCCTATTACGCCCGCTTGATCGAATGTCTGGGTGAAGAATTCCCGGCAGTGAAAGCCGCGTTGACCGCCAATACCTTCGATTCGTTCGCATTCTCCTATCTCCAGCAATTCCCATCGACCAGTTACACCCTCTCAGATTTGGGAGGGAACTTTGCCGAATTTCTCGACCGGACCAAACCCACAGATGCCGAAGAACACGGCTGGGCCAACTTTCTGATCGACCTTGCCCGACTGGAATGGCACTACAGTGAGATCTTTAACGGCCCCGGAACCGAAACGATCGACGAGCTCACTCCCGAGATGTTGCAGTCGATCACTCCCGAGCAATTTGCTTCCTGCCGATTAGTTCCCGCCCCTTGCGTGCGACTCGATCAGTTTCGCTTCCCGGTCCACGAATACGCGACGGCCGTCCGTAAGAAAAAAGACTCCCCCACATTACCCGCCGCCGAGACAACACGATTGGTGATGACTCGTCGCCAATACATCGTTCGCCGTGTTGCAGTCTCCGAGGCAGAGTATGCCGTCCTGGATGAACTCGTGAATGTCAACAACAACGACGAACCGATTGGTTCGATTCTGGATCGAGTCGCCGAGACTTGGGGCGACTCGATGCAAGAACACCTTCAATCATGGTTCGAGCGCTGGGCCGCCGCGGGCTATTTCATCGCCGTAGAAGATGTACAGTGATTGTCTTGTCACTAAACTGAAATAGGGCGATTGTGTCCCCTTCTGTAGGCTGGGACTGGTCCCAGCACACAGTGAGACGAGTAAGCGATGCTACCCTTTGACTTTCCTCTGCATGACTCCGCGGATTGGCTAACTTTGCGTTCACTCTTTCTTTCACATCCGTGAAAATCTGCGTTCTCCGTTTCATCCGTGTTCTTTTTCGCCCAAACAACTCGACGACCCAGTTCACTCTCACAAGTCACTTATTTTTCCTCTGCGCCTCCGCGCCTCTGCGTGAGATAATTTTTTCAATCAGAAATCATCAACGTCCGACTTATTCGATATTGATCTTAGAATAACAACGGTTGAATTTTGGAGTGCTCCGGCCTGGCGGAGCTTTCTTTCTCAATCCACGTTGTCCACTCTCTCGCTGCCGGAACGAAAAAGAAAGCGGTGCCAGGTCACCGCACTCCATAGACCACGGCTTATTGCCATTCGTTTGATTCGAGTCATTCGTGGTTTGAATATTCTCTCATTCCAACTTCAGAACCA
>Ga0055584_100006107_pt1 | contig 11805 bp, 11 predicted proteins | sample OSDHelmetaG_FD_58716 | JGI IMG/M metagenome (GOLD analysis project Ga0055584, IMG submission 58716) | Pelagic marine sediment microbial communities from the LTER site Helgoland, North Sea, for post-phytoplankton bloom and carbon turnover... | ecosystem: Environmental > Aquatic > Marine >... | reverse complement strand
AAATCTTTCATATCTAATTCTGAGAAACTCACATTATCAATTTTGTTTTTACCTTTTGCAACTTCAATCATTTGTTGTGAAATATCTGTAGCGTAAACATTATAACCTTTTGCACCTAATTTAAGAGCTAATTCACCTGATCCACAGGCTAGTTCTAAAATATCACGTCCATTTATTTCTTTTTCAACCTTTTCAACCCAAATATCTAAGGATTCACTATCTCCTAATAATTCGTCATAATATAGAGCAAGTGTATCGTACAACATTAAACATTAGCCTCTGTGATTTTTAAGTCTCCCCATAATCTTTCCAAATTATAATTAGATCTTGCAAAAGGTGAAAAAACATGACATACAATTCCATCTAAGTCAATCAGAGTCCATTCACCATTACTACTTGTTTCAACTCCAACCACTTCAATATTATTTTCTCTAGCAACTTTTACAATATTTGCTGCTATTGCTTTGGCCATCTTTTCATTTAGGCAAGTACCAATAACAAAATAATCATAAAAAGGAGATGTATGATCAAAATCAATTATTTTAATATCTGAAGCTAACTTATCATCCATTGCTTTTACTACTATATCTAAAATTTCCATTACTTATTTTCCTCCAAGTATTTAGCTTGTTTTGCCTTCACTACTTCAAAGCAAGCTTTTAAATTTTTTTTATATAATTTTGTTTCGTATTCAACATCATATTTTCTTAATGGCTCAATCTTGTCTGCTATATATATAACCATAGCATAAGGTTTATAACTAGTTCCTGCAACATGGTTGCCAACTGCATCTAATATATCACTATCAGTTAAACATAAATTTTCCTTTAAAAGATAATAGGCTGTAAATTGATGAAAAATAGCTCTAGGTAGATGAAGAAAACTGTCAAATCTTTTCTTCATAATTTCTTTTTCCTTATCGCGGTCTAACTCTTTACAATAGTCGTGTAATAATCCAGCAAGATAAGCTTTATCTTGATCTAAATTATTAGCTTGAGCTATCTGTTTACTAGTTGTAGCAACAGATAAGGTATGGGCAAAACGTCTACTTGACATTCTATCCTTAATAATTTTTTCAATTATCCAATTATTGTTAAATATAAAATCTCTTGTTGTTTGGTTATATTCTCTAAAATCACCCTTCAAATAACTTATATTATAACTTTTTGATAGCTTTATTACTTTATCTTCATCTAAAATTTCTGCTTCACTTATTTTATAAATAAAAGAATAATCTTTAATTGAAATATCAAATAAAAAATTATCCTTATCATTATTTAATAAATAACAAATTTTAAACTTATTTTTTGTCATCAATATTTTAATTTGTTCTAATTGCAAGTTATTTAAAGGATTAAATTCACCTTTAAATATTAGTCTCATACAAGTTCAATTTTACCATTCTTACTTCTACGATATAAAATAACAGTTCTTCCAATAATTTGAACGATTTCAGAATTTGTATTTGAAGAAATATCAAATGCAACTTCCCTAACATCTTGAGTGCATGTCTTAAGCAGAGAAATTTTTACTAATTCATGTGCTTCAAGTGAATCATTTACTGTATTAAATAAATTGTAAGAGACCCCATCTTTTCCGACTTGAAAAAGTGGTTTTAAACCATTTGCCATTGCTCTTAATTGGCGTTTTTGTTTTCCAGTTAACATTACATTATTGCCTTTCTTTTTATTATTTCAATATTTGGATGATGGTATATATCAATGTTATTAACTTGACCACTTATACTAAGCCATCCCATTCCATTAACTACTAAATCAATTTTATCTTCTGATTTAACAAAAGAAGTTTTTACAAAACCTTTTAATTCAATATCTAGTTTTAAATCTTGATTTCGATAGTGTTTTTCCCAATATTCATTTGCATTCTCACATTTACCACGGTGGATATTGAGCTCTTCGCTAAAGTACATCACTGCAGAGGCTTTATCACAATCATATAAGTCAAATCTAATTAATCCATCAATCGCAAATGATTGATTTCCTTTTAATTGATATACTTTTTGTTTAACTGATTTATTAGTAACTACTTTTTTTAAATCATTTTGTTTAACATACATAATCATTGAATTATCACATCTTAAACCTGGTGTATCAATAAAATTATAACCATTAATTTTAATTGGATTAAAATCTAAAGTAGTACCAGGATATCTTGATGCAGTTAAATTATCACTGGCTAGTAAGCTATTTAAGAAAGTACTTTTTCCTACATTAGCCATACCTAAAACAACTATATCTCTACCATCATAATACTCATCTACTAAGTCAAAAACTTGTGAGGTATCATATTCTAAACCACTTATCATTAAATCCTTAATGCTTATATTATTATCTTTTAATCTAGAGTAGATAAATTTAGCAAGCTTTTCATCACCTAATGAGCGTGGTAATAAATCTGCTTTTGTACCTACCATTATAATATCTTTGTTGTATAAATGACGATTTAAGCTTTTTAAAATTGATGCTTCAAAGTCAAAAAGATCTACAACCCACAATATTAAAACATCCATATTGGCCACTTTAGACAAAATAGCTTCAGAATCGATTCCTTCTTTCATATCTATTTCAACTACCCCATAATGAGATAGTCTAAAACATCTCTTACAATATTCTGCATTTTTTTTAGGACTATATCCTAATTCACTTGCATTATCATATTGTATTTCAATGCCACATCCTTTACATTTAGTCATTGTTTCTCCTTCGTATCTCGTATGAATAATAACACATTTTATACATATTGTATCTAATTAGTCCTAATTATTTTTAGAGTTAATCAAGTTTACTTATATTTGAACTTGATTAGCTAAAATAACTTCAAAGCATCAAAGTCCTCATGAGCCTCAGCAGAGTTATCTTCATCTTCTTCAATTAAATCTTTAATTAATACCCCTTCCAACTCTCTTAACAAATAGTAACTACTATCTAATTTTAGATTGTTAGAATAGGTAGATTGTTTATTCATAATTGCTATATCCTTAATAGATATAATAGATTCGTCCTTTGAAATTAATACTAATTCTTGATATAAATTACATGCCCTAATATAGTTGATGAAATTAGGTTTTGATTTTACTTTTTTAGCTAATAATTCTCCTTTATTACCCCTTTTACCAATTTTTATATCTGCAAGTTTAATTCTTTTCGTTAACATTTCATTTGTAAATACCAATAAGTAATCAGATTCATTTTCACTAATTCTTGTTAATGAAACAATTTCATCATCTTTATCAAGTTTAATAGCTTTAACCCCTTGACCCTTGGCATTAGTTAAAGGAATTTGTTTAATTGGATAGCGAAGTGCGAATCCAATTTTAGTAGCCATTAATACCTCTTCAAATTGATAAAATACTTGAGCATAAATTAATTCGTCACCTTTTTTTAGTTTATGTAGTAAGTAAGTTTTATTTGATCTATTAACTTCTGTATCTTTAATAGCTGTTTTTTTAATATAACCCGATTTAGTAGCAGAAACAATATAAGCACAAGTATCAAATGATTTAATGTTGAAAATGGATACTACCTTTTCACTAGGATCCACTTTCATATATGATGAAAGATGACTACCTAAATCTTTCCATTTAAATTCATTAAGCTCATAAACTGGCATCGTTACGTGTTTACCACTATTTAAAATTATCACGAGGTAGTCTTTGTTATTAACTTCTTTATAGGCAACTAATTTGTCATTATCTTTTAAACCAGTCATTTGATTGCTAACTGCATTATAAGATCTTAAACCAACTTTTTTAATATAAGCATCTTCACTTATAGTTACCATAAAATCTTCATCACTTACCATTGATAATTTATCAACTACTATTTCTTCTACATCTTTTTCAATTCTAGTACGTCGTTTATAGTCAAATGAATTTAAAAGAACTCTTAATTCTTTAATAATTGTATTCACTAAAACTGATTTTGAATCAATAATAGCTTTAAGCTCTGCCATTTCATTAACTAGTTTTGCAAACTCTTCTCTTAATGATTTTATATCAGTATTAGATAAACGGTATAGTTGCAAAGTAACAATAGCTTCAGCTTGAAGCTCTGAAAAATCAAAAGCATCTATTATTTTTTGTTTAGATTCTGATTTATTGTTGCTTGATCTAATTAAAGTAATTATTTCATCTAAAATTGAAACTGCTCTAATTAATCCCTCTAAGATATGACAGCGGGCTTCTTTTAAATTATAATTATAAACTGAACGCTTTAACACAACTTCACATCTAAACTCAATAAAAGCATCTAATAATTCAACTACCGATAAAACTTGAGGTCTTTTGTTAACTATTGCAACCATGTTGTAATTATAATAAGTTTGCAACTCTGTATTTTTATATAAGAAATTAAGAATGTTTTGAGCATCTGCATCCTTCTTCACATCTATTACAATTTTTAAACCGTTTCTATCTGACTCATCTCTAACTTCGGTAATTCCATCTATTTTCTTACTTAAAGATAAGTCAATTATTTTTTTAACAATATTAACTTTAATTGTCTCATAAGGAATTTCGGTAACAATTATTTGATTTATTGATTTATTCTCAATAATATCAACTTTGGATTTTATTAAAACCCTACCTCTACCAGTTTTTAAGGCTTTTTGTATTTCTTTTTCACCTTGTACTATAGCTGAAGTTGGAAAATCAGGACCCTTTATAATATCTAAAATGTCATCATCACTACAAGTAGGATTAGTTAAACGATAAATAGTTGCATTAATTACTTCTTCAAAGTTATGAGGAGGAATATTCGTAGCATATCCAGCTGCAATTCCTGTAGCCCCATTTACTAATAATAAGGGGAATTTTGCAGCTAGAACGGTTGGTTCTAATTCTGTATCATCAAAGTTTGGAGCATATGATACAGTATCTTCTTTTATCTCCTCTAGCATAGTTTGAGACACTTTAGCGAGCCTAGCTTCTGTATACCTCATTGCGGCTGCCGGATCATCATCAATTGAACCGTTGTTACCATGCATAGTTACTAATGGTACATTCATTTTCCAACTTTGACTCATTCTAACCATAGCTTCATAAACCGAAGTATCCCCATGAGGATGATAGTTACCAATTACAATACCAACGGTTTTTGCAGACTTTCGATAACCTTTATCTGCTAGATTCCCCTCATGATACATAGCATATAAAATTCTTCTTTGAACTGGTTTAAGTCCATCCCTAGCATCAGGTAGTGCTCTTTCTTGGATAATATATTTAGAATAACGCCCAAAACGATCTGCCATTATCTCTTCAATGTTATCTTTTATTATCTTTGTATTATCTAGTAATTTTAATTTTGCCATTATTTAACCACCTCAAAATTATCCTCTAATGAAAAATTTATATTATCTTCAATCCAATCTCTTCTAAGATTGGCTTTATCTCCCATTAAAACAGAAACTAAATGTCCAGCTGAAATAGCATCCTCAATAGATACCTGAATTAACGATCTACTTTCTGGTGACATAGTAGTTTCCCAAAGTTGATCAGCATTCATTTCACCTAATCCCTTATATCTTTGTATTTCTAACTTCTGATTACCGTATTTTTTTCTAACTTCTAATAAATCATCTTCTGTGTAAGCATAAAAAGTTTTCTTTTTAACAGTTATTTTAAAAAGTGGTGGTAACGCTAAGTAAACCATTCCTTGTTCAATTAAAGGTTTCATATAACGGTAGAAAAATGTTAGTAAAAGGATTTGAATATGAGCACCATCAGTATCAGCATCGGTCATAATAATAATTTTATGATAATTACTTGCGTTATAGTCAAAAGAAGGTCCAATTCCCGCTCCTAAAGCATGAATTATAGTATTTAATTCAACATTTTTCTCAATATCACCTATCTGCGCTTTTTCTGTATTTAAAACTTTACCTCTTAGAGGCAAAATTGCTTGATATTTAGAATCTCTTCCCTGTTTAGCTGAACCACCTGCAGAATCACCTTCGACTAAAAATAATTCTTTAATTCTACTATCTTTTGTATTTGCAGCAGCTAATTTTCCACTTAATACTTTTTCTGTCTTATTTTGAGCTTTTCCTTTTCTTAAATCTTCTCTTGCCTTTCTTGCAGCCTTTCTTGCTAATTGAGCACGCTGAATTTTTCTGACAAGCATTAATGATGTTTCCCTATTCTCTTCTAAATAATAAGTTAATCTTTCACTAACTATTGAATCTACGGCTCCTTTAGCTTCTAAAGTACCCAATTTGGATTTTGTTTGGCCTTCAAATTGAAGTAAATTTTCTGGAACTCCAACTGAAATAATTGAAGTTAAACCTTCTCTAATATCTACACCCTCAAAATTTTTGTCTTTTTCTTTTAAAATATTATTTTTTCGTGCAAAGTCATTTATACACTTTGTAAAAGCGGTTTTAAAGCCAGTTTCATGAGTTCCACCTTCTTTAGTTCTTACAAGATTGACAAAAGAGTATGAATTATCTTGATAATCATCAGTGTATTGAAAAGCACAGTCAACAGTAATTCCATTAGATTCACCACTTATTACATAGCCCTCAGCTAAAATATTTCTATCTTCATGTAAGTAATCTAAGAAATCTAACAAACCATGTTGAAAGTGAAAAATCTCTTGTTTATCTGCAATAAAATCATTAACTTCAATTGTTATATTATTTAACAAAAATGCTTCTTCTCTACAGCGACTACAAATTGTTTTGAAATTGAACTTAGTAGTTGAAAAAATTCTATCATCAGGATAGAAAGTCACTTTTGAACCAGTTTTTTTAGTTTTTTCTCCCTTTACTAATTTGGATATTTTTTTCCCACCATCAGCAAAGCTCATTGAGTAGTGATAACCATCAGTATTGACTTCTACTAATACTTTTTTACTTAAAGCGTTAACAACCGAAGCCCCAACTCCATGCAATCCTCCGGCAGTTTTATAACCACCACTGGCAGAAAATTTACCACCAGCGTGAAGAATCGTAAATATCACTTCTAGTGCACTCTTACCTGAAACATGTTTTCCAACTGGCATTCCTCTACCATAATCTATTACACTACATGAACCATCTTTATTAAGATTAATTATTATTTTATCACCATGACCATTTAAGGCTTCATCAATTGAATTATCTACAATTTCCCAAATTAGATGATGTAAACCCGTAACATCAGTTGACCCTATATACATTCCAGGACGTTTTCTTACAGCTTCAAGCCCTTCTAAGATAACAATGGAATCTTGATTGTATTTGTCAGTCATTTAAAACACTCCTTCTTAAAATTTCTCATATTCACAATTATAACATAAAAAACTAAATAATATGTTTTAATCTTGAGGCTTTTATTCTATAATTAAAATGAAGATTTGGAAAGGAAATATTATATGGACTTCTTAAAAATTATTTTTTCAATTGCTATTGGATATCTGATAGGGTCTATACCATTTGCCTTATTGATAGGAAAAGGTATTTATGGAGTGGATGTTAGAAAAGCTGGTTCTTTTAACTTAGGTGGTACTAATACCGGTCGTTTACTAGGAAAAAAAGCAGGTATTTCAGTTATAGTTTTAGATGCTTTAAAAGTACCATTAGCAGTTTTTATAGTATCATTATTCAAAAATGAAAGTGCAACCATTATAGCTGGACTCGCTGCTTGTTTTGGTCATTGTTATCCTATTTTTGCTCAATTTAAAGGAGGTAAAGCAGTTGCTAGTGCTTACGGTTACCTATTAGCTTTAGCAATTTTAGTTACTTTTAACCCTTTAACTTTTTTTGTTCCATTATTAGTATTTATTCTATTTTTAGCTTTATTTAGAATGGTCTCATTAGGATCTATGATTGGTATTTTAACAGCTGTTATATTTAATTTTATATTCAATGATATCTTTATTTTAAAAATTTCTTTAGTAGTCCTCTTAATATTAGTAGTTTATAGACATAAAGCAAATATTAAGAGAATCATTAAAGGTAAGGAAAGTAAGGTTTCATGGATTAAATAAAAAATGTGTACCTAATTATTTAGAAATAAATAATGAAGGTACACATTTTTTTATTTAATTGTAATTATATTAGTTGATAACATCGTACTTATAATAAAAGATTAAAAGGATTAAATCCTATATATAACCTAGAAATTAATCCTTTTAAATTAACTAAAAATGATATTAGTTCTAAAATATTTTTATGAATATCTACTTAATAATTATTGCCCCATTGATTTCATAATTTGACGAACTTGTTTTTCGCTTGGTTTTCTTCCCATTTGAGTATACATTGCTCTAATCATTTTCTCATTTATAGGTGGATTTTCTTTTAGTTGTTTATCAAAATAACGTTTAGTGAAAATAAATCCTAAACCACCACCGATAAGAACTCCTAATAATGTCCATAATAAAGAATAAAGTGCTTCCATTAATTTCACCATCTTTCTAATACTAATATATTTTAACGTATTTATATCATTATGACAAATAAAAAAACCTAGTTTCACTAGGTTTTATATAATAGTAAGCTTAAAGGGTCAAAAATTCCCTGTAATTTACAGGTGGGTGTCTCATTATGAGCTTAGGATCCCTGATTCAATATATAAATATGGTCAGGTCTTCAACACTACAGATAATATCTGACTCCCTTATAACAAAATGTCGGAAATACATAATCCCTTCAAGCAAGTATATAATACACTATAAGTTCAAAAAAATAAAGACTTGTAATTTAATTTTTTTATGCTAGTTAAGATGGAAAAAGACTTTATAATAATGTTTTACAATGATATAAAAATAAGATATAATTAATTAATTTAGGAGGAAAAAATAATGTACAACATTCCCAAAATAGATTTACATTTACACTTAGATGGATCATTAAATATGGACTTAGCCTATAAAAAAGCTGTCGAAAAACAATTAGTTTCTGAAAATATCTCATTTAGTGATTTCAAAAAACTTATGGAAGTTCATAATGCAAACAATCTTTCAGAATACCTAGCTAAATTTGATTTAGCTATAACACTTTTACAAACTGAAAATGATCTTTTTGATTTTACTTATCAACTAATTATGGATTTAGAAAAAAAAGGAATTATCTATGCTGAAATAAGATTTGCACCTCAATTTCTAGTTAATAATAACCAAGAATTAGCTGTTAAAACTGTATTGAGAGCAAAAGAAATCGCCAAACAAAATGGTCTAAAAATAGAAGTTAATTTTATTTTATGTATGATGGTTTTAGGACCATTAGAAAAAACATTAAATAATAATATTAAAACAATTCATCTAGTTAACAAATACTTAAATAAGGGTGTTTGTGCAATAGACTTAGCGGGAGCTGAAGGTCTTATACCAATGTCGGAGTTTAAATCCCTTTTTGATTTAATTAATGACTTAGATTTACCAATGACAATTCATGCTGGGGAACAGGCTGGTCCAGAATCAGTAAAAACGGCTATTTCTTTTAATACTAAAAGAATTGGCCACGGTATTAAAGCAATTGAAGATCTTGATGTGATTAAATCACTAATAGAGAATAGTATTACATTGGAAGTTTGTCCCACATCTAACATTAACACTAAAAATCAACAATCATATCAAACCCATGTAATTAAAGATTTACTTGATTTGGGTGTAAAAGTCTGTGTTAATACAGATAACATGACTGTTAGTAATACTGATTTAGATCAAGAATATCTGCATCTTATTCAAGATAGAAAATTAACTAAAAAACAAATACTTCTAACTATTCGTTATGCTATTGAAGCATCTTTCGCTAGTGAAAACCTGAAAAATAATCTGCTTCTAACTTTAAGTAAAGCCGATATTTAATTAAAAAACTATAGATAAAAAATCTATAGTTTTTTAATTAAACTCGTTAAATAATATATTATAGTCAACTAATTCTCCTATTCCATTAATTTTACCTTGATCACTATATTGCCACATTTGGAAATTGTAAGGATAATCAATATTATCATTGTAGTTAGCAATCCAGAAATAATTTGAAGCTAAATCTTCTAACTTTAAAAAATCTGTTAAATAATAGTAATTTGAATATATCATAGTTTTATAACCTTTACTCTTAATTCTTTCCAAAAAGATATTAGTTAATGTTGTTCTCTCTTCATTTGTAAGATTAGCTCTTCTTACACCTTCTGCATGAATAGTTTCTAAATCAATTACTACAGGTAAACTAATTTTATATTTTTCTAACTTTCCTAATACAAATTCAGCTTCTTCAATTGCCTCTTGTTCAGATATAGCTTGAGGAAACCAATAAATACCTAGTTTAAGTTTTGTTTTAACTAACTGTTCCATATTACTTTCATAAAATTCATCTAAATGAAGTTCTCCAGATGTATAACCTCGATACCCGAGCCTAACATAGACAAAATCTAGATCAGTAACATCTACCTCATTCCAATCAATTAATCCATTATGACTAGATACATCAATCCCAAATTGAGAATTATCACCATAAATATAACGATAGTCATCTTTTACTAAATTCATAAAATCATAATTATGAAAACTCAACTCATTTGAGATCTCATAATTGTTTTTATTGTTTTGATTTATTATTAGTAAAATTAATATTAAGCTAACAACTAATATCAATAGACTAATAAAAACTCTATTCACTTTTCTTTTTTTTCTTGCCATTTCAATCTCCAAATCAATATACTACTTAAAACATCTTATTTATTCATTAACAAATTTAATCTTAATACCATTGATAATCAAATCAAGCATTTCCATTTCCCTAACTCTTCCGATTACATTTACCCTATCATCACAGGTAAAATCTTCCAAGCAAACCATAATTTCACCACTATATCTTTTATAAAGAAGATTATCAATAGTTATAGAACCTCGATACCTAGATGTACAGTTTTTAGCTTTAACAATATTTCCTTTTTTAGAATACTCCCTTGATTCTACTAATCTTTTTAATTTCTTTGGACTATCATTTCTAATTGTAAAAACTTTGTTATATAGATACTTATATTCCTGGTCTAAATGCACTTTGATTTCTACTACACCACTCTCTAGATAATTGTTAATTTGTTTGACGCTTCTACTAGTTAAGATGGAATCACCAACAATGATAATTTCTTGTCTATAGTTAATTATCAAGTCTAAAAATTGATAATAAGGACTTTTATAGCGATGATGTTCTAAAGTGACAAGTCCTTCAAAAATGGGTCCTCTTAATTTATTATCACCACTTATAAATGTTATTATCTTGTAACCATAGCCACTAATCATATTATTTATTCTTTGATATTGTTCTTTATCTAGTCCTGTTTCTGGGTGGGGATAAAAATTATGAATAAATAATAAGTTTAATTTCTTTCTTTTCAAACTCGTTAAGAGGTTATTATCAACTGTAGAAGCATTTAAACAAATATCAGTTAATTTTGCTAGTTCTATTATTTCAGAGATTTCAAAACCATAATCTAATCTTAAAAGATCAATTTTCAAGTCTTTTTTTAATTCTATAAAATTATCATAATTAAGATAATTTAGAGTTATTTTACTAACATCAGCAATAATAAGATAACCAATATTTTTCAAAAAATGAATCATATTTTTAACTTTGTCTAGATAGTTAATTGTATTTTCCTCTTGAATATGTAGTGAAATAAAAATGTAATTCCCCTTTTGAAATAAGGCTTTTAATTCTTCTTTTACATCTAGATAATTTGACAAATAAACTGAATAACCTATTTTATTCATAGAATTCTCCTTACATCTACCTATAATATTAGTCTACACTATTTCAAATAAATATCATAGTCAATATACAAATTGATCTAGATTTTTT
>Ga0055584_100006106_pt1 | contig 11805 bp, 9 predicted proteins | sample OSDHelmetaG_FD_58716 | JGI IMG/M metagenome (GOLD analysis project Ga0055584, IMG submission 58716) | Pelagic marine sediment microbial communities from the LTER site Helgoland, North Sea, for post-phytoplankton bloom and carbon turnover... | ecosystem: Environmental > Aquatic > Marine >... | reverse complement strand
GCCGGATCCTTCGCTGCACGAGGACGGTGGGCTGCGGCCGGTCTCGATGCGCAACGATCGCGAGATTCGTGCCATCGCAGCGCGGCCTCCCTTCCGGCGGTACCACGACCTCTCGAGCATCGCTCGGGGCGGCGCCGGCGAGGTGCGCCGCATGGTCGATCGCACACTGAACCGCGTCGTCGCCGTCAAGATCCTCCGAGAGGATCTGGCCCGCGACCCCGGAATGGTGCGCCGGTTCATGCACGAGGCGCAGGTGATCGCACAGCTCGACCACCCCGCCATCGTCCCGGTCCACGAGCTCGGCCAGTTCGCTGACGATCGCTGGTACCTCACGATGAAGGAGATCGAAGGCAAGACCCTGCGCGACATCATCGCCGACCTCCACGAGGCCCGCGGCAGCGGCAGCTTCGTGCCCACCCCCGAGGGCTGGACCCTCCGCCGCTGCGTCGAGGCCCTCCGAACCGTCTGCGAGGCCATCGGCTTCGCCCACTCCAAGGGGGTCATCCACCGTGACCTGAAGCCCGACAACGTGATGGTCGGCGACTTCGGTGAGGTCTACGTGGTGGACTGGGGGCTCGCGCTGGTTCACGGCGTCGCCTCCGACGCCGACCTCCCCGACGGCCCGCGGCCGTCGTGGGGTGACTCGAGCACCCGCCGGCCGGGCGCCGACGCCACCCAGACCGAGTATGGGGTGGTGGTGGGCACACCAGCCTACATGCCGCCGGAGCAGGCGCGCGGCCAACGCGACCGCATCGGCGACCACTCCGACGTCTGGGCACTCGGCGCCATGCTGTTCGCCATCCTCTTCGGGCGTCCCCCGTTTCGCGGCGAGACCACCGAGGTGCTCCAGCGCCTGTGCCAGGGGCCCCCGGTGCCGCCGCGGGGCATCCCCGTGCCCGAGGCGCTCGACGAGGTGTGGCGGCGCTGCATGCGGATCAACCCGACCGAGCGCTACCAGACCGCCCGCGCGGTCGCCGCAGACATCGACGCCTGGCTCGAGGGCTCCCGCGCCCGCGAGCGCGCGATGGGGCTGGTGGACGAGGCCCGCCGCCGGGTTCCCGCGCTCGCCGAGGCGCGCCTCAAGGCGAACCGCAGCCGCGAGCGCGCCCGCGCGGCGGTGGTCTCGCTGCGTCCCTCCGACCCCCTCGAGGTGAAGGAGGCGGCCTGGGCCCTCGAAGATCAGGCCCACGCCTACGCTGGAGAGCTGGACGAGCGGTACCAGGAGATCTCCACCCGCGCCCGCCTGGCGCTCGCGCAGGTGCCCGACCTGCCCGAGGCCCGAGCCATCCTCGCCGACCAGTATCGGGAGCGCGCCGAGGCCGCCGAGGCGGTGGGCGACGCGACGGCCGCGCGGGAGCTCCGGGCCCTGCTCACCGCGTACGACGATGGCCGACACGCCGCCTACCTGCGGGCCGACGGAGAGCTGCGCCTGGCCACCACGCCCACCGGCGCGCAGGTGCGGGTCTACCGATACGAGCAGCAGTCCCGGCGCCTGGTCACCACGGGCGGGTCGGACACCGGCCCCACCCCCGTCTTCGCGCTCCGGCTCCCGGTGGGCAGCTACCTGCTCGAGCTGGTCGCACCCGACCGCCCGCCGGTCCGCTACCCGGTGCTCATCGGCCGAGAGCAGCCCTGGGCGTCGATCGCCCCGGGGAGCCACATCGAGCGGCCCGTCTGGATCCCAGCGCCCGGCGAGATCCGCTCGGTGGAGCGCTACGTCCCGGCCGGGTGGTTCCTGTCGGGCGGAGACCCCGAGGCCCAGGGCGCCCTCCCCCGCCGTCGGGTCTGGGTGAAGTCCTGCTCGCTGTCGTCGCGGCCGGTCACCTTCGCCGACTACATCGCCTTCCTCAACGACCGAATCGCGCAGGGCGCCATGGACGCGGCGCAGCGGCACATGCCGCGGCTGCTCCCCCGCGACGCCGACGTCGAGCCGCTGGTCGCGCTCGACACGTCCTCCAACCGGTTCCGCCTGCGAGACTCGGTGGGAGCGCTGCGGCTGAGCAGGGCCTCCCCCGTGGTGGGCGTGAGCTGGTACGACGCGCAGGCCTACTGCCGCTGGCTCGGCGAGCGCACGCGTCTCCCGTGGCGGCTCCCCGGCGAGCACGAGCGCGAGAAGGCCGCCCGGGGCGTCGACGGCCGCAGCTACCCGTGGGGCGAGCACGCCGACCCCGCCTTCCACTGCATGCAGGACTCTGCCCTGGCGTCGCCCGGGCCGCCGAGCACGAGCCTCTTCCCCGTCGACCAGAGCCCCTACGCGATCTTCGGTCTCGCGGGCGGCGTTCAGGAGTGGTGCGCGGACGTCTACCGCACCGAGGGGCCCCGGCAGCGCGGATCGGGCGCGGTCGTGCCGTCCACCCCCACCGACGGAGACACCAAGCCGGGCGCCCACGCGGCACGCCGCGCGGTCCGGGGCGGCGCCTGGGACTTGCCCGCCCAAGCCGGCCGCGGGGCCTCACGGGCGGGAGCACGCCCCGGTCAGCGCACCTCCAACCGTGGCTTTCGGGTGTGCCGCAGCCTGACCGACGATCAGGGCGCCTCGGGCTCGAAGCGGTAGAGGGTCGAGCCGGGCTCGGCCCGCAGCAGCGTGCGGGCTGCGGCTCGCCGGAGGGCCACCGGGCTCCCGCGAAGCCCGCGCACCTCGGCGCGCAGGTCGGCATTTTCGACCTCGACGGCCACCACCTGGGCCTCGGTGGCGGCCAGCCGGGCCTTCAACTTGTGGCGGCTCAACAGGCCGTTCTCACCAGCGAGGCTCGCCCCCAGGGTGCCCACGACCAGCGCCGCTGGAACGATATTCCAGACGAGGCGGCGGAGGAGGACCGACTCAAAGGACATGGGGATCGTCTGCGGGGATAGGGCGCGGGCTGCTCCCTACCATTGACATGGCAACAGTAGCGATGCAAGCAGCCTGGACGATCCCATGCCGCCCGCTCGTCGGTGGTGCCGATCAGTCCGACGCTCCCGCGTAGGACTTCTCCTCGACCAGCCGCGAGCCCAGCTGCACGTTGATGGCGCGCTTCAACGCCGCCCGCTCGTCGTTCAGCCGGTACACCGACCGGGCGTGGGCCACGAAGGCGGGGCCGAAGGAGTGCCGAGCCTCCAAGTCCCGCAGGGCGTCTTCGACATCCCACAGGGCCGTGTTGACGCGCTGCAGCGCCGCCCACTGGGCCAGGCCGGGCATGTCGGGCAGGCCGGCGTCGCGCCAGCCAGACTCGAGAGCGTCGAGCTCGCGGCGCACGTTCGCGAGGGCGTCGGGTCCCTCCAGGCGCGCCGCCTTGATCCGCAGGATGGTCACCCGATCGACCACATCTCCCAAGGGCAGCTCGACCTTCACGGGGCCGCCTCGGAGGGTGGGGCGGTGGCGCCGTCGCCGCCACCGTCTTCGGTGTTGGCCTCGGTCGCGATGGCAAGACCCAGACCGTAGGTGCGCGCCAGGTCCATCACCGCCACCACTCGGCCATGATCGACCTCTTTGTCCGCCTTGATCACGACCAGCGTCGAAGGGTCGGAGCGGGCCGCGTCGGCCACCGCGGACCGCAGCACGGCCCAGCCCACCGGGTCTTCGTCAAGGTAGATGGCGCCATCCGAGGTCACCTTCACGCGCAGGTCGCCCGACTCGCGCAAGATGGCGTCAGCCGACGACCGGGGCAGGTCGACCTGGATGCCCTGGCTGGTGATGAAGGTGGTCGACACCATGAAGAACAGCACGAGCTGGAAGATGATGTCGATGAGCGGCGTGACGTCGACCACTGGCTCGTCGCGCCCGCGCTGCGCCCCGAAGTTCACGCCTGCTCCGCCGGCTCGTTGGCGGCCGCGGCCGGGCTGGGCACGTCTCCCGCAAGCAGGTCGAGGAGCGACAGCGCCACCTCCTCGAGCTCGAGCGTGAGGTCGTCTGCGCGGGCCATCACCCAGCGGTAGCCGACCAGGGCCGGGATGCCGACGCTCAGGCCGGCCATCGTGGTGATGAGCGCCTGGGAGATGCCGCCGGCGAGGCTGCCCACCACGCCCACGCCCTGCTCTTGGATGACGTCGAAGGTGAGGATCATGCCCCAGACCGTGCCCAGCAGCCCGAGCAGCGGGGCGATGCTGGCCACCGTGCCGAGGATCCCGCTGTTGCGTTCGAGCTCGGCGGCCTCGCGGCGGCCCACCTCTTCGAGGCGCTCCTTCAGGGCCACACGAGACTGACCCCGACCCGAGAGCGCCACCGCGACCACACGGGACAAGGCCGCGTCGCTCTTGCGGCAGAGGGTCTGGGCGTCGCCGAAGCGTCGCTGCTTGACGAGCTCTTCGACCTCGACGGAGAAGGACCGTGGAGCGACCCGACCGCGCCGCAGCGCGACCGAGCGCTCCAAGAAGACCGCGAGCCCCACGAGGCTCGACAGCCCGATCGGGATCATCACCGGTCCGCCGGACACCAGGAAGTCGATCAAGGCGCCTCCAGGGATGGGCCTGTTCTCCCGTGTAGCCGGAAGCGGTGCGGGCTGCCGCAGCGCCGGCGGCCTCTCACGACACCACGACATCCAGATCGCGTTTGTGGACGGTGGTCCCGTCGAGTCCGGGGACGCTGCCTCGAGTCGTACAGATTTCTTTACAACGTACAGAAACTGGCGTCCAGAATCTGGACACCCGTCCGTCACCGACGCGGCGCGCGGGGACGAGCCGGACGGGGCCTTGGAACGACAACCGCCGCCAATACGGCCTCTTCGACCCGAACGAGGAGCAGGACCTCAACCGGTGAGGCCCTGGAGCCGATCCCTGGCACGACCCTTGCTCTACCTTTCCCCAGCACCCGCACCCCAGGAGCGCCCATGGGCTTCGCCGCTCGTCGCCGTGGAAGCAGCACCGCCGGACAGGGCAACCCCCTGCTCAACAAGTACCTCAAGTGCATGGGAGAGATCCCGCTGCTCAAGCGCGAAGATGAAGTCGAAGTCGCCCGGCGGGTGCAAGAGAACGGCCCCGACGCCGAGCTCGCCAAGCAGGTGTTGATCAACGCCAACCTGCGGCTCGTGGTGAGCATCGCCAAGCAGTACACCTACCGTGGCCTGCCGCTCTCCGACCTCATCCAAGAGGGCAACCTTGGCCTGATGAAGGCCGTCGAGAAGTTCGACTGGACCCGCGGGTTCAAGTTCTCCACCTACGCCTCGTGGTGGATTCGCCAGAGCATCATCCGGGCCATCGAGAGCCAGATTCGCACCATCCGGATCCCGATCTACAAGCTCGAGATCGTCAACCAGGTGCACTACACGCAGAAGGCGCTCTTCCAGAAGCTCGGCCGCGAGGCCACGCTCAAAGAGATCGCCGACGTGCTCGACCTCGACACCCGCAAGGTCGAGAGCCTCATGAAGCTCACCCGTGAGCCCATGAGCCTCGACTCGCCGGTGGCCGACGACTCCGACAGCACCATCGGTGACTTCATCGAGAACCCCGAAGACGGGCGGCCCGGCGACGAGTTCGACGACGCCAGCCTGCGCGACGAGATCACCGCCGCGCTCTCCGCGCTCACCCCCCGCGAAGAGACCGTGGTGCGCATGCGCTACGGCATCGGCGAGGCCACGAACTACTCGCTCGAAGAGATCGGCACCCGGTTCAACCTGACCCGTGAGCGCATCCGTCAGATCGAGCTGAAGGCCATCCGCAAGCTGAGGAACATCGACCGCGCCGAGTCGCTGTCGGCCTTCATCCACGCCTGACTCAGCCCGCGCTGTGCTTCGACGCCGCGGCGGCTCCTCACGGGGCCGCCGCGCTGCTTTGTGGGCTGGCCCCCACCCGACAGCTCAGTCTTCGCGGGCCCGGACCAGGGCGAAGCCGGCGACCCAGAGCAAGACCAGGGCGCCGACGCCCCGCTGCACGGTGCCACAGCCCGATGCGGGCTCGCCCATCGACACGCGGTCGCCCGGCGGCGGCCCGGCCTCGTTCGCTTCGAGGGCCACGCCGTCGTCGCCCCCGCCGTCGCCCGCCCCCCCGCTGTCCGATCCGTCGGTGCCCCCCGAGCCGTCCGCAGCACCATCGGTGCCATCGGTGCCGTCGGTGCCATCCGATCCGTCGTCGCCGCCGTCCGAGCCGCCGGCGTCGTAGCTGCACGCCCCGTCGCCGGGCATGAGCGCGATGGAGCACCAGTTGTCGCCGGTCGAGAGGTCTTTGCTGCAGGTGGACTCGGCGAAGCCGTCCATGCAGGCGTGCACGGTGTAGCTGTCGATGGGCAGGTCGTAGAGGCGGTAGTAGCCCTCGTCGTCGGTCGTGGTGGACTCTCCGGTCTCCTCCACCCAGACGAAGACGCCCGGCAGACGCGAGCCGCTGTAGATGTCGGAGTCGGCGACCACGCCGATGAGGTTGCCCGACGCCGAGCCACCCGACGAGAAGTCGTTGACGTAGTCCATGTACAGCGACCAGTCCCAGCCCGACCCGGGGTCGGTGTGGGTCTGGTTGGGCAGCTCGGAGTGGGCGACGATGAAGGCGCGGTCGATGGGGATGCCGTTGCGGTCGGCGATGTCAGCCGTCAACGCCGCAGAGGCCTGGTACATGGCGTCGGTGTACCAGGTGCCCGGGTCGTCGACCCAGCCCTCGTGCTCGATGCCCACGGTGTAGCCATTCTCGGAGCCGACGTGCCAACCCTTGTCCTCTTCGTGGACCATCTGGGTGACCTCGCCGTCGCTCGACCGCACGACGTAGTGGGCCGACACGCTGGCGCTGGGGTTCTGGAACCACGAGATGCAGCCCGAGTAGCTGCCCTGAACCGTGTGGATGACCACGGTGGAGATGTCGGACGGCCCCCGGCTCTGGTTCGTGTAGTTGCTGGAGCTCGCCGCGGTGAACCGGGCACAGCCGGCGTAATCGCAAGCCGACGGGGGGGGCTCGGGGAGCCGGTCCCAGTGGTTGACGGGCTCGGGGGTCAGCTCGAGACCGGTGTCACCGTCGAGGTCCACCCCGAAGTTGACGATCTCGTAGATGGAGCCCGCGAAGCGCTCCTGCATGCGGGGGTCGTGGCTGCCCGAGAACGCCTGCAGGGGCTCCCACCACGCCAGCAGGTCGTCGGAGGGAGGCGCCACGCCGTTGCCCAGGCGGGCGCCGTGGGCGGCGAGCAGGGCCGCGGCCGCGTCGATCTGCAGATCGGGGCGTGCGAGCACGTCATCGGGATCGAGATCGGCCGCCATCGCGGCGGCCTCGAGAGAGGGCGAGGCGCCGTCCCGCAGATCGAAGAGGCCGTAGCCGCCCCAAGCCGATGCGCGCTCGGCGTCCCAGCGGCTCGCCTCCCAGGAGAGCGCCAGTAGCAGCTTCTCGGGTACGCCATGGCGCTCTGCCGCGGCGCTCATGGCGCTCGGGAGGTCGGGCGTCGCGGCCTGTGCGGCGACGGTGAGGAGGAGGAGGCTGAGCATGGTTCTCCCGGCGCGACGCTTGAGTGTAACGCTCCCAGCGGAGGTCTTGCGGACCGCGCGGCCACGGGGCACAACTCCCCTCCCCCTCCAGCGGAGCCCCCATGTCCGACGCCTCCGGCCTGCTCGCAGCCCTCCAGCCGGTCCTCGACCGAATCGCGGCCCTCGACCTCACCCAGCCCGAGGCGGCGCGCGCCGCACTCGACCTTGACCTGCCCATGAGCGGGCCCGTGCTGCGCGAGGTGCGGGCGCGGGTCGAAGCCGGCCTGGCGGAGGGGTGGCTCTGCCCGCGGCAGAACGGCGAGATCGCCTTCGGCCGGGTGGCCAAGGCCTCGACCACCGCCCAGGAGCTCGGCATCGACGCGGTGCACATGCACGGCCCCGGGCCCGGGCACCTGCACCCCGACGGCGAGGTCGACCTGTGCTTCGACCTCGACGGCTCGCCCACCTTCGACGGCCGGGCGCCCGGGTGGACCGTCTACCCGCCCGGCTCATGGCACGTGCCCACCGTGGCGGGCGGCGACATGATCATCCTGTACTTCTTGCCGGGCGGCGCCATCACCTTCGGGCCGCGCCCAGACGGGGCGACCTGACCGGGAGCGCGGGGCTCAGGCGTCGAGCGAGGCCGCATATGCAGCGGGGTCGAGCAGCTCGTCGAGCTCGTCGCTGTCGTTGAGCTGCACCCGAAAGAGCCAGCCCTTGCCGTAGGGCGCGCCGTTGACGGTCTCGGGGTCTTCGTCGAGCACCTCGTTGATCTCGACGACGGTGCCGGACACCGGCGCGTAGATCGAGCTGACGGCCTTCACGGACTCGATCTCGCCGGCCTCGTCGCCTCGATCGACCCGCTCGCCGACGTCGGGGAGGTCTACGTAGACGACGTCTCCGAGCTGCTCCTGGGCGTGGTCGGTGATGCCGATGGTGGCGATGTCGCCTTCGACGCGCACCCACTCGTGGCTGGCGGCGTAGCGGAGATCCTGGGGCAGGGACATGGGGGCCTCGATAGGTTCGGGGGGCTCAGCGGGCGCGCTTGTAGAAGGGACCCTTGTGCACCACCGCGTCTGCGGAGCGGCCGCGGACGTCGATGGTCAGGGCGGTGCCGGGCCGGGCCAGGCGCGGGGGGACGTAGGCGAGGGCGACGTTGACGCCCAGGGTGGGCGAGCGGGTGCCGGAGGTGACCCGACCGACCACCTCGCCCTCTGAGACGACATCGCAGCCGGCGCGGGCGATTCGGCCGCTCACCGTGAGGCCGACCAGGCGGCGCCGCGGGCGCTCGGCCTTCTGCTTCAGTAGCGCATCTTTGCCGATGAAGTCGACCGGCTTGTCGAGCGAGATGGCCCACCCGATGCCCGCCTCGATGGGGGTGGTCTGGTCGTCCATGTCGGAGCCGTACAACAGCATCTTGGCTTCGAGTCGCAGCGTGTCGCGGGCGCCCAGGCCGATCGGGCCGAGGCCCAGGGGAGCGCCCACGCGGGCGAGCCCGGACCAGATGGCGCCCGCGCCGGACGGGGGCAGGAAGACCTCGAAGCCGTCTTCGCCGGTGTAGCCGGTGCGCGCGATCACGCAGCCATCGACGCCGGCGACCGCGCCGTGGGCGAAGTGGTAGTAGGCCACCTGCGACAGATCGACGTCGGTCAGCGGCTGAAGGGCCGCCTCGGCCGAGGGCCCCTGCACCGCGACCTGGGCCCAGGCGTCGTGCTCGTCGATGACCTCGACCTCGTCGGGCAAGGGGTTGTGGTCCCGCAGCCAGGCGAAGTCCTTGTCTCGGTTCGCTGCGTTCACGCAGATCAGGAAGTCGTCGGCGGCCACCCGGTAGACGATGAGGTCGTCGACGATCCCACCGGTGGGCCGACACAGCGGCGTGTAGCGGGCCTGGCCGTCCACCAGATCCGTGACCGCGTTGGCGACGAGGTGGTCGAGCGCCTCAAGGGCGCGCGGCCCCCGCAGCCGCACCTCGCCCATGTGCGACACGTCGAAGAGGCCGACCTGCTGTCGAACCCGGTTGTGCTCGGCGATGATCCCGTCGTACTGGACGGGCATCTCCCACCCGCCGAAGTCGATCAGGCGGGCGCCGGCTTGCACGTGGTGATCGAAGAAGGGTGTGCGGCGGAGGGCCATCCCGGCTCCTGGCGAATGGGCGCCTCGCTCTAACCCCGCGGTGCCCGCCGGGCATCGACAAGCCCGCAGCATGGGGTGCGGCGGAGCCCCGAACAACGGGCTAGGCTCGGTCCCTTCGGAGGAAGCCATGCCCCGCGCCCCGATCCACCCGGACCTGCCCACCCCGTCTCCCTTCGTGGAGCGTCACATCGGCCCGCGGGGCGAGCAGCTCCAGGCCATGCTCGACGCCGTGGGGGTGCCCGATCTCGACGGCCTGATCGATCAGGCGTTGCCAGCGAGCATCCGCTTCGCTGGAGATCTCGACCTGCCGTCGGCGCTGACCGAGCGCGAGGCGCTCGACCGACTCGCCGCCTATGCGGCCGACAACCAGGTGCTTCGCAGCTACCTCGGCTACGGCTACCACGACACCATCACCCCGCCGGTCATCCTGCGGAACGTCCTCGAGAACCCCGGCTGGTACACGGCCTACACGCCCTACCAGGCCGAGATCTCACAGGGGCGGCTCGAGGCGCTGCTCGTCTACCAGACCATGGTGGAGGACCTCACGGGCATGGAGCTCGCCAACGCGTCGCTGCTCGACGAGGCCACCGGCGCGGCGGAGGCCATGACGATGGCTGGGCGGGTCGTGAAGGGCCGCGACCGCGACACCTTCCTCGTCTCTGACCGCGTCCACCCGCACACCCTCGCGGTGCTTCGCACGCGCGCCGAGCCCCTGGGCATCCGGGTCGTGGTCGCCCCGCACGGGTCGTGGGCCCCCGATCAGCGCACCATCGGTGGTCTGGTGCAGTACCCCGACACGGGCGGCGCCATCGGCGACTTCGAGGCCGCGGGCGAGGCGCTGCATGCGGCAGGCGCGCTGCTCTGCGTGGCCACCGACCTGCTCGCCCTCACGCTCCTCCGCCCGCCCGGCGAGTGGGGCGCCGACATCGTCGTGGGCAACAGCCAGCGCTTCGGCGTCCCGCTCGGCTACGGCGGCCCGCACGCGGCCTTCATGGCCTGCCGGGAGTCCTTCCGGCGGCAGATGCCCGGCCGCATCATCGGCATCAGCCGCGACCGCCACGGAAACCCCGCGCTCCGCATGGCCCTGCAGACGCGCGAGCAGCACATCCGTCGCCAGAAGGCCACGTCGAACATCTGCACCGCCCAGGTGCTCCTGGCGGTCTGTGCGGGTCTGTACGCCGTCTGGCACGGCCCCGAGGGCCTCACCCGCATCGCCCGCCGCGTGGCCGGCCAGGCGCGCCTGGTGGCCCAGGCGGCCCGTGGGGCGGGGCTGACGGTCGTACACGACGACTTTTTCGACACGGTGCAGCTGCGACTCGCCGACCCCGCCGCGCGCGACCACCTCGTGGCCCGCGCGCTCGAGCGGGGCGTGAACCTTCGGAGTGACGGCGCCGCCGACGTCATCATCGCCCTCGACGAGCGCGTGACCGACGACGACCTGCGCGACCTGCGCGATCTGGTGGGCTTCGACGGCGAGCTGGCGGGCTTCTCGGTGATGCCGGCGATCCCCGACGGCGCCGCCCGCACCTCTCCCTTCCTGCAGCACCCCACCTTCCACGATCACCGCTCCGAGACCGCGATGATGCGGCTGCTGCGCAAGCTCCAGGGCCGCGATATCGCCCTCGACACGTCCATGATCCCGCTGGGCTCGTGCACGATGAAGCTCAACGCCGCCGCCGAGATGATCCCGGTGACCTGGCGCGGATTCGGGGGCCTGCACCCCTTCGTCCCGGTCGACCAGGCGCAGGGCTACCGGCGCCTCTTCGACGACCTCGAGGCCTGGCTGGCCGAGATCACCGGCTTCGCCGCGGTGAGCCTGCAGCCCAACGCGGGCTCGCAGGGCGAGTACGCCGGGCTGCTCTGCATTCGGGCTTGGCACCGCGCCAACGGCGACCACCACCGCCACGTCTGCCTCATCCCCACCTCGGCCCACGGCACCAACCCGGCGTCTGCCGTGATGGCCGGCATGAAGGTCGTGCCGGTGACCTGCGACGACCAGGGCAACATCGACGTCGCCGACCTGCGCGCGAAGGCCACCCTGCACGCCGACGCGCTCGCCGCGCTCATGGTCACCTACCCCTCCACCCACGGGGTCTTCGAAGAGGCCATCACCGAGATCTGCTCGGTCGTGCACGAGCACGGCGGCCAGGTCTACATGGACGGCGCCAACATGAACGCCATGGTCGGCCTGGCCCGTCCCGGCAGCATCGGCGCCGACGTGCTGCACCTCAACCTGCGCAAGACCTTCTGCATCCCACACGGGGGCGGCGGACCCGGCATGGGCCCCATCGGCGTGGCCGCCCACCTGGCGCCGTTCCTTCCC
>Ga0055584_100006105_pt1 | contig 11805 bp, 8 predicted proteins | sample OSDHelmetaG_FD_58716 | JGI IMG/M metagenome (GOLD analysis project Ga0055584, IMG submission 58716) | Pelagic marine sediment microbial communities from the LTER site Helgoland, North Sea, for post-phytoplankton bloom and carbon turnover... | ecosystem: Environmental > Aquatic > Marine >... | reverse complement strand
TTTCTGAAACACCTAATGACGCCCATACAGCGCCAAAAGGAATAAAGGCTTCTTTCAACTCTGAACCAGGCGCTTTTAAACGTGCAACGTCTATTGGGTTAAGTTCACTAATACCATGCGATATTAACGTACTTTCCCCCCAGCTTATCACTTGTTGACCAACACGCACTGAGAATGGCATTTCGCCAATATCAAAATCACCGTAAACAAACGCATCAAGTAAACGGATATCACGACATAGCTGATCACGGGCTTCATCATCGCGACAAGGGTCATTTACTTCACCAGAGCTTGGATTAGTCCAAGCACGGTCGCCATCCATCATTTCAAAGTCATAAAAGTACATGCCTCGCGCGAAAAAACCTAAGTTTTCGTAGCGAACATCTAATTCATGTGAACCTTTAATGAGTTTGGAAAAGCTATCACCGGCATCATAATTTAAGTTGCCATTATCACCATTAGTAGAATAACTCCCTGCGCCATTCCATACTGTGCCAGCGTCTGGGTTAACGTTTAAAATGGGGTGATATTGGTTAAAGTTAAAGCCATTTTTAATATTATTTGACTTACCAACATTATCATTCCAGTTACGATCTTCTACTCGCCAGCTAGTGCCAGCTGAAAAGGTAGAATCAAAACTGATCTCAAAATCCCCTAACTCAAAGTTCTTTGCCTGCACATTAGCAGTCGCTAATGTCATCATAGCGGCAGCGATACTTAGAGCCAGTGGCTTCTTGTGAAAACCGTTGCGAAGGTTTTGTTTCATTGCTTCTCTCCCCTGATGCGATTTTGCATTTTATTTTTATAAGTCCACGTACATGGTATGAATTAATAATTACATCATTTTGACCAAGTGGCAAGCGCTAAAACTTTAGTTAAAGCCCTTTATATTAAAGACTTAAAACAAGCTGCATATCAAGAACAAAACCCCGTTTTAAACACCTGTTTTAAACTTGTGTTTTTCACAGGCATTTATCTGCAAAGAGTGAACAGTAATAGCCTCCTTAATCCTGTCAACATTTAGTAACATTTTGCTTTTGATGGTCTGACCACTGTTTAAAGCAAAGGCTCTAATTAAGATATTTTATCCAAAGACAAAAACTTATTGTGCTGTGTTTGTAGACAAAACCGCCCTTTTATACCCGTTGCTGTTGTATATTTTCGCAAATGCATGGCTGGAAATTCAAGCCGAAGACCTTCATCTGTTGTCACCACAATCGTATGAATTACTCCTTGATAATAGAGTAAGTAGCCTTGGCTACTTAAGTTTAAACTAAAATAATAAGTCATAAAGTTTATCTTAGGATGCTAGCGCGGCATCAAGCTTTTCTTGCAAATCTTTCGACAAATCTACTTGCTGCATGAACAGTTCAAGTTTAGTTTTGATCAATGTTTGTCTTCCCTTATCAAGCGATTTAAATTGAATGAGGGGAGTAATTAATCGAGAAGCAACTTGCGGGTTAATATCATTGAGTAAGCGTAATTGCTCAATAAGAAACTCATAACCACGACCACTAGCACAATGGAAGTAGCGAGGGTTATTTTGGCTAAAGGCGCCAATGAGCGCACGCGCACGGTTAGGATTTTTTAAACTAAATAGCGGGTGAGAAGTTAAAGCTGACAACCTATCGTAAATGGAGTCACTATTTACGCTCGCCTGAATTGCAAACCATTTATCCATTACTAGCGGTGTATCAGTCCACTTATGCTCAAAATCATTCATCATGTCGGCAAAGCCTTTATGATGTTGACTAGCAGCCAAGTTCAACGTAGCTAATGTATCAGTCATATTATTTGCATGTTGATATTGTTCAGCCAACACATGCTGATGTTCGCTTAACGTTGCTAAATAAGACAAACAAATATTTTTCAATGCTCGTTTACCAATGGCATCACCATCATTAGCATACACTGTTGCGCTGTTTTTTTGATATTGCTCCAAAAATAATGGTGCTAGCACTTCAGCTATACGCTGTTTCACACTATCAATAGCATTAAGTAAAGCAATCGGATCAACTTCTTCAATAGTGTCGGCTAATTCACTAAAATTAGGTAATGTTAATTGTTCAGCTTTAAAAGCAGCTGACATATCTGACGTTAATATTTCTTCAAATACTTGAAATAGGTTATCAGGCAAATTTAGTGCTGGTTGTTCCATCGCCTGCACAATATAAGTAGTTAGTAGTTTTTGCCCAGCATCCCAACGACAGAATGTGTCTGCAGCACGGGTCATAATTAATTGTAAATCCTGATCAGGTTGTGAGAATTGTGCTCTCACTGGCGCAGAAAAACCTGTTAATAATGCTAATACCGGTTTTTGTTGGAAGTCACTAAAAGTCCAGGTTTGCTTTTGCTTTGTAAGTTGTAATAATTGAGAATGATTAGCCTGCTCAGCACCTGATATTAACTCTATACCAACAGGAATATGTAAAGGTAGGTTTTTACCATTACTTTGCTCAAGTGTTAATTGATACTGACTATTGACAGCATCATAATGTTCACTCACCTGTAATTGTGGAGTGCCCGCTTGCTGATACCAGCGCTTAAACTGGTTTAAATCAACACTTGAAGCATCCGCCATCGCATCAATAAAGTCATCACAAGTTACTGCCATACCATCGAATCGTGCAAAATATAAATCGATACCTTGTCTAAATTTATCTGCCCCTAACAGAGTATGGATCATGCGAATAACTTCAGCGCCCTTCTCATAAACCGTTAGAGTATAGAAGTTATTCATTTCAATTACTTTTTCTGGGCGAATTGGGTGAGCCATTGGACCAGCGTCTTCAGCAAACTGCATTGAGCGTAACACTCTCACGTTTTGAATACGGGTTACTGCTGCTGAGTGCATATCAGCACTAAATTGTTGATCGCGAAAGACCGTTAAGCCTTCTTTTAAACTTAATTGAAACCAATCGCGACAAGTCACACGATTACCGGTCCAGTTGTGAAAATATTCGTGTGCAATAACAGCTTCAACGTTAAAGTAATCAACATCAGTAGCGCTTGTTTCGTCCGCTAAAACAAATTTACTGTTAAAAACATTTAGGCCTTTATTTTCCATCGCCCCCATATTGAAAAAATCGACCGCCACTATCATATAAATATCGAGATCATATTCAAGTCCAAAGGTTTCTTCATCCCACTTCATTGAGTGCTTTAACGATGCCATTGCATGATCGGCCTTATGAAGGTTACCTTTATCTACAAATATTTCTAATGCAACGTCACGGCCAGATCCCGTACGATAATTATCTGATAGAACATCAAAATCTCCAGCGACCAACGCAAATAAATAACAAGGTTTCGGAAAAGGGTCATGCCATTGCACAAAATGTTGACCATCAGCTAAATCACCTTCCGCAACCTTATTACCATTAGATAACAAGTAAGGAAACTTTACTTTATCAGCTATAACTTTAGTGGTAAAAGTTGCCATTACATCTGGGCGGTCAAGATAATAACTAATGCGTCTAAAGCCTTCAGCCTCACACTGAGTACAATAAGCATCACCTGACTTAAATAAACCTTCAAGTGCCGTATTTTCAACAGGGTTGATTTCAGTAATAATTTCTAGCATGAATTCTTTGCGATCAGTCGAAATAGTTAAACAGCTATCACTGACTTGATAATCATCAACATTAAGCGCTTGGTCATCAATTAAAACAGCAACTAAAGTTAAGTGTTCACCATCTAACACTAAGGGTTGATTGTCGTCTTTGACTCGAGTTAATTTCATTCGGTTAGTTACCCGAGTTTTATATTCATCGAGTGCAAAAGTTAGCTCGACAGTCGCAATAGAAAAATTTGCTTCACAATAATCAGCTAAATAACGTGGGGTAAAATCACTCATGTAAATCCTTAATAAAAAACTTTATTTGGTTGGCACTTATGTGCCCATTATAACGTTTGTCTGTGAAATAAAAAAAGCCTGTACGAGACAGGCTTTATGCATATTTATCAATTGTTAAAATAATTTAGGGGTTTGTCACTATTTTTTTTATTTTAAAACCTAAGTAACCATAGGCAATCGCTAAAATAGGATTAATCAAATTGAAAAAACAATAGAATATATAATCGTAAGATGTCAGAGCTAATGCACCAAACATAAAGGCACCACATGTATTCCATGGTATTAATGGCGAAGTTATGGTACCTGAATCTTCCAAAGTTCGACTCAATAATACCGGATGTAAGCCTCTTTTTTCGTACTCTTCTTTATACATTCTACCTGGCATCACAATTGCCATATATTGATCAGCAGTGATCAAATTAGTACCTATACAGGTAGCAACAGTGCTGGCAATTAAACTACCGGTTGATTTTGCCGTTGCTAAAATTGATTCAACAAACTTTTTCAGCATACCTAAATGCTCGAGAATAGCACCAAAGCTTAAGGCTGTAACTACTAACCAAATTGTATTTAACATCCCGGCCATACCACCACGGCTCAACAGTTCGTCAATCTCTATATTGCCAGTTTCAACCACCACACCATCAAAGAAAGCAGTCCATACCACCATTATAATCGCTCTTGTTGATTCCACTCCTTCTTCTGCCATTGCTAAAATTAATTCTTGTTGAAAAATTAACGCCCAAATAGCACCGATAATCGCGCCAATAGCAACAGCTGGAAATGCTGGCATTTTTTTATAAGCTAATGCTAATAAAATAAATAATGGTATTAAATTCAATGCTGAGATGTTGTAAGTGTTTTCTAAGGTATTGGTCAAAGACACAATACTGTCTGTATTACCTATCTCAGATGAAGAATGATTAAAGCCAATTATAAGGAATAGAATCAGCGCAATAGTGATTGAAGGGATTGTTGTCCATAACATATAGCGGATATGTTCAAATAGCTCACTGCCTGCTACGGCTGGGGCCAAATTAGTTGTTTCTGAAAGCGGTGATAGTTTATCACCAAAATAAGCCCCTGATATTACTGCACCAGCGGTAACAGAAGTTGATAGTTCAAAACCTCCGGCAATACCGATAAATGCTACCCCCACTGTTGCTGCTGTTGTCCATGAACTACCAATACTCATGGCAACCACCCCACAAACTAAACAAGTTGCGGCATAAAACCAACTAGGATCAATAATTTGAAGGCCATAATAAACCATCGTGGGCACGGTACCGGATAACAACCAAGTGCCAATCAGAGATCCTACTGCTAACAGAATTAAAACCGCACCTAGCGAGATAGATATACCGTGAATAATTGCTTTTTCCATCGCGTGCCAAGTGTGACCATTTTTAAGCCCTATAACAGCAGCAACCCCGGTAGCCAAAAGCAATGCTATTTGATTAGGTCCTGATGATGAACCATCACCAAAAAAAGTAACAGCAGCAATTAATAAACAAATCAGGACAATAATTGGGATTATTGCGTCCAGCATTGAAGGTTGTCGAAGCGATTGAGGATCAGACATAGATAAATTTACACCTTATTATCTTAGTTATTATAGTGATTAATTATTTGTGATAGCTAACATGCCGACTGTTAACTGATTGTGCAAGTTTTTTTTGACAAATCTCAACTAACAAGCCCTTTGTTTATACGGTTTTGCAGAATAACTATGCAGTTATAGTAATTCATACAAACTGTGCTCTGCTAGTCACTATTTAATGGCGCGATATTGTTCCCGGTGACATTAACAGGGTAATTAGACATTAAAAAGCCACCCTAAGGTGGCTGTTAATATGCGACCATAGAAATATTTACTTTTTCGCGATTTTTCCCAACGAAACTAAATCAAAGGTGATTTTAGCAGTTTCATCCAAAAACGGGTCAAGTTCATCTAAATCTTCTGGCAAATCATCTAAGCTTGTTACTTTCGCTTTACCCATAAGAGCAAGGCGTTCATTAGCACGTTCTAACTGTTTAGCTTTTCGAGCTTCTCTTTTTGCTTTACGTTTAGCTAAATTTAGCGAGATGGTTTTATCGTCTTTTTCTGCTTTGTACTCTTCAATATCTGATAACAAGTAATTAAACTCTTTGTTTTCCAAAATTCGAGAGTTATGCAGTGAACTTAAATAAGCAACGTCTTGGCTAATGTCATTAAGTTTATTGTAGCGAGCTTTAGGGATTTGATCCCAAGGTAGTGCGTTCTCTTCTTTACTTTCACCCCAATCTGCAGGGTCTATCGCTGAAGGGAACTCGATATCAGGCAACACGCCACGATGTTGAGTACTTCCGCCATTGATGCGGTAAAATTTAGCGATGGTAAATTGAATGCTACCAAACGGTTTTTCATACAAGTCATATACTCGCCCTAAGCCCCTGTGCTGTTGAACAGTGCCTTTACCAAAGGTATGTTCACCAACAATAACGCCACGACCATAATCTTGAATTGCCGCCGAGAATATTTCTGACGCTGAAGCACTATAACGATCAACCATAACCGTTAATGGTCCATCATAAAAACTAATGCCATCTTTATCACTGTTCACATTAACGCGATTAGCGCCGTCACGAACTTGTACTACCGGACCTTTGTCAATAAATAAGCCGGTCAACAAGGTTGCTTCAGTTAATGAACCACCACCATTACCACGTAAATCAACAATAATACCCGCAACGTTTTGTTCTTTTAATTTTGCAATTTCAAGCTTAACATCACGAGAAAGGTGGTTATAGAAACTTGGAATAGTGATAACACCAAGCTTAGTGGTATTTTCATCACCTTCTTTTTCATAATAAACTTCTGACTTTGCTGCACGGTCTTCAAGTTTGATAGTATCTCGTACAATTGAAACAACTTTAATGCTACTATCGTCTTCTGATTCTGCACCTAAAATTTGTAGTCTTACTTTGCTACCCTTCGGGCCTTTGATTAATTCAACTACATCATCTAAGCGCCAACCAATAACATCGACAAAGTCTTTGTCATCTTGTGAGACACCAACAATTCGGTCTTTAGGTTTTAATTCTTTCGACTTATCTGCTGGACCACCAGAAACCACACTTTGAATAACGGTGTAATCTTCTTCCGCACGCAGTACCGCCCCAATGCCTTCAAGTGATAAATTCATCTCCATTTGAAAGCGTTCGGCGTTACGTGGTGATAAGTAAGACGTATGTGGCTCTACAACACGGGCAAAGCTGTTCATTACAATTTGAAAAACATCTTCACTTTCACTCTGCTTTAAGCGTTTAATTGCATAACGATACCGTTTACCTAAAACTTCTTGAATTTTTCCCCACTCTTTACCAGCCAGTGTTAAATTAAGCGCATCGTATTTAACCTTTTTGCGCCATAATTCATTTAGCTCAGCAACAGAAGTTGGCCTTTGTGCGTCTTCACGATCAAAATCATAGGATTCATCAAGTTCGAAGTTAAACGGCTGCTCATTTTCTAACAAGCTAATAGCATATTCGTAGCGCTCTAATCGACGTTGCAAATTTAAATTATAAATCTGATAGGCAATATCAAGTTTACCACGAGCTATAACTGTATCGAAATCATCACGATATTGAGCAAAACTTTCAACATCAGAGGCAAGAAAAACATTTCGAGCATAATCTAATTGCTTAATATAACGATCAAAAATTTGTTCAGAAAGCGAGTCGTCAATTTTTATTTTTTTGTAATGTGCACGTGTAAACTGCGCCGTAATTCGCTTCGTGGAAGTAGCATGTTGGCTTTCAGGAGCTAATACTGGTAAATCTTTATCAACCTCTTTCTCTTGAGCTAATACCGAGATACTGGCAATTGATAATGCTACTGCAACAGCTATACGACAAAATTTATGCATGCACATACTCCAAATTTATTCTGTAAAAATATTTTTAACTTGTGTTTTAACAACCATACCTGAATTCAACTGAACACTAACATCTTTACCAGAAACTTCAGTGATAACAGCATCCATAGACGATTGCCCTAACTGTACCTTGATATTTTTGCCAACAACAACATTGCTTGTTTCAACGGGTTTAAGTTTTGCGGCAACTTTAGCTGGTGCACGCTTACTTGATTTAACCGAATTGAATTTTTCTTTTCGGCTAGTATCAACAGCATCTTTGTTAGCTGGCTTAGCTGATTTATTAGCATTACCTTTATAAGGTTTTTTTGCTGCTTTGTCTTTAACGTTTTTGTTACCAAATTTTTCTTGGCTTTCTTTTAACGTTTTACTAGCATAATCAGCTTGCTCTTGATCAATTTCTGCAGAGTCATTACCGTCAATATCTATACGAAAGCTGCCCACTTTAATCGCTTTCAAATAGCGCCAACTACTCGTGTAGTGTCTAAGCGCTTGACGTAAACGTGTTTTGCTTACCGTTTCATCACCTGCTAATTTTTCAGCTAAATCTTGGAAAATACCAATCTTTAGTGGCTTAGCATGGCCTTCAATAGAAAAGCATGCAGGAAATTTTTCGGCCAAATAGGCAATAATTTCTTTGGTGCTGACACGCTTAACTTCAGCTTCAACATTCGATGTTGTTTCTACTGCAGTCTCTGCTACCACTTTTACTTCACTTTCTGTTTTATTTTCCATAAATACAACTTTTAAAAATTCTAATTTTGCTCTGCAAGATATTGTTCACGATTTTCCAACAGGTGTCGGCACCAATCGTAAATATCTTCGCTTTCAATTTCAGCTAAGGCATCTTGCCCTATCCACGTATCCCACACCAAAGAAAGCAAGTGCTCTAATACCTCTGGTGCAATATCTTCTTCTGCTAAGTCATAAACGGTATGATAAATTTCATTAATACGCTCAGCAATTATCTCTTCCTGACCATCCCAGTCACCTACTACGGCCTCTGAGACTAAATAATCATGAATAACAATAAATTCTTTCATTAGTTTACCACGCCATGCTTGATCATGACATTTTCAAATAAACTAATTATTTTTTCTAACCCTGTTTGATCATCACTATCAAAGCGGTTAAAGGCCATACTATCAATATCTAATACTGCTATGACCTTACCGTTTAATGTTAACGGTAGTACTATTTCAGAATTAGTACTAGCATCGCAGGCAATATGACCGTCAAACTCATGTACATCTGCAACACGTTGCACGCTATTCTCAATAGCAGCAGTACCACAAACACCACGACCTAAAGGAATACGAATACAAGCAACTTTACCTTGAAATGGACCCAGTACAAGTTCGTCGTTCACCCTACGGTAAAATCCAACCCAATTAACCTCAGTTAATTGCTCAAACAATAAAGCACTAACGTTTGCCATATTAGCAATAACATCAGCTTCCTCATTAATCAATGCTTCAACTTGAATATATAAGTCTCGATAAAAGGTATTTTTAGTCATTAATACACGTGCCTACAATAAAACGCATAACATACCCTGATAGCAGATTAAATTAAAGCGCTATCAGTCGCAATTGGCAATTATCTGCAAATTTATTGCGCTTTAATGGTAAATATTAACCTTAAAGCACCTTTAACACTTTTATTTTCCCTTAAATTTGCAATTAAGCTAACCTTTCAGTGCAACTCACCTTTGCTGTCTTAAACATCCCAAGGTGAGTTGAACTGAAACATTAATAAGATGGATGTACTCGTTAATCTTAACAATTGTGATAATCTTTTAAACTATTATAAGAACAACTGACAGCAGGCCTATGTTCATGTTTATTCCATTTGCTCCCTTAAAGCGACTTTCGCTTACTCCGTCATTTAACCCTACCACTGGTAAGAGTCTCACCTTACTATGGGCATTAAGTACATTGATACCAGCATACGCTGCTAACGTTATTGTGCCCCCTAATGAACAATTAGTATTACGAGAGGTTCAACAGCAAGTTAGCGCGACAAGACTCGAAAAAGATATTACAACCTTAGTTGGATTCGGCACACGACACACCCTGTCAGATACTAAATCTGATACTCAAGGAATAGGCGCGGCTCGACGCTGGATCAAAGCAGAATTTGATAAAATTTCTGCACAATGTGGTGGCTGTTTAGAAGTCATCTATCAACAACAAACATTTTCCGGACAAAAGCGCATTCCTGAGCCAACAGAAGTCGTTAATGTTATTGCTATACAACGTGGTCAACTTGACCCAAATCGCTATATTGTTATGTCGGGTGATATAGACTCACGCGTTTCGGACCCACTTGATTATACCAGCACATCTCCAGGGGCAAATGATAATGCATCGGGTGTTGCAGGCGTTATTGAGACTGCTAGAGTACTGTCACAGCACCAGTTTGCTGGCACGATTGTTTATGCAGCATTATCGGGAGAAGAACAAGGTCTATTTGGCGGAAAAATCATGGCCGGTATTGCTAAAAAAGAAGGATGGCGCGTTGAGGCTGTGATTAATAATGACATGATCGGCAACATTTCTGGGATTAATGGCGTGATCAATAATACGACTGCAAGGGTATTTTCTGAAGGTATAAGATTTGTTGAAACAGCAGAAGAGGCACAAAAGCGTCGTTTTACCGGCGGTGAAGTCGATTCTGCTTCACGAAACGTTGCTCGATATATCGATAAAATTGCTGATCAATATATTCCTAATCTCGACGTAATGATGGTTTATAGGTTAGATAGATTTGGCAGAGGCGGACATCATCGACCCTTTAATGCTGTTGGTTATCCTGCTGTACGTATTATGGAAACTAACGAGCATTACGATCGTCAGCACCAAGACTTACGCACTGAGAATGGCCGAGTATTTGGTGATGTACTATCTGGAGTCGACTTTGATTTTACCGCGAAATTAACTTCATTAAATGCTGTCACCATGGCAGCTATGGCATGGGCGCCACCACCACCAGCAAAGACAGAAATTTCTGGTGCAGTAAAACCATCAACCACCTTAAAGTGGCAACGCCCACAAGGTAAAATGGCCGAGAACTTAGCGGGTTACCGTATTCATTGGCGATTAACCACTGAGCCAACATGGACACATAGTCAATATGTCGGTGACGTTACCGAGTTTGAACTAAAAAACATTGTCATCGACAACTATTTCTTCGGCGTTAGCAGTGTTGCTAAAGATGGCTTTGAAAGTCCAGTAGTTTTCCCAGGGCCTGCGGGATCTTTTGGTCTTTATAAATAACGCTAAACAGTAGCTATTACACTGATTAAAACGCGGTTGGAGATAGAGATCTCCAACCGCGTTTTTACAGAGTATTATAGTTTGGGCTGATATTTTCCTAGCATTTTATAACTTGTTAAAATGAATTCCCAGGTATCCTAACCCAGCCTTCCATTAAAACACGTGCGCTGCGACTCATGCTAACTTTTCTTACCGTCCAGTTACCATCAATGCACTCAGCCTCTGCGCCAACCTTTAATGTACCAGAAGGGTGACCAAAAGTTACTGTACTGCTTTCACCCGAGCCCGCGGCTATATTGACCAAAGTACTGGGTATTGCTGCTGCCGTACCGATCGCTACAGCAGCAGTCCCCATCATTGCATGGTGTAACTTGCCCATAGAAAGCGCACGAACGTGTAAATCAATATCACTTTCAGCAATATCTTTTCCGCTAGAAGTTGTATATGCCTGTGCTGGTGCAACAAATGCGACTTTAGGTGTATGCTGGCGTGATACCGCTTCTGAAATATCATTAATTAAGCCCATTTTGACAGCACCATAGGCGCGTATTTTTTCAAACCTCGCCAAGGCTTGTTCATCACCATTAATCGCTTCTTGTAGCTCAGTGCCCTTGTAGCCGATGTCATCGGCATTTAAGAAAATTGTAGGAATACCTGCGCTGATCATTGTAACGCTAAAAGTGCCTACTTCTGGCACAATCAGCTCATCAATCAAGTTTCCCGTCGGAAACATCGCTTCACTTGGGTCAACGGG
>Ga0055584_100006104_pt1 | contig 11806 bp, 21 predicted proteins | sample OSDHelmetaG_FD_58716 | JGI IMG/M metagenome (GOLD analysis project Ga0055584, IMG submission 58716) | Pelagic marine sediment microbial communities from the LTER site Helgoland, North Sea, for post-phytoplankton bloom and carbon turnover... | ecosystem: Environmental > Aquatic > Marine >... | reverse complement strand
ATTCATTAGTCTTTTGGTTCAAATACTGATTTTTTCCAATCTTCAGTATAGTTTCTTTTTACATAATGTCTTTTAACTTTTATTTTCTTAACTTTCACTGGTTCTACATAACCACTTTCACCAGCAAATGCTTCTTTTGCCCAATGTGGATGTTCTTGTGGTTCAAAGCCCATAGCCATTAGTAGTAAAAATAACATTTTATTTATCCTTACATATGTGATTCTGAAACAAGAATTTCTAGAGATTCAGTTGGAACTTGTTCTTCAATACCGTGTTCAAAAAGAACATCATACCAAGCAACATAACCATTTTCATCTGGTTCTGCGTGCATAGTTTTAATACATTCACCAATACCATATTCTTCAGATTTCACTTTGGAAGCACAATTGTGCTTTTCACCATTGTGTCCTTTTTTTTTAGATTTTCTTTTTTCGTCTAGTTGATACATTTTTAGATTCCTTTTTTACTTATTCTTTTATCCTACCAAAAAAAGTTACCTCCACCAGAAAGTCCTAATTGACGAGCGTATCGAGGAGTGTGGCAGGCCCAGTAAGCTGCTTTTGTTCTATCTTTTTGTTTTGAACACTGATGTCTTGCAGCAAATGATTTCCGTGCTTCTGGATTGTTCATTCTTACTTTTAACCCAGTTGTATCACCCCAGGTGACTTTCTTTACACCACCATCTGGTGTTCTTACATAAACATAAAACTTCTTTGGACCACCTTTCATTGGCTTTCCAATTGGTGGGTCTTTCTTTTCTTCTTCTATTTCATCATCATCTTCAATCATAGGACAATCAAGAGGAACAATTTGACCTTCATATTCAGCAAACTCACCAATGTCTGTTTCTTCAATAAGATATTTGTCTGTTCCTTCTAGGTCAATCAAACCTTCATAGTATAGGTTTCTTGCTTCACGAAATAATTCGTAGTACTTTTCAGAACCAACACGAAATAGATTTTCGTGTAATGGAATTTCATTTTCTAAATGATGGAAAAGTTCTTCTGTAATATTAAATGCTGCTGCTTTTTCTAGATAACTCATTTTGATAATCCTAATGTTTTTTGTTTTGCTTGGGTTTTTGGATTTTCTATTATAGATAAAGCTTTTTTAGCAGCTTTTACATGTTCCAAATAGCTTCTAAATAACTTATGGCCTTCTAAAGCAGAAGTTATAGCAGAATGAACAACGGCAGGACCACCAACATCTGGTGCCGCTCTATCTGCTGCAGCAGATCCAGTATATCCATCTATAATACCAGGACCATTTTCTTGCCACCAATACTTAGCTGCTCTTCTATGAACTTCAATTTTGTCACCAATATCTTTCACTTTAGGATGTTTGATTATATGATTAATGATATGACCAGCAACATCAGGACTTTCATTTAACTGAGAATATTCTTTAAAAGAAAGCATTTAATACTCCATTGTTTTTAAGTATATTTATACTTTAACTCTTTTAAAGTTAAAAACTCTGGAGTACAACCATCAAAACCACCACCATAGTTTAAGTGGTTCATACTTTTTCTAGCACTATCTTGTTCCTCAAAACAACATATAATTTGATCTGTTTCTAGCTCTAGAATACAGTACTTACGATTTCTTCTTACAATTTTATACTTCACTGAATAATTCCTTCAAACGACTATTATCAAAGTTCTTTTGTGATAATGGACCATCAACAATATCTTCTTGTGCATTATCTTCTGCATTATAGAGACGCATTTTACTTCGATCGATACCAACAACAAATCTACGATTAGAACTTGGGTCGGAATATCTATTTTTAAGTTGTTTAACCATAATCTGATTAAGTGACTCTAACTCTTCTGTTGAGATAAGTGCAAACATAAAATCTGCAGTTGCTGGAAGTCCAAAACTTTCAGAAGTATCTTCTAATCCTAAATCAGAATTTGAATATCCACTTCTAGTTGTTTGAGTTGCAGATACAATAGGAACATTATATTCCACTGCTAGACCTCGTAGTTCTTCTGCAATTGCTTTAATAAAAGTATAAGAATTTGCATTAGAGTTAGATTTCAACCTTGTGGATAAACAAATATTAAGATAATCAATATAGATAATATCTGGCACAAAACTTTTCTTAATTTTAAGTTCATTCAAAAGATGGCGGAAATTACCAGAACCTGCACAAGCAGTTGGATATTCTTTGATAATCAACTTACCCTTTGTTTTTTCCTTTAGTCGTTTCATCTTTTTATCATATGAATCTTTTGGCAGTGATGATAAATCTTCAACAGAAATATCAAGTAAATTGGCATCAATTCTTTCAGCAATCTTTTCTTCTGCCATTTCCATAGTAATATAAAGTACATTTAATCCTGCAGTCAGATTAGCAGAAGCACAATGACACATAAATAAACTTTTCCCAACGCCAGTTCCTGCTAGAGCAATGTTCAAAGTTTTCCTTGGCAATCCACCACGAGTGATTTCATTAAAATAATCTAAATCAAATTCAACCCTAACTTCTTTACGATGATAGAAATCAAACCGTTCTTCATAATTTTCAATAAAGTCGTGACCAATATGTGAATCAAATGAAACAGCAAGTGCATTCGATAGAATATCTGGAATAGCACCTTTTGTTTTCTTACCTGTTTTATCATCCAAAATAGAAATACTTTCCATTATAGCATTATACACAGACTTCTCTTGACAAAACTTTTCTGTTTGGTTAAGTAACCAGTCCAAATCTGTATCGTATTGTTTATTGATATTATCAACTATTTCTTTACAAGTTTGAAAGGAATCTTCATTGATTCCTTCCTTATTTGTAAGGTCAATATATAGTGCCTCTTTTGTTGGAAAAGAATTATAGTTTTTTACATAGTCATCAATTAGATTAAATACAATCTTTTCATTTTTATCAGAGAAATACTCTTCTTTGAGGAAAGGAATAACCTTTCTTCCATAAGTCTCATTAAAGATTAAGTTATCAAAAATAACTCTTTCTATGCTCATTCTACTTCATCTTCCTCTGCATCTAAAATTTTTGTCTTTTTACTTAACTGATATTTTTCTTCAATGAATATATTAAATTTTTCATTTGATATAATATCTTCCCAAAACTCCCTGTTATTAGTTTCTTTTTCTCTATATTTTTTATCTTCAATCTCGCCTGTTTCTTGATTTACTTTTGAATACCATCCTTGACTTGGTTTAACAACTAATCCTGCATCAATTGCTAAATTTAATAAACCTGACCATTTATTAATACCTCCATCAAATTTAACATTAAAAGTAAATTTTGATTTTTCTTTTACCAATCTTGATTTTTCAATATTAATAGTAAAATCATATCCCAATAATTCTTTACTTGTTTTATCTTTATCTTGTGCTTTTGAAATAAATAAAACTTTATTTGAACTATACATACCTCCTGTACCACCACTCATAATTGGTTTGGAATACATTTCCATAGTTTGATACGTGTGATTAATAGCAACACAAGGAATATCTTTTATTGTTAAATGTGGTGTTACAATTCTCCATAAAGATTTCATTACTTTTGCCCTAGACATATCTGCAACCGATTTACCATCTAAAGCATCTTCAACTTCTTTCTTTGAAGCTAAATTTCCAACTGAATCTACAAATATAATAACTCTATCATCTCTATCGATGCTTTCTAATCTTTTAGAGATATCAAATTTTAATTGTTCAAGATGTTCAATAGGAATATGTAAAACCCTATTGGTATCAATTCCATTTGTTTGGATGTACTCTGGTGTTATACCAAATTCCGAGTCATAAAACAAGCAAATAGCATCTTCATACTTATTTAAATATGCTTTTACTAACATTAATCCAAGTAATGATTTAAAGTTTTTAGATTCTCCTGCAATAAATGTTAATCCTGATGAAAGACCGCCTTTCATAGAACCACTTAAAGCAATATTAATGATAGGAATGTTTGTAGGAATAGTATCTTTAATGTTAAAAAATTTAGATTCGCTGAGTAATAATGTATCTTTAATAGAACCTGATTTCTTTAGTTTTTCTAATAGATTTGACATATCTTTTCCTTTGTTGATTGTTTTATAGTGGGTAACTATACCACTTTTATAATTATAATTATCCAGTCAATGTGAATCTATAAAATCGTTTATTTGTTTGAGAAAATCTTCTACTTTTTCTTTTCTATCCGGCCAATAAATATATTCCTTTTGTGGTTCTTTCATTAAATTTACAAGAAATGGTGTAATCATTTCTCTCACTTTATCAATTTTATAAGATTCATTCTCAACTACTTTTTTTAATTTATTTTCTTCTTCTTTAACTTCGTCTTCAGACATTAAACTGAAACCGAAATCATAGATATTTTCGTCAGACATTAAAAAAATCCTCCAATGTTAATTTCTTCTCGTAGTCCCACCTAATAATACTTGTAATAGATTTTAGTGGTTCTATAAAAGATTTATCGAATTGTTTTTCATAATCAATATATTGGTTTAATCCCAACTCATCAGGCAAATTATCTAGGTTAGAAATTACGGTGTCTTGTATTTTATTTGGTAGTTTTAAATAACAATACTTAATTTTATCACCACTCATTATTGGTTGTAGATTTCTCAATCCATACTTTTTCAGCAAATTATTATACAACAAAGATGCTTTAATGTGAATGGGTGTTCCTTTCACATATATGTGACTTCTATCATAATATTTGTCAACATTATTTGCTCCACGAGGAAAAGCAATATCGTCAAATGGAAGATTTTTATACTCTTCTCTTATTTGTGAGATATAGTTTTGTAAAGATATTTCGCTTTCATTCATAATAATCTCAAGTGCTTTGCGAATATATTCTCTACAAACCTGTGGTGTTGATGAACGAACTGCTTCAATACCCTGCATTTTTAACTTAGGTGAATCATATTGAACACCTTCAACATTCCAAGCATTTAGAATATACATCTTCTTTGCTTTCCAAATGCCTTTATTAGCAATAGTTTCACGTTTCATAAACATCTTCTGCTGATATACATTCATATAATCAGCAAGTTCTTGATAACATTTGTCAAGATATGGTTGAATCTTCTGCTCACAAAATTGATCTATTGCTGACACAATCTTGACATCATCATTTACATCAATTCGTTTTACAAGTTCTTTCATTTCAATATAGATTGAGTCTGTATCAGATGCTATAACATAGTCAACATTATCGGTCTTTAACATTTTATTCATAAACTCATTCATTCGTTTTTCAATCCAACGAATAGAAAGTTGTCCAGACTTAGTAATAGATTCTGCGTGATGAAAATTGTGCCATCTACAATAAATATTTGCAATAGCACCATACAAAGAATTTAATTGAATTTTTTTTGCTAGTTGAAGATTGTGTAACTTAGAAACATCATTTAAATCTTTAACAGATTTAGAAATTTCAAATTTCTTCTTTGCTTCAATCATTTCTTGTTTATATTTTTGACGACTGTTATACATTTTTTGAACTATTTCACCAAAAAAACTTTGTTTTTCATTTTTATATAAAGTTCCATTGGCAGTAATCGTAAAATTTAATATTTTACAGGCATCTAATATTCTAGGATCTATATCATTTTTCAATATACTTTCTGGAGTAACACCATTGACAACAGAATTTTCTGACATATTCTGTAGTAAGAATTCTATTGCCTCTTTTTTATCCATATCTATCCTCTAAATAACAATTTCTAGAACAATATTTTTTAGTATTACATGATTTTGGTACATATATCATCTTTTGACATTTTTTACAAGAAAATTTTCTCCTTTCTGGGTATTGTTTTTCTTTTGGTTTAAATATTCCTAATTCAGATAATCTTTTTTTTACTAAAACTTCACTACATCCATTTTCTTTTGCTATTTCTTTTCTAGTTTTTCTTTGAATTATGTAATCATCATAAAGTTCTTCATATTCTGGATCATACTTTCTTTTTTTTCTCGATTGCTCAATATGTTTTTTTAATCTTTCATCTGTCCATGGTTTAGAGATACCAATGCTAGAACCCCCTTTATATTCTGATATATTAAAAAGTTTCCCATTTTCTTCAGAAAACCTTCTTCCATGCTTTTTTATAAGTTCATTTTCATATTGATATGCTTCTTCCTCAGATAAATTTTCTTTTAATTTTTTTGTTTCAGGTGGTGTATTATTTTTCATTAAATTTTTTATTTTATAATAAAGAAAAGGATTACAAGTTTTTTTTGGTTCTTGCCAAGAACTAGGTTTTAAGTGACACTTATCTCTATATCCTGTTCCTTTTCCTACATAAAAAATTTCATTTGTGTTTGGGTCATACAACCCATAAACAAAACATTCTTTCATATTAAAATCTTTCTATAAATGTGGTTATTATCCTAATCTATTTATAGAATTTACTCACTTAACATTCTAAATAAATCTTTTTTTGTTACTCTTGTTTCAGGACCTATATTATTCTGAATAATACAATTTGGATACATACTGTTGACATCAAAAGATACAACCCATTCACTCATACCAACTTTTGGATCTTTCACAAAACCACCAACCAAACTTTCATTATTATCTTTTATAACAAGTTTAGGTACAACTGTTTTTCTATCCAATAGGTAGTTGTGAATAATAACATCCCAAGGACGAACTGTTGTAAGAGTATCAACAAAGTTTACTTTTGCATCATATGCAAGTGCCATTACTTGTTCAATAAACTTAAGTTTTTCTTCCAATCTATCAACAAGAACAACATCGTGAATATTATATTCAATAAACTTCTGAAAGTTATTCTTATACAATTCTAACAAAGAACCATATTCAGAATAATCAATCTTCTTCTCACCAAGTTCTACTGATGCAATATAGTCAAGTTTATAACTCTCCTGATTACCAAAAGTAAACTTACGATATAACTGGTAATAATCAAGTGTTGATATTCCCAACAGAATAAAATTCTGATTCTCTTTGCCTTTGTAATGAACCTTGCCTTCATTAATCATTCTCCAAGGAGACAAATTTCTTGCAAGGCCTTCACCACAAATATTACGAATACGGTTTACTAGATATGGAATATCAAAAAACTCTATGTTCCAACCAGTGATAATATCTGGTTTAACAAAAGGACGATTCCAAATATCAACAAATTTATAAAGAAGTTCTTTCTCATCTTTACATCTAAAGTATTTTGTGTTGGGATCATCAGTTACAAACTCACCACAGCCAAACACCAAATTCAATTTATTCTTTCTGATGGTGATTGCAGTTATTTCTTTATCTGCTAGTTGTATATCTGGAAATCCTTGATCGGCAATACATTCAATATCAAGAGATACAACAGACATCTTTGATGGATCATATTGCACATCACCAGAATAATTATCATAGATATACAAATACTGAAAATTCTCCAACCCATAATAGTTGAAATTTTGTATATCTTTATATTTGGTGACAAATTCTCTTGCTTCAGAAATGCTGTTAAACATTATCTTTGAAGCTGGTTTTTTATCTACAGTTTTATAGTTACCATCCTTGTCATCAACAAACAAATATGGTTTATAATATTCATATTTTTGAAATGCTTTACCGTTCTCATATCCACGAACGTAAACCTTGTTCCCCCGAGAGAAAACATTCGTATAGAATTTGGACATTTAGATCTTTCTAGTGATATTCTTTTCTAAGTTTTTCTTTAGAAGTTACAAATAAATTCTTCATATTAGATGTAGTAATAAAAACTGGTGAAAGTCCTACCATCCTAAAATAATATGCCTCATCTAGCAAATCCTCAAAAGTATTTCTTTGTTCATTGGAAAGATCTTTTGCACATTGTATGATGGTTTCTTCAGGGACTATTTTTAAGTTTGTTAACTTTATTTTATCATCATACATTACTTTATTCCTTTTGTCAATACTAATCTTGTAGAAATATTTTAGAATCTCCAGGATTATTTGTAGATTCTACTTTGGAACATTTTTTACACATTTTCTGTGTTGGTGCAAATACTTTCTTACAAACAGGACACTTCCATCCTTCTTTGATATCAGACATATTAATACCTTTCGTTTGATAAAAAAAGAACCTTATTACAAAGGCAATAAGGTTCTTCACTATTACTATTTATAGAATATATCTATTCCTTTTCAGGAACAGGTTCAGTAATGTCAACCTTTTTAGGTTTACGACTTTCTGGAATAATGTTTTCTAAAAATACCTTCAACATACCATTAGTTAATTCCGAACTTTGAACCTCTACAGTATCAGCAAGTTCAAAAGATCGTTTGAATGCACGATTGGCAATACCCTTATGGACAAAATTTTCTGATTCATCATTCTTAGATTTACCAGAAAGAACTAGAGTATTTTCCTTCACTTCAACTTCCAATTCATTTTTATAGAAACCAGCAACTGCCACTTCAACCCTATATTTGTTTTCGTCTAACTTAACAATATTATAGGGAGGGAATGAATACATTGCTTTTGAATAATCTGTGTTCAAGCTTTGAACACGATTAAACATCTCATCAAAACCAACTGTGAAAGCTTTAAATAGTGGATCGTTTTTAGTCATTTGTTTCTCCTTTGTTTAAGCAAGAAAATATGTCAGTAACTCACTGACATACTATATATAACATTTTTATAAGGAGATGTCAAGCAGATATAGTTAATGATTTTATAATCATACAATTACTATGACAATCTTCCATTTCATCTGTTGATAAAGATTTACCAAAATATCTACCACATTCTTTACAACTCATATATCCAACAACGTGTTTTTTACCATCAACAATTTCATTTTTGTATTCTATTTCAAATGGGTTTGGTGAAAGTAATTGTTTATATTTACGATTTGTAACTATACCATCCATTATCTTCTCATATCCATAATCCAACCAATGAAAACAAGAATAGCAAACACTGGCCAAAATATTCCCATCAAAATAAAACCAACACAAGCCCATAATTGAATTTTAACAACTTCGTTTCTTGTTGTTACAAATAAACCACTATGAACTATAAAAATACACAACAATGATACTGTTGTTACTAATGCAATTATTGAATATATAATCAGAAATGTTGTCATTGAATATATCCTATATTAAACCGTTCTGCCTTTATACCATCCCTCTGGTATCTTGTCAATCTTTTTGATCTTCTTATTTTCAGAACCATTAGTTATCCACATGGTCCCATATTGGGAATTTCCTTTTCCAGATTGTCTTTTAGAATTTGCTAATCCAATTTTTATTTTAGTTTCTTCTGAATGTTTTTTATCACTAAATGTCCATTTTCCATTTTTATATTTTTCCCTTAATTTTTTGAGTGAAAGTTCACATCTTTTTAAAATACCCTCATCAGTAAACCACCATTGACCAGAACTTAAATTCCCAGATTCCCATCTTTTTTTTGCTATTTCACCACTTTTTGTTGCTGCTTTTAATTGCCATTCTTTAAATTTTGGATGACTTCTAATATAACCAAAACCACCATGACCACCTGGACAAAGATTATAAGATACATCGGATTTACAAAATTCTTCTGTCACTAATTCTTTCTCTTTGGTATTCATTTCTTCTTCAGTTTCAAATACACAAAGAATCTTTTTTTCGAATTGTTCTAAGCCATATTTTTCAATTGCTGCTATAATTAGCTTTCCAGAACCCATGTAACCATCATCTAAATCTTTGGTTTGATGTTTTCCGATATAACATCTTCCATTTTTCTTATTAGTTATTAAGTAGACAGTATAATACATTTGAGTCTCCAGTTCATATAAACAGGTCTTACTACATATTGCCTATTTATACTTACTGGAGACTTATGCACCCCTGGTAGGACTCGAACCTACATTATCCAATTATGCACCTATCGTTTAGAAGACGTGGCCATTACAGGGGTTTATAATTTTACAAATTTAGATCCTTTTGGTACTGGAGGTTGGAATCGAACCAACTTGGCCTTTCGGCACACAGTTATGAGCTGTGGGGCTCCCCATTTGCCATCTCAAGTTTTCATTATTACCTCCTATGGATAGAATGTTTTCTTCTATCCATATTTAGCAATTGCTCTATCCATTGAGCTAGGAGACCTTTTATAACCTAACCTAACAATTATAATTTATATGGTGGAGGTGGTTGGAATCGAACCAACTATCAAACTGTTATGAGCAGCCAGGCTCACCATTTGCCTTCGCCTCCTTTTTTTTCTTCCAAGAATCTCTTAATGCTTGTTTATGTTTTTCTGATTTAGGTTTTCCTTTATTACCAAGACCACCTTTTTTTCCATTTTTTGCCAAGTCATCTTTACTAAATTTTAATATGTTTTTTTTGCCATTTTCACTTAATAGTGTTTTTGACCAATTTGCTGCAATATATCCTTTTTTTGCATTTTCTTTTGAAAACCCACCTTGACCACCAATTTTCATATTATACATATTAGATGAAGAATAATTTAATGTCAAGTCTTTTTCTTTATCAAACGCTTCTTTTTTACTTTCTGTAATTAACAATATTTCTTTTTTAAATTGATCTAAACCATATTTTTCTATAGCTAGTTTTATTGCCTTACCGCTTCCCATATAAGAATCATATGGATTATCAGTTTTATGAACCCCTATATAAAATTAATAATAAATTTTATTAATTATTTTATAAACTATATACATATTTTTTCCTTACCAAAATATGTATATTTATATTATGTTATAATTTAGCGAATGGCTCTAACCAATTGAGCTACACGTCTTTATTTCATAATTTTCCATTACTTCATTTGTAACTTCTTTGGCAATCTTCTCAATATCTTCTTCCCTACATTCAATATGTATAATCTTACCAATGCGAACAGATTCTACTCCACCATATCTATCATTCAAGACTTTGGTAACAGCATTACCAGCTTTATCAAGAATACCATTTCTTAAAGTTACATACACTTCATATTTCATGTGTTTCTACACATCCACATATAATCTTTTTTACAAGATTTATATTGCCTCAGATACCATCTATCACGAAAATGCTTATATTCTTCTCTCCAATGTGAGCAATATCGTCTTGCTCTACGATGACAAATTTGCCTACGACGATATCTTTGCCAATGCTTATCGTTTTTATCAATCCTAAAATCAAATCCTTTAGGTCCAATATTCAATTCAAAACTTGGTCCTGCTCTTACAGCAGAAACACCGAATGCAATAGTAATAGCAGCAACTGCTGCAATTGTCAACAAAACTTTTCCTGTAGTGTTCATTTTCTACTCCTATCCACAAACTGGATTGTTGTAACAAATGGCAAATATTAGAAATAATATACCATTTAAGATTAATACTGTCAAGGTAAAAATACCAAAAAACATTAAAATATTTTTAATTAAAGCCATTTTGGAATACCGTTTTCATCTATTTCATAGACTCCTTGTGGGTCATCTTTATATTCTTGTGGTTCTACATCCGATGGTAAATCATCATACACATTTGATGTATTTTTTGTATGTTCTTTATATATTCCCATATAATTATCAAATTTTTCCCAAGTATCTGCAGTCCATTCATGAACATCATCCACAATAAACTGTTTAAGAATTTTTGTCAACTCATTAGTTTCGTTTATACCATCTCTTTTACCTTCATTATAGGCAGCAGAGATTTGTTTTTGTGCTTCAAACTCATCCATCTTTTTCTCGATTCAAAAATTTATAACCACAATATAATACTGCTAAGATATGTGAAACTAATAATGGAGTATATACTAGACCGTCTACCATCCAAGAAATGAATAAAAACATATTACCAATAAGAATAATTGGAATGAT
>Ga0055584_100006103_pt1 | contig 11807 bp, 14 predicted proteins | sample OSDHelmetaG_FD_58716 | JGI IMG/M metagenome (GOLD analysis project Ga0055584, IMG submission 58716) | Pelagic marine sediment microbial communities from the LTER site Helgoland, North Sea, for post-phytoplankton bloom and carbon turnover... | ecosystem: Environmental > Aquatic > Marine >... | reverse complement strand
ATGTAAAGCTTATATATCAGTACTTTACACCTATTTTATAAGTTCCACACAATAGATATTCTGTGGAATTACTATTCTAAATTACTTGAAATAATATAAGTGATCCTTATATCCATTATTAAATAGATAATAATCCTATAAAACAAAAAATAACAGTTATTATAGAAAATATCGATACTATTTTTATTTCATTCCATTTACATAATTCAAAATGATGATGTATTGGAGCCATTTTAAATATTCTTTTTTTTCTTATTTTAAATGATGCAACTTGAAGTATAACTGATAATGTTTCTATAATATAAATTCCACCTATTATAAATAATAGTAAAGGCATTTTTAAAAATAATGCTACTGTAGCAATAGCACCACCTAGCGCTAATGAACCAGTATCGCCCATGAATATTTTTGCTGGGAAAGCATTAAATTTTAGAAATGCTAACAATGATCCTGAAAGTATTACACAAAATATACTTAGGCTTAAATTTCCTATTCTATAACTAACTATAGATAAAAGTATTGCAACTAAAATAGTAATTGTAGTTGCAAGTCCATCTATTCCATCTGTTAAATTTACAGCATTAGTCATTCCTATAAGATATATAATTGCAAGAGGAATATATGACCATCCAAGATTTGCATATTTGTCTGTAAATGATATATGTATGCTCGATCCCATTTTTATATAAGTATAATAAGATAATGGAACTGATACTATTAATAAAAGTACTATTTTTTCTAAAGCTCTAAGTCCTAAATTATTCTTATGTATTATTTTTAATATATCATCTAAAAAACCTACTAAACCAAAACATATAAACGCTAATAATACAATTCTAGTATCATTATTAACTTTACCAAAAGTAAACATTATTATGGTCGAAATAGTAGTCCCAAATATGAATATTAATCCCCCAATAGTTGGAGTATTTGCCTTTTTAAGATGACTTTTAGGACCATCGTCTCTTATATATTGACCAAATTTTAAAATATGAAGCACAGGTATTAATACTAGCGCCAATATATATGCTAATATAAAAGCCATTATAAATCCTGTTAGTAATGCTATAATTATGTTTGAATTTATTACATAATTAAATGTGTTTATTAATCTTAACAACAATAATAATACATCTCCTCTGTAATTAGTACATTTTATTATACTATATTTTTAGTATAGTATATAAATATTTTTAACATATACTTATTACAAGTTATATTCTAAGAAACTTTTCACTTTAATAAAGGTCAGGTTATTCTATTTCTTATAAATGTACAGGTCTTGAAACTATCTGATTAATATATAAAAACAACATAAAGGGAATATACACTATTGATAAAATTCCATATACTATATAGATTATTTTATTTAATAAATTTTCATTAGTAATATAACTTTCATAGGAAATAGTTATTCTACCAATTTTCATTTTTCTTTTTATAATAAATTTTAAATAAGCAAATGATTTTTCTCTTAATCTATTTATACATAAAAGTTCTTCAAGTATATAATAACCATCAAATTTTAGAAAAATTAATAGATTTGAAATTGATATTGATATATTAATTAATGAAAACCATAAGAAATATTCATAAAATCGAATTGTACTAAATTTTGTAAATATTAATCCTAAGCCTGCTAGATTTAAATTAACAAAAATTCCAGCCACAAATATTAATGCTCTCTTATATTTATTCTTAACATAAGAAATGCCAACAATACTAGTATATGCACAAGGTATAAACCAATATAACATAATACCAACTTCTGAAATAAATGCTCCATTAAATTTTGCAACAATAGCATGTCCTAATTCATGTAAAGAAACAATAACTAACATTGTAGGTATTATAATAAAAATATTGGGATCATAAATAGGTTTTTTAATTACATTACATATAGTATCAAAATTTTTTAATCCTACTAATAGACCAAAAATAAAAATTGGAATAGATAAATACACAATAAACTTATATATTATTTTTAAGAATATATTATTAGGGTTAAGATTACTATCAGGGTTAACAATTCCTTTCTTTATTTTTAAAATATTAAAATTAGCTTTTTTTTCATTATTTTTAATAAATCCCATCTTTAAAAATTTATTAACTAAACATTCTATACTATGAATAGAAAACGTTTTATTTAATAAACATACATCTTCTAATGTTTTTGTTCCATCTAAATTTTTTAATACTTTATATTCATTTTGACCTATTGAATAAGTTTTTTTAGTTAATCTATTAAAAATCAGTACCTTTGAATTATTAGGAATAAATTCTTCCAAATTTTCACTTATACATAACTTTTCCATAGCTTTTCCTACTCCTTATTATTAATTTAAGTAGTTACATTCTTATATAATAAACTTAGTGCACTAACATACTAACTAACAAAAATAATTACTATATGGACGTTAGGAAACATCCACATCTTCATATTACAAGTATATGTAATAATATCCAACAGCTTAGTTGATATCTTGTTTTATTGACAAAATCTTTCTATAAATAAAAAACAGTATAATATACTGTTTAATGTATATTATACTGTTTTTATATCTTAATAAATAACCTTATCCTATAGACATCCAGCAGCTGCCATGCCTACAAATACTGCAGTAGCACCACCAACTATTATCTTATCACCAGTTGATGGAGTATCAATATCTTCTTCTTCTGAAATATCAAAAGAATCTATATTACTTAATTCATCATTAGTTAAAAGACCCATTTTTTCATTATTTAGCATATAGTTTTCCTCCCTTCATTTAACATTTGTTTTAATCGCTTGCAAGCTATATCAAAAGAATTTTCATCTATTCGATGTCGAATAGATATGAAGATATTCCTTATGATCAAAATAAAAAATTAAGCAATACTAATTATTTTATAATTTTTCTACATCTATCTTTAACATAGAATATTTAGTATTTGTAATAAGTTTGTTTTTAATATTCAAAAAGTAACTCATTATTTATTTGAGAAATTGGATTTTTTGATTGTATATCTCTAATTTTCATCCAAAATTTTGATACTATATTAGATTCATTATTATCATATATTGTAGGATACTGCTTTACTATAATTTCTTCTGGATTCTTAAACAGGTTATCTATTTTTTTACATATATTTTCATCAAATAATACTGTTATATATTCCATTACTTTCTCATGTTTATTTAATTCTGTCATTCCAGACAAATAATAGTACATTGCATTGTAAAGATGAATTCTTGTTTTAGCTACTCCAAACTTATTAGCACATGAAATAATCTTTTTCATTTTGTTAGCTGCTAATTCATAATTACCATTTAATACATGGCACATAGCAATCATATATATACATCCACAACCTATGTCATCACATAAACATTCTATTTTTGTACTCATTGGATAATAAGATTTCAAATTATCATTCATTAAATCCCCATTAAAAAATTCCAGTGTACCTATAATATATTTAGTATTATCTTTATTAATTTTGCTTGGATTCATAAGTAATGATGTAACAAAAAATCTTGTATTAAGTGTACGCATCTTAGTATCATCTGGATTCGACATTTCACTCATTCCAGGAATTATAATATGATATGATGAAAAACCTAAATATGAAACATCTCGTATTAAAACATCATAACCATCATTAATAAATTCTCTTACCCACTGATTTAGTATTTCTTTATTAGTCATTGATGAAACATCTTTTGTCGGTACAAATGAATATGTTGGTTCTTTTCCAAAAATTTGATAAGGATATTGTGCCAACCCAACCTTAAAACTATTTTGTATATTAAGATTGTCTGTTACATTTTTATTCTTAAAATCGAATTTGCTTCTATTTGTATATTCAAATATATCTTGTCCCTGTGTTGCTTCTGTAAATGCTCTCTCCATTGCAATTCCAAAATCAGGATGACACCCAAGTTTTATTCCATAGTTACCTGTATTTTTATTCAATATTATAAGTGCAGCAACAGGGTACTTTCCTCCCATTGAACAATCTTTCAGCATATATACATACCCTTTATTTTTCTTAAGCTTATTCCACATATCATAGATATAAGGAAATTTTGCAATGTATTCTTCTGGAATATCTGGTAGTGTAGGTTTTTCATAAAATAATTTTTTTTGCACAACACGTTCAACAATTTCAGAAATGCCCTGTACAAGTGCTTCATAAGGTGAATTACCTGAACACATTCCATTAGAACCATAATAGAACTGATAAACATTTTTAGGAAGATATTCTTCCTTTCTATTTTTTACACTATAAAATGGAACCATAACATAATAATCTTCCTTACCATATTTAAGAAAATCTAATCGTTGGACACTTTTAAATTTATTTGCCTTGTCACTTATTGAACATTTTTCAAAATCTCTTTGTGAAAAATATAACTTTATAAATTCATTATTAGTTTTAACAATCTCCATAGCAGTCATAATCTTTTCATCTTGTCCAATTTGATATGATGGAGAAGCTAACTTTAAAGTATTACTAATTAAAAAATTATTTTGGAATCTTTCAAATAGTTCAGCATAGGCACTTGCTAATGTAAATTCCCTTGAAACTCCTTTTCCATTAGCTCCAATCTCTGTCCCTTTAAATGTTACTCGTACACAATAGGTACCAATGGAACTTTCATCAAGCCAATATTCTTCCGTTTCAATATTGTATTTATTTAATATTGATTTTAACTTCTTTACCGTTTCCATAGGTTTAACTTCTTTAAAATGCATTTCCTGTTGCAAACTCATACTAATTCCCCTTTTAAGAACTATTTTGATAAAATATGTATTATATTTGAAATTAATGTTAGTACACTTTAAATAATACATAAGTATAAATTTATAGTCAATAGATACGACAAAGCCTCTAAATTTATTACAAAAAAATATAACAAATTACAATTTATATAAAATATAGTAATTATAATTAATTTTAAGTAATTCTATACAACTATACTTCTGTAGAATTAGAAATTAACTAAATTTAAGAGGGACGTTCCAATACAAACATCCCTCTTAAACTATATTTGTTATATTCCTAACAAACCATCTTCCATATTTTTAATTTGTTCTTTGCTATATTTTCTTTGTTTAAAATTATTAAAGGTGCTTTCCTTTATTTTTCCCTTCTGTGGCTTCCAGTCCTCTTTAATAGCTTTAATAAGCCATGCAACAATGTTATCTATATTATTTGTATCCTTGGCCAATAAATATTTTTCTTTTACAATATCAATATTACCATTTGCAGCATCTAATATTTTTTTAGCTTCAAGATCTGTTATATTTTCTTCAACTATAGCTTGTACTTCTTTCGTTTTATCCTCTTTTACCAAATCAATAGATATTTTATTATTAACCTTATTGGAACTTTCTATTTTATTTTTATGTATATAAAATCGTACGCTAGTTACTTTTCTACCTGTTTTTATTTCCTCAAATTCAAATGATATATCGCTTAACTTATTTAATTCCTTTTTTGATTTTTCAATAACTTTTCTTTTAAAATCATTATACCTAGGATATATATCTTCAGCTTTTAATAATCTTCTCAAATTTACAATTTCTATTTCAAAAAAACCTTGTTTTTTAAATTCATTACATTTTAAAATTTCATATACTCTAGGTGAATACTTGCTTTTCATATTTAATATGTTAGCTAACTTATACTGTGTAAATAATTCTTTTAATTTTAACATATAAGGCTTAAGTTTAGGTGAAAATTCTAATTCAACATAGCCAGTTCCTTTTTCATAAATTACAGAACTAAGCCAAGCTATTTGTATAATTTTATTTTCTTCTTTAATTTCAAAAACCTTTTTCATTAGTTCTTTAGTTATTTTAGGTATCTCTGTATATTTAGCTTGATTTTCAACACCTAAAAGTTTAATAAAATCAGATATCTTAAATATATAGGGTTTAAATTCTTCATCATCCGGTTGGACCATACTAGCCAAAGTAAGTATTAATTTTTGCTCTTCTAAACTTAAATCGTATGATGAATTCATAATAAAATAATTTGATTTAGTTACTAAATAATCCTTATCCATATATACACCTCGTAACAATATATTACCAGCTAAAAACGACTACGTCAATATAAAGTCGCAGTCGTTTTTAGACTATGCAAAAGTCGTATTTAACTATGCAAAAGTCGTATTTAACTATGCAAAAGTCGTACTTAACTATGCAAAAGTCGTTTTTAAAATTTTAAAGCTAGTAATATCAATGCTTCAGAGGGTGTCTAAAACATTTAAAACATATATAAAACACTTAAAACAACAACTGTCATTAGTTGTTGTTTTAAATAAAAAAATCAAATATTTTTTTGAACTCTTTACTAAATATTAATTATAGAGATTTAATTGATCTATTACTGTTTTATATATTTGACATATATATTACAGTATACAAATACGTGTCAGTATATGTGCCTGTACGTATTTTCATGACAGATTCTTCTTACTATCCTTGAAGATATACTTATGATTGTAAACAAATTTGAATACATATTGTATTTATTATAGTTTTTAATAATTACTTTAAATGATTTGTTTTAGATCTTTTTTCTTCATCTCTGATTTTATATAAATCTTTAATTGATTTTTCGGACATCTTCTTAAGTACAGCATCTATTTTTTTATAATCTTCTTCTCCAACTTCTGATAAGGATTCAATAAATTCTTTTTTCATTTTTTTATACCTCCCAAATTATTATATATTAAATTTATATAGCTAAATTTGTAATTAAGTAAATAAATTAAGATAAGACTTCAAGCATTTTAATAATACTTTAGTAGTGCCATTGTAATATTTTTACATATAGGGTATACTGAAGTAGTTAAATGATATACTTTAGGGTGGTGATTAGAAGAGTGAGTAAACCAAGGAAATTAAATTTATCTTTAGAAAAATTAATTGAAATTGCTAAAGAGATAAATAAAAATACACTTGCTAATAAAAACAGAACTAAAGAGGAAAAGATTGCAACGGATAAATTTATCAGAAATTTCGGAATTTCAAGAAAAAATTTTTCAGAAACAATAAAGGGCACCGAAATAAGTTATAACAAGTCTACTTTTCTATATGATATTCCAGAAGTAGACTTATTAACTACAAAAGTAAATTTTGGAAAAAATTATCAAAGTAGCAAAAAAGTAAACCTTACCGGACTATTGGAAACTAAAGAAGTACCTGAAATACAAGCTAAAGATATAGAAGATATAACAATATCAAAAAAACAAAACATACATAGTGTACCGGAGTATATTTTAGAAGAGCCACAAGAACTTAAAGAACTTTTATCCTTAAGTTCTGAATTAAAAGAAATGCTTAGCTGGTATAAAAAACAAAACAGTACACTTGCTGCAGGCATACCTCAAATTAATTTAAATAATAAAAATCTTGAGGGCGAAGTAGTTACCCGCAGTTATAAAATGTATAAATCAGTAGCAGATGAGTTTAAGAAGTTTACATCAAGTAGGAAAGAATCTGTAAAAGATCTTATATCTCTTGCCATTTTAGAATTTGTGGACAAGTATTCAAAATAATTAAAAAACAGTAATGCTAATATTTTAGATTTTAGATATTAAGCAAAATATTATAGAACAACAACTAAAAACAGCTGTATTTTTGTAAATAAATCTTTATATAAAAATACAGCTGTTTTTTTCTTTTAGTGGATATTTAAAACGTATGCTTTTATACATTCATCACGATTATTTCCGTGTCCAAGAAAATGAGATACTTCATTTAGAGCCTCTCTTTTTTCTATGCCTTCTTCCCTTAGATTATCGTACATTTCCTGTGCAACAGCCTTTCGTATACAGTGTATTCCCGTATCTGCATCCCTGTATAAGTCCCTAAATCCAAGTGCTTCTTCGGCGCGACTCAGATATGCATTTACACTATCTTCTTTTATATCTACAACACGATCAGTATCTTTATCCAATCTATTATATATATTCTCTAAAAACTCATGATTAGATATATCACTATCACGAAATTTAATTTTATTATCTATACTGAGATCACGTGATCTTTTTCCCTTAGATTCATGTATATGTAGAGTATTCTTTTCCAAATTAATATCTCTTTTTTGTATTTTGCAACATTCGCTGACACGATCAGCAAATCTTCCGACAAATTCCAACGCTATAACAGCTTTACTTTTGCTGTTCATCTCGTATGCACGATCCATTATTTTATTATAATGTTCTTTAGACATAGATATACTTCTTTTTTTCGTGGTACTTACAACAGCAGGAATAATAATATCTTTATACCAATTTACATTTATGTGGTACACATCACTTGCAATGTGCTCTATTTTATTAATCCGGCTGCGGTATTGTTGCAGTGTTTCGTTATTACATTTTTTAGATTCTGCTTTTTTATTAAAAAAATCTTGAATCATGTCTGAATTTATTTCATAAAGCATCTTTGTTTCAGGATAATTTGTTTTTATAAAATCAGCTATTTGTGATGATATCATTGTTAAATTTTTCCTCTCGGCATATGAATATACAGTATCTAAAAATTTTCCAGCATGCTTTGCAGCATGCTTGTCCTTTCCACCAGATCCAAAATTTTTGTTTATAGCATTTAAAAACTGGTATTTTAAATTTCTTCCCATTATACAAATTACCTCCATTTAGTTGAATATCTTAAAAACGGCTTATACACTTGGGTGCTGGGGATTAAGGCGCCTCCTTCCAAAGGCATGTCGGCCCCTTAATCCCCACACTCTACATAAAAATTTCCTATATTTCTTCGGGCTCCGATTCTGCTATTAAAGAAAGCATAGCAGACAATATGACACGCACCCATAGGAGGGTTATAATGTCGCATTCCATTTATTTTATAAAAAAATAAATGGACAAATAAATAATTACTACAAAAAACTGTAGTACAAATAAAAATAATAAAAACAAAGTAATAAAGCTAAGTGCAGAGTAAAATCCATAACATAAAACATGCAGCAGCTCCAGAATACATATCCAAAATATAAATTAGTTTCCATAAGTTAAAATGCAACAATAAACAATAGAGTAAAAAATCAATAAAATAAATAATTTAGCTTATAAGACTACCAATAAATGATGTAAAAATAAAAAAATTTAAATTCATTTTGTAATTTTTATTAAAGTAAAATTATATTTTTTGGAAATTTTAGATAAAAGGCATGTTGTTTTTAAATAAAAATGTTAGCATAAAGCCAAATAGAAATGTTACCCTGCAATGTGCAGGAGCATTAACAAAAATGATTCTATATATATTATGTGATGTTTTGCTAAAAAATTGTCCAATTATAAAATAAAATTATTTTATTTATTTATTTAAGGAATATATCATGTTACATAATAATTTACGTATTATCATGTAAAACATGATTATGAAGTTATAGCACCAGTTTTTCTGACAAAGCCTACAACTTATCATAGATATGGAGTTAGATATGCTTCTATTAATGCTGAAAAAATAAATAATGATATTAGATAAAAAATTATTTATCATTAGAGTTTAATTTTGTATTAAAATCATTCATGATACAATTACTGCTACTAATTCAGAAAGATAGTTTCTTTATTAATTCATTACTTTTCTGTATAGCTTTATTAAGAGGATCTTGTGGGGAATTGGACAATTTAACATAAATTTTTCCTACACCTCCATGTTTTTTAATTTCTATAGCCTTCTTAATTACTTTATTTGTGTCTATGATAATCATCCCTTCATTAATTATGTATTTCTTAAGATACATGTAACCTTAGAATTTTCTTCTAGTTTGTATTTTAAATAAATCTTTTAGCGTTTCTATAGACATTTTCTTCAGCCGAGCATTTATTTGCCTATAATCTTCTTTTCCTTTTATTTTTGATAATGAGTTAATAAAGTTTTTTGATAGTCCATAAGGTTTTTCTTTTAACATTTTAATTACTTCCATTCTAGGAAATATCAATAGTTTTGGATTTTACACAAAACTACTGATATTTTCTTTAAATTTTAAAGGATATTATTTTTCATAATGTGTCCTGCATTGAGCTATTTCAATCTGACCATTTTCAATACGATATACCAAACGGTTGACTTCATCAATTCTTCGGCTCCAAAATCCCTGTAGCTCATATTTTAGTGGCTCTGGATCTCCAATACCTTGATTTCCATTCCGATCAATATCTTTAATAAGCTTATTTATTCTTTTTAATGTTTTTTTATCCTGCGATTGCCAGTAAATATAGTCTTCCCAAGCTTCATCAGACCATAGTTTGTTCATTCTCAGCCTCAACAATATCGTGTATTTTACCTTTACGTTCACTAAGTTGATTTATAGACTTTTTTAAATGTTTCATATTAGCTTCACTATAAAATGGTTCACTGGCAGCAATATCAAAAGGAATCCTTCTTTCTCTTACTACTGCTTTCAAAAAAACATTAATTGCAGTAGTTGTATTCATACCAAAATCTGAAAAAAGGCATTCTGCTTGTTTTTTTAACTTTTCATCAATACGAATATTAATTGTTTTAAGAGTCATGGAATATCACCTCTTTTTTATTATAGTATATAAAATTAATTTTGTACACACATTGTATATATATTGTATGTACAAAATTAATTTTATATACTATATATGAATTAAGGAAAATTATATACAATTTTTTAATGTAAATGCGCTTATTTACAATTTAAATAAAAACTAATATTATAAAATTATTAATTAAATAATTGTTTGGAGGGTTTACTAATGGAAAAGTGTTGCATATCTGGTTGCAAAGAAACTGAAAATTTATATCCTATCTGTAAAAAAGGTACTAAAATTTATTATGATGAAGATGATTTAGAAGGCAGCTATATTTGTGAAAAACATTTAAAAAAAAGTGAAATTTGTGATACTGATGAAAATGGTGGTTATGCTAGATGCTCTATATGTATAGAAGGTGGTGCTTACGTTGCTTACAATATGGAGGATCTAACCAATATAGGTGGCACATGGTATTGTGAAGAACATAAACAAGAAGCTCCAACAGATGAAGACTTAGATGATTATGAAAGTTTGGGTGATGATTAAAGCTCTACAAGGCGGTATACATCATCTATATCATCCTGACTGATACCTAAATAGAGTTTGGTTATGGATTGGTTGCTGTGGTTATACAGTTCCATGAGCACGGGTATGGGCACGCCTTTCTTCCAGGAGTGGTATCCAAATGTTTTTCTGAGACTGTGACAGCCAATATGTTCCTTTATTCCAACAGCATCACATGCTCCTTTTATTATTTTAATTGCCATATAACGTGTTATTGGCTTATTTTGCCCCTCCCTGCTCTTGAAAATGTAATCTGATATATTTATATGTCCAAGCTTTCTTTTGAGCTTTAGAAGTCCTCCTGACGCATTTTGATTGAGAAGGAACTTCTTACTCTTGCCTGTCTTTTTTTCTTTTACATACACATGGCTTTTAAATTCTTTCTCTTCAAAGTCAAATACATCACCCCAGGTCAAATTCAGAATATCAGATATCCTCAGTGCTGAATTAAATCCAAGAACTACTAAAGCATAATTTCTCATGTTGCCAGATCCAAGTAAGTACTTTTTTAAATCATTTATTTTTTTAACTGATCTTATGGGTTCTACTCTCTCCATTTTTGCCTCCAAATTAATTACACTTATTATCTATATTTATTATATTATGTGTAATTAAAAACTGCAATTTTATATTTAAAAATATAAAAAGCAGGTATAAAGCCTTATATATCAAGGTTTCATACCTGCTTCACGAGTTCCACACAATATCTATT
>Ga0055584_100006101_pt1 | contig 11808 bp, 11 predicted proteins | sample OSDHelmetaG_FD_58716 | JGI IMG/M metagenome (GOLD analysis project Ga0055584, IMG submission 58716) | Pelagic marine sediment microbial communities from the LTER site Helgoland, North Sea, for post-phytoplankton bloom and carbon turnover... | ecosystem: Environmental > Aquatic > Marine >... | reverse complement strand
AACCCGTGCTACCGCCGTGAGAGGGCGGCGTCCTAGGCCTCTAGACGAACGGGCCGATCGGGATCTTTCTTTGCACAACAATGAAAAAAGTAGCGGCAAGGAGTGCTATTGTCAATAGGCTACGCTGTGCGTTCGGCGTGCTCCACCAGGCGCCTAAGCTCAAGAGGGCGTGAAGTTTATACTCTAGTTGACAGCTCTATTTTGGCGCGGTATAGTTGGCGGCGACAAGCCACCTAGGAGCTGCTATGAAAATCGCCAGAATAGAAACGATCCGCGTCGCCGAACAACCCCAGGTCATTTGGGTGCAAGTATACACGGATACGGGGTTGGTAGGGCTCGGGGAAACGTATTATGCACCGACGGTTGTGCAGGCCGCCGTGCACGATTTTTTTGGCCCCCTGCTCATCGGCCGCGACCCATTCGAAATTGAGCGCCACTGGGAGGCGATGTTTCGCCTATCGGACCACGCCGGTTTTGGCGGTGGCGAAATGCGCGCGATCTCAGCCTTGGACATGGCGCTGTGGGACATCAAGGGGCAGGCGGCACAGATGCCTATCTACGAGTTGTTGGGCGGTGCCGTGCGCAAGCGCATTCGCGTCTATGCCACGGGCATTCCCTACGATGGGGCGGCCGATTTGGCGCGGGCATTGCTGGACGAGGGCATTACCGCGATGAAAGGCGGGCCGACGATTGCTCTGGCCATTGCCAGCGACGGCCAGTATATCGATCCGGGTGATCTCGACCGCGCGCTAAAACCCATCCGCGAAATCCGCGACGCGGTGGGCATGGATATGCAAATTGCCAACGACGGCCACGGCAAGTGGAACCTGCCCAGTGCCATTCGCATCGCCCAGGCGATGGAACCCTATGAAATGATGTGGCAGGAAGATCTGATGCCGCTCTTAAACCCCGAGGCGCTGCGGCGTTTGCAGGAGGCGACGCGGGCACCGGTGTGTATTTCCGAGCGTTTGCTGAGTCGCTGGCAGTTGCGCGCCTTTATAGAGAACGGCGCCGCGCGCATCGTCATGCCCGACCTAATCTGGACCGGTGGTATTTCCGAGACGCACAAAATAGCGATACTGGCGTCGGCGCATCAGGTGCCCTTTGCGCCGCACGATGCCACGGGGCCGGTGAATATATTTGCCTGTGGCCATATCTGTTTCAGCTCGGCTAATGCCATGATGCAGGAGCACGTGCCCTCTTTTTATAAAGGCTGGTACAACGATTTTGTCGATCCGAACCTAGATATTCGCGACGGGTTTCTGTATGCATCGCAGGAGCCGGGTATGGGGACGCGGCTCAAAGCGGGTGTGAAAGAACGCGGTGATGCTACCGTCGTCGTTAGCGACCGGGCGGAGTGGAGTGCGATTGATCACTGGGGCCCGTACGCGGCGCGTGGCCAGGCGACGGAGGCCGAAGTGCAGCGCTTAAAAATTGATCGTGGTTTTACCGAAGGAGTATGATATGATCGTCGAATGGAACACGCACATCTTCAGTCCAGATACGACAAAGTATCCGCTGCACGAGAAGGCGGCCTATAGTCCGAACATGTCTAAACATCCGGCCGACCCGCTGGCGGTTTATCTCGACCACATGCGGACAGAGGGAATCGATCGCGCCGTTATCGTACACCCCGAGCCCTATGGTGATGATCATCGTTTGGTGCTCGACTGTCTGGCGCGCGCGCCGGAGCTTTTAAGGGGGACGTCGCTCTTTTATCCGCATGATCCGGATGCGCCTAAAAAGTTGGAGGATTTAGTCGCGCAGGAGCCCAAGATTATTTCCACGCGTTTTCATGCGCACCGGGGCAAGGAGATGTATCTGGGTAGCTTTGCCGAAAAGGGGGTGCGGGCGCTGTGGGAGAAGGCGGTGGAATTGGGTCTAATCGTCGAATTGCATATTGGCCCCGACTACGCCGAGCAAGTCGGGCAGGTGCTGCGCGATATACCGGAGACGGTGGTACTCATCGACCACCTGGCCGAACCGCAGTGGGGCAGTGCGGTAGAATTCGCCCATATACTGGAGTTGGGTAGTAACCGTGACGATTATAATAAGGTATACATGAAGCTCTCCGGTTTGGGCCACTTTGCAGATGATGCGCCATTCTATGAGAGTGCCAGGCCCTTTACCAAGCGTGTGATTGAGGCTTTCGGGCCACAGCGCTTGGTCTGGGGCGGTGGCCCTCCGGGCATAGTCGATGCACATATGCAGGGTTTTAGCGCGGAAGACCGCGATGCGGTAAAGGGTGGAAACCTGGTGAGATTGCTGCGATTTTGAGTGCGAAAGTAAAGGGCGTATGAAAATTGGTGTTAAGATCGGGGCGGGGTTTGGCGGCATGATCGCCTTATTAATATGCGTGGGGGGCGTTGGTATTTGGCAATTAGGGCAAGTGGTTGATGCCTATAATAACCGCGTGATGGCTAAGGTCTACGAAGAAAGAGAGATTGCCAAAGTCCCATTGCTCATTGTGCGCGCGCACAGCAGCGAGCAGAAATTTGTCGCTACCAGTAACGACGCCTATGCCAAACAGGCCTACGACTATCTCGACCTGGCGCTTAATGCCGTGCGCAATGTGCAGGACATTGAGTTGCGCGACGAATCGATTGCGCATCTGGGGGAAATAGAAGATGCCGTCGTGGGGTACCATCGGGCACTAGACGCATTAGTTGAGACATTAAAAGAGCGCGGGGTCAGCGAAAATCTTGGAATTCGCGGCGAGTTGCGTGCGGCGGCGCACCAGATTGAGGAGCAGGTGTCCCAAAACCCAGATGCGGAAGGGCACGTGCTTTACCTGGCTTTGCGGCGCTATGAGAAGGATTTCATTATGCGCGCCCGACCGCGCTATGTCGAGCGAGTGCGCGAAACGTTAGAGGCGTTGGATGGCTGGGTGCAGGCGGCGCGCTTCGGGGCAGATAAAAAGAGAGAGGTGCAGCGCTGGCTTGGAATGTACAGAGAACATTTTGAAGGCTTCGTCGTCAATAGCGCTAAGCTAGTCGAGCGTCTGGACGATTCGCGTGCGGCTTCGGCAGAGGCCATTGCCTGTGCCGACGAGGCCGTGTTGGCCGGCCAGCTGCAGATGAAGAGCAATATAGATGAGATCGACGCGGCGACCGGCGTTTCCGTGCGGGGGCTGTGGCTGGTGAGTGCACTGGCTATTGGCGTTGGTTTGGTCGCTGCCTTTTTTCTCGTGCGCACCATTACTCGACCCTTAGGGCAAATAACGGAGGTGGCCCAGGCCATCGCCGAAGGCGACTTTAGTCGTCAGGTTACGATCGATCGCAGCGACGAGGTCGGTCAGTTGGCCGTCGCTTTTCGCGGGTTGAGCGCCTATATAAACAGCATGGCATTGGCAGCGGACACGCTGAGTCGGGGCGATCTGACGATTGCAGTAGAGCCTAAATCAGACGCGGATCAACTCGCCGCCAGCTTTGCCCATATGGCGGAGAATCTGCACCGGGTCTTTGCACAGCTCAATGGCAATGCCTCCGGTTTACATCAGGTCTCGGGAGAATTGTCCCGCTTCTTCGAACAGGTTGCTGGCCATATTTCGACGGTGAGTGACAACGCCAGCGCGGCGTCGAACGCCGCAGGGGCAATGAGCAGAACAATGATTTCGGTCTCGGCTTCGACGGAACAATCGTCGGGCAATATTAGTAGTGTAGCCCAATCGACACAGGAAATAACTAGCTCGGTATCGGAAGTGGCGCGCAGTGCTGAGCAGGCGCGCCAAGTAACGTTCTCGGCGGTAGAAGCGCTCGACTGTGCCACGCGAAGAGTGGACGACTTAGGCCAGGCGGCCAGCGAGGTTGGCAAGGTAATAGAGGTCATTGTCGAGATCGCCGGGCAGACGAAACTCCTGGCTCTCAATGCTACCATCGAAGCGGCTAGCGCCGGCGATGCGGGTAAGGGGTTTGCCGTGGTCGCCAGCGAGGTCAAAGAGTTGGCGCACCAGACCAATGAGGCAACGAATGAGATCCGCACGCGTATTGAATCTATCCAGTTCTCAGCGGCCAATACGGTAACGGAGATTGCGCAGATAGACGGCGTAATTCGCGAGGCAAACGATCTCGTCGCGCAGATTGCCGTTGCCGTCGAGCAACAGGCCTCAACGATGCGTGGCATGGCGCACAATATTCAGCAGGCCGCTGTTGGCATCCAGCAGGTGAGTGGGCATATTAGCGAAGTGGCACACGCTTCGGGCGATATTGCGACGGAGATCGCTGTCGTCGACGATATTAGTCGAGAAGTCGTAGGGGCCATCGAGCACGTATATCAGCAAACAGCTGAACTCTCTTCTATGGGAGCTGAACTAAAGGGTATGGTCGGTCGCTACCGGCTCAAAGAGGGCAACGGAGTCGTGTCGGCTGCGCCCAAAACGGAAATGCTATGAACGAAATAGAGTGCTACGAGTTTGATCGGCAGGGGTATATCGTAATAAAAGATCTATTGACACCAGAGCAGGTGGGGGCTCTGTCGACGGCTGTAGATCGCTTAGAAGAACACGCGCTTGCCCACGTCGATTTGCCGCCGCGCAAGCGCAGTGCGTGGGGAGCCGAATACCATGCCAATTTGGAAAAGGGCTACCACGTGCAGGGCGCCAAGAGCGAAGGGCAAACGCTGATTGTCGAAGATTTTTGGAATGCGGATGCGGCGTTTGACGTCTTGGTCGACCACCCCAAGAGCATGGAATATATCCACGCCATCGTCAAAGCGCGGCCGACGATAAACAATTCGGAAATCCGCATTCGCTACAAGGGAAACGCCTCGTCTAGCCACGGCGGTTCGCGCGCAGCCAACCAAAAGTATCGCTACAGTTTTGGCGAGGCGGGCATCGACTGCATGATGGTGCGCATGGTCTATTTCGTGCACGACTGCAGCGATGAGCAGGGGGCCTTTTGCGTAGTGCCGGGCACGCATAAGTCGAACCTGGCATGCCCGTATGGCAATGATCCGGACGAAGAGCCGGGCATGATAGGCCTAGAAGTGAAAGCGGGGGATGCCATTCTCTTTACCGAGCACCTGCGTCACGGCGGTCTGACCAACCGCTCCGAGCAGGTGCGCAAGACACTGCACGTGGGTTATGGGCCCCATTGGATGATGTCGCAGAACATCGCCACGATGGACGAGCCGCCTTTTATAAGAGAAGATACGTTTGCCCGTTTTAGCGAGGCGCAGGGCAATCTGTTTCGCGCTTGGCCGCTGCGTGAAGGTGCGTGAGACTTTAGCTCCTATTTGTTTTGTACAGAACAAAGCGCCGACTCGTATCAGAGAGTCGGCGCTTTGTTCTTTTTAATGCTGTGGTTTCGCTCGTGCCTAGAGCACGGCCTCCAGCTTTTCGACGTACTGTGCTTTGGACGCGGCGCCAACGACGGAGTCGGCTACTTTGCCGTCTTTAAAAATCAGCACCGTCGGCAGGCCGCGGACCTGAAATTCTGCCGCCGTCTTTTGCTCGGAGTCGGCGTCGAGTTTGCCGACTTTGATACGGCCCGAGTAGTCGCTGGCCAATTGCTCTATGGTGGGGGCGATCATTTTGCACGGGCCGCACCAGGTGGCGAAGACATCGACGACGACGGGTATGTCGGAGTCGAGTACTTCCGTCTGAAAGTTAGCATCGGTAAAAGCGGCGAGATCGGCCATGATTTCTCCTTTGTATTAATGAGCCTGGGGCTCGTAGTGACTGAAATTCGGAAAGAAAAAGCTCGGGTTGATACCCTGGGTGCGTCCCATATCACAGAGCATGCCGATATGGCGAGCGCAGGGGGCTGCGCGCCCCGACTCCCAGCGGGCGACTGTGGGCTGTGGAACGCCCAGTCTTTCAGCCAGTTCCACCTGAGTTAGGCGCATGTGCTGGCGGAATTTTTTTATAGACAGACAGTCGAAAGGCATAAAAAGTCCTTATATCATTATCGATATATTTTTATATCAGTAATGATATAATCAATAGGGTGGTTTTGTCAATGGTTGCGCATAAAAAAATAGAGCAACAGGGGTAACTTGACTGCGTTATATGGTAAGTGAATGACCGATTGATCCGTTCAGGGTATTGGATGTAGCGCTCGTTTAAAAGGATTCACGCGGGCTCTTTGCTTGACTCTCGTCTCATTTTGGCGTATTCGTAAGAAAACTTGAGTGGTAGAGGGTTACCTTTACTTGTAAGGGACGTTCTAAAAGGAGTAATAGACTTCCCCTAAGAACTCGTGCTGAAGTGAAAACTATATAGGCATGGCGTTGATCGAGTAGAATATGCGGGCTACGCAGTATTACACTCTGAAAAGGAGAACGGACCATGGCGGCAAAAGCGGTCGTAAAAAAGACGGTAGCCAAAAAGGCGGCGAAGAAGGCACCCGCCAAAAAAGCAGCGGCGACTAAGCCGGCTGCCAAGATAGCTGATGAAGTGCGTCTCGATGATATGCCTTTGACGGTGAGTGTAGAACTTGGGCGCTGTGCCAAAACGCTAGACGATGCGTTGAACATAGGGGAACAATCGCTGATCGAGTTCGACAAACACGTCGGTGATCCCGTCGACATAAAGCTCAATGGTAAGCTCTATGCGAAGGGTGAAGTGGTGACAGTGTCCGAGAATTTTGGCGTGCGCATAACGGAAATAGTCGGCGAGGTCTGATATGGCTACGAATGAAGAAAAAGTGCGCTTGGCGCATTTGGGTAGCGCGTGCCTGCAGGTTAGCTGCGAGTTGGGGCGCAAGCAGATATCGCTGCGCGAAGCAAAACAGCTAAAAGAACAGGACGTAATCGAGTTTGATAAACTGGCGGGTGAGGCCTTTGAAATTCGGCTCAACGAACACCACTTTGCCTATGGCGAAGTCGTGGTGGTAACCGATATGATGGCGGTGCGCGTCACGAGTTTAGTCGAAGTAGAAGAGGTGCGCTGATGAGTGGAAATGTGAAAGTATACCATTTGCCGACGGAAGAAGAGTTGGGCGAAGTGGAACCGCTGCAGGTAAAGGATCAGCGCGGATGGCCCGTCGCGAGCAGTGCCGACGAGGCGCCGGATCTGCCCACGAATATGGCACCTCATAGCACACACGCCTATATCTGGGAACAGGCCAAGCCGGCCGCCGCCGTCGTGCGCACGCTGTTGCGCAGTGGTATCGGCGGCGAAGGGCCGCTGGCCGGTATGAGTGGGGAGCAGGTCGTAGCGGCGTTCTTTATCGCGCTGGGCCAAGAGGTCGGCGTGCGCGTGCTACGCCAATTGGAACAGGATGAGGCGGCGCAAGTGGGGCGGGCGGTAGCTGCCTGCGAAGCGGTAGAGCACAACGCGGGCATGCATGCGTTAGAGACGGTGCGTCAGCGCGTAGAAGACGGTGAATATCTCGACTTGGGTGGTGAGAAATATGCGCGGGCGCTGATGAGCGAAGCGGTGGCGCCATGGTGGGCTAATAACGTGCTCGATGAGGCGCAGGTGGCCGATGAGTCACCGTGGGAGCTATTGGTAAAAACGGGTCCCGATCAGGTTGCGCCCTTCCTCTCGCACGAGCACCCGCAGACGATCGCCTTTATTCTGTCGCAGATATCCGCGGGTACATCAGGCGGTATACTCGCCAATTTTCCCGAGCGCCTACAGGCCGATGTGGCCTACCGCATGGCGACGATGGAAGATGTGACGCGGGCGACGGTGGATCGGGCCGAAAGGGCGTTGCGCTCTATGTTTGGCGAAATGCGTTCGCAGCTCTTGGGCTGTGGTGGGCCGAAGGTCGTGGCTGATATACTGAATATGGCGGGCTCATCAGTCGAGAAGAACGTGCTCGATCAAATAGATGTGCAAGACCCGGAAGTGGCCGAGGGCGTGCGCAACTTGATGTTTACTTTCCACGATATCGCCAAACTCACGGATCAAGAGATTCAGATCGTGATGCGCGAAGTCGAGCAGAAAGATCTCGTCGTGTCACTCAAAGCGGCTCGCGAAGACCTCAAGGACAAGGTGCTCGGCAATATGTCGGAGAAAGTGCGCACCTCTATCACCGAGGAAATGGAGTTTTTGGGGCCGATGCGCTTGAGCGAAGTGGAAGAAGTGCAGCTGCGGGTCGTGCAACAGGTGCGCCAACTGGAAGAAAAAGGCGAAATTACCATCGTGCGCGGCGAAACCGACGACCAGTTTGTTTAAGGGGAACTGAAAATGCCAGATATACTGTCGCAGGAAGAGATCAACGCGCTATTGGATGCGGGCACACCCGCTTACCCGATGCTGAACCATTGGCTGGCAGATCGTCTAGCTTTGGAGGAGAAAGATCTCAACTTATTAACGACACAGGTCGTTGGCGTGTTAAATAGCGATATGCCAGAGGCCGATGTCGATGATCAGTTAGTGGAAGTGCTGGTTGAAAGGGCGCGCACGGCTAAGAAAAAGTTTACGAAAAAACAAATCGACGCGCTCTATCCAGAAGTCGTGGAATTGGTGGCCGAAATGCGACGCGTGCGCGAGGAGAACCTGAAGCGCGAAGCGGAAGAAAGGGCGAAAAAAGTGCACCAAAAAGCTAATAAACAGCGCATCATCACGTCGTACGATTTTAAGCACCCGGCGCGTGTCAACAAAGACCAGCTGCGCACGATAGAAAATTTGCACGACAATTTTGCGCGCCTGCTCTCGTCTACTCTATCGGGGGCGATGCGCGCAGTGGTCGATGTGGATACGGCCTTTGTCGATCAGACGACCTACGCCGAGTTTATTATGAGTTTGTCAAATCCTTCGTGCTCGTATCAGTTTACCCTCGGGCCGACGAGCGGGCAGGCGATACTGGATATCGCCATGCCAGTCGTGTTTGCCCAGGTCGATCGCACCTTTGGTGGCAAAGGCTCTTCACAGGGCGTAGATGCGCGGCAGCTGACGCCGATTGAGATTGGCGAGATCAATACGGTCGTCAAGAAAATGATCGAAGACTTGGAGGCGACGTGGGAACCCATCTTGGCGGTCAATATCCACAATATAGAGTTGGAGACGAATCCGGAGTTTATGCAGATTACGGCAGCTAGCGAGATCGTTATTTTGCTGGCCTTTGAAGTTAATTCGGCGAATGCTTCGGGTTTGATCAGCCTGTGTTATCCGTTTTTTACGCTGGAATCGATATTGCCGCGTCTGGGGCAGCAGAACTATGTGAGAATGCACCGGGGGAATCAGGAGACACTCGTGCGCGACAACCGCCTGCGCTTGGGGGGGATGGAGCTCGATGTGTGTGCCGAGTATGGGCGCGGGCAACTGAGTTTGGCACAGGCGCGTGCGCTCAAGGTCGGCGATGTGATTGGCTTAGAGAGCAAGGTGGACGAGCCAGTGCCGGTCTTTGTCGGTGGTGACGCGAAGTTTCTCGGCTGGCCCTGCGCCAGTGCGCATGGGCTGAATGCGGTGAAGGTGGCCGGGGCCCTGCCGGCGGAGCGCAAAGATAGCTTTGGTTAAGGATCGCTTGTGCACGAAGGTGATATAAGCCATGCGGAAGTTAACGAGGCGCTGAAAGAGGCGGAGAAAACGATTGTCTTTGGGCGGCAGACGCGCGTGCGCGACGGTCTGCTGCTCGAAGACGACGAGAAGTTGCCGCGCTTTCATATCGGTCACGACCAAGTAAAGTTCTTCTACAGTGCCGTGCGCCAGTTGCCCGAGTATTTCTTAGACGCGTTGCTCGCGCGCAATATCAGCGTAACCTTGGTGGCTGGGCGGGGTCTGTGCTGTTTTAAAGATGTGCGCAACCACCAGGCCATCCACATCGGGTGCACGCGTCGCACGATCTACCTACCGGAAAAAATCCTCGATGTAGCCTTTCGCAACGGCTACGATTACTGGTCCGTGGCGCAGATACTGGTGCGCGACGGCTCGCAGTTGCTCGATTTTATACTGCTCTATGACCTGGTGCTCTTGGCCAAGCGGCTCATGCTCAAGCGCCATGTCTCGGTGCCCGGGTACAATGCCGTGCGCCGCATGGTGCGCCACCGCAACAAACACCGCAGCACTTACGAGAGCCCCGATCGCGTCAAGAAAAAAGAGAAGAGCGGTATCGATGTGCCGATCAGCGAGTTGGACGAGTTTCTCTACGAATACGAGAAGCGCTTGCTCGATACGATCCGCGCTGACGGCGACGGGCGTTTGGGCATAAAGTTGGAGAAAAGCTTCCGCGACAGCGAGCCCGATGCGATCGCCAAGGCGCTTTATAATACCTACCAAGAGGAGCTATGGGGCGAAGCAAAGGTCGTGCAGATTGCCGAGGAGCAGAACTATCCGAGCAGTTCGGTGCTCGATCGCGATATTGTGCACCCCGCCGCCTACGAGATGGCCGAGGCTTACGGCATGGAAACGGCGCCGCAAAATATGACCGAGGCGCGCCACGACTATCGCGATGCGCTGCGTTTTGACCTGTTGCCCGAGTCGACGACGGATACTCTGTGTCATTGGTCCGCTCGTTTTGGTCCGCAGGGAATAGAAGGGTTAATAGAAGAGTTTGTCGCCGATATTTTTGTCAGTGGGCACTACAATGCCATGCTCGTGAAGCGCGCGCGCGCCGTGCTCGGGCAGATGACGTCGCGGCGCAAGAACCTCTATTTATTTATAGAGCGCGGCGCTGAGTTTTCGCGTTTTAAAGCGGTCGTGCAGCTCTGTGTCGATGTGCGGGTTAAGCGGCGCAAGCTGGAGCTGGAAGATCTCGATTGGGTGCGCGTTTTGCTAATTGCTTTGGTTTCGGCCAAGGCGCAGAGTGGCGATATGCGGCGGATGGACGTCATCAATGCCATAGAAAAGGTCGGTGAACTCTTTGCGCAGGTGGAGACGGTTTTAGCGGGAGAGGCGGGGCGCCTGCTCGATCGCCACGTCGAGCGCGAAGAGATCAACGTGCTTTTGCAATACTTAGAACGAGGCGAAGGCGATTGGGATGTCGCTGCCGAGGGAATAGCTGGGGAAGTAATGGGCGAGCTAGAGATAGCCGTGGTACGCGCGTCGCTGTGTTTGGATTTGTTGCCCGACTATCAGAGTATGGTCAATGCACTCGTCTCACGAGGCCCGCGCGCAGAGCGTATTATCGAAGAGTTCCTGGCGGAAGATGCGGAGCTCAACGAGGAAGGGCTCAACCCGCTGGCTGCCGAACAACAAGGCGTTATCGTCGCAGCACAAAAGGCGCTATTGGCGGCGCGATCGGCGCGTGGTGAAGATCTTAGTTCGCTGCCGGGCCAGGAGCACGTGAATGCCGACTTGATTGCGCTATTGGTGCCGCGAGTCGATGAAATTATAGCGGCACTTCCAGAAAAACTACATCGCTGTACTTCGGGCAGCTTGACGCCGTTGCGCAAGGCGATGAAGGAATTCGAGGAGATCAAGCGGCGTTATCCGACGGACCTGGAACAGCTGGGGCCGCTGGCGATGGCACTCGTGCGCCTGGACTGCGCGGAGAACTACGAAGAGCTGCTTGGCTATGTGCGTTGGATGGGTAAATATGCCATCGGTCAGCGCAGGTCGGAAGGCCCCAAAGTCTGGTATACGCCGGGCCTGCTCAAAATGATCGATGACGAAGGGCCCGGCAGTGGTCCTCTTGTCGAACGCGCGGCGGTGATGGTTGAAGAGTTGGCCGACGAGGAAGCAGCTAAGGCGCTACAGCTGATTAAATGAGTGTTTTAGGCGAGTGAATAATCTGTGAATAAGCGCTTAATTGTTTTTGTGGTGTTTGTCGTTGGCCTAGCTCTCTGGATAACTGACCGACATTATCATCTCTACCAGCGCTATTTTCATCCGGAACAGTTTTATTTTGTTACAGTCAAAGGGCGAGACTTCTATTTGGAAGGCGAACCCTTTCGTTTTGTCGGTGCCAATACGCGCCTGTT
>Ga0055584_100006100_pt1 | contig 11808 bp, 7 predicted proteins | sample OSDHelmetaG_FD_58716 | JGI IMG/M metagenome (GOLD analysis project Ga0055584, IMG submission 58716) | Pelagic marine sediment microbial communities from the LTER site Helgoland, North Sea, for post-phytoplankton bloom and carbon turnover... | ecosystem: Environmental > Aquatic > Marine >... | reverse complement strand
CAGAGCCAACAACTTGCTCAAGAGTATACAAGATTCGGAATCAAGATTTGGGAAGATTTGGTTTCGAGATTCGGAAAAGGCCCCCCCTAAATCATCGAATCTTGAATCGGCGGTTGAGCGTTCAGAAAGGCATGGATGAGAGTCAGTCGCTTTGTCACCGAGACAACTCGCGACAACAATGAACACTAGGACGCTTTTTTGCTCACTGAGGGTGAGTCGTTGCCGCGTGCAGTGAGCCCTTCGTTTGAGATCAGTTCCACGACTCGTTGAGCGTAGCGATCCATTTCCATCACAACCGAGTCGACTTTCCCCGCCAGATACATGTAGAGAATCAGAGAGGGGATTGCGATGATCAATCCGGCCGCCGTAGTGAGTAATGCCAGTGCGATACCCGAGGCAAGCTGACTTGCCTTACCCATGGCATCGGCTCCGGCAATTTCGTTAAAGGCACGAATCATTCCGATGACTGTTCCCAACAAACCGATGAGAGGTGTGACCGTGGCCACACCATTCAAGACGCGAAGATGTTTGCGAAGCAAGCTGACTTGTCGTTCGCCTCCATCGAGAATTGCCTGTTCCACCTCGACACTCGGTCGTCCCCACTTACGGACACCGTGAGCAAACACGACTGCTGTCGGACTGCCGTTGTCTTCACACAAATCGAGAGCCTTTTGAGGTTCCATTTTCCCTTGTTCGAGATGCTTGATAAATCGTTCGACAAAGGCACGCGGTATGACACGACCACGCCGCAAGACAACAAGACGTTCCAACCCGAACCAAAGGGAGATAAACGAGGCTGCCAGAAATGGCGCAACAAATGGCCAGCCGAGAGCTTCCAGAATCTCTTGCGGATTTTGTGGAATCGACGGCTTATTTTCATTCGTTTCAGGTGTCTCTGAATCGGCAGGAACTGGCCCTGCTTCATCCAACACATCCGCTTCCGCATCGGTCAACGGAACGGGCTCTTGAGCGTTTGTAGAGGGGACTATTGAGGCCGCGATTCCGCACACAAAAATGAGCGCGGCGATCGAGGGAATGAGTCGATGGGAAATCTTCTTCATATTTAGAAAACCGCTTCGCGGGGAATCGTCTTGAGGTACAAACATCTTGTGATGCTTTTTCAGATTCTAACAGGACCACGCCCGTTGAAAAGACAGATTGACAGATTCGTAACCCCTGTCGCCCCTAAAGCTCCTATTTTATCCACTCGTTGACCCAGCAGGGGAGACACCTATAATCGCACTATCAAAGCCCGCAAAGTTCGTTTTCAAAAAGGTTTCCTCGTTAATGTCCGTCGATCTACCTCAGACGCTCCGCGAACTCAAAGAGTCCGGCTACCAATCTCGTCCCGTGAAACAGGAGATGCGATCCAATCTGCTGAGATTCCTCAAAGAAGGAAAAACGCCCTTTGAAGGGATCCTCGGTTATGAGGAAACTGTGCTTCCCCAGATTTATAATGGCATCCTCTCGCAACACGATATGTTGTACCTGGGCCTCCGCGGTCAGGGAAAGACACGCATGCTTCGGCAATTGGTCAATTTACTGGATGAATGGATGCCCATTGTGGCGGGTTCAGAAGTCCACGACGATCCCCTCAAGCCGCTCTCGAAATACGCTCGGGATTTGATTGCCGAGAAAGGTGATGACACGCCCGTCGAGTGGGTCGGTCGCGAGGACCGCTATCATGAAAAACTGGCGACTCCCGATGTGACGATCGCGGATTTAGTGGGAGAAGTCGATTTGATCAAACATGCCGAAGGCCGACATCTTGCCAGTGAAGATGTGATGCACTTTGGATTGATTCCCCGTAGTCATCGCGGCATTTTCTGTATGAACGAATTACCCGACTTGAGTCCTAAAATTCAGGTCGGTCTATTTAATGTCCTCGAAGAACGGGACATCCAGATTCGTGGTTTTCCGATACGTCTCGAACTTGATCTTTGCCTGGTGTTCAGCGCGAACCCGGAAGACTATACCAACCGCGGTCGCATTGTGACTCCGCTCAAAGACCGGATCGGTTCTGTGGTCCGCACACATTACCCGCTGACGAGAGAACTGGGTATCAAAATCACCTCCGAGAATGCCTGGACCGATCGGGATGCCGACATCGATGTGAAGGTTCCCAGATATTTGCAGGAAGTCGTGGAAGAAATTGCCCGCCTGGCAAGAACATCACCTCACGTCAATCAGGCATCGGGTGTCAGCGTGAGAATGTCGATCGCCAACTACGAAAACATGATCTCGAATGGCGAACGTCGAGCCGCCATGCAGGGTCATTCTGCGACCGTCTCTCGCCCTGCCGATCTTTCGTTTTTGAGTGCCAGTGCTCGTGGAAAAATGGAACTGACGATGAGTGAGGAACCGGGGGAAGAAGATGAGCTTCTCCGTCGCATTATGGATGAGGCGATCAGTGTCATCTTTGGGGCGAGTTTGAGTCCCAAACAATTTCGCAATGTGGTCGAATACCTCGACCTGGGGAAAACCGTCGATCTGAGCGATCACCACACAACCGAAGAAGCATTGGCAACATTCGAACAAATTCCTCAATTTCGGCAGCAAATTGAAACCGTTGCCGAGGATCTGGAACCGGAAGTCTTCAACAGTCCCTTAAAAGACGAACTGCTGGTTTCGGTGGGAGAGTTTGTCTTGCACGGCTTATATTCCGCCAACCGAATCAATCGTCAGATATCGTCCGGCGGCACTCAGTTTGGATAAGTGATCGCGTTCACCGCTTCTTCTTTTCCCGTCAGGACAGCGAACCGCTGTCCAAATTTGTTAGAGTAGACTGACCGCGTCAGCAAACACTGATTCCTGAAAGAATCATTACCAATACCCCAGCGAGGAAGAATGAGTTGTCTCTAAAAGTTGTCATGATGGGTACCGGGGAGTTTGCTCTTCCCTCGTTCCTGGCGTTATGTGATTCGACACACGAAATCGTCGGGCTCTACACACAGCCCGATCGAACCGGTCGCGGTCATCACTCGAATCAGCCTCATCCGATGAAGGAAGCCGCCATCGAACATGGCGTGCCGGTCTTTCAACCCGAGAACGTGAACACACCCGAATGTCTTGCAGAACTGCGTGCTTTAAACGCCGATCTGTTCATCGTGGCCGCTTATGGACAGATTCTGAAAAAAGAACTGCTCGAGATTCCTCCGTTAGGCGCATTCAATATTCACGGTTCGCTTTTGCCGAAATATCGCGGCGCGTCGCCGATTCAATATGCCTTGTTGCATGGTGAAACCGAAACCGGAATCACCATTTTCAAAATCGAGCCGAAGCTCGACGCGGGACCGATCATTCGCAAAGACTCGCTGGCCATCGACCCGAATGAAACAGCCGGTGAACTTCACGACCGACTCGCCCAACTCGGTTCTCAAGTGATTGTCGCAACGGTCAACGACATCGAAACGGGTCAGTTCGAACCATTGACGCAGTCCGAGTCCGATACCGTGTATGCGCCTCGATTGAAAAAAGAGGACGGCATCATCGACTGGACCCGGTCAGCACAACAGATTCACGATCATATTCGCGCCTTTAACCCCTGGCCAAAAACATTCACGTGGTTTCATCATGCCGAGAGAAAACCACAACGCGTGCTGATTCACAAGACGGCTGTAATCGATGAAGAATCAACCGAACCTGCGGGAGCGATTCTTACGACATCCGAAGCAGGTGTCTTTGTCTCAACGGGCGAGGGCGAGATTAACGTGATCTCAATGCAACCTGAAGGGAAACGCCAGATGTTGGCACGCGACTTTATGAATGGACACTCATTGCAGCCCGGTGATCGATTTGAGACTCCCCAGTAAACGAATTTATCTTTGTTTTAAGAGTATTCTTGTTCTTGAAATGTCGGGTGATTTGCTCCAAGAGTCGTATCGTCTATGCGGATTATTCCGCACAAGCGCGAGACTCTGATTGTCACCACTCCAAATGGTCGATGTAGAAAACACGGGGAAATCCTTCGATCTGGAGTCTGCAATGCGCGTTTCACAATCTGTTTTAATCTTGGGACTCATGGTCGTTTCGGCCTCATATTCCTGCTCTCCATTGGTGGCTCAGCCTCCCGCACCGGCTGCTGAGTACGTGGATTACAATGTTGGTAACAGCAATGGAAGTGGATGGGTCGATACCCCTGCCAAGATCGCGATGCCACGTTGGCACGGAATGCCGTGGATGTCCAACGGTCCCCAAGCGGGATCGCAGACACCCTATTTTCGCGACACCGAACTCGGCGAGTATCCTCATCACGGCAGCAATGGCTCACCCGCTGCCGGATATCCTCATTTCGATAATCGTTCCGCAATGCACGGCATCTGGTATCGTCCCAATGGCTACGCAGGGACAGACCATTGGGATCAACCGCTCCGATTTAACCCGATGGGAAATGGTGTTCCCCAACATCGCTCTGCCTACCGTATGGACTACGCTCCGTACACCGTCGTTCCAACCGATACCCAATACGGTCCGTATTATTACCCTCGCTATCGAGACATGAACGATCCCACCAGCGACAACTGCGACGATCCAGACTACTGTCGTAAGAAGTCGTTCTGGTTGATCGGGCGAAAAAAGTGATCCCGATTTAGTCGGAGACTTCGTTGCCAGTCACTTTTTCTTGTTGTCGCAACGGCAGAGGATTGGTGATCTGGTCGATACTTCGTAGATGCAGATCCCGTTGGGGGAAGGCAATCTCGATGTTGGCTTTACGGAACTCTTGATCGATGGCCGTATGCAATTCGTGAATCGTGAGCAAACGGTTATCGAGCTTAGGAAGAAAACAGCGGACCGTAAAGTTTAATGTCGAATCTCCGAATCCGTCGAAGGTTGCCGAGGCCATCGGTTCTTCCAGAACTTCAGGATGATGGGCACAGACTTTCAATAAAATCTGTCGTGCCTTTTCGGTATCGGAACCGTATGCCACACCGACCACAATGACGATGCGATTGACGGTGTCAGAGAGAGTCCAGTTATTAAACTGTCCCACAATAAATTCTTTGTTGGGAACGATAAATTCTTTTCGATCCCAATCGGTGATGGTTGTTGCTCGAATTCGGATACGAGTGACCGATCCAGTCACGTTACCTAACGTGACAATATCTCCCACACGGAGGGGTTGTTCGAAGAGGAGAATAATCCCCGAGATGAAGTTGGCGAACATTTCCTGCAATCCAAATCCGAGCCCGACTGCTAAACCGCCAAGCAGAATCGAAACTTGCGTCATTCCTATTCCCAGCATCCCGCAGCCAACAGTCATTCCAATAGCCATCACAATGTAACGGGCAATGGTGCCGATGGCATAACGAATGCCGGTATCGAGAGGCAGGTTCTGGAGAACGGTAATCTCTAATAAGCCCGGTAGGTTTTTGGAAGCGATGATTGTCACGGCAATGGTGAGGACCAGCAGGATCAAATCGCCAACAGTGACCGCTGATTCCGTTGGCTGATAGATCTGTTCGTCAGATTGATCATTTTCTCCTCCCAATCCTTCGACGAGTTCCGTATTTCCAATGACGGTCCAATTCAGAATATCAATTTGAGGCGTGACATCACTCCAAATCAGCCATATTGATATAAAGACTGCCAAGCGAAACGTCGTGCTCAATAATTGTCGGGTTTGAGCATTGATCGAAGAGAGATCGACACCAGCCGACTTGGGATCAAAAATCGCAGCACTCTCTGTTGCTCCACCTTCTGATTTGCTCGCTTCCGCTTTCGCGCGAGCTTCTTGCCTTTGCTTGGCTTGTTCGAGTGCCAATTTCCCGCGCGCGATGTAGACCCATCGATATCCGAGCTCGTTGAGCATTATAAGAACCAACAACACCCCAGAAGAGAGAATCAATCGACCCATCAACACGTTGGCCGTAAATGTGTATCCAGAAATTGATAACAACGCAAAAAAGAGCGGTACGCAACAGGGGCCGTAAGTGAAAACTTTTTTCCACAAACTCAGATCAACTTTCGAGGACCGTTCGTCTTTTGACTTTGATGGCGACAAAACACGGAAAAGAAACCAGGAAGTCGCAATCATGAGTGCCAGCATCAACAGTCGACCAAGCGAGCGTCGATCTTCAAGCGATCCAACATTATAAATCATAGTGATCAAGAAGACCAAAGGAACAACATACAGTGTGAACCAGTGGAGATTCAGGCGAACCCGAATCAATTGTTGTTTTGGCCATCGAAAGTGAACCTCTCCCAGCCCGTTGGGACGCACGAGATACCGCGTGAGTCGAAGTACACACAGTACAAACGCCACAGAAATCAACGCACTCCCGAAGCCGGGAACAAATGCCGGATCAACATTCGGAAGATCGGTAGGCGGGATGACTCTTAACAGGCGATTACCGATTAACCAGATCAGACTCGGAATCCAGATCGGTAAGATCAGTGTAATGAGGAACGCTTCGCGCGTGAGTTCGAAGGGGGCGAGGAAATTTTCCGAGAATTGATTGGAGAGATACATCAACCGTCTTTTCAGACGTGTTTGCAGTAAAAGGAACAGGATCAATGCGAACACAATGGTGGCCGTCCAGGCGGGGTTCTTAAGAATCTCTCCCCCCAGTTTGTCGACCAGCAGTTTCCAGTTTGCCTTGTTCATCAGTGGAGCAAGACCATTGGCGGCATTCTCCAAGTCGCGGAACTGAACAACTTGCGCCATCGGCACCCAAAGAGATTGTTTGTCGAGGTATTCCTCATAATTGTGTATCAGTACAACCAAATCTCCCTCAGTCTTGCTCAACTCCGTCAAGACGGTGAGAAGATTTTCATAATCTGCTTTGAGCGTCGATAGAGCTTCCTTTTTTCGAGTCAACAGTTGTCTGGCTTCTGTTTCCAGTTTCTCTCGTTGCGCTTTATCGAGAGTGAGGCTTCCCAAGAGATCCTCGATTTCATCTTCGAGAGCAACCAGATCTTCTTCCTCAGACTCATATTTGACTTTCTGACCGCGATACTCGATCGCCAGGCGATGATGACGAATTTCTGCTTCTTCGTACTGATAGATGGAGGGGATAATGCTGCGCTGATAATCGAGAATGGGGGCGAGAGTTTCGACTCTCGAATCTTCTTTCAAGCGGTCTTGTGTATCCTTATACTCTTTCTCAAGAGACTGAAGTAATTTGCGTGAGTCTTCCAGTTTCGTACGCAACTCGGAAGTGATTTCCAACGGACCATCTTCCTGGTTACGAGCTCGTATCTTCTCCGCAATTTCTTCCGCAAGAGGTTTGAGTGGCTCAGAGGTTTGGTCAATCAGAACTTGGAGTTCATCCACCTGAGCCGCAGCCTTCTTCTTCTCCAATTCGACGATTTGCTTTTGGAGCATCTCGACTTTTCGCTGCAACTGGCTGACTTCTCTTTGCAGAACCTGCTTCTCCAACGTCCGTTTTTCTTTGGTGGCTGAATAATTCGGGATCTCTTGACTGAGATACTTGCGTTGTTCGAGAAGATTTTGTTGTTCGGCTTGAAGCAGTATCTTAATCGCACTTGCCACTTGAGGAGGAGTCTCAGCGGGCGCGGGTTCCTGGAGTAGTTTTTTTATCTCTTCCTGACGTTGATCGATGGTTGCCAACTCCATCGGGTTCTTGACAATGCGATCTTCGAGAAAAGCCATCTGTGTCTCTTTGGCTCTCAGATCATTTTCTTTTTCGATCAGCTTCTGTTGCAGTTCTGCCAGGTGCTGTTTAGCGGCGTCCAATTTGGCATCGATGGACTCGAGTGTCGATTTTGTTTCGAACTGATACGGTTTTAGTAACTCATCCAGTTTGGAGGTATCTTCCGCCAGGATTTTCTTGAGCGCAGTCACATCCTGTTCGATCTTTTGCGGATCGACAATCAAGTTTTGTGCTTTCGCCTGGTAGCTTTGTGATTCTTGCAGAAGCGAAACGGCTTTGACGAGAGGGTCAGTGAGTTTCTTTGCCTGATCTTCAGGGAGTTCCAGTTTTTTGACAGCTTCAAGCTGATCCTGAACCGCCTTCAGAGTGATTCCGTTCCCGACATTCGCAGCCGGTTCTTCCGCTGTCGCAGAGCTTTCAGGCTTTGGATCCGTCGTCTCTTGAGCTTTGGAACTCCCTTGGATAATCAAATTTCTGGGAGCCGGATTTTCAGACTGCGCAGAGACAATAGGAGACAGAAAAAACGTAGTACACACAATAAGCGTGTAGATAATAGTCCATTGCAAATATCGAAGACGACTCATATGCGGAATCCCTCCTTGTTTGCGTATGCCGGACTGTCTCCAGCATCCTTTGAGAATAACACCACTATAGTGATTTCTATTGAGTTGAACAGGGGCAACCCGAACAACATTTTCCCGGCTCTGGCATTCAGGCACGTGTATCGGATAGCATGCTTCCTTTCCAACATCTAGTGAATGGACTTCTCATGAAACTGACGTTTCTCGGTGCTGCAGGAGAAGTGACCGGCAGCCAACATCTCCTCGAAACGGACCGACTGCGATTACTGCTCGATTGTGGATTCTTTCAAGGACGTCGCGCTGAGTCCCGAAAGAAGAACGAAGAGTTCCATTGCAAACCTCGAACTCTTGACGGCGTTGTCCTCTCGCACGCGCACATCGATCATTGCGGTAACTTGCCGGGACTTTACAGAGCTGGATACAAAGGGCCGATCTTTTGCACCGAAGCAACCGCAGACATCGCCGAAATCATGCTCATGGACTCGGCAAAGATTCAAGAAGAAGATGCACGCTATTTGACGAAGCGACTCAAAGGCGATCATCCGTCCGTCGATCCCCTCTACACAGCCGACGATGTCAAAAAAATGCGCAAGCAATTTGAACCGCTCAGTTACGATGATTGGCACGAGCTCTCTCCCGATTTCTCGATTCGCTTTCGACGTGCTGGACACATCCTCGGGTCCGCAATCACCGAAATGAACATTACCGAGAAAGGTGAAATCCGTCGCGTCGTCTTCACCGGAGATCTGGGAAGACGCGGCCTGCCCCTCTTGCATGACCCTCAACTCATCGATCGAGCCGATGTCGTCATCTGCGAATCAACCTATGGAAACAGGGTCCATCTCCCGCCGGGAGATTTGAAAGAAGCACTTCGCAAAATCATTCACGAGACGGCTGCAAAAAACGGTAAGGTCATTATTCCCGCGTTCAGTCTGGGAAGAACCCAACAACTGGTTTACTTCTTGAACGACCTGTACAACTCCGGTGACTTACCCAACATCCCGGTCTTTGTCGATTCACCACTTTCGACCAAGCTGACAAACGTCTTTCGTTACTATCAAACGGAGATGGATGAAGAAGTCGCTCAGGTTTTACGCGACGATGAAGATGGCGATATTTTCGGCTTTGAAAAACTGCATTACACGCGGTCTCAAGAAGAAAGTATTGCCCTGAATCGACGTAAGGGATCGTATGTCGTCATTGCCTCTTCAGGCATGTGTGAGAATGGAAGAATTCGACATCACCTGAAACATGCCGTCGAAAATGAAAACAATACAGTTGTGATCATCGGTTATCAGGCACAACACACACTCGGGCGACGCATTGTCGAACGTCAACCGAGGCTCCGAATCTTCGATCAAGACTTCAAGCTGAAGGCACGAGTCGAAGTGTTAAACGGCTTGTCGGCACATGCCGACGCACACGATTTTCAATGGTGGTTTGAAAAACTTTGTGAAGTCGGTGGAGCGGGACAAGTCTTTCTGGTCCACGGAGAAGAAGACCCCGCCAAATCACTGGCCGGTCTGATCGACAACCTCTGCGACAGCGAACCGATCATTCCTCAACGATTTGATTCGTATGAGGTGTAACCGCCCGATTATCGTCGATAACGAGGAATTTTCATCACTCGTGGTACCGGATCGAATAACCAGCTCTTTTGAGCTTTTGTGAAGTCGTTCGTCTTCGGAACGGTGAAGAATTCCGCCACCGTCACACTCTGACTGGGATTCTTCGGCAACGGTTTTTGTTTGGCGGCGTAGGTTTGCATCATCGTTTTGATGCGCGGGTCGTCCATGGAGTCAAAGCCACCAATGGTGACCACCGATTTTTTCTCATCGTGCCAGACGAAGACTTCGTAATCCTGGCCGTATCCCGCTTTTTGTGCGTTCCTCATCGAGGTTGCCAACCCCAGGGCATCTTGTGCGGCTTTATCGAGTGCGTTGGAAGGCTTGATTTGATCGAGAAGGGAATACTTCTTAGCCTCATCCCCTCCGAGCATGATTTTTGTACCGGTTCCGCTAAACGTCGCGATGACCAAAGTGTACTGATGCGGGTTTTCGAACAACGAATAGTTGTGATTTGTGTTCAAGCGGATCAATAAAGGATCGGCTGTTGCGGCTTTCACTTCTTCGGGTGTCAGCAACGGGTTCACTGTAAAGAACGCACCACTGAGAGGTGAAGGTTGACCCGGAGTCGGTTTGAAGCGACCACCGTTTTTCAGTAGGAAGTCAGCTTCGAAGTTCTTGATCCAAGTCAGTGTTTGCTGTCCTTTTTTGTCATTAACGCTGGAATAATTTCCAGCAAGGACAGAGATCATATTTCTTTGAGCGGTATAAACACGTCTTTCGCGTTGTTGCATCCGATTGTTGGTTTCGATTTCACCAAGCTTGGCATCTTGCTCGAAGACATACGCGGGAATCCCTTTTTTGCGAAGCTCATGAACCAACTCGACAGCAGCCTGACGAGCCGTGAAGCCTTCTTTGCGAAAGTTTTCATCTCGCACTTGGGAAAACGAAGCGACCATGATCATCCAGGGACCATGCTGTTTTGTGATCGTATATTCTTTCCCTTTGACGGCTTCGATACCGGCCGCACTCGTCGATGAGACTGGCATCACGAGTAAAGCGAACAAACAAACGGGAACGAGAAACAGTGCTTGAGCAAGTTTTCGCACGACAGACTCCTTCTGATGGCGAAATCGTAAAGTCTAAATACAATTGATGTTAAGTCTTAATTCCAGAGTTCAATCCGTGATCTCCGGTCGAGACTGCCGCGAACTTTAGTTCTTTTACGCTTTTTTGTCCAGAGGCCAATGATCGCCGAGAGATTCCGCCTGAAGTGTCATCAATTCTCGGATCCCCCCTTCTGCCAGTTCCAATTGTCGATTGAGCAGATCACGACTGAAAGTGCGACCTTCGGCAGTCCCTTGAACTTCCACAAATTCACCGTTCCCAACCATCACGACGTTCATATCGACATCCGCTTTACTGTCTTCCGAGTAATCGAGGTCCAGCAGAAGCTCGTCTTTGTAGACCCCGATACTCACAGCGGCCAAGGCATCTTTAATGACCGCCGACGGGTCCAGGTTTTCATTTCGGGCAACCGCGTCACACAAAGCAATGAAACCGCCAGTGATACTCAGAGTCCGAGTCCCACCATCGGCTTCCAGGACATCACAATCGATCGTGATGGTGCGTGGTCCTAACGCCTTGAAGTCGATGACTGCGCGCAGGCTCCGTCCGATCAAGCGTTGGATTTCGGTAGTGCGTCCATCGACTTTACTTCGTTCGCGACGTTTTCGTGGAGTCGTACTGCCGGGCAACATACTGTACTCTCCCGTCACCCAACCGGTTGGTTCTTCACCATCAGCCAGACCGAACTTTTTCCAGGGAGGAACCGACTCTTCCAACGAGGCGGTGCAAAGAACGGTGGTACGGCCCGCTTTGATGAGCACACTTCCCGAAGCCGATCCGGTGAAGTCGCGTTGAATAGAGATCGGACGGAGTTCGTTGGGTTGTCGATTGTCGTATCGCATGGTGGTGTTGTTCTTTGTGGTTGGTTCTTTGTGGTTGATTCTTTGTGGTTGATTCTTTGTGGTTGATTCTTTGTGGTTG
>Ga0055584_100006099_pt1 | contig 11808 bp, 8 predicted proteins | sample OSDHelmetaG_FD_58716 | JGI IMG/M metagenome (GOLD analysis project Ga0055584, IMG submission 58716) | Pelagic marine sediment microbial communities from the LTER site Helgoland, North Sea, for post-phytoplankton bloom and carbon turnover... | ecosystem: Environmental > Aquatic > Marine >... | reverse complement strand
GCCTCGCGGGCCCGGCGGGCGATGTCGTCGAGGGTGAGGAGGTAGGGGGTGCCGCGCAGGTTCAGCGAGAGCGGCCCCTTCGAGAAGCCACAGAACTTGCACTTGAAGGTGCAGACGTTCGTGTAGTTGATGTTGCGGTTGGCGACCCAGGTGACGGTGTCTCCCACGAGGTCGCTGCGCAGCCGATCCGCTGCTGCGGCGACTGCGGGCACCTCGGCGTCCCGGGCGCCGAAGAGCGTGAGGAGTTCCTCGTGGCCGAGTTCCTCGCGGCGTGCGACACCGGCCAGCACATCGGCCACCGGACCGGGCGGGCAGGCGCGATCGGAGCCGAGCAACGCCGGCGGCGTCCCGTCGGAGCCCGAGTACCAGGCGGTCGAGCGGTGCCCCACGAGAACGAACTCGGCCCCGTCGGCGACGGTGTCCGCCGCCGTGGTCTGCTCGGGCCAGATCTGCCCCGGGTCGTCGCGGCCCAGCCATTCGGCATCGGCACGGTCGATCACAGGGAAGTGGAGTTCGGGGTGGATCCACTTCTCCCTGTCGGCGACGTACTCGGGATACACGGTCAGCCGGGGCGTCAGCGTGTACCCCCGGTCCGCGGTCACCGATCGGAGGATCTCGAGGTCGGGCCAGGGACGCTCCGGGTTCACATGATCCACCGTCACCGGTGAAACGCCGCCCCAGTCGTCGATCCCCGCGTCGAGGAGGACACCGAAGTCGTCCGACAGGTTCGGCGGGGCTTGGAGGTGGACGTCGGCCGGGAGGATCAGTCGGGCGGCGGCGACCGCCCACAGGTACTCGTCACTCGGACACGGCTTCTCGCCCCGCATCACGGTGCGCGGTTTGGGGAGGAAGTTCTGGAGGATCACCTCCTGCACGTGACCGTGCCGTCGGTGTGACTCGGCGATCGCCTCCAACCCGGCGATCTGGTCGGCGCGGCGGTCGCCGATCCCGATCAGGATTCCGGTGGTGAAGGGAATCTCCAGGCTCCCGGCCGCCTCCAACGTGGCCAGTCGCCGTTCGGGGCTCTTGTCGGGAGCTCCTCGGTGGGCCTCCAGGTCGGGAGCAACCGACTCGATCATCATGCCCTGGCTCGGGCTGACGGGGCGCAGACGGGCCAGTTCATCGGGGTGGAGGGCGCCGGCATTGGCGTGGGGCAGGAGTCCGGTCTCGGCGGTGACGAGTTCGGCCATCTCGGCCACGTAGTGCACGGTCGAGTCGTAGCCGCGTTCGCGCAGCCAGTCCCGGGCGACGTCGTAGCGGTCTTCCGGCCGCTCGCCGAGCGTCAGGAGAGCCTCGTGACATCCGGCCCGTGCACCCTGACGGGCGATGCGCAACACCTCCTCCGGCGGCAGGTACGGCTGCTCCACCCGCGCCGGCGGACGGGCGAATGTGCAGTAGCCACACGTGTCGTTGCACAGATACGTGAGCGGGATGAACACCTTCGGGCTGTAGGTGACGCGGTTCCCGAAGCTGTCGTCGCGGCGGGCCGCGGCGAGAGCCATCAGGTCGTGGAGTTCGAGGGCGAGAAGGTCCGAGGGGACGTCGTTCGACATGGGGGCTCCGTGGTCTGGGGGTCAGCGAGCGGTCGCCGGCCCGGGGCGGCTGGCGATGTCGTGGGGGGTGAAGGTCTCGTCGCAGTGCCAGCAGACGAACTGCTGGTCGAGCGGGTGGCCGCAGGTCTCGTGGACGAGCACCGTGGGCGGTCCGGATTCGGACAGCCAGTCGTCGCCCCAGCGCATCAACGCGACGAGCGTCGGCGAGAGCGCCATCCCCATCGGCGACAGCCGGTACTCGTAGCGCGGCGGACGCTCGCAGTACAGGCGACGCTCCATCACACCGGTCTCGACGAGCCGCCGCAGACGCTCGGTGAGGACCGGGCGGGCGATCTCGAGGTCGCGGCGGAAGTCGTCGAATCGGCGCACGCCCCGAAAGGCATCGCGCAAGATCAGGATCGTCCAGCGGTCACCGAGGATGTCCAGGCTGCGCTGGATCGAACACGGTCGCTCGGTCGCGTCGGCGGCATGCGGATCGAGCGCGGGGGAGGGAACCATCGCCACACCGTAGGTCAGTTTCGATTCCGAACCAAGTCGGTTCGAATTAAGAACTGACTCCGGACCCGATCGGGTCGACTGCAGCGTCGATACGGTGCCTGCATGGACGACACGCACCACACTCACCCCGCCCATCTCGTCCACCGCCACCGCAGCGTTTCAGGTGGGGCGGCGCGGGCGGCGGTCTTCGGCGTCAGCGATGGACTCGTTTCGAACGTCGCCTTGATCCTCGGGGTCGCGGCCGCCGCCGCGACCCAGTCCAACGTTCTCATCGCCGGGATAGCCGGCCTTCTGGCCGGCGCCACCTCCATGGCGGCCGGCGAGTACGTGTCGATGAAGGCTCAGGCCGAGTTGGTCGAACGGGAGCTGGACATCGAACGGGCGTCGCTCACCGACCAACCCGAGCGGGAGGTCCGGGAACTCGCGGCGATCTACCTGCAGCGAGGCGTCGACGAAGAAGCAGCACGAGCGATGGCCGAAGCGGTGATGCGCGACCCCGACGTCGCTCTCGAAGTCCACGCCCGCGAGGAGCTGGGTGTCGACCCCAGCGAGATCGGACGACCCTGGTCGGCGGCCGGTGCCTCGTTCGTCGCCTTCGCTGTCGGGGCACTCATCCCACTACTGCCGTGGTTCTTCGGCGAGGGGGACGCCGCCATCGTCGCCTCCGCCGCCCTCGGGCTCGTGTCGGCCGCCGCCGTCGGCGTCGTCCTGTCCCGCTTCACCGAGCGATCGGCACTCGTCACCGCCAGCCGCCAGGTCGCCTGGGCCGTCGCCGCCTGCACCGCGACCTGGTTCATCGGAAGCTGGCTCGGCACCGTCATCGACTAGCCGCAGCGGTGTCAGACACCGCTTCACCTTTGCGCTTCACCTTCAGTCGGGGAGCAGGGGTACGGAGATGGCGGGGCCTCGTCCGAGGCCACCCACCCGAGACAGCGACGAGCTGCCGAACTTGTTGCGGACGGCGTCGACCGCCTCGTCGAGCAACGTCGACTCGGCCCGCTCGAAGGGAAACGCCAACTGGACGGCGTCGGCGTTGGTGAGGCTGCCGACCGAGACCCCGACGAGGCTGATGCCCCGTTCCTCGATCAGCTCACCCCACGCCTCCTCGAGGAGCTGGTGCGCAACGCGGTGGATTGCCTCCGTCGAGTTCGTCGCCTGCGCGATCGTGCGGGCACGAGTTGCCCGGCCGAAGTCGATGAACCGGAGCCGGAGGGTGACCGTGCGACCCACCCGCTCAGCCGTCCGCATCCGCCTGGCGATGCGGTCGACGATGCCCCGCACGATGGTCGACACCTCGTCCAGGGTCCGGGGCCGCCGGCCGAGCGCCTGCTGCGAACCGATCGAGCTGCGCCGCTTGCCCACCTCCACCCGGCGGGGGTCACGGTTCTGGCTCAGCGCGAACACCTGATGTCCCATCGCTCCACCCACGATCGCATGCACCACCTCGGCCGGCAGCGCCGCCACGTCGCCCACCAGACGGATTCCACGAGCGTTGAGCTTGGCCGCCGTCTTCGGGCCGACGCCCCACAGTTTGTCGACGGGAAGCGGGTGGAGGAATTCCGACTCCCGGTCGGGCGGCACCCGGAGCAGACCGTCCGGCTTGCCGACACCGCTGGCGACCTTGGCGAGGAACTTCGTGCGGGCGACACCGACGGTGATCGGAAGACCCACCTCGTCGCGGACACGTTGCCGCAGGCGGCCGGCGATCTGCACCGGGCTGCCGGACACGCGCCGGAGGCCACCGACGTCGAGGAAGGCCTCGTCGGGCGAGAGGCCCTCGACGAGCGGGCTCGTGTCGTCGAAGATCTCGAAGACTGCCTTGCTGGCCTCCGAGTACGCCTCGAAGCGACCGCCCACGATCTGCAGGTCTGGACAAAGCTCCCGCGCCCGCCCCTCGAGCATCGGTGTGCGCACGCCGTGCCGCTTGGCCTCGTAGCTGGCGGCGAGGATCACACCCCCGCCGACAGCGACGGGTCGGCCTCGTAGCGCGGGGTCATCGCGTTGCTCGACCGACGCGTAGAAGGAATCGAGGTCGGCGTGGAGGATGGAGGCATCCGTTCGGCCGTCACGCGAGATCCGAGACACGAACACATGTTCGCATCCAGTTGTGGCGGCGACAAGCGCGGCGTGTCACCGGCGGTCGCGAACCCACTCCGCCACGGCGTCGAGGGCCACCGGGTTCGCCAGCGAGTCCCGGGCCGCCACTGCCTCGGGCTCGGCCCCCTGGAGCATCCGCTTCACCGGCACCTCGAGCCTCTTGCCGGAGAGAGTGCGCGGCACGAGGTCGACCGCGACGATCTCGTCGGGCACGTGGCGGGGCGACAACTCGTTCCGCAACGCCGACCGGATGCGATGTCGCAGGTCGTCGTCGAGCTCGACTCCCGGTACGCATGCCACCAGCATGATCAGCTCGCCCAGCCCGCCCGCCGGGTCGTCGAGGTGGACCACGAGGCTGTCGGCGACCTCGGGGAGGTTCTCCACGACGGTGTAGAAGTCGCTGGTGCCCAGTCGCACTCCCCCACGATTCAGGGTGGCGTCGCTGCGACCGGTGATGATGCAGGAACCGTCATCGGTGAACGTGATCCAGTCGCCGTGGTGCCAGACACCGGGAAACGCGTCGTAGTAGGCGGCCCGCAGGCGGATGCCGTCGGGATCGTTCCAGAACCCGACCGGCATCGAAGGCATCGGCGAGACGATCACCAACTCACCCGTTTCGCCGGGTTCACACCTCGTGCCGTCCGGCCGGAACGCCCGGACGTCGCAGCCGAGCATGCACGCGCTGATCTCGCCCGCCCGCACCGGAAGGGTGGGAGCCGCGCCGACGAACGCGGTGCACACATCGGTGCCACCGCTCATCGAGCCGATCTGGACGTGGCGGCCGATGGCCTCGCCGACCCAGTGGAACCCTTCGGCGGGGAGGGGTGCACCGGTCGACCCCAGGTGACGCAACCGGGACAGGTCGTGGGCTTCACCCGGCCGGAGGCCCACCTTCCGGCAGGCCATCACGAACGGCGCGCTCACTCCGAACACATCGAGGTGTTCGTCGGAGGCGAGCCGCCACAGGGTGTCGAGGTCGGGCGAACCGGGGTCACCGTCGAACAGCACCGTCGTCGCGCCGACGAGGAGGCCCGAGGCGATGAAGTTCCACATCATCCACCCGGTGGTGGTGAACCAGCTGAAGCGGTCGCCGGGGCCGAGGTCGTAGTGGAGCGACAACGCCTTCAGGTGCTCCAGCACGATCCCGCCGTGGCCATGGACGATCGGTTTCGGCAACCCCGTCGTCCCGGAGGAGAACAACACGTAGAGCGGATGATCGAAGGGCACGGGCTGCATGTCGAGTCCGCCGTCTTCGGAGAGCAACGGTGTCCAATCGTCGGGGGCGGACGGGTCGAGGTAGGGGATCCTGACCACGTGCCGGAGCGACGGGAGGTCGGCGACGATCTGATCGACGTGACCCGTGCGGTCGATCGGCTTGTCGCCGTACACGTACCCGTCGACGGCGAACATCACCACGGGCTCGATCTGGCCCCATCGGTCGGTCACCGCCCGCACGCCGAACTCGGGTGCGCACGACGACCAGATCCCGCCGAGGCTCGCCGTGGCCAGGAAGGCGACGATGGTCTCTTCGATGTTGGGCGTGTAGGCCACGACCCGATCGCCCTTCCCCACACCGAGTCGCTCGAGGCCGGCGCGACAGCGGGTCACCTGCGCGAGAAGATCGCGACCGGTGACCACACGACGGTCTCGGGTCTGGCTTCGTCCGACCAGTGCCTCGTCGTCCGGCCGCTCGAACCATCGACTCAATGCATGTTCGGCGTAGTTGAGCGTGCCCCCCGGGAACCACACGGCACCTGGCATCGAGACGTCGGCCAGCGCAGCGGCCGGCGGATCACGCCAGATCACTCCGGCCCAATCGGCGAACGCCTCCCAGAAGGATCCTGGTGACGCCTGTGACCAGCCCAGTAGTTCCCCGTACTCGACGCACTCCGGTCCACCCCCGGTGGCCACGCGGTGGGCGAAGTCGCTCAGCCGGCAGGCCTCCCAGGCCCCTGTTCCCGGCTCCCAGACGATCTCTCCCCGGTTCACACGCCGGAACCTACAGCGCGACCCCGACCCTGTGAACGAACCGGTGTCGTGAAGGGGTCAGGCGAGAGAGTGGATCGCGGCCACGGTTCGATCGACCAGGTCATCCAGCGTCGTCGGCGGAACGTCGGCCAGTGAGAGCCCGACCTGCCCGCGCCACGGATCGGTCCACGCGGCGGGGATTTGGTTGCCGGTGAGACCCCAGAGCCCGCCGACCGTGGCCCCGTTGCAGTCGGTGTCCCAGCCGGCCGCAACGGCGTCGCCGATCGCGGCACCGAAATCATCCTCGTTCGAGAGCAGCGCCCAGACCACGACCGCCAGGTTGTTGAGTGTGTGCACGGGCGACATCCCTGCGTAGTGGTCGTGCAACCGGTCCACCGCATCACCGGCACCGACGAGCGAGCGTCCGAGCTCGATCGACTCCATGGCGAGGGAACCCTCCCCGATCTCGAACCCGGCGCGTTCCACCGCCTCGGCGAGTGAGTCCGACACCGGAATCGCGGCGCCGCACGCAGCGACGAACATGGCTCCATCGATGCCCTCGGCGCGGTGTGACAGCTGGGCATCGATGCGGGCGAGGCGGGCAGCCTCCGATGGGTCACCGGGGCTGACCCATCCGTACACGTCGGCCCGGATCTGGGCGCCGATCCAGCGGTTGTACGGGTTGTCGGAGCAGTCGTCGATGTCGAAGCCAAGAGGTGCCCCTTCGGCGAACCACTCCGAACCCCGCGCCGTCAGGATCGAGTAGGCGGCCCGCTCGGCGGTGAAGACCGAGCCGAACGGAAGATGCTTCAACCAGGCGCGGGCGACGTCATCGGTCGTCAGCTCGCGGCCGTGCCGCTCCAGCATCGTCAGTGCCAGCACCGAGTAGTTGATGTCGTCATCGGGCTCGGCACGGCTCATCCGGCCACGACATGCCCTCTCGTTCACCTCGTCGGAGCCGTCCCACGGGACGTAGTCGCGGAGCGGGAGCGCCTCCACCCCCGCCAGGTAGTCCTGGAGAGCGTGGTAGCCGCGGCGCATCGACAACACCTCCACCGGCTTGCCGAGCTGGCAACCGGAGATACGCCCCTTCCACGCTCCCTCGATCGCCGCAACGTTCACAGTCATCAGATGCCCAGACGAATCATTGCACGGGCGTCCCTGCCGGCGCACTCCGGAGACGACCGCTGCGTCCACTTCGACGAGTCACGAGGTCGAAGGTCTCGCCCTGCGCCTGGTCGACGGGATCCGGGCTGGCCGGCGAGGAGAGCATCTGGGCGACGACGTCGCCGGCCCGGAACCAAGTGAGCGCAGGTCGGCCCGCCGAGTCGTTCCACGATGCGTTGACCTCGACGAGAGCATCAACCCCACACCCAGACCTGGACGTCGGGGAGTTCCGAGCCAGGCCGGATCGCCTGCGCGCGGGGACGGACTGCGCGTCGTGCCTGCTCCGTCGAAGCGGGCGCAAATCTCGGGCTGGTCTGGCGAGTCACCGATTTCGGTGCTCTGCGCGCGGACTGTCAGCGGCGGAAGAGTCGGACGGTGTTCGATCCGTCCTCACTGACGACGATCGACCCGTCGGGGGCCACCGCGACGCCGTTGAAGATGCCGTACGGCAGCGATGCAGGGATCACCCGCGAGCCGAGGTCAAGGCCTTCGATCACGGTGGTGACCTGACCCGAGCCCAGATCGACGGCAGCGATCCGATCGCGACCCTGTTCCGCGACGAGCAGACGGTCACCGTCGAGTGCCAGTCCCTCGGGCTGCTGTAGCCCGGCCGTCAGCACGGTCGGCGGACCGCTGCTCGACACGGTCCAGATCTGGCCGAGCGCCCAATCCGAGACGTACAACGTCTCGTCATCGGAGGCCAGTCCGAGCGGGAGCCCGAGTCCGCCGACGATCACGGACTGGGTCGCCGCGTCGACCACGTTGCCCGCCCCGGCCTGGGCGACGGCGATCGCGCCATCGTGTCGCACTGCGTTGACCGGAACCGCCAACGTGCGGATGTCCTCGAGCACTGCTCCCGTGTCAGGATCGATCACCTGAACGGCATTGGAGAACCACCCTGTGGTGATCAGGTTGTCCCCGTCGACCGAAACTGTGTTGCTGCTCGCCAGCCCGGCGAACGGCGGGTCGAAACGGTCGTAGAACGAGGTGGCGGGGTTGCGGCTCGGGCCGTGGCCGCGCAACGAGAAGAAGTCGGCCGTCCAAACCACCCCATCGTCGTCGACAGCGACTCCACCCGGGGCGATGAATCCAGGCGAGTCCAGCGCCCGCAGCCTGTTGCCGGAGTTCAGCGCGAGGATCTGTCCGTCACCGAACGCTGTCGTGAACAGCCGGTCGTGCTGGTCGAAAGCCAAGTTGTCCAGCACGCCGTCGATGTCGGCCAGTACCTCGCTGATGCCGGTGTCGATGTCCACCTCCAGAACCTGCCCCTCAGCGAAATCGACAGCATGGAGTTCACCCGCCGAGTTGAACGCCACTGCTGCCGGCACCCGGAACCCGGTCGCGACGACCTCCGGCGCAGGAACGGCTGCGTCGACATCGATCCGCGCGATGGACTGGCCGAAGAAGAGTGGGCCGTACAGCAGGCCGTCGGGACCGAAGTCCATGCCGTTGAAGCCGACGAGATCGGGGATCAGGACCTGCGGGGGAGCGAGCAGCTCGGGGTCGAGTTCGTAGAGGCCGTCGCCCAGGAAGTCACGGGCGACGAACAGACGGCCGTCCTCGGACATCGTGATCGGATTGACCCCTGGTCCAACGAATTGTGTACGGAACGAACCGTCCGGCTTCAACATGCCGACGTTTCCGCCGAGGATCTCCGTCCAGTAGATCGTCCCGTCATCGGTGATGAACAGGTCATCGGGCCCGTTCACTCCTCGCTCGGGTCCGATGCGGTCGAGGATCTCCCCCGTCCTGGGATCGTGCACCGTGATCTCATCGCCGATGACGCTGGCGACGTAGACGTTGCCGTCGGGTCCGACATAGACGCCATTCGGGCCGTTGAGCTCCGAACTGCGACCGATCGGCTTGCCCTCCCGGGCCGTGAACGGCTCACCGCTCTTCGCTGCAGCAGGCGACCCGACCGCCACCATCAGCAGCGTGATCAGAAGCATGACTCGGCGCATTTCGAACCCCCAGTTCCCGTGCCGGACGCAGACGACGGTACTTCGGATCGTCGACGATGTCACGGGGCGACCGACGAGCCGTTGATGCCTCGCTGCGCGGTGGCACGGCACTGGACAGGGGATGAGGTGTCGATCGAAGAGACCCGCGCTCGAGCCGAAACGAACTCGGTTCTGGAAGCGTCGCCCAACACCGCGCCAGGTGTCCGACAGGCCGTTGCCGACCGCGCAACCGCGTCGGCGAACCGCCGCAATCGCGCTCCGCAACGACGGCCTCCGACGAGACCGAGTAGCTGCCCGACGACGATTCACAACACTGCGAATCCGGCGATCTGGGATGCTCGTCTCGTTGGGCCGAGTGCGTGGGCGAGGTGTCGTCCGTCAGTTGCGGGGTCGAAGCGTGCGCTGCAGACCGACCTCTGTACCGGATTCGGGAATCGGAGTACCGTTGATCGGGAGGGGGTCAGGGACATGACCCAAACCGAGCAGGACGGCTCAGCTGTCGGACCCAGGGCTGGGCAGAAGCACTCGCGGGTGGCCTGGATCGCAGCGTCGGTAGCAGCCACCGCGGGATGGCTGGCAGTCGTCCGTGGCAGCTTTCCCGGGGAGTCGTGGTTCGTGGCCGCACTCTGGATCGTGACGGCCGGGGCGGTCCTTGTCACGGTGGCTTCTGGCCTGCGAGCAGCCGGGAATCGCGGGGAGCCGAAGCCGGTGGCGACGATGGCTCTGATCGTGCTTGCTGGGGCCGTCACCAGTGTGATCTCGGTGAGTCGCTACTACGAGGGGCCCGACGGGCCGAGTTTCGGGGACTCACATTGGAGGGAAGGGTTGGGCGGCATGCACTGGTGGGCTTTCTACGGCGCGGGCGGGATGATCTTGCTGACGGTTGGCGTCCTGATGTGGCGCGCCGCATCAAAGGCTGACATGAGTCCGCCACCGCGGGAGTGACAATCCGTTCACGGGCCACCGATGTTGCCCCTCTGTGATGGACACTTCAGCCTTCGCGATCGTGGGCGGGGGAAGGAGGCGCCCGGATGGGTCGTCCATCGAAGTACACCAAGGAGTTCCGTCGTGAGGCGGTGGAGTTGTCTCGAGCGTCGCAACGCCCGAGATGCCAGGTCGCCGAAGACCTCGGGGTCGCGGATGGGACGTTGGCGGCCTGGGTCCGTGATCTTGATGCCCGTGATGCTCCTGGCGCGTTGAAGGCCGATGAGCGCGCCGAGTTGGAACGGCTGCGTAGAGAGGTCATCGAGTTGCGTCAACCACTGTCACCTCACCGCGCGGCAGACCCGGGTGGCGGTGGGTTTCGTCGCTGCAGACGGTCCCCCGAGTGATCCCGCTGTTGACCTTCTTGGTCTGGCCGCCCAATTGGGATCTGGACCGGCCGGGCCGGTGGTCGATCGCGAGAAACCCGGCGGTTGGGGCGGGTGCTCGGCGTAGTGTTCCGCTCCGTGGCCGACAACGTGGGGGACGAACTCGGCCGGCTTGTCGGCAGTTCGGACTTCTCGGGGACTGTTGCGGTCTGGGGCCCTGATGGCCGGATCGTCACCGTTCCTCACGGGTTTGCCCATCGTGGTCGGGCGATCCCGGCGACGTCCGAGACACGGTACGCAGTCGCCAGTGGGACCAAGGGGGTGACTGCACTCGTCATCGCATCGCTCGTCGGCGACGGCGCGCTGGGGTTCGACACTCGGTTCCGGACTGTCGTGGGTGATCTGTTGCCGATGGTTGACGACCGGGTGACCATCGAGCAGTTGCTGGCGCACACCTCGGGGGTGGGCGACTACCTCGACGAGTCCCTCGGCGGAGATGTCGACGACCACGTTCTGACCGTGCCCGCACACCAACTCGACTCGCCCCGCGAGTATCTCCGGGTGATCGATGGCTTCGCGCAGGCGTTCACACCCGGTGAGCGGTTCGCGTACAACAACGGCGCCTACGTGATGCTGTCACTGGTCGCAGAGATCGTGAGCGAGACAAGCTTCTACGACCTGGTGAGTGAACGAGTCACCCGACCGGCGGGGATGGAGAACACGGGCTTCTTGCGCTCCGATCGGCTCGACGGTGACGTCGCGGTCGGATACATCAAAGATGGGCGTTCGAACGTGTTTCACCTCCCGGTGAGAGGCGCCGGTGACGGTGGCATGTACACGACCGTGGCGGACGTCGAGCGGTTCTGGCACGCGTTGTTTGTTGGCGACATCGTGCCGACCGAGGTCGTCGAATGGATGACGACACCCACATCGGCCGTTCCTGGGGAGGGGATGCGCTACGGGCGCGGATTCTGGCTCGCAGGCAATGGGCCGGCGGTGATTCTCGGGGGCATGGACGCCGGAGTGTCGTTCAACAGCGCCCACAACCCGACGACAGGTCATGGCTACGTCGTCGTCTCGAACACCTCCTCTGGCGCATGGCCCGTCGCCGCGATCCTCGAACCCCACCTCGCGCAGTGATGCCCACACCGGCAACCAGCCTGCACAACCAAGAACCGTGATGCCGACCACCCACCGCGAGAACAGCCTCGCCACCACCCTCTGGCTGGAAGGTCGACCTGTCCCTGACCGCCG
>Ga0055584_100006098_pt1 | contig 11809 bp, 14 predicted proteins | sample OSDHelmetaG_FD_58716 | JGI IMG/M metagenome (GOLD analysis project Ga0055584, IMG submission 58716) | Pelagic marine sediment microbial communities from the LTER site Helgoland, North Sea, for post-phytoplankton bloom and carbon turnover... | ecosystem: Environmental > Aquatic > Marine >... | reverse complement strand
GCCTCGGTCTTCACGATGGCGTCCACCCGCGAAAGCAGGCGCTCTGCAGTGGGGCGCTCGTCGGACCCGATACCGCCCTCCTGGCTTGAGATATAGGCTGCCCCGTTTCGATGGCCGGTCACTGATAGGACGGCTTCACGGAAGGTCTTTGACGGGATGGTTCCCGTATGGACACAGACACCGCCGACATCGAGCCCGCGCTCCACAATCGCAACACGTTTGCGCAGTTTTGCTGCCTGCACAGCGGCCCGCTGCCCGGCTGGCCCGCTGCCAATGCATATCAGATCGAAGTCGTGACTTGCGCCCATGAATTTTGCCCCATTTTGTAATCGCCTGACCGCTTACTGCGGCTCTTGCGCGCCCTAGTACACGCAAAGATGCCAGCCAAATGCGTCAATTGCGACGCTTAGAATGTGCAAACCTTCGCCCTTACTCCCCCGCCGGCGCTTGCTTGCTTTCTCCTATCATGGAAACCCTGATCAGAATCAGGCGCTCGACATGGTGATAGAAGGCCCAGGTGGCGATCCACAGCAAGACGATGGTGACAAGTGCGGTGGCTATGGGTCCCCATGTATCGGGCAGCCAAGAGTCGTACCACAGCGCCAGCGTCAGGCCTCCGGTGCCGGACCCGGCGGGGTTGAGACCGACAAGAAGCGCGGCCGCGATCAGGGCGACACGGACCGCAAGGTTCGGGCTTCCCAACAATCCAGAGTGTCTGGATGCTGCGATGGCAGCGCCCAACACAATCGCTGCGGTGAGGGGTCGAAAGAAGAAGACGGCAAGACCCAGCACCAGCAGGACTGCCGGGCTGAGCGCGACGACCAAGCTTCAACCGTGGCGTAGCCGCTCACCGCCATCAGAAGTGCAACCGCGAGAACATTGAGCACAATCAGATTGTAGAACGGAAAGGGCTCCACACCAGCCGGCAGTCCAAGGCCATTGAAGTTCCCGATGACAAAGTTCGGGAAAAACGCCCAGCAGAAGTGAGTTCCAACCACAGCGAGAACAGCGCTGCCTCGCAGTGTGTCGAGGCCCTAATGCCTCGATTCGACTATGGGTTGGTCATCGCGTGGCGGCACCCTAACGGAATGTTTCAAGCTTTACGTTGATGCCGGTGCTGTTGGAAATGTCGATCTCCAGTATGACGGATTTGTCGTCTTCCCTGAGATTGTAGGGGTAGAGATCCCGGAATGTCCTGAAGTGTGAGATCAGCAAATCCGGCGCGTCTTCGGCATAAACCCAGACCTCGATCATGTTGGGCACGGATCGGGTCTCGCCTGTTGTTCCGGGTTAAGCGACCCAGAAGTTGGCATGCTTGAGATGCTCCTGAGCTGTCCCGGCGGGCAGAACATGTTCGTCAACAGGGGATGCAGCAACACCGGGAATGGAGGTTTGCCATCTGACAACTAGTGTCCGGTCACTGTCGTTCGATAGGACAACGGGAGGGTCGACTAGATTTATCCCCGTAACACTCATTGCAAAGGCAGAAGGAGCCGACGGCATGCCGATCAGGCAGATAGCAAGCAGGCCGAGAAATCTGTTCACATTCAACACTCCCAACTTGGAACTGGAGCCATCAAGCCAGCTCATACGAAATCCCAATGCGCCCAAGCCGTATCAAGTTTCATGAAACTGGAGAGGAAGTGTGGCCCCTTGCCGGCGAACATCACGCCATACAATCTGTCCCTTCCTGGCAATCGGAACGTATGTTTCCTATTCATCGGCGCATCACTGCGTTAGAGCGGAAATCGAACGCGAAGGCCTGCCAACAGGCTGCGCCCATTGCATCACTGAAACCTGGCAAACTTGCGAGTATCCAACATGAAGAAAATCGTTCTTACCGGTGCTGCCGGTCGACTTGGTTCCTATCTGCGTGAACCGTTGCTTGGCATGGCCGATGAGCTTGTCTCGACGGACCTGGTTGAGGACTTCGGAAAGCTCCATGATCGCGAAACCTATGTGAGGGCCGATCTGGCCCGGCTCGATGAGATGACCGATGTGCTCAAGGGAGCCGAAATGGTCGTGCACTTTGGTGCCATTGGCGACGAAGCACCGTTTGATGACATCCTGCAGTCCAACATCATTGGTGCCTATAACGTCTGGGAGGCCGCGCGGGTCAACGGATTGCGGCGCGTGGTTTATGCCAGTTCGATCCACGCCGTGGGCATGCATTCACGTACCGAGTGTATTGGTACGGAGGTGCCGCACCGGCCCGACACATTTTATGGACTGGCAAAGTGTTTTGCCGAGGACCTGGGCTCGCTCTACTGGGACAAGTACCAGATGGAATCGGTCTGCCTGCGCATTCTCTCTTGCGCTCAGGTCACCAACGCCCGCGCGCTGGGTTCGTGGTTGTCTTATGGCGACCTCATTCAATTGGTCGAACGCGCGATCGACACGCCCACGACCAAGTTCACGGTTATCTATGGTGTCTCCAACAACGATCGCGCACCGGTCAACAACGACAGCGCCCGCTACCTTGGTTATCGGCCCAGGGACAACGCTGAGCAATTTGCCGAAAAGGTCCTGGCTGAAACGCCGATACAAGACCTGAACGACCCGACCTATCTCTATCAGGGCGGGCCGTTTGCAGCGGTTGAGCCGGGCAATAGCGGCGTTGCTTTGATGAACATCATCAACGATGACAAGAAAACGCTGTAATGCAGAAGAGCAGGGTGCGTTGGCACCCTGCTCTGGCGGTTTTGTTTGCTGTCGTCGGGATGATCAGAGGTCGGAGTTCAGGCGTATCTCCAGCCTACAAAGATGATGCCGACACCTGCGACAAATGGCAGCCAGAACAGACGGACCGCTTCGCCGGAAAACCAGACCATGGATGATTTCACATTGCTTGTATTGAATGCGGACGCCATCTCGTTCAGGTAGATCCAGAAGAGCAGGGCCCCCACGGAGACGACCGCTCCCAGGATCATCAGGAAAATGCGCATATCTGGGGTCTCTCCAGTCGTTGGCTGAAACGATCAAGCAGTTAGTGTCTCGCTGATTGGGCTTGGGTGCCAGTGACGGTGAACATGATCTCTGACTTTCCCTCATCACGAACGTACGGTCATGCACAGACGGTTGTCATGGAAATCGGTGGTGCAGGCGACGTTATCATGGCCGATACTGATGGTTCGCCGGAAACGGTGGCAAAGCCCGATCCGGGCAGGGTCGAAACAGATGCGGAACATAAAGCCGGGAGACCGGTCGGAAGGTGGTCGTGATGGATGCAGTGGAACTCACACAGAAGCTGGTACGTATTCCTGGCGTGTCGGGCCAGGAGGGCGCTGTTGCGGATGCGGTCGAACAGACCATGCGCGACCTGGGATACCGTGAGGTCACCCGGGACAGCTTTGGCACCGTACTGGGCCAGGTCGGCCCTGAAGATGCCTCGACCCACCTTCTGTTTGACGGTCACATGGATGTGGTGCCGGTTGTTGGTGAATGGTCGGTCGACCCCTTTGGTGGCGAAATCCGTGACGGACGCCTTTGGGGGCGCGGCTCGACGGACATGAAAGGTGGGCTCGCTGCAGCGATCTGCGGTGTCGCGGCTGCTGCACGTGAAGGCACGCTCAAGCATCAGGTCGCAGTCTCGGCCACTGTGCTGGAAGAAACCATTGAAGGCGTCGCTCTGGGATCGGTCATGGATCGGATCGATCCTCAGGCAGTCGTGATTTGTGAACCCACAAGCCTGGAACTCAAGACAGCCCAGAAGGGTCGTCTTGAGATGTTGCTCACCATTCACGGCAAACCATCGCATGCCGCCTATCCCGAACGTGGCGTCAATGCCATCGACTTTGCGGCCCGTGCGCTGCGTGCGCTTGATGCCATGAAGCCGGTGACCAGTGAGGAACTGGGCAAGGGCATCCTTGTGGCCACCGACATCATTTCCGATCCGCATCCTTCGATCTCGATGTTGCCCAACTCGGTGACCATCCGGTTTGACCGCCGCACTCTGGTTGGCGAGACACAGGAGGACATTCTGAGCGCCATGCGCGACGCGCTGACGGCCGATAATATCAGCAATTACGATCTCAAGGTGACCGACAGCGAGGTCTCTGCCTATACCGAAAAGGCGTTCGAGCCGATCCGGTGGATGCCGGCCTGGAGCCTGGATCGTGATCACGCGCTGGTGGCCAAAGCGATCGACGCGATCCGGGAGATGGGCGATGAACCGCGCTTGGGCGTTTTCGGCTTCTGCACCAATGGCTCGGAATCAGCCGGGGTTCGCAAGGTGCCGACCATCGGGTTTGGGCCGGGCGCAGAAAGTGATGCCCACATCATCGATGAATCCGTCGACATAGGTGAAGTCGCCAAGGCAGCAGAGTTCTATCGCAACCTCGTCACAGGAATGGCAGGCGCATGAACCGGCATATCAACCTCCGGGGGCAGCGCGTGCTCGTGACTGGCACAGGCGGTGGCATGGGTGGCGAGATTGCACAAACATTGGCGAGGTGGGGCGCAACGGTTGCTGCAACCGACAAGGACCTTTCCGGCGCACAGGCAACGCTGGAGGCGATCACAAAGGCCGGCGGCAAGGGATGTGCGTTTGCCATCGACATTGCTGACGAAGCCAGCGTTGATGCGGGTGTTGCGGCATGTTGGCAGGAACTGGGCGGCTTCGACCTTCTGGTCAACAACGCCGGGGTTCTTTCCGTCACGAACGTCACCGACATGTCGCTCGAGGATTGGAACTTCGTGATGGGGATCAACATCACCGGTGTGTTCTTGATGTCGCGCGCCGTGGCGCGCCGGATGGTGAAGCAGGGGACACCGGCCTCGATCGTTTCCACGGCCTCGATTTCTGGAAAACGCGGAGATCCAGGCCTGTCTCACTACACTGCCTCGAAGTTTGCCGTGGTCGGTTTTACCCAGGCGCTGGCCCAGGAGATGGCTGAGCATGACATCCTGGTCAACGCCGTCTGCCCGGGTGTCGTCGATACCCCCATGATCCGCGCGCTTGCCAGGGATGCCGGAAAAAGCGTTGATTCCTATGTGGACGATCAACTCATCAAGCGCCTGCAAACCCCCGAAGACATCGCCTATGCCATGGCCTATCTCCACACCTCGCGTGCCATGACCGGTCAGGCGATCAACATCGATGGCGGCACCTATTTCCATTAGGGAATGTTGAAAATGGCCATTACCGGACTTGTCCATACCAGCTTCACGGTGGCTGATCTTGATGCCTCCGTGATGTTCTGGACCGGGCCCCTGGGGTTCGAGCTGGTGGATCGCCGACCGTGGGGCAGCAAGGAACTGGGTCAGGTGGTCGGTGTTCCCGGCCTGCTCATGGATATCGCGATCCTCAAAGGCCATGGTTATGAGGTCGAACTGATTGCCTGTCCGCAAGATGACAGTGCGTCCCTGGACGTCAGCCCTCAGAAATCCGGCGCATCCCATATGGCATTTTTGTGCGACGACATCGCCGCAACCCAGCGTGAACTGTTGGCCGCCGGTGCGAAGCGTCAGGGGGAGGCTGCTTGCCTAACGGACGATCCGGACCAGCCGGCCTGGGCGGTTTACTTGCGCGACCCCAACGGCATCATTCTTGAACTCATTGAATCATCGGGCTCAATGTAACGATTCTTGAAATTTGCACGCCAAGTTTTCAATTGCAGTCAGTCACGATCTGAATTCTTCTGCTGTTCAACCTTGTAGGTGGCGCTGGCCAACGATTGCCCGGCGAGACTGATCGAACTGGAGCAGATGACCCATGGCCCAATCTCCTGATGCGTTGCTCTCACAAGATAACTGGAGTGACCTGCGGCAATACCGTGAGCTGCCTGAGATCGATCACGACCGGCTCTATGCCTATCGCAACAAACGCCTGAAGGAGCAAATGCGCGAACACGATGTCGCTGCGATGGTCATCGTCAATCCCATCAGCCTTCGCTACGCCGTTGATTATTCGACCTACTCGCTCTTCCAGTCGCGCATACCATCCACTTATCTCTTCATGGCGCCCGACGGCCCCACCACGATTCACGGCGCTTATGCCGACTCCAACCTGATCGACCGTTCGATGCCGGTGCGGCCGATCTCCTATTTCGACGGCGGAGACAACCTTGCCGACAACGCAAGGCTGCTTGCCGATGACCTGGTCCGTTATCTCAGTGAAATCGGCACCGACAACCGTCGCGTCGCCATTGAATACGTGAATCCCAGTGTCACACAGGCCTGTCTGCAGCGCGGGCTCGAGGTGGTCGATGGTATCGTGCTGTCAGAGCGCGCAAGGCTCATCAAGTCGCCCGACGAAATCGAATGTATCAAGTGGGCAGTCGCCGTCGCGGAACTGGGCATGGCAAAGATGAAGGAAAGCCTGCGCCCGGGCGTTACGGAACTGCAATTGTGGGGTCTCCTCAACTACACCAACCTGGCCAATCACGGCGAATGGCATGAGGGCCGCATGCTGGCCTCAGGCCCCAGGATCAATCCCTGGCTGCAGGAGGCGTCCCAGCGCGTTATCGAGTCCGGTGATCTCGTGGGCTTTGATACCGATATGGTCGGCCCGTTAGGCTATTTCTGCGACATCTCCCGTACCTTCCATTGCGGCCCGGCGGAGCCGACAAAAAGGCAAAAGGAAATCTATCGCCTGGCCTATGAGGAAGTGCAGCACAACATGAAACTGGTGCGGCCCGGCATCACGTTCCACGAGATCCAGCAACAATCGTTCCCAATCCCCGAGGAGTACCAGGACAACGCCTATACCTGCATTATCCATGGTGTGGGCATGTGCGATGAGTACCCAAGGATTGATCCGTTCCACAGGGGGCTCAACCCCTACAACGGGAAACTGGAAGCTGGCATGGTGGTCACGGTCGAGAGCTATATGGGCCCGTTGGGCGAGCACGATGGCGTGAAGCTGGAAGAGCAGGTCCTGGTCACCGAAGATGGCTGCGAACTGATGTCGACCTATCCTATGGAAGAATCCCTGCTGAATTGATTGCGCATTGCATGAAGGGCTGAACCATGGCGGAGCGCGATGATCTGCGGGCTGGCAACTACCCCGACCCCGAACCGGCTTTTGAACCGTGGGAATATGCAGCGCGCTTGAAGCGGGTCCGTGAGCGCATGGCTTCAGAGGGCGTGGACTGCCTGTACCTTAGTGCACCCGAGAGCATGTATTATCTTTCGGGTTACCGCAGCGCCTTCACACAGGCTGGGCAAAGCCCGAAGCAATGGCCCGCGACCAGCGGGATTGCCGTTCATGTCGACCACGATCACATGGTCCTGTTCGATACCGACCGCGAGACGGTCATGCATCGCACTTATACCGGTCTCAGCGATATTCGCTGCTTTCCGCCCGGCCGCACCCGTGACGGTACGGCCTATGTTGCCGACGAACTGGCATCGCTGGGCTGGCTGGGTGGCACCATCGGGCTGGAGTTCTGGAGCAGCCGTCCCAACCGCGCCATCAGCGAGCGGTTCCAGGAGCGCCTGGAGGCCAGAGGCGCCATGGTTCGTGACGGCAGCGATGTGTTGCGCGAGGTGCGCTGGTTGAAATCACCTGCCGAAATGGATCGTCTGCGCGAAGCCGGTCGTATCGGCTGTACCGGCCTTGCCGCTGCCCGTGATGCCATTGCGCCTGGAGTCATGGAGGTTGCCGTCCTGGGTGATGCCCTTGCGGCGATGGGGCATCAGGGTGGTGAGGTTCCTGCTGTCATTCCTCCGGTGCTCTCAGGGCCCAAGACGGCTGGCCCCCACGCGCTGGCCACCGACCGGCGCATTGGCGCCGATGAAGCGGTCGTGGTGGACCTTGCGGGGGTTTCGCGCCGCTACCATGCCAATCTCGCGCGCACCTGGTGGACAGGGGAACCTGCTGCAGAGGATCGTCGGCTGGCCCAAGCCGCCGCCGGGTCGCTGGAAGTCCTGAAGGAAACACTCAAACCTGGTGTCAGTGCCGAAACGCTGTCGGCTGAGATGCTGCGCTATTACGAGGATGCCGGTATATGGGATCGCAGGAGCTGGATCGGCGGCTATGAAATGGGCATTGCCTTTCCGCCGGCATGGACTGGCAACTATGTCTTTGACCCTATGTCAGACATCGGACGCGAAAAGATCTTTGAGGCCGGGACAGCCATCAACTTCGAGAACCAGTTCTACCTGGGCGATCATCGCGGCCTATTTTTCATGATCGAGACCGTGCTTGTCGAAGATACCGGAACAACACTGCTTTCCCGGGACGTCCCCGATGGTCTTGAATCAGCAGGTCCGGCGTAGAGGGCGTGGTTCGCCCTTGGCCCAGGCTTGCGGCACATTCGCCAATCCCGGAATCTATCGCGATTCAGCCATCAGGAACTCGATTTCGCTTCCGTCATTGGAGGCATACACCGCACGCACGACGACGCCGGTGTTGTCGAACCAGAGTTCGACATTCTCGTCGCCGGTCATCGTGTAGTGAAACGCCGCGACGCGCCCCATGCCGGTCTCAACCGTTTTCTCGCCGGCAGGCTCGGTCGTTACCTGTTGCAAGATGCCGGTCTTGACATGAATCAGGGTCGACGCATCGCCGATGTCCTGCGTCCAGTAGGTGCCCGGCAGCGAATCTGCCGGTGCCTGGTAGCTCACGTCGTTTGCCGTCACCTTGATATCCGTTCCGTCGCGCACGGCCTCGACCGTGAAGTCTTCGCCGTCGTCGTCGACGACGCTGGTGAACGAAACAAGCTGCCCGCCGCGCCAAACCTCACGAAATTCCTCGTCACGTGTGAAGACCGTGATGAACGCCACGCTGACTTCGATGCTGGTGACGATATCGCCAACGGTATCTTCGCCCTGCTGCACAATCGTCAGGTTCCGAATACCGATTTCCGAGCCGTCTCTGTAAATCGTATAAGAACGGAACTCCGGTAGCGCCGTGTCGGCCAACGTCGCGTCAGCTGTGACCATGGAAAGCACCAGGGCAACTGCGCGCCACCATTTCGATATGATGAGTTTCATCGTGCGATGGTTCCCCGAATCCAGAAGACCCGAGCCTAGCCGAAACTGCCACGTAAAGCGCTCCGCATCCGCGATCGGCCAATGTCAGTCCCGCATCGCTTCTTCGACCAGCCTGGCCAGGTGCACAGTGCCGCCATCCCAGTAGGGTGAGAAACGGTCTTCACTGTGGGCGGGAGCTTCGCGGCCTAGATGCAGGCGCCGCTGCGAACGTGCTGTCTCACCTCAGCGATCAGGTGCGGGTCGCTGAGACGATTGGCCGTGTGCAAGGCTTCTGAGATCAGAACAACAGAGAGACACCCGGCGTTCGGCGCCACGAATAATCCGAACGTGACCGGCGCTCCATGTGGGTGTCCGGAACTCATCGTCCGCCGATCCGCATCGGACGGCTAGACCATCACCATGCCGCCGCTGGCGACCACCGTCTCGCCGGTGACAAAGCGGTTGGCGGGTGAGGCCAGGAAGGCCACCACCTCGGCGATGTCGGACGGCTCGCCCGCGCGGCCGACCGGGATGTTGGGGATGTGTTTGGTGAGCCAGCCCTCGCTTTTGGCACGCTCGGTCGCAATCGCGCCGGGGCTGACGCCGTTGACCATGATGCCGTGAGGGGCAAGCTCCTGGGCGAAGGTGCGAACCAGGCTCAGAACCGCGGCCTTCGAAGCGGCGTAATGCGGCATGTTGGGCTTGGCGACATAGGCGTCGACGGTGACGATCGAGACGATGTGGCCGTAGCCTGCCGTGATCATCGGTTCCATGAAGACGCGGCTGGCCAGAAACACGCCTTTGCAGTTGACGTCGAACACCCGGTCCCAGTCGGCGATCTTGAGTTCGCGCGTCGTGGCGGCGGGATAGAGACCTGCATTGTTGATCAGAATGTCGATGCGCCCGTCTGCTGCCAGTATTGCGTCGCGCGCGTCAATCAGGCTTGCCTCGTCCGAGACATCGGTGGCGTGCCCAGCGCCCAGGTTGCCGAACTCGCTTGCGGCGCGGGCGGCGGCATCGCCGTCGAAGTCCAGTAGCCAGACCTTGGCACCGTCGGCCGCGAGACGATCGGCGATTGCCCGTCCGATACCCTGGGCGCCCCCCGTGACGGCGGCGACCTGACCCGCCAGTGGCTGATTCTCGTTCATCGTGGTTCTCTCATGCTGGTTGACGTGATTGTGGTCGCTCGTTGCGGGTTTGCCAACGCCTGCCCTGGCGTCTCATTCAGATGTCATCGCCCTGCTGAATGCGAACGCCGCTATAATGGCTGCCAAGGTGTAAGTACGCTGCCTGACTCCAACCAGGGGATCTTCAATGTCATTGGGACAGGCCCATACAATCCATGCACATCACCATCATCGCGGTTGGAACCGGGATCATCCGCCAGGATTGACCATGGCGCCCGGCGACAGCATCGAAGTCCATGTGATCGATACCGGAGGCGGTGAGATTACGCCGGATTCGACGACGTCCGACATCGATACGTTCGACTGGGACAACTTCACGCCGTTGACCGGGCCGATTGAGATCGACGGTGCTGAGCCTGGCGATACGGTGAAGATTACCTTCCTGTCGTTCGCGCCCTGTGGTTGGGGATGGAGCATCGTCAGCCCACGCTACGGCATCCTCACCGATGATTTCCCCGAGTCACTGCTGAAGATCTGGCACTACGATCCCAGCGGTGCACAGCCGGCCATGCTCAACGATCTTGCACGGGTTCCCATCAAACCCTTTCCCGGCATCATCGGCCTTGCGCCGGCTGAACCCGGCACACACAGCGCCCTGCCGCCGCGCAGGGTGGGCGGCAATCTCGACATGCGCGACCTCTCGCTTGGTACCGAGCTTTATCTTCCGGTTGAAGTTGCCGGCGGCCTCCTGTCCCTGGGCGACACCCATGCCGCACAGGGCAACGGCGAACTTGCCGGCACGGCACTCGAAAGTGCGATGTCTGTCGCCATCCAGGTCGACCTGATCAAGGACTGGAGCATTCCCGGTCCTCAACTCACGACGCCGGGGCCGGTCGTGCGCCATCTCGACTACGCCGGCTATCATGTGACCTGTGGGGTTCATGAAGACCTGGTCGAGGCAGCTCGTCTGGCAACGCGACACATGATCGAACTTCTGGCGCGTCTGCACGGCTGTGCGCCGATGGATGCCTACCTGTTGTGCAGTGTCTGCGGAGACCTTGCGATCAGTGAAATGGTGAACAAGCCCGTCAGTGTCGTATCGTTGTATTTCCCGCGCGCGGTGTTTGAGTAACCTTTACGGCATTGTTGCCTTCTCGGAGATTGATCGCGCGGCAGAGTTGGAATTGGCTATCTCAAACGGTAGGCGATACTGATGCCTACGCTTCGAATGAACCGGTACGAAGCAGCTTGTGGTTTGTTTGGCTTGTCAGGTGACGCTGGTGGTGGAAGGTGTTGTGGGTGGCGGCGCTCTCTGACGATTTCTGGGCCAGGTTCTGGGAGCAGGTCACTCGCTGAGGATGGATCTGATCGTTGCGGCGTTCAGTTCCTGCAGTTGTTCGCTGTTCGTGGCAAACTCCAACCGCAGGTAGTTCACCAGATCGGTCATCTGCGTCACGTTCAGCCGGTCTGAAAATGCCGGCATTGGGCCATAGAGAGCGCTCCCGTCAGACCCTTGCTGATTGAGCCCGTTGGAGATGACCAGCAAGAGGTTCACAGCATCTTCCTGGGCAACCGTCGCATTGCCATCGAGTGGCGGCATGGTGCTTGGGATGCCCTGGCCGTTGGCGCCGTGACACAGGGAACAGTTGCTGAGATACAGCGCGCGACCTGCGGCCATGTCGAAGCCATAGGCCGAGTCCGTTGCAACCTGTCTGCCGTCAGCGCCTTTGGGACAGATTGGGTGTTTTTCATAAGGGAGTTTTCTG
>Ga0055584_100006096_pt1 | contig 11813 bp, 9 predicted proteins | sample OSDHelmetaG_FD_58716 | JGI IMG/M metagenome (GOLD analysis project Ga0055584, IMG submission 58716) | Pelagic marine sediment microbial communities from the LTER site Helgoland, North Sea, for post-phytoplankton bloom and carbon turnover... | ecosystem: Environmental > Aquatic > Marine >... | reverse complement strand
CGCTTTGCGGAGGAGCGACAACACAAAACCGCTCGGATCGTCACCGTGCATCTCACGCTGACCCCCCGCACACTAGTTGCAGGGCACGTGAGTGAAGGCGGCACTATGGCTGAGATAACGAAGGTTGACAAGACCGACGAAGAATGGCGAACCCAACTTTCCCCCGAGGAATATCAGGTCCTGCGACAGGCCGGCACCGAGCGACCCTTCACCGGTGAATACACCGACCACAAAGAGGTCGGCGTCTACACCTGTCGGGCCTGCGATGCGGAACTGTTTCGCTCAGAACACAAGTTCGACAGTCACTGCGGTTGGCCGTCATTCTTCACCCCGTTGGCGGGCGAGGCAGTCGTGGAGATCGAAGATCGCTCACTGGGAATGGTTCGGGTTGAGGTTCGTTGCGCGTCTTGTGATTCCCACCTCGGCCATGTGTTCGAGGGCGAGGGCTACGGCACTCCCACTGATCTGCGGTACTGCATCAACTCCATCTCGTTGCGGCATGTTCCCGCCGATGAGGACGATGAGAACGATGGGGACGACAGCACCGACAGCTAGCCGCGACAGTGGCTAACCGGCCCGGCTGACGCTGCGCTGCTGATGGATGATCTGATCACACCCTAACCAGCGTTGATGGCCACCACCCCAACCATCGCTACCGTGACCCCGATGTATTGCACCGGTGCCAGTCGTTCTCGCAAAATCAACCAGGCCAACAGCACTGTGACTACGGGGTACAGCGAACCGAGGACCGACACCACCGAGAGCAGCCCAGTTTCGGCGGCCAGCGCGTAGGCCAGATTGGCACCGATATCTAAGGTGCCGATCGCTAATACCGCACCAGCGTCCCCGCGCTGCAGGTCTCCGGTGCTGCGAGTCAGCAGGATAGCCCCCAGCACCAGTAGCGAGGCCCAGATCCGCTCGGCAAACATCACCATGGTTGGACTCTCTTGCGAGCCAGCGGCAATAAAGACGTAGAACAGTCCGAAACCAATTGCAGCGCCAAGGGCTAGCAACACTGGTCGCAGGCCAGCCGCCCCGCTGACTTCTGGCCCGCTTGCCAGCACCACGCCCACCACAGCAATCAGAATTCCCAGCAGTTGCACTCCGCTGGGTGATTCGCCACCCACCAGCCCGACCGCCAACGGGACCAAGACACCTAACGCCGCGATGGGTGAGACTACTCCCATCCGGCCGCTGGCCAGCGCTAGGTAGAACATCACCAGCCCCCCCAGTCCGGCCACACTGGCCAGTGCCGCCCACCAAACGTAACTGCCCCAACCGATCCGCCACTCGCCCGTGACCAGCACGATGACAGTCATCAGTACTAGGCCAACGAGTTGCGAAGCACCTGCTACGGCATAGGCGGAGCGCTTCCGAGACAGTAGGCCGGCGATGAAGTCGCCAGTCCCCCACAGCAGGCTGCTGAGTAGCGCCAGTACGGCTGCCGGCATCTAGGCCAACGCCGCGATGAGATCCTGCGGCTCGTGCCGGCGTCCGGTGTAAAACGGAATCTCTTCTCGCACATGCATCCGTGCTTGGGAAGCCCGAAGATGACGCATCAGATCCACAATGCGGTATAACTCATCGGCCTCAAACGCCAAAATCCACTCGTAGTCACCAAGCGCAAAAGAAGCCACGGTATTGGCGCGTACATCCGGATAGTCACGGGCCATCTGTCCGTGCTCCACGAGCATGGCTCGACGTTCTTCATCTGGCAGCAGGTACCAGTCGAAGGAGCGAACAAACGGGTAGACGCACAGGTAGTTTTTCGGGTCCTCACCAGATAGGAATGCCGGAACGTGAGACTTGTTGAATTCGGCCGGCCGATGCAGCGCCATCTGGGACCAGACTGGCTCTAGTTGCCGACCCACTTCGGTACGTCGCAGCGCATGGTAGGCGGACTGCAGCGCATCACTGTCAGGTGCATGAGTCCACAGCATGACGTCCGCGTCCGCCCGCAGCCCCGAAACGTCATACCAACCCCGTACCGCAACGTCGTCCAGCGAGGTCACTGCTTCCTTCACCGCAATTGGCGTAGCTGGTAGCGGGCCAGCCGCCCGGAAGACGCTGATCATCATGTAAGCGATCGAGTCGTTGATTTCCCGAGTTCGCTGGGCCGAAGGGTTGTTGCCGTGGTGTCCCATGGCTATGAGTTTATCCCGCAGATGCAGTTGCCGCCCTGCCGCGGGCGATCATCCGTCGCGCCGCAGTTCGAGAGGAACCAATAACTGCGGCGATACCGACGCCATCAAATGCCGCACCGCACACCTCAAGACCCTCAATACCAGCGATCGAGTTCCGGATCCGTTCCACTCGACGTACATGTCCCGTGGCGTACTGTGGCAGCGCATCCGGCCAACGAGTCACTCGGCCCGCCACCGGCGGTGAGGAAATCCCGACGGCTTCAGCCAGATCGGTATGCACGTCACCGACCAGATCCTTGTCTGGCCGCTCAAGTACTTCTTCCTCGCCGATGCGGCCAACGGAAGCCCGGATCATCACGAGTGCGTCGCTGCGCTGCTGCCGGGTGCCTGCAGCACGGGCGACCCAGTTCCACTTGTTGCTGGCGTAGTTTGCGGCCTTGATGGTCCGCCCTGCAACCTGCGGTACCAAGAATCCCGAACCACGCATGGGTGCGACGTCGCGAGCCCGATAGGCGCACGTCACTACGGCCACACTGGACATGTCGATCAAGCCCAAGTCGTTGGCTGCGGGTGGACAAATGTGGGACAACAACTCCGAGGCCACCGGCGGCGGCACTGCCAGGATGACCTCTTCAGCCGTCAAAACTTCTTGGTCGTGAGGTGGATTGACGATGATCCGCCAGACATCATCAACCCGATGCAGCGAACGCACTGCGGACTGGGTTCGCAGTGAAACTCCCTTGCGATCGAGGTCAGCAGCAATCGCCAACGGCAACCGACCGACACCACCACGGATCCCAGCAAAAACCGGTCCCCGACGGGCCCCAGCGCGCCGACCGCCCCCTCGGGCAGTGCGTTGGGCGGCACGCAGCAGCGAGTTCTCGTTGCGCAGTTCCCGGAACAGCGCCGGGACCGTCGCGGCCAACGACAACGCGTCCGCGCGACCCGCATAAACGCCACCGAGCAGCGGCTCCACCAGATTGTCGACAACGTCTCGACCCAATCGCGACTCAACAAAGGCACCGACGGACACGTCGTTTTCGAACCGAGTCGCTGCCTTGCGGTATTCCAGCGGCAACTTCAGTAGCGAGCGATAAGGCAGCACCTGACTAGCAGCCAGTGCGGCCAAATCGGTGGGAACACCCATGACTCCCGGGGACATCGGGCGCAACTCGTCCCGCACCCACAGCGAGGCCTTGGTAGTGAGTGGGTCCACCAGATCGCGATCCAAGCCGACCTCGCGGGCCAAGCTGACCGCCTCGGGGCGCGCGGCCAACAGCGCCTCAGCGCCTTCGTCGACGGGGACGCCAGCTACTTCGCTGACGCTGAGCTTTCCGCCGACTTCGTCTCCGGCCTCCAGCACAGTGATATCTAATGCTTCATCGGATTCGGACACCAACGTATGCGCTGCCGCCAAGCCAGCAATACCGCCACCAATAATGACGACTCGCCGCCGTGGCTCCGCAGGGTGCGGCACCAACCGCAGATTGGGTCGGGACGACTCGCGGGGCACCCCCGCGGGGGAAACAGTCATGCCCCACCTTTGCACAGGTGCACAGGTGGTGTGCAAGAGGTTACGGCCAGATAAATTTCGTGTCCGTTATCCCGAAGACTGAGAACTACTCCTGCGCAGCGGGCACTGGCTGCTCGTGCAGCCAGTCCACCAGCCGAGTGATTTGGTCCGGATCGGTGGCAGGCAGCACCCCGTGGCCGAGGTTGAAGATGTGGCCGCGGGCCATCGCGCCCTCCCGCAATACCCGGGCAGCCTGCCGTCGCACCTCGTCGGCCCCCGCGAAGAAAGCAGTGGGGTCTAGGTTCCCCTGCACGCTGTGTCGTGGCCCGATCCGTTCGATTCCGTCAGCCAACGCCACCCGCTGGTCGACACCGACAACCTCGCACTCCGGCACCGCCATATCGGCCAGTAACTCACCGGTCCCCACGCCAAAGTGAATCCGAGGCACCTGCAAATCTGCGACTGAGGCCAAGACCTGTTTGCTGTAAGGCAGAACCTGCGCGACGTAGTCAGCGCGGGACAGCGCGCCCGCCCAGGAGTCAAAGATTTGCACGATGCTGGCCCCGGCCAGCACCTGCGCTCGCAGGAACTGCCCGCACAGCACCGACAGCCGAGACAGCAATTCCTGCCATAACTCCGGCTCAGACCACATGATGGCCTTGGTATGGGCGAACTCGCGGCTCGGCCCACCTTCGATCAGGTACGAGGCCAGCGTGAATGGAGCACCGCAGAATCCGATCACCGGGATTTCGCCCAGTTCCGCCGTCAACTGCTTCACTGCCGCAGTGATGCTGCTGACATCACCGAGTTCACCAATCGCCGCAACCCCTGCGGCGTCGCGCACCGGACTGGCCATCACGGGACCGACGCCCTTCTTAATGGTGACGTCCACGCCTGCCGCGCGCAATGGGACCACAATGTCGCTGAACAGCACCGCCGCGTCAACCCCGTGGCGGCGGATCGGCTGCAACGTAATCTCAGTGACCATCTCCGTGCTGAAGCACGCCGCCAGCATGTCACCGTCACCGCGAGTCTGGCGATATTCCGGAAGAGAACGGCCAGCTTGGCGCATGAACCACACCGGCACCCGTTCAGGTGTCAGACCACGGGCAGCGGCAATGATGGGCGAACCTGCGGTGGCACCGTACAGCGGGTGATCGGCAGGTAGTTCGGTAACTACATCGGCGGAGGACACGAAAAACAATGGTGCCACGCTGCCAAGGATCTGCAGCGTTCCGGGACTAGCCTGGCGGAGTGTCCCGATCACCCAGCCCTGCCGCAACTGCGTTCGAGGAGGCCATGAACCAACTGCGGGAGACCCGAGTACGCCCGGAGATTGAGGTTGTCCAAGCACCAGCGCCGCAGCGGCTGGCTCCCCACGCGGCGGCATTGACCGCCGAGGTGATCTCCGACGAGGAAGAAATCGCCAGTGGGCGACTCGTCGTGCTGTTTGACCCGGAAGGCCAGGATGCTTGGGAAGGTGACTGGCGGGTAGTGATCTTTGCTCGCGCTCAACTCGACCCAGAAATGGCCAGCGACCCGGTCTTGTGTGACGTGGGCTGGTCTTGGCTCGGTGAGGCGATTCAAGCTTTGGGGGTGTCACTGACCGCCTACGGCGGCACGGTGACGCGAACTCAGTCCCAACCATATGGCGCCATGGCAGGCCGATCCGAGAGCGGCGAACTGGAGATTCGCGCATCCTGGACCCCCACCGATGGCCGGATCGGCCATCATGTTGCGGTGTGGCTGCAACTCCTTGAGACCATGGCCGGTCTGGAACCGGAACTCGAAGGTGTGACGTCGCTTCGCCGATAATTGCGATTGGCCTCATTTCGGGTTCATCCGCGTCCGATACTTGAACTATCGGACAATCCCGGTAAACGGTCTGATACCTACGCGAATCCGGCAACGACGGACGTCGTGGCTCCCTCGCTGATAACGTCAAGTCGGGTGAACGGAGATGCCATGAGCGCCGCTATCGGACAGAGTCCACAACGGCCCGCACCCCGTCTTGCCGCCCTCGTCGTCTCTCCGGAAACCGAACATCGACAGGCCTGGATCGGCAGCCTCCGCAAGGTGGGGATCGGGCACGTACTGGAGGCCATCGGAGCCAACGATGCGGTCCAGCGAGGTCGCTCCGCTACTGGGCACGGTGTCTGCATTGTGGAAGCGTTACCGCAGGAAGGCTCAACCCTGCAAGCGATTCGGGAACTGCGTCGGCAAGGCTGGCTGCGCCTGGTGCTGGTGAGTTCCCGTAATGACGAAAGCACCGTCCGGCTAGCGATGGCCGCAAAGGTTCGCAGTTTTGTGGTGCAACCCAGCAGTCGGCCTCGCCCACCCGAACCGCTGCAACCAGAAGTTTCGTCGCGAGTTCCAGAGTTGTCTAACCGGGAAATCGAAGTGGTACAACACGTAGCGAACGGCCACACCAACCGGGAGATAGGCGAAAAGTTGAGTCTGTCCGCCCTGACTGTGAAAAGTCACTTATCCCGGGTAGGGCGCAAACTGGGGACCGGGGATCGCGCGCAAATGGTGGCGATTTGTTTCCGCGCCGGAATTGTTTCCTAACCCAACCCACATGAGCGATTCCCCTGATCCGGCCACGGTTGATTCTGCCGACCATGCCGTCGCGCCGCTGCGTCGACCAGCAGAGGGCATCCCGGAGATTGTGGCCTCACCCGCCGCCCTGCGGAACACCGCAGCCGCTCTGCAAGCGGGTAGCGGCCCGATCGCTGTTGACGCGGAACGAGCCTCCGGCCATCGCTACGATCAGCGCGCCTACCTAGTTCAACTTCGTCGTGAAGGCTCCGGCACTCACCTCGTCGATCCGATCCCGTTAGGTGACACCACCATTCTGGCCAACGCCTTGCGTGAAGCGGAGTGGATCCTGCACGCGGCGACCCAGGATCTGCCGTGCCTGCGCGAACTGGGACTGCAGCCGCCTGCCCTGTTCGATACCGAGTTGGCGGGTCGACTGCTTGGCCTCCCCCGGGTCGGCCTCGCTGGGATGACTGAAGACCTATTGGGCATGGGGCTTGCCAAACAGCACAGCGCCGCCGACTGGTCTCGGCGACCGCTTCCGGCTGACTGGTTGGCCTACGCTGCGCTAGATGTCGAACTGCTCGTGGAGTTACGGGCGGTACTGATCGACATGTTGCAGCAGGCCAATCGCTGGGACTGGGCCCAGCAGGAGTTCACCTATTTGTTGACCTGGCAGCCGCAGGAGCGCCCAGATCCTTGGCGCCGAGTAAGCGGCGTGAGCCGACTCAATGACCGCCGAGATCTCGCTATCGCCAAGGAATTGTGGCAAACCCGCGACACCATCGCCCAGCGAGCGGATCAACCTCCCGGACGCATCCTGCCCAATGCGGCCATCATTGCCGCCGTCAAAGCTGCACCTACCTCAACCGCACAGTTGAAAGAGTTGCCGGAGTTTCGCAACCAGCGGCGGTCAATGAACAATTGGTGGCGTGCGATTGAGCGAGGCCGCACCCTCCCCGAGGCGGAACTGCCGCTGCGTAAAATCGAAGGCGGTATCCCCCACCACCGAAACTGGGGTCAACGCAACCCGGCGGCGGCCCAGTTGCTGGCACCTGTCCGACAGGCCATCGCCGACCATGCCCAAGAGTTAGGGATCACCCACGAGGTATTGGTAAGTCCGGAGGCGGTGCGCACTTTGGTCTGGGAGCGAGTCGGTCAGCCCGCCGACGAAGTCGCGTTCGCCGAACAGCTGGCCGAACAGCAGGTCCGCGACTGGCAGATCGAGCATGTGCTGCCGCTCATTGTGCAGGCCTGGCAGTCACCTGAGTAGCGACTGCCGAGGGGGGTTTGGGCGCCAGGTTACTTGCGAGTAATATAGGCGGATATCCGCTGGGCGCCGCGGTGCGCCCCCGGGGAATGGGAGTCATTGTGACCCGAAATGTTCGATCAGTTGTTTTCGTAGATGGGGCACGTACCCCGTTCGGCAAGGCCGGCAAAAAAGGAATCTTTGCTGAGACCCGCGCCGATGATCTTGTCGTTAATGTCTTCCGAGAGTTGTTGCGTCGCAATAGCGACCTGCCCGCCGAGCGGTTCGACGAAGTGGCAGTTGCCGCCACTACCCAGACTGGTGACCAGGGACTGACCATCGGTCGCTCCGCTGCACTACTCGCGGGTCTGCCTCGCTCCGTGCCGGGCTACAGTGTCGATCGCATGTGCGCCGGCGCCATGACCGCGGTCACCTCGCTGTCGGCCCCAATCATGGCGGGCCTCTACGATGTGGCACTCGCCGGTGGCGTTGAGCACATGGGCCGCCACCCTATGGGTGAAGGAGTCGATCCGAATCCTCGCTTCCTCGCCGAGAAGTTGGTGGATCCGGAAGCCCTAATGATGGGTAAGACGGCGGAAAACCTGCACGATCGGTTCCCGCACCTGACCAAGCAACGCGCCGACGCCTACGCAGTGGCATCGCAGGAAAAGACCGCGAAGGCATATGCGAATGGCACAATCCAGCCGATGCTGGTGCCGGTGGCCACTCGGTCCGCCGAAAATGGGTTCAGTCTCGCCACCACCGACGAACCACCTCGTCCCGGCACCTCGATGGAAAGCCTGGCCGCGCTCAAGACCCCCTTCCGTCCACATGGCCGCGTCACCGCCGGTAACGCCGCCGGGCTGAATGATGGCGCAACCGGAGCCATCCTGGCCGCCGAAGAGGTCGCTGACGAACTGGGCTTGAACAAGCGGATGCGGTTGGTGTCGTTCGCTTTCGCTGGTGTGGAGCCGGAAGTTATGGGCATCGGTCCGGTTCCCTCGACCGAAAAAGCGTTGGCCAAGGCCGGCTTAAGCATTGCGGACATCGGCCTGTTTGAGGTCAACGAAGCGTTCGCCATTCAGGTGCTCGCCTTCCTCGACCACTTCGGCATTGCCGACGACGACGCTCGCGTCAATCCCTACGGTGGTGCGATCGCCGTAGGCCACCCGCTGGCCTCTAGTGGCATCCGGCTGATGACGTACCTGGCCAACCAGTTCGAAGAGCACCCGGAGGTCCGCTACGGCTTGACCACCATGTGCATTGGCCTGGGTATGGGCGGCACCGTGATCTGGGAGAACCCAAACTACGACGGCAAGAAGGACAACTGACGATGACTGAGACCGAACAGACCATCTCGCACGAAATTCCGCAGACGTTCGCGGACCTCGCCATTGACGAGTCGCTGTTGGGCGACGAAGTAGTGACCCACGCCAAACTGCAGTTCCTGGATCTGCCCGGCGATGCGGGCCGTGCCGCACTCATCACGTTGGACAACGGTTTTGATCACACCAAGCCCAATACTTTTGGACCGCTAGGGCTGATCAGCCTCAACAACGCCCTTGATGCCGCTGAGGCTGAGGACATCGTGGCGCTGGCCATCACCGGCAAACCGTTCATTTTCGCTGTTGGAGCAGATCTTTCCGGAGTTCCGAAAATCACTGATCCAGCGCAAGCTGAGGCGATCGCCCGCATGGGCCATCGCGTCTTGGGTCGGCTGGGTACGTTCAAGGTTCCCACGTTCGCCCTAGTCAACGGCGCAGCCATGGGCGGCGGCTTGGAAACCGCTCTGCAGTGCAACTATCGCACCCTGTCCTCCGGTGCCGCGGCTATCGCACTACCCGAGTGCTTCCTGGGCCTCGTGCCTGGCTGGGGTGGCACCTACCTGCTGCCGAACCTGATCGGTGCGGATAAGGCCATCGACGTCATCATCAACAACCCACTGGCGCAAAACCGAATGTTGAAGCCGAAGCAGGTGATGGACCTGGGCATCGCCGACGTGATGTTCGAGCCGGCTGACTTCATCGAACGGTCTCTGGGCTGGGTCGCTGACGTACTGTCCGGTGATGTAACTGTGAGTCGTCCTGAGGTCGACCGCGGCGACGGCTGGGAAAACGCTGTTGCCGGCGCTCGTGCCGCCTTGGACGAAAGGCTGCACGGTGCTGCCCCGGCACCGGTGCGAGCGCTGGATCTGATCGAGCTGGCTCGCACGGCTGACCGAGATACCGCATTCGCGGCAGAGGACACCGCGTTGGTGGACCTGATCATGAGCGACGAACTGCGCGCTGGTCTTTACTCGTTCGACTTGGTACAGAAGCGAGCCAAGCGTCCGGTCGGAGTACCAGACAAGTCGCTGGCCCGGCCGGTCAACAAGGTTGGTGTCGTTGGTGCTGGCCTCATGGCCAGTCAGCTGTGCATGTTGTTCGTTCAGCGACTACAGGTACCCGTTGTGATGACTGACCTGGACCAAGAGCGAGTCGACAAAGGTGTCGCTTACGTTCACGGTGAGATCGACAAATTGCAGGCCAAGGGACGAATTAACTCCGACAAGGCGAATCGGTTCAAGGCGCTAGTTACCGGCACCACTGACAAGGCCGGCTTCGCTGACGCTGACTTCGTGATTGAGGCGGTGTTTGAGGACCTGAAGATCAAGAAGCAGGTCTTTGCAGAGGTCGAGGCAGTCGTATCCGAGACCTGCATCTTGGCCACGAATACTTCTTCCCTGTCGGTCACCGACATGGCGGTGGACTTGCAGCATCCGGAACGGGTTGTGGGCTTCCACTTCTTCAACCCAGTTGCTGTGATGCCGCTGCTGGAGATCGTTCGTGCCGAGGGCACCGACGATGCCTCGCTCGCGACCGCGTTCGCAGTTGGCAAGCAGCTGCGCAAGTCCTGTGTGTTGGTCAAGGACGCCCCCGCATTCGTTGTGAATCGGCTACTGACTCGCTTCCTCGGCGAAGTGACCAAGAGCGTTGATGAGGGAACGCCGTTCGAGGTTGCCGACAGCGCGCTGGACCCGCTTGGCCTACCCATGTCCCCCTTCATCTTGCTGCAGTTGGTCGGGCCGGCGGTCGCGTTCCACGTATCGGAGACCATGAAAGACGCCTACCCTGATCGGTTCTATGTCTCAGACAACCTGCGTCGCGGTGTTGCTGCTGGAATCACCGGAATCTGGGCCTTTGACAGTGCCGGCACCCGTAGCGTTGATCCCAAGGTTGCGGAGAACTTCCAGCAAGGCGATAGCCCGCTCACCAGCGAGCAGGTTCGCGATCGCGCACTCACTGCACTTGCCGAAGAGGTTCAGCTGATGCTGGACGAAGGGGTGGTGGCCGATGTCCGCGACATTGACATGTGCATGTTGCTAGGCGCTGGCTGGGGCTTCCACCTAGGCGGCATCTCCCCCTACCTCGATCGCAGCGGCGTAGCCGAGAAGACCAACGGCAAGCGTTTCTTGGCTCCCGGCATCGCTTCCGATCCTCGCTAGAGATTGATCAGGGCCCCGGAACCTGCCGGGGCCCAGTCAGCTAGGCGCGACGCCGCTGCTTCTGCGCCGCCGGCGAATGCTGGTCTTTCTGCATATCAGCCAGTTGCATAGGGCGACCAAATAGGTAGCCCTGACCGTATTCGCAGCCCATCCGTCGCAGCACTTCCGCCTGCTGGCGGGTTTCGATGCCCTCAGCGGTGACCTTTCTACCAAGCTGGTGGGCTAGTTCAATGATCGTGGCAACGATATTGCGGCTCTCTCGATCCTCCGTAACGCGGGCAATGAAACTGCGATCGATCTTCACCAGTCGTGCATCCACGTCCCGCAGTTGCGACAGGCTGGAATAGCCGGTGCCGAAATCATCAATGGCTATACCAAGACCGGCTTCCCGTAGCGAGGCCACATTCGCAGATACTTCATCATTCACCTGCAGCAACGCACCTTCGGTGACTTCCAGCGTTACCCGATGCGGCTCTATTCCCGCTGCATGTAGGTGAGCCAGTACGTTGAGGGAATACTCCGATTGCCGTAAATCCTCCGGCTCGCAGTTGATATTGATGTCGACATTGGGCTCGGGGAATCGCCCGGCGGCAAGATCGCCGAGCGCCCGCTCCAGGGTCATTTGATCCAGCACACTGATCAGATCCGCTGATTTGGCGACTGGTAGGAATTCGGCCGGGTTCAGCGTCTGCCCGTCTCGGGTGAGAAGCCGGACCAATGCCTCGTACGAAACTATCGTTCCATTCGCCAGATCGACAATCGGCTGGTAGGCCACCGCGACGGTGCGATGCGCGATTGCATGTGCCAACTCTTCGCGGACGTTCATGGCTGCCAAGGCTTGCTCCCGCATTTCCTCGGCGTAGAACTCCACCTGACCGCGGCCTT
>Ga0055584_100006094_pt1 | contig 11816 bp, 9 predicted proteins | sample OSDHelmetaG_FD_58716 | JGI IMG/M metagenome (GOLD analysis project Ga0055584, IMG submission 58716) | Pelagic marine sediment microbial communities from the LTER site Helgoland, North Sea, for post-phytoplankton bloom and carbon turnover... | ecosystem: Environmental > Aquatic > Marine >... | reverse complement strand
TGCATGAGGATCTTCATGCAGCGCACGAAGGACAGGTCGACGTCGTGCTTCTTCGTGTACGCGACGCTCGGGGGCTCCCGATAGGCGCCCTTGCACAGCCGGACCCGCGATCCCTCATAGGCGAGGTCGCGGCAGTCCTGCTCGGTGCGGAACAGGTAGGCCTGCAGGACGGCTCCCAACGACGGGTAGTCCTCGCGCAGTGTCCGCAGAGCCGCCAGCGTGTTGTCGGTGGTCGTGTGGTCCTCCATGTCGAGGGTCACCGATGTGCCGACCTGGGCCGCCTTGGCGCAGATCGCGCGAGCGTGCTCCACGGCCACCTCCTGGCCGTTGCCGGGCAGCGCCTGCCCGAGGGCCGAGAGCTTGATCGAGACCTCTGCGTCCGCGGTCAGGCCCGAGTAGCTGAGCTGGTCCAGCAGGTCCAGGTAGGCGTCGCGGGTCTGCTCAGCACCCGCGAGATCGGCGACATCCTCGCCCAGCCGGTCGATGGTGACGGTCAGGCCGTCCTGGACGAGGTCCGCAGTCGTGAGCACCGCCTCCGGCGTGACCTCACCGGCGACATAGCGCGCCACGATGTCCCGTGCGACCGGCGCCGAGGCAGCGGTGTCTCGGAGCTTCTCACTGTCGGCGGCGGACAGCAGCACCCGGCGGATCACAGTGGCCTCCTTCTGGTCCCGCGGCGGGACCGACAACGGTGGACCGATCGTCGCTCCAGGCTAGCGCCCCACAACCCGTCCGTGGGCGTCCCACCCCGCATCGGCGGCCGACCCGCCACTGGACCCGTTCCACGGCAGCGTGCGGAGCTCGGCAGCACCGCTGCGTTGAACGACTGCTGGGGGCCCGGACCGTCGAGTGGCCGTCAGCCGTTGGGGCGGGCGCGGGCCTGCGGCAACGGCTTCGACGGGTCCAGCAGGTCCTGGATGATGGGGGAATAGATGCGTACGATCTGCTCCTCCGGCGCCGAGGCCAACGGCTCGAGCCGCACGATGTAACGGACGATGCCCAGACCGATCAACTGCGAACTGATGAGCGAGGCGCGCATCCGCGCGTCGGGAATGCCCACGACACCCGCGAGCCGGTCCACGACCGATTCCTCGAGGAACTCGCGCATCGAGGCGGCGGCCCGTCCGGCGGATGAACCGGCCTGGAACAGCGCCATGAGATCTTCGCGGGTCTCCTCGTCCTCGAAGATCTCGAAGGTCGCCCGGACCAGCCGCTCCCCCATCCCGTCCAGTCCCGGCGCGATCAGCTCGGGGACGGCCCGCGAAGGGTCGAAGGGCAGCCGCATGGCGGCGGCGAACATCGCTTCCTTGTTGTCGTAGTACTTCGACACCACGCTGGGGGCAACACCCGCCATCGCGGCCACACCGCGGACGGTGGTCTTCGCGTAGCCGCTGGTGTGGAACGCGGCCCGGGCCGCATCGAGCACCGCATCGCGCACTTCATCCGTCGCCATGCTGGCAGCCTAACGCCCGAACTGCGGTGATGCCGTCGGCCGGGGAAGCCCGGGAGCGTGAGCCGATACTGCCGCGGACGCTACCCCGACGACGACGCCAGGTGGAGGCGCGCGAAGGCCAGCGCCTCGGCGAGATCCGCCTCCCGCTCGGCCCGAGAACCGGCCCTGCGGGTGGACACCTCGAGCACCACCGTGCCCGCGAATTGCTGGCCGGCCAACCGCTCGAGCAGCTCGCCGGTCGGCTGGTTGCCACGCCCGGGCACGAGGTGCTCGTCGCGCGGCGAGCCGGTGCCGTCCGCCAGGTGGATGTGCGCAAGGCGGTCGCCGAGGTCGAGGGCCATCTGGAGCGGATCCGAGCCCGAGACCGCCGTGTGGGACAGGTCCAGCGTGGTGTGGGGGTAGTCGTCCTGCCGCACGTCCCAGTCGGGCGAGTAGGCGGCCACCTCTCGGTTGCGGGCCCGCCACGGGTACATGTTCTCCACCGCGAACTTCACCGATGTCTCCTGCGTCATCCGGCGCAGTCCGATGACGAAGTCCCGGGCGTACTCGCGCTGCCATCGAAAGGGTGGGTGCACCACGACCGTGGAGGCCCCGAGCTTGTCGGCGACCTCTTGCGACCGGCGCAACTTGCCCCATGGGTCGGTTCCCCAGACCCGCTGGGTGACCAGCAGGCACGGCGAGTGGATCGCCAGGATGGGGACGCCGTAGTGGTCGGACAACCGACGCAGCGCGTCGACGTCCTGGCTGACGGCATCGGTCATCACCATGACCTCGATGCCGTCGTAGCCGAGCCGAGCCGCAATCTCGAAGGCCGCCCCGGTGGACTCCGGGTAGACCGACGCCGTACTCAGCGCGACCTTGGCGTCAGGCACGACCACGGCACGCCGCGACGTCATGTCATCTCACCCCAACCCGCTGGCCCGCTGCTCCCCATCCCAGCGTAGGGCCATCGAGGTCCGGCGCCGAATCCGGCAGGGCATCCCTCCGGTGGGTGACGACACCCTCACGGAGCGACCGCGGACTCCCCGTCGACGCCGTCGACGTCAGGCGTCGGCAAGCCCGCCAGTCGGCAGCACGCGGACGCCTGGCGCGCCAACACCTCGGGGGTGAGCCCTGCTTGACGCTGATGCCCGGTACGCCGCGAAGCGCGCGGCGAGCCCATCGCCGCGGGCAGTTACGCTGGCCGGGTGCCTGAGATCGCCAGCGGCTTCCCGCGCGCCTGGGTGGAGTTCATCGACCCCGACAACGATGAGCAGATCATCCGCGCCGACCTCACCTGGCTGACGTCCCGCTGGCAGTGCATCTTCGGGGGAGGGTGCGGGGGCATCGACGCGACCCGACCTGACGCCGGCTGCTGCACGCACGGCGCGCACTTCGCTGATGCCGACGACCGCGATCGCGTCCAGCGGTGGGCTGCCGAACTCGGGCCCGACGACTGGCAGCACCACGCGACCAGTCGGCGCGGTGGGATCGTTGACCGCGACGAGGACGGCGCGGAGAAGACCCGCGTGCTGGACGGGGCGTGCATCTTCTTCAACGACCGGGACTTCGCGGGCGGCTACGGGTGCGCGCTGCACCACCTGGCGCAGCGCCGGGACGTGTCCTTCGTCGCCACGAAGCCGGATGTGTGCTGGCAACTGCCGCTGCGCCGGGACTACGACTGGCGAGAGGAGCGGGACGGCAGCAGGCTCCTGGTCATCACCCTGACGGAGTACACCCGCGGCGGTTGGGGGGAGGGCGGCCACGACTTCGACTGGTACTGCAGCAGCAACACCGAGGCTCACACCGCCGTCGAGCCCGTCTACCGCAGCGGACAGGCCGAGATCGTGGCCCTCATCGGCGAACGCGCCGCGGCGGAGCTCACCGGGCTGTGCGAGGCGCACGAGCAGTCGCAGCGGGAGCGCGCCGCCCGGCGACTCCCCCTGCTCACCGTCCACCCGGCAACCCGTGCCGCACCCGGTGCGTAGAGTCCTGGCATGGCCAACCGCAGGACAGCAGCCGAGCGCACGAGCCACCGGTGCAGCGCCTGCGGCTGGACGACGGCGCGGTGGGTCGGGCGCTGCGGCGAGTGCCAAGCATGGGGGACGGTCGCGGAGGTCGGAAGCGCGCATGTCGCCGCCGCGCTGTCGAAGGCCGCGAGATCCGGTCCTCCCCGATCGGCCGCGGTGCCGATCGGGGAAGTGGCGACAGGAACCACCCGCCGACAGCGCACGGGGATGTCCGAGCTCGACCGGGTACTGGGTGGAGGACTGGTCAGCGATGCGGTGGTCCTGCTGGCAGGCGAGCCCGGGGTCGGGAAGTCCACCCTACTGCTGGAGATGGCCGCACAGCTCGCGCGGCCGGGCCACCGCGTCCTCTACGTCAGCGGCGAGGAGTCGACCGGGCAGGTGCGACTGCGGGCCGAGCGGATGGAGGCCCTGGCCGACACGCTCTACCTGGCTGCCGAATCCGATCTCTCGGCCGTGCTCGGCCACATCGAGACGGTCGATCCTTCCGTGTTCATCGTGGACTCGGTCCAGACGGTCTCCAGCGATGCTGTAGAGGGCGCGGCCGGAGGGGTTGCCCAGGTGCGGACGGCGACCGCAGTCCTCACCCAGGTCGCCAAAGCCCAGGGCCGGGCCGCCGTCCTCATCGGACACGTCACCAAGGACGGTGCGGTCGCCGGTCCCCGCACCATGGAGCACATCGTCGATGTCGTCCTGACGTTCGAGGGCGAGCGGCACGCGTCGCTGCGGCTGCTGCGGGCCGTGAAGAACCGCTTCGGGGCGGTGGATGAGGTCGGCTGCTTCGAACTCACGGAGGACGGCATCGACCAGATCGCCGATCCCAGCGGTGTGTTCGTCACCCAGCGCAGCAGCCCCACCCCGGGAACAGCCGTCACGGTCACCCTCGAGGGGCGCCGGCCGCTGCTGGCGGAGGTGCAGGGGCTGGTCGCGAAGAACACCCAGACCGGCCGCCGCACCACGGCGGGGCTGGATTCCAGCCGGGTCGCCATGATCGCAGCGGTGCTGGAGCGCCGCGCCGACGTCCGGCTCGGCCCAGCCGATCTGTTCGCGGCCACGATCGGGGGCGTCCGGATCAGCGAGCCCGCGGCGGACCTGGCGATCGCCATCGCCATCGCCACCGCGGCCCACGAACTGGCGGCGCCGCTCGGCCTGGTCGCCATTGGCGAGATCGGATTGGCGGGCGACCTGCGCGGCGTCGCGGCGCTGACGCGCCGGTTGCGGGAAGCCGCCAGGCTCGGGTTCGGGCACGCGATCGTCCCCGTCAACGGCGGTGACACCGCCGCGGTGGAGGGGATGGACATCATCCGGGTGTCGTCGGTGGACCAGGCGCTGCGTGCGATGGGTGCCCTGCAGCGGCGCATCAGTTCCCCACCTAGCGTGGTCGACCTGCCCGAAAGCGAGACCGTCGCCCGGCGCTGATCCCTACTGCACCACGATCCGGATCGGCTCCGACACGACCTGTCCGTTGCGGCCCTCGACCTGATAGGTGCCGGCCTGGGCTGCCGAGCCATCCCCCGAGCAGCCGGCGGCGCTCAGCTTCCGCTCCCAGGTCAGGGTGACCGCAGCTTCGGCGTCGGGGGGCAGGACCTCGTCGTTGCTGGCCTGGCTCGGATCGCAGTCGTCGCTGGACCACACGTGGTAGCCGCCGGAGGTGATGACGATCTCGTTCGCGCCGGAACCGATGTCCCGCACGCAGTCCTGCCCAGCGGCGTTCCGGATGGTGAGCGTGAGCTGCGGGTTCTGGCCGGGCGGGTAGGTCTCCTGGTCCGATGACACCGCGACCTGGATGTCCGAGTCGCTGCAGGCCGGGGCCGCGGCAGGCTCCGGGCTGGCAGCCGACGACGGGGCGTCGCTGGCGGAGGCCTCGGGGTCGGGGCTGGGCGAAGCTGCCTCCGGCGACGGACTGGCCGACGGCTCCGGGCTCGCGTCGGCCTGGTCGTTGCCGCCACCGCCGCCGAACAGGAGCAGCCCGATCACCAGGAGGACCGCGATGAGTGCCAGCAGGACCACGGCCCGCCGGCGCCAGTAGACATTGGGGCGGTGAGGCCCCTGCGGGTGCAGCACCGTACTCATGGGATAACGGTAACTGTGCCGGACCCCAGCCCGACCCGCGACACCGGCGAAGTCGCCGTTGAGGCGCGGCAACACGTGGGGGACGTCCTCGCCTGGTACGCCGATCACGCCCGTGACCTCCCGTGGCGGGCCGACGAGCGGACCCCTTGGGGGGTCATGGTCAGCGAGGTCATGCTGCAGCAGACCCAGGTGTCCCGGGTCGAGCCCAGGTGGCGCGACTGGATGACCCGCTGGCCGACCCCCGCCGATCTCGCGGCGGCCCCACTGGCGGAGGTGATCGTCGCCTGGCAGGGGTTGGGCTACCCGCGCCGGGCGCTGCGCCTGCATGCGGCAGCGGCGGCGATGGTGCAGCGGCATGCCGGGGAGGTGCCCAGCACCTATGAGGCCTTGCGGGCGCTGCCGGGTGTTGGCGACTACACAGCATCGGCGGTGCTGGCGTTCGCCTACGGCTCGGCAGTGCCGGTGCTCGACACGAATGTGCGCCGCGTCCTGCACCGCTGGCTCCTGGGGTCGGCGTTTCCCGCCGCGGCCTCCGTTGGTCGGTACGAACGGGATCTCGCCGCTGAGCTCTTGCCGGGCGGCGGCTTGGCACCCGTGTGGAGCGTGGCGGTGATGGAACTCGGCGCGCTGATCTGCACGGCTCGCCGCCCGGCCTGCCCGCATTGCCCGCTGGCGGCGTCGTGCCGCTGGCGACAGGCCGGCCAGCCGCCAGGCGCACCACCGACCGGCCAGGCCAGGTTTGAGGGCAGTGACCGCCAGGCACGCGGCTTCCTGCTGAAGGCGGTCGCCGGTTCACCCGGCCGCGCGCCCGCCGCGTTGATCGGTGAGTGGGTCAGCGTCCGGCGGGGCGACCAGGCCGCTGCAGCGCAGGGCGAACGTGCCCTAGCCTCGCTGCTCGCTGACGGGTTGCTCGCGACCCGTGACGGATGCCTGATCCTCCCGCCGGGATGAGGCGGGGGCCTCGGTGCGTGGTCCGGGTGGAACGGCGCCGGTCCGATGTCTCGCGGCCGGCTCCGGGGCGTCGAGCCCCTCGGGCGCCTCGATTTCGATCTGCAGCATGCGGGCCACCCTAGCGGGTGCCATCCCCGATCGGGCCTGCCCGACGAAGCCCGACATGCCGCCAGCAAAAGGTCAAGGGCGGCCGATAGACACCGGCCGCCCTTGCCTTCACGTCTGCGCTAGTCGGAATCCGCTGCGTGCTCCACTGGCGGCGCGTCAGGCATCTCGGCCTTCGGCGTCGCGGTGAAACTGAGCTCCCGGTCCTCGCCCTCTCCCTGGAGATCGACCACGACGATCGAACCGGGGGTGATGTCGCCGAACAGGATCTTCTCGCTGAGCAGGTCCTCGACCCGGGACTGGATCGCCCGCCGCAGCGGCCGGGCCCCCATCACCGGGTCGTAGCCCTTCTCAGCCAGGAACTCCTTGGCGCTCCGGGTGAACTCGATCGACAGGTCGCGCTCGGAGAGGCGACGGTCGAGGTCTGCCACCATCAGATCGACGATCTGCACGATCTCCTTGGGCGTCAGCTGGTGGAACACGATGACGTCGTCGATGCGGTTCAGGAACTCCGGACGGAAACTCTGCTTGAGCTCCCCCTGCACCTTCGACTTCATCCGCTCGTAGGCGTCATCCTCGCTGTCGCCAGAGGTGAACCCCATGCTGAAACTCTTGCTGACGTCACGGCTGCCCAGGTTCGTCGTCATGATGATGACGGTGTTCTTGAAGTCCACCGCCCGCCCCTGCGCATCGGTCAACCGGCCCTCCTCCAGCACCTGCAGCAGGCTGTTGAAGATGTCGGGGTGCGCCTTCTCGATCTCGTCGAAGAGCACCACCGAGAACGGCCGACGTCGCACCTTCTCGGTGAGCTGGCCGCCCTCTTCGTAGCCGACGTACCCGGGAGGCGACCCGAACAGCCGGGAGGCAGTGTGCTTCTCGGAGTACTCGCTCATGTCGAGGGAGATGAGCGCATCCTGGTCGCCGAAGAGGAACTCGGACAGTGTCTTGCTCAACTCGGTCTTCCCCACGCCGGACGGGCCGGCGAAGATGAACGACCCCGCCGGCCGCCTCGGGTCCTTCAGCCCCGCACGCGTGCGCCGGATCGAGCGCGACAGCGCCTTGATCGCCTGCTCCTGGCCGATGACACGCTTGTGCAGCTCGTCCTCCATGGCGAGCAGGCGCTTCGCGTCGTCCTCGGAGAGGTCGGTCACCGGGATCCCGGTCATGAGTGCCAGCACCTCGGCGACGAGCTTGTCGTCCACCTCGGCGATGACGTCCATGTCGCCGGACTTCCACTCCCGCTCCCGGGTGTTCTTCTCGGCGATCAACTGCTTCTCGTTGTCGCGCAGCGAGGCGGCCTTCTCGAAGTCCTGCGCGTCGATCGCGGACTCCTTGTCCTTGCGGACCTCGGCGATGCGATCGTCGAACTCGCGCAGATCCGGCGGCGCGGTCATCCGGCGGATGCGCAGCCGCGATCCGGCCTCGTCGATGAGGTCGATCGCCTTGTCCGGGAGCTGGCGGTCGGACACGTAGCGGTCGGACAGCCGTGCCGCCGCGCCGAGCGCACCGTCGGTGATCGTCACCTTGTGGTGGCTCTCGTAGCGGTCCCGCAGCCCCTTGAGGATCTCCACCGTCATGGGCACGTCGGGCGCCTGGACCTGGACCGGCGCGAAGCGACGCTCGAGTGCGGCGTCCTTCTCCACGTACTTGCGGTACTCGTCCAGCGTGGTGGCGCCGATGGTCTGCAGCTCGCCGCGGGCCAGCATCGGCTTGAGGATACTGGCGGCGTCGATCGCGCCCTCAGCGGCGCCGGCCCCCACCAGCGTGTGCATCTCGTCGATGAACAGGATGATGTCGCCCCGCGTCCTGATCTCCTTGAGCACCTTCTTCAGCCGCTCCTCGAAGTCGCCGCGGTAGCGGCTGCCTGCCACGAGCGCGCCGAGATCCAGCGTGTAGAGCTGCTTGTCCCGCAGCGTGTCGGGGACATCGCCGGCCACGATCTTCTGCGCCATCGACTCCACGACCGCGGTCTTGCCGACGCCCGGCTCGCCGATCAGCACCGGGTTGTTCTTGGTCCGTCTGGACAGGACCTGCATGACGCGTTCGAGCTCCTGGTCCCGGCCGATCACCGGGTCCAGCTTGCCCTCTCGAGCGGCCTGCGTGAGGTTCCGCCCGAACTGGTCCAGGACCAGCGAGCCGCTCTGCTGCCCCTCCTGCGGCCCACCGGCGGTCGCCGGCTCCTTGCCCTGGTAGCCCGACAGCAACGAGTTGACCTGCTGCCGAACGCGGCCGAGGTCCGCCCCCAGCTTCACCAGCACCTGGGCAGCAACACCTTCACCCTCGCGGATCAGGCCCAGCAGGATGTGCTCGGTGCCGATGTAGTTGTGCCCGAGCTGCAGCGCCTCGCGCAGCGAGAGCTCCAGCACCTTCTTCGCCCGCGGCGTGAAGGGGATGTGGCCGCTCGGCGCCTGCTGGCCCTGGCCGATGATCTCCTCGACCTGCTGGCGGACCGCCTCCAACGAGATCCCCAGGCTCTCCAGAGCCTTGGCGGCGACGCCCTCGCCCTCGTGGATCAGGCCCAGCAGGATGTGCTCGGTGCCGATGTAGTTGTGGTTGAGCATGCGGGCCTCTTCCTGGGCCAGCACCACCACACGACGTGCTCGGTCAGTGAACCTCTCGAACATCTGCCACTCCCTCCGCACGGGCCCGTCTCCCAGGCCGATTCATCGATGCTAACCCGCCGTTGCGGCACCGCATCGCGCGTTCAGTCTCAGCGAACAGGATCATTGCGCTTCCCCACCCACAACGCGGTCTCGCAGCCGGCCATGCCCCAGTCCGCCGACGGCGAACGGGGCGCCCCTTCGCGGTGGCGCCCCGTTCGACCATCGGTGCTACTCGGCCGCGGGCGGCTCGGTGGCCGAGGATGAGCGGCCGCCCAGCAGCCCGCTCAGCAGCCCGGACACCTGCTCGGACGCCGCTTCGGCGCCGGGGATGCGCTTGGCCATCTCACTGGCCTGCTCAACCCCGGGGATCGAACCGCCCGGCGACAGCTTGTCGACCATCTGGGGGAGGATCGCCGACAGGCTGCTGGCCGCCTGCTCCGCGGAGACGCCGGCCTGCTGGGCCAGCGCCTGGACCTTCTCGGGCCCCAGCGCCGCGGTCAGCTTGGACGGATCGACCTTGGCATTCTCACCGGTCCCGACCCAGCTGGAGACCTGCTCGCTCAGCCCGCTGCTGCGCAGCTGGTCGAGCAGCCCCTGGATGCCGCCCGGGGTACTGGAGATCATCTCCGTGACCGGTCCGAGCATCTGCTGCACGTCGACCTTGCCGCCCGACCCGAACAGTCCGCTCAGGGTCTCGTTGATACCAGCCATTGCGCCTCCTTGTTTGCCAGTGACTGGGCGTCAGGCTACCGGCCGCGGACCGGCAAAGCCCGCGGCGAGGCCGGCCCGCGGCTGACCGGACCACGCGCAAGGCGGGCGGGTACGGTCGGAGCAGGGAGGCGATGTGTTCCAGACCCGCATCCATGGTCGCGGCGGACAGGGCGTCGTGACGGCCGCCGAGCTCCTCGCCGCCACCGCCTTTGCCGAGGGGCGGCACGCGCAGGCGTTCCCGAGTTTCGGCTCGGAGCGGACCGGGGCGCCGGTGGTGGCCTACTGCCGGATCAGCGACCGCGAGATCCGGACCCGGGAACCGATCACCGTGCCGGACGCACTCATCATCCAGGACGCGACCCTGCTGCATCAGGTCGATATCTTCGCGGGGCTGCCCGCGCACGGCTTCGTGCTGGTCAATACCGCCAAGTCCTTCCCGGAGCTGGGCCTCGGCGAATTCGCCGCCGACCACCGAGCCGACCGGCTGTTGACCGTGCCGGCCACCGACATCGCCCGCCGGACCCTCGGCCGACCCGTCCCCAACGCCGCGCTGTTGGGCGGATTCGCCGCCATGACCGACATCGTCAGCATCAACGCCGTGGTGGACGCCATCACGCGCCGCTTCCGCGGCGACATCGGGCAGCGCAACGCGGCGGCCGCGCGCGAGGCCAACGAGGTCGTCGCAGCCGAGCGCACGTTCCTGGAGGGTGGCCGGTGAAAGAGCAAATCGAGGGATCCGAGGCCGTTGCACGAGCGGTCGCCCTGGCACGGCCCCAGGTGATCTGCGCCTACCCGATCTCGCCCCAGACCCACATCGTCGAGGGCCTGTCGCGCATCGTGAAGTCCGGCAGCCTCCCCGAGTGCGAGTTCGTGAATGTGGAGAGCGAGTTCGCCGCGATGTCGGTCGCCATCGGGTCGAGCGCGACCGGTGCCCGGTCCTATACCGCCACCGCCTCGCAGGGACTGCTCTTCATGGTCGAGGCGGTCTACAACGCATCCGGTCTCGGGCTGCCCATCGTGATGACGGTGGCCAACCGCGCGATCGGTGCCCCGATCAACATCTGGAACGACCACTCCGACTCGATGAGCCAGCGCGACTCCGGCTGGCTGCAGTTGTACGCCGAGGACAACCAGGAGGCAGCCGACCTGCATGTCCTCGCCTTCCGGCTGGCCGAGGCGGTCTCGCTGCCGGTCATGGTCTGCATGGACGGGTTCATCCTCACGCACGCCATGGAGCAGGTGGACCTGCCCGACCAGGAGTCGGTTGATGCGTTCCTGCCGCCGTTCGAACCGCGGCAGGTGCTGGACCCCGCCGACCCGGTCAGTATCGGGGCGATGGTGGGGCCCGAGGCCTTCACCGAGGTCCGCTACCTGGCTCATCGGCGCCACCAGCTGGCGCTGCGCCGCATCCCCGAGCTTGCCGAGGAGTTCGCATCGGTCTTCGGCCGGCGGACCGGCGGGCTTGTGCGGGGGTACCGGCTGGAGGACGCCGATCTCGTCGTCGTCGCGCTCGGATCGGTCCTCGGGACGGTGAAGGATGCCGTCGACGAGCTCCGCGACGAGGGTGTCGCGGTCGGCGTGCTCGGGATCACGACGTTCCGGCCTTTCCCGCACCGGGCGGTCGCCGAGGCGCTTGCCGGTGCTGCGCGGATCGTCGTACTGGAGAAGGCCTTCAGCACCGGAGTCGGCGGCATCGTGACCCAGGACGTGCGGGCAGCCCTGGGGTGTGTGACCCCGCTGCACACCGTGGTCGCCGGGCTGGGCGGCCGGCCCATCACCACGGCGTCGCTGCAACGGGTCCTCCGCGATCCGGCAGATCTTCCGGACCTGTTCTTCCTGGACCTCGACGAGGACGTCGTGGCCGCCGAGATGGGCCGGGTCGGCCGCACCCCCGTGACGCCGGCCGCGACGGAT
>Ga0055584_100006093_pt1 | contig 11818 bp, 8 predicted proteins | sample OSDHelmetaG_FD_58716 | JGI IMG/M metagenome (GOLD analysis project Ga0055584, IMG submission 58716) | Pelagic marine sediment microbial communities from the LTER site Helgoland, North Sea, for post-phytoplankton bloom and carbon turnover... | ecosystem: Environmental > Aquatic > Marine >... | reverse complement strand
TCTCTCCAACTACTCTCCTGGTTCGACCTTCAAGATCGTGGTGGGAGCCGCGGCTCTGGCAGAGGGGGTCGTCAGTCCTTCCACCACCATTTTCTGCCCCGGTTACACGACCATTTACAATCACCGGTTTCGTTGCTGGAAAGAAGGCGGCCACGGTGCCGTGAATCTTGAAGAGGCCATCGTGCACTCGTGCAACGTCTACTTCTACCATGTGGGCAAATCCCTCGGTATCGAGAAGATCGCCTCCTATGCCCACCGCCTGGGCCTGGGGCAGCCCACCGGCATCGACCTGCTCAATGAGGACACGGGCCTGATTCCGACACCGGAGTGGAAGGAACGCACCCGCGGGCAGCAGTGGTATGCAGGGGAGACCATCAGCGTGGCCATCGGTCAGGGGCCGCTGAACGTGACGCCGCTGCAGATGGCGCGCATGGCAGCCACCCTGGCCAACGGCGGCCGTGGGGTGACGCCCCATCTGGCTCACCGGGGTGAAGTCAGGGAGCAGGCTGCCGCCAGTCGCCGCCGCAACGAGACCGGCTTCAGCGACCGGACCATGACCGCCCTGCGCCGGGCCATGGTAGGTGTGGTCCAGCGTGGCACCGGCGGTGCTGCCGCTGTGGATGACGTTGCGGTGGCCGGCAAGACCGGCACGGCGCAGTTTTCCTCCCGGTCCGCCGGGATTGACGCCGACGACCTTCCCTATGCCATCAGGGATCATGCCTGGTTCGTGGGCTTCGCCCCGGCCGGGGACCCCCAGATTGCCTTCGCCGTGTTCATCGAGCATGGCGGCCATGGCGGCAGCACCGCCGCTCCGGTGGCCCGGCGGGTGATGGAGCGCTTCTTCAGCATCGGCGAGGTACCGGTCTCGCAACCGGAACAGCAGGCGGCAGTAAAAGTTGCCGGGGGTGAGGGGAGTGGTGGTGCGTCCCGCTGAACTGGGCACCTTTGACTGGCCCCTGTTCCTGGCGGTTCTCACCACCTGTGGCCTCAGCCTGCTGACCATCTCATCGGCAACCTTTCAGAATCCGGATCTTGACGGCCTGGCAGCACGGCAGGCGTTCTGGGTCTGTGCCGGGCTGCTGGCCCTGCTGGTCATGCTGGCCATTGACTACCACACCCTGGCTGAATTCACGCCCTTCATCTACATCGCTGCCCTGGCGTCACTGGTCTATCTCCTTCTCTTTGGCAGGGTCATCGCCGGAACCCGTGGCTGGCTGGAACTGGGACCCATGAACCTGCAGCCGTCGGAGTTTGTGAAGGTGGCCTTGATCCTGGCGGTGGGGACGTACACCGCTGCAACCGGCGGCCACAAGCTGGGCTGGAAGTCGCTGGCCAATCTGTCGCTCCTGGGTGGAGCGCCCCTGGTGCTGATCCTCAAGCAGCCCGATTTTGGAACGGCCGCCACCCTCTTGCCTGTCCTGCTGGCGACGGTCTTCGTGGCTGGTATCCAGTTGCGGGTGCTGGTCATCCTGGCCATCATTCTGGCCCTGACCTTGCCTCTGGCCTGGTTCACCGTGTTCAAGGAATACCAGAAGGAACGCATCCTCACCTTCATCAACCCCGAAAGAGATCCCAGCGGTGCGGGCTACCAGGTTCGCCAGTCCCGGATCGCAGTGGGCTCAGGCGGCCTGGCGGGCCACGGCCTGTACAAGGGCACCCAGAGCAAGCTGCAGTTTCTGCCGGCCCAGCAAACCGACTTCATCTTCGCCGTGGTGGCGGAAGAACTGGGTTTTCTCGGGGCCGGAACCCTGGTCGGGCTGTACCTGTTCATGACCCTGCGCTGTCTGGCGGCAGCCAGACTGGCCCGTGACAAGCTGGGGCGCTATCTGGCGCTGGGAGTCGGCACGGCCTTCGGTTGCCAGTCACTGGCAAATCTGGGCATGATGGTGGGGCTGGTGCCCATCGTGGGGATCCCGCTGCCACTCATGTCGTACGGTGGTTCCTCCATGGTGGCGACCCTCATGGGGTTCGGCCTTGTCCTGAATGTGAACATGCGGCGTTTCGTCAACTAGGATCCTGATCCTGATGTCTGCCCCTTTCGGCGAACGAATTCGATCTCTCCTCTCCCGGCCGGCCTGGAGCCGCGGCCGGGATGGGGCATGGCCGGGCAGCGAGGCAGGTGCCGGGCCGCAGGCAGGTCTTCTCGTCCTGTCCAGCATCGTTGGCGCCCTGGGGGCCCTGCTGGCGGCCGTCCTGCGCAGCCTGGGAGACCGGCTGGCCGGCCTCCTCTGGGGGGGGGAGGGTGACCTTGCCGGCCTTGTGGCCCATGCCCCGACCCTGCATCGTCTGCTGCTCCCCGCGGCGGGAGGCATCGTGGCGGGGCTGATCCTTGTTTATGGTGTGCGGGTGACCCGTGCCGCTGCCGGCTGGGGACTCATGGAAGCAGTGGTCCTGCGGGATGGCGTGTTGAATTTTCGTCCCGCCCTGGTGGGCTCTCTGTCGTCCTTTCTGACCATTGCCACCGGCGGTCCGCTGGGACGGGAAGGTCCCATGGTCCTCATGGCCTCCACCATGGCATCCAAGGTCGGGCAGTGGATGAGCCTGCCGACCCGCCGCCTGCGGGTCCTGACCGCTGCCGGTGTGGCCAGCGGTATGGCATCGGCCTACAACGCTCCGGTGGCGGGGTCACTGTTTGCCATGGAGATCATCCTGGGCAACTTCGCCATGGATGTCTTCGCTCCGCTGGTGTGCGCCTCGGTCACCGCCACCCTGGTGACCCGAGCCCTTTACGGCCCCGATCCCATCTTCACGGTGCCCGATTTCCAGATGGTGTCCATGTGGGAGATGTTTGTTTATCTGCTCCTGGGACTCATCGGGGGGCTTCTGGCGGCCATGTTCCTGGGCAGTCTGCGCACCGCAGCGCGTTTTTTTCGCAACCTGCCCCTGGGACGACCCATTTCCATGGGCCTGGTCGGCCTCCTCCTGGGAGTGGTGTTTCTGCGCTACCCGGAGATTGCCGGGGGGGGGAGAGGCCTCACCGATGCGCTGCTGGACGCCGATTACGTCTGGAAGCTGGCCGGTATCCTCCTCCTTTTGAAAATCCTCATGACCGGACTGACGGTGGGAGCCGGAGCGGTTGGTGGTGTCTTCACCCCCTCGCTCTTCATCGGCGGTGCCATGGGCTATGGCGTTGGCACCCTGGCCCATTACCTGGCGCCGGAGCATATCGGTGATCCTGCTGCTTATGCCCTCCTGGGCATGGGTGCCGTTCTGGCCGGAACGACCCACGCCCCCATCATGGCCATCATGATGATCTTCGAGATGTCCCTGAACTACAACATCGTGCTGCCCCTGATGCTCGCCTGTGTCGCTTCCTCCATCCTGGCCCGGACCATCTCGCCGGCCTCCATCTACACCGAGGCGCTGAAGCGCAAGGGCGCGGCACTGACCAATCCCGAGGCCCAGGTGATGACCTCCTTGAAGGTCAGGGACATCATGCGGCGAGAATTCGACCACGTGACACCGGATACGCCCCTGCCGAACATCCTCGATCGCTTCCTGGAGGGACGCCGCAACCACCTGTATGTGGTCGACGCCAATCAGCGATTCATGGGCGCCATCGGCCTGCATGACCTCAAGGAGGCGCTGCAGGAGCAGGAAGAGGTCTCCTTCATCATTGCCCATGACCTCATGCGGCCCGTCTTTGAGGTCACCACTCCTGATGAGCACCTGGCCAGGGTGATGGAACGGCTCGTCACCCAGGATTGCGAGCGTATCCCGGTGGTGGATGATCGGGATACCCGGAAGATTCTTGGTACGGTCAGCAAGCGGGACATCCTGGGTGTCTACACCCTGGAGGTGCTCCAGCGCCGCTCATTGATGACCAAGTTTCATGGCGGCGACAAGCCCGATTCCTCCACCTATGTCGAGTTGCCCGAGGACCATCATGTTGACGGGGTCCGGGTAGGGGAGACTCTTGCCGGAGATACCCTGGCCGGATCGCGGGTGCGCGAGCGTTTCGGGGTCACCGTCCTGATGATTCGCCGCCGCCGTGCCGATGGTGGCGAGATTCGCCTGGCCCCGGCCCCGGACACCTTGCTCCAGAGGGGGGACCACCTGGTCCTGTTCGGCCCCGATGAGGGGATCAGCCGCCTGCGGATGCTCTAGCGCCCGCCCTGGCCATGCTAGACTGGGGCTTTTCACCCGCCGGGAGATGGGCCTCCTTGACCATGGAAACAAACGTCAACTACAGAGAGAACATCGAGCACTTTCTCCACCAGGTGGAGAAGCCGGTTCGTTACATCGGCGGCGAGTGGAACCAGGTGGTCAAGGACCATGCCACCACCCGCATCAAGATCGCTCTCTGCTTTCCTGACGTCTATGAGATCGGGATGTCTCACCTGGGCTTCCGCCTGCTCTACGGCATCCTGAACAGCCGTCCCGACATGCTGGCCGAAAGGGCTTTTACACCCTGGCCGGACATGCAGGAAGAACTGAGCCGGCGGCAGCTACCCCTGACGACCCTGGAGAGCGCCACGCCGTTGAACCAGTTTGACGTGGTGGGTTTCTCTCTTCAGTTCGAGCTGTGTTTTACCAATGTGCTGGGTGCCCTGGGCCTGTCCGGCATCCCGCTGCGCAGTGTTGATCGCCAGGACAGCGACCCGCTGGTGATCGCCGGTGGACCGGTGGTCTTCAACCCGGAGCCCGTCGCCGATTTCATCGATGCTTTTGTCATCGGTGATGGCGAGGAGACATCTGCGGAGCTGGCGGAGACCTGGGTCGAGCTGCGTGAGGAGGGCCGGCCGCGCCTGGAGATCCTGCGCGAACTGGCCCGCATCCCCGGGGTTTATGTGCCCCGTCTCTACACCGTGGCCACCGACCCCGTCACAGGCTTTCAGATCGTCACCGATCCAGGCGAGGACGGCGTGCCGTTTCCCATCAAGCGCCGCATCCTCATGGATATCGACAGCTATCCCTTTCCCACCGATATCGTGGTGCCGTTCACCGAGGTGGTGCACGACCGGGTGAGTGTGGAGATCATGCGCGGCTGCCAGGTGGGCTGCCGTTTCTGTCAGGCCGGCTACATCTATCGTCCGGTGCGGGAGCGATCCCATGCGGCGGTCATGGAAACGGCGAGGAAGTCCCTGGAGTCCACCGGCTTTGACGAGGTCGGTCTCACCTCCCTGAATTCGGGGGAATACCCGGGTATCAACCGGCTCATCAGCGAGATGATGGACGAGATGGTGCCCCAGCGTACTGCGGTGTCGTTCTCCTCCCTGCGGGCCAGTTCTCTCACCGATCACCTTGCCAAGCAGATCAAGCGGGTGCGCAAGACCGGGTTCACCATTGCCCCGGAAGCAGGCACCGATCGCATGCGCAAGGTGGTCAACAAGAACATCAGCGAGGCGGACATCCTGCAGGGTTGCGAGATGGCGTTCTCCAACGGCTGGAGTCATATCAAGCTCTACTTCATGATCGGGCAGCCCACCGAGCGCTGGGAGGACGTGGAAGGAATCCTGGATATCGGCAAGAAATGCCTTGCTCTTGGCCGCAAGCACCAGGGGCACCGGGCCAAGGTCTCCCTGTCGGCTTCGGGTTTCATTCCCAAGACATTCACACCGTTCCAGTGGTGCCGGATGGAGGGCATCGAGGAGATCAAGCACAAGCAGCAGTGGCTCAAGCAGCAGTGCGACAAGGCCGGGATCCGCTTCAAGTGGCACCACCCCGAAGTCTCTCGTCTGGAGGGAGTGTTCTCCCTCGGCGACCGGGCTCTGGGCGATGTCATCGAAGCAGCATGGAAGCGCGGCTGCTCCTTCGACGGCTGGACGGAGCGTCTCGACATGGATGCCTGGCAGGCTGCATTCGAGGACTGCGGTATTGACCCTGATTCCTACCTGACCCGTGACTTCGGTACGGAAGATGCCCTGCCGTGGGACCACCTGGACATCGGTGTGACCAAGAAGTTCCTGGCCAAGGATCTGGAAAAAGCCCTGGCTGTGGTGGAAGAGGAGACCTGTGGCGGCGACAACTGTTACGGTTGTGCTCCCTTCGCTTCGGCTTGTACGGGGTTTCTCCACGATCGGCGCAGCGGTGATGCGTATTTCGGTGGCATCGGGCCCTCAGGCCCTGTCCCTGCCGCCATCCCGGGTGGCGGCAATCGCCTGCCGGTCCTGCGGCCCGGCGCACCCACCACCGGCGCTACTGTTGAGGACAAGGCCACCGGCGAGGAGGAGGAAGCGCCCACTTATCGCTATCGGGTCCAGTTCACCAAGGAAGGACCCTTGCGCTTCCTCTCGCAGCTGGACCTGGGCCGGGTTCTCGCCCGTGCCTTCCGGCGGGTAGGGATTCCTCTGGCCTACAGTTCGGGCTTCCACCCCATGCCCAAGATCGGCTTTGGTCCGGCACTGGCGGTGGGGATCGCTTCCCGGGCCGAGTTCCTGGACTTCGAATCCTGTACCTTTCTGCGGGTGGCCGAGTTCCTGGAGCAGATCAACAAGACCCTCCCCGGCGGCATGCAGATGCTGGCGGCTGTGCCCCTTGAAAAGGGCGCCCCGTCCCTGTCCAAGGTTGTGAACCGTGTCCTCTATCGGGCCCATATTCCCCAGCCCATGGTGGCCCGGGCGATTTCCGGGCTCAATGGCGACGGCGAAGGGCTGGATGAGCAGGGCCGACACCAGGTGATCCTGGGCCGTCTCCTCCAGAAGGCAACCCTGCCGGTAACCCGCCGCCGGGAGAAGCGCGTCAAGGAAGTTGATCTGCGGCCCTTTGTCCTGGATCTCTCCCTGCCGGAAGATGACCATGAGGTACAGCTCGCATTTTCAATGGATAATGGCCGTACGGCCAAGCCCCACGAGATTCTCTCCCTGTTGTATGGCGAAGGAAGTGATTCCATCCTGGTGACCCGCGTTGAGCAATTCGTGGCACGGGATGGCAAGACCCTCTCGCCCCTTCTCGTGGCCAGCCGGACCTGAGAGTGGAACGAGAGATACTGGTCAGCGCGGACGCTCTGGAGACGCGTGTCGCCCTGCTCGAAGCAGGGACGGTGGTGGAAGTTGCTCTCGAACGACGCTCGGATCGCTCCCGGGTCGGCAACATATACAAGTCCAGGGTCAACCGTGTCCTGCCGGGCATGCAGTCCGCGTTCGTGGATATCGGTCTGGAGCGGGATGCCTTTCTGCATGTGACCGATTTCCTGTTCACCGGAGAGGCCGAGTCCCGCGCCGTGGCGCGCATCGAGGACCTGGTCCAGGAGGGGGACACCTTGCTGGTGCAGGTGGTCAAGGAAGCCATCGCCGGCAAGGGGGCCCGGGTAACCCGCGGCCTGTCGCTGCCGGGGCGCTATCTGGTCATGGTGCCGCTCTCATCTCACGTGGGTATCAGCCGCAAGGTAGTGGAGGCTGAGGAACGCGACCGTTTGCGGGAGATCGTGCTGGGTCTGCGCCGGCGGGAAGAGGGCTACATTGTCCGCACCGCGGCCCTGGCTCAAGAGCCTGAGGCCCTGGCGGAGGACATGACCTACCTGGCCGACCTGTGGACTGAGATCGGCGAGAGGGCGGGGAAGGCCACAGCTCCGGCTCTCCTCCATCAGGATCTGGACCGGCCGCTGCAGATGATCCGGGATCTGTTTGACGGTTCGGTGATCCGCGTGCTGGTGGAGGGACGAGAGGTTCACGAGCGGATCCTGGATTTTGTCGCCGCCTTCGCACCCCGCTCCACCGACAAGGTGCAGCGTTACAGCGATCCCTTGCCGCTGTTCGAGACCCGTGGTGTGCGCCGTGAGATCGACAAGGCCCTGCGCAACAAGGTCTGGTTGCGATCCGGCGGCTCCATTGTCATCAACCAGACCGAAGCCCTGGTGGCGGTGGATGTGAACACCGGCAAGTACACCGGCCGTCACGATCTGGAGGAGACCATCCTCAAGATCAACATGGAGGCGGTGCAGGAGATCCTGCGACAGCTTCGCCTGCGTGACCTCGGTGGCATCATCGTCATCGACTTCATTGACATGGAAACCGAGAGCTCCCGCCAGGCGCTTTATCAGTCATTGAAGGATGAACTGCGCCGGGACAGGGCCCGAACCCACCTGCACGAACTGTCCGATTTCGGGCTCATCCAGATCACCCGGCGCCGGGCCCGGCGCAGCCTCGAGCGTACTCTCTGCAGGCCTTGCCCATCCTGTCATGGTTCAGGCCGCCTGCGGTCGGTGGCCACGGTAGCAGGGGACATCCTCATGGAACTGCGCCGGCAGCTGGCCGACTGTCTCTTGCCTGCCCTGCGGGTCCGGGCCCATCCCCGTGTGGTGGCTCACATCGAGGGTGAGAGCGATGCCTTCATGAGCTCCCTGGGGGCCGCGGCCGACTTTCACCTCGAGCTGGATACCGACGACCAACTGTCTCTCGAGACCTTTGTGGTCGAGGCCGTCTGAACCACGAGGCCGATTGAAGCCGACCAACGGCCCCAGCGCCCAGTGATTCCACTTCGTTTTGTCGGGGAGCGTCGATCTCGATGCGCGGCTTTCGCCGCATGGGTACTGCCGCCGCCCGGCCGGGCGGCGGCAGTACCGTTCATGGTGACGCCTTGAACTTGTGGAACGGGTCTAGGCTGTGGGAGCCGTGGCCTTCTCAACCAGAGGAGCCAGTTCGCCACGGGCGTGCATCTCGCGCACGATGTCACAGCCGCCCACAAACTGCCCGCCGATGAACACCTGCGGAATGGTCGGCCAGTCCGAGAACTCCTTGACGCCCTGCCATACTTCAGGATCAGACAGGACATCAACGGCGGCAAACGGGGTACCAAGGGTTTGCAGTACCTGGATGGTGGCAGCGGAGAAGCCGCAGCGGGGCATTTCCGGGGTGCCTTTCATGTAAATGATGATGGTGTTGCCTTCCACATCCTTGCGGATCTGGTCCTGTACCTGGGACATGTATTTCTCTCCTAGAGCCGGGGCAGCGAGCCGGAGCTTCCGGCCGGGCTGTTCTTGGGTGACTGCTCAAGTTCTTCGGGGGTGACTGTCTCCAGGCTGAGGGCATGGAGTTCGCCGCCGAGAACATCCTTGAAAATTGCGTAGACCAGCCGGTGACGGTTCACCGGGGTTTGATCGCGAAACTGTTCCGCTACCACGCTGACGCGGTAGTGGTCGCCGCCGCCGGTCAGATCGTTGACCTGAACCCGGGCTCCAGGCATCGCCGTGACGATGCGCTGCTCGATATCGGACGGTGTGAGCATTGTGTCAGACTCCTCTACTTCCGTTGATGGCAGGCTGGAAGCCTCCCAGAATATCAGGTGGGCCCGGTAACGCGCACCTCCATGGGCCATGGGGCCATGGAGAAGCCGGTCTAGCGTTCCATGCTCAGGCCTGCCAGGACTTGCTCCAGGGCGGCCCAGTGGGCAGGACTGGAGGCAGTGGCAACGATGGTGAAGATCGAATTGTCCACACGCCGGGCATAGTAGACCTGGCCTATGGTCAGTTCAGGGACGGGCTTCATGGTCACCGCCAGCAGGGCGAAATCCTGGCCCCCCAGCTCGTACGCCGGGGCAATGGGCTCGAAGGTCATGGGGGCGCCGCCCTGCTCCAGGAAGTTCTGCAGCATCTGGAGGTAATCCACTGCCGTCTGGATCTCGGGCCGGGGGGTGATGTTTTCCACGGCACCGACCAGGCCAGGGTTGATTCCCTGGATGGTCCCCAGGGGAAAGCGATTGACCTGGAAGAGGGTGCGGGAGGTCGCGGCGCCGGCATCGGCATAGGCACCGCCGGAGGGGTCGCCTCCGGAGAGTAGTTCACGGCCGCCGCGGGAGAGATCTCCCTGGGCTTCCTGGGGCAGGATCACCCAGTCGCCAGGGAAGGGGAGACGGACACCTAGCCCGTCATGGATGAAGACCGTGCCCTCGAAACGGCCCGGATCCAGCATGTCGCCGCCGCCGCAGGCGGCCAGGGTGAGAAGAACCAGCGCAGCCAGGACCCGGGGCCACGGCGAACGGATTGCAGGGGCAGTCATGAGCGTTTTCATGCCGTCATGATACAGGACCGGGCCGCTCCGGGGGTTGCCTCGGGCCCTCCGGCGACGGTAATCTGCGGCGGTCGTGAAGAGTCCCCACACTCACAGGAGAGATGAGATGCCAGAGGCCCTGAGAATACCCGGATATTTGGTCCTGGCCGCCATCCTCCTGGTGACGTCCAGCTGTTCCCCGGCTGTTTCCGATGAACCGCTGGTCCGCGCTCAGCGCCTGCTGGAGTCCACACCTCTGGTGGACGGCCATAACGATCTGCCCTGGGCCCTGCGGGAGCTGGGAGTCCAGGATCCCCGGAGCCTCGATCTGAACAAGCGCCAGCTGGATCTGATGACCGACATGGTGCGGCTGAAGGAAGGGGGTGTGGGAGGACAGTTCTGGGTCTGCTACGTGCCCACCTCCAGTTCCGCCGACGGCCTGGCCGTACACCAGGCCCTGGAGCAGATCGACCTGATTCACCGCCTGGTGGAGGCCTACCCCGGCCGGCTGCAGCCCGCCCTGACCGCAGCCGACATCGTGGCGGTGCATGCCAGCGGCAGGGTGGCCTCCCTCATCGGTCTCGAAGGCGGCCACATGATCGAAGGATCGCTCGCCCTGTTGCGTGATTACTACCGCCTGGGGGTGCGCTACATGACCCTGACCCATTCGGAGAACACCCAGTGGGCCGACTCGGCCACCGACGAAGCCGTCCACGGCGGCCTTTCCGAGTTCGGGAAGGAAGTGGTCCGGGAGATGAACCGCCTGGGGATGATGGTGGATCTGTCCCACGTCTCCGATGACACCATGCGGGATGCCCTGCTGGTGACCCAGGCGCCGGTGATCTTCTCCCATTCCTCGGCCCGGGCGGTGGCAAAGCATGACCGCAACGTACCTGATGACATCCTGGAACTGGTGCGCGTCAATGGCGGTGTCGTCATGGTCAACTTCGCACCCCTGTTTGTCTCCCAGGAGATGGCCACAGCCAGGGAGGGCTCCTTCGACGTCTGGAAAGATGCCCTGGCCCGGTTCCCTGACGACAAGGAAGCCAGGGATGAGATCATGGCCACCTTCTACGCTGAGCATCCGTCCGCGCCGGCGACCCTGCAGCAGGTCGCTGACCACATGGATCACATCCGCCGTGTGGCCGGCATTGAGGTCGTGGGGATCGGTTCGGACTTTGATGGTATCGGGGAGGTTCCCGTCGGGCTTGAAGATGTTTCTCGTTTTCCGCATCTGATTGCCGAGCTGATCATCCGGGGCTGGAGTGATCAGGACATCAGAAAAGCCCTGGGCGAGAATCTTCTCCGGGTCATGGCCCAAACCGAACAGGTGGCGCAGCGCATCCAGGCCCAGCAGCATCCTGCCGGAGCGGATCCCGCCGGGCCAGAGACTCCTTCCACACCGGAAGGTTAGGAGCTTTTTCATGACCGACGCGGTGAAGAAGATCCTGGTGGCGGACCGGATTTCCGCCGGCGGTCTGGAGATCCTGAAGCAGGGGGAAGGGTTCCAGGTTGAAGTGCGCACCGGACTTGCCGGCGAGGAACTGGCTGCAGCCGTGCGGGAACATGATGCCCTGGTGGTGCGTTCGGCCACCAAGGTCACCGCCGAGGTGCTCGCCCGCCCGGGGCGATTGAAGGTCATCGGCCGGGCCGGTACCGGCGTGGACAACATCGATCTCGAAGCCGCCACCATGGCCGGTGTCGTGGTGGTGAATACGCCGGGAGGGAACTCCCTGGCTGCCGCTGAACTCACCTTCTCCATCCTGCTGTCTCTGGCCAGGCACATTCCCCAGGCCAACGCCGCCCTCAGGGCCGGCCGCTGGGAGCGCAAGGAGCATATGGGCATCGAGGTGGCAGGCAAGACCCTGGGAGTCCTGGGTCTGGGCCGGATC
>Ga0055584_100006092_pt1 | contig 11821 bp, 12 predicted proteins | sample OSDHelmetaG_FD_58716 | JGI IMG/M metagenome (GOLD analysis project Ga0055584, IMG submission 58716) | Pelagic marine sediment microbial communities from the LTER site Helgoland, North Sea, for post-phytoplankton bloom and carbon turnover... | ecosystem: Environmental > Aquatic > Marine >... | reverse complement strand
TCCGCAGTCGCGCTCAAGGCTTGGGTGAGAATCTCAGCCCAGGGACCTTGCCGCGCGCGCGTTAGCCCGGCCCTGGCAGCAACCGCTGCGGCATTGTCCCCTCGGCAAGGCCAGACGGGCAACGCGAAGTAGTACGGCCGATGATCGGTAGTTGGAGAGAGCGCCACGCGCAGCCCAAAGGGGTGCAGAAGCGCTGCCTGCAGGCGGTGGCAGGCATACTCGGCGAACAGATCCGAGTCGTCGATGTTCTCCATTCCATAGTCGGGCAGGCGCAGCTTCTCGGGCCCCTGAACCAGGGCGTGACAGATCTCGTGCAGGATCATCTGGGCCAAGCAGTCGTCGGGATCAAAGTCCTGGACTGTGGAGATGCGCAGGGTGTTCTTGCCATCAAAGCTGGCAAAGACCTGGGTCGAGCGTTCGACGGTCCAGCCAATGCTCTGGGCCGCCCTAAGCCAGATCAGATCCGCGGGGTCTTGGTAGGGCAAGCGCATGTATTCCCTGTATCCTGCCACCATGCTTCTGCTCTTCCTGGCCTGCGCGAGCACGTCTCCAGTCATGGATACTCCGAAACCAGACCAGGACATAAAGGTGCGCGCCTACGCTCAGGATGTCGCCCGGATCTGCGCCCAGCGGGAGCCTGAGATCACCGCGGCGGCTCAGGCCAGCTGCGAGGGCCCATCCCGGGCAGCCCAGCTGGCGGCAGAGCAAGTCGCCCATTGGTACGCAGCTGCGTACCCACTCAAACCGGAAGAAGTAGGCCCTCGCCCGCAGGTTCCGGTGGTCTGTGAGCCGGATTCCCCGAGCGGTCTGGACCCCATGTCGCCGACCACGGAGCCCGTGCGCGCCGCAGATCCCAAGCTGGCGGCCATCGGCGACGCCGCCATGCAATCGGAAAACGCCCGCCAAGCCTACCTAGCCCAGCCCGATGACCAGACCCGCCAGGCATGGACTTTGGCGTTGGGCAGTCTGCAGTATCTCTGTGTGGACTTTCCTAGCGGCTGAGCGAAAGGGTAGTCTGGTATCTCAAACTTGGATGGCTAAATGACGGCTCGACTCGCGCTTCTCGTCTTTTTTGGGGCTCTGGCCGTCACCGGCTGCGACAAAGACACAGCGGAAGACACCTCCACCACCGACGAATTGACCTGGCCGGAGATGAGCGAGAGCGAAAAGAGCGCGTACATGGCGGGGGTCGTTCTGCCTACGATGCGGGACGTGTTCCAGGGCTACGACGCCGAGCGCTACGCCGAGTTCAGCTGCGATACCTGCCACACCAGTGGCGGCGATTACAGCATGCCGTCCCAGGATCTTGCTGGCTACTGGGCGGAAGGGGAGTTTCCCGGGCCCGACACCACGGACCCTGGCGCCAAGTTCATGCACGAAGAGGTGCTGCCCAAGATGGCAGAGCTGCTGGACAATGACAGCCCCAGCTGTACGGGTTGTCACATCGAGTAGGGTCAGACCGACCCGGCGGGCACATCCAGGGCTGCTGAGCGAATGCTGGTTCAAGTAGAACGTGGGTCCCTTTCGGGCTCGGGGCTGGGTCAACACCAACCTGGCGATGGTTGAACGTGCCGCATTGGGGCGGGTCTTGAGCTGCATCGGTGATTTCTGCATCCCTGGAAGGAAGAAAAGCCCTGCAATCGATACCCCCAGGGGGTATAGGCCAGGTACCCCCCAGGGGTATGGGAGCCTGAGTGATGAAAGACCCAGCCGAGAAGAAGAAGATGCTCGCCCGCCTGCGCCGTCTGGAAGGACAGCTCTCTGCGGTACGCCGTATGGTGGAGGAGGATCGGCACTGTCCCGAGGTCTTGGTTCAGATCGCGGCAATCAGGGGAGGTACGGGTCGGGTGGGTCAGCTGCTCCTGGAAGAGCACGTGCGCACCTGCGTGGCCGATGCCCTTCAAGCAGGCGACGCTGAGCAACGCAATGCCACGCTGAGCGAACTTACGGGTCTCATGGGCCGCTTTGGAGGTGCCAAGTGATCCAAGAGTACCTGAACAATGTCTGGAACATTAGCCTGGAGCTGGCGCCCTGGTTGCTGGTGGGTGCAGCCTTGTCTGGCATGCTGCACGGCTTTTTGCCCAAGGGTTTTGTGCGCCGGCACCTCTCCGGTCGAATGGGAGTCCTGAAAGCTGTGGCGCTGGGCATCCCGCTGCCCTTGTGCAGCTGCGGTGTGATCCCGGCCGGTCTGGGCCTGAAGAAGGACGGTGCCAGCGATGGTGCAGCGGTGGGCTTTCTCATCGCGACCCCTCAGACTGGGGTGGACTCGATGTTGGTCTCCGCCAGCTTTTTGGGGTGGCCCTTTGCACTGTTTAAGGTGGCCGCTGCGGCCATCACGGGCATTGTGGGGGGACTGCTCACGGACCGCGGTCTGCCCGAGCAGGAGGTGCTCCCGCTGGAAAATGAAGGGCCAAGGCCCACCGCGAAGCAGATGCTTGAGCACAGCATAGAGATGGTTCAGAGCATCTGGGGTTGGCTCAGCATCGGTGTGTTGATTTCGGCTGCGCTCACTACTTTTCTGCCGCCCGACGCGCTCACTGGGCTCTCCGCAAACGGCGGACTGGTGGCCATGGGGGCTGCGCTCCTTATCTCTCTTCCGCTCTATGTCTGCGCCACCGCTTCGGTCCCCATCGCCGCAGCCCTGGTCGCTGCAGGGCTGCCCACGGGAGCCGCCCTGGTCTTCCTAATGGCCGGCCCAGCGACCAACATTGCCACCCTGGGGGCGGTCTATCGCACCCTGGGCAAGACCCCGCTGGTCATCTACCTGAGCACCATCGTAGGCGGGTCCATTCTCTTCGGGCTGCTCTTTGACGGGCTGATTCCGATTGAATCGATCGTGCAGGTCAGCCACGAGCATGTGGGCCCGGTGTCCATTGCCAGTGCAGTGTTGCTCATCGGCATGGTGGCTTGGTTCGCCTTTTCCGATGCCCGCTTGGCTGTGGCCCGCTTAGGTCAAGGGTTGGGCGGTGCTGCGGTCACCACCAAGCTTGAGCTCAATGTCCAGGGCATGACCTGTGGCGGGTGCGCTCGGAAAGTGGAGAAGGGCCTGTTGGCAGTGGAGGGCGTGGACGGAGTCACCGTCGATCAGCCCGCGGGAAGGGTTCAGGTCTCTGGATCCATTGACTCTTTGAGCGTCATTCAGGCAGTCGAAACAGCGGGCTTCTCCGCTCAGGTTCGTACCCCGGGCTTGGCCCTTCACGTCGGCGGAATGACCTGTGGGAGATGTGCCAGCAAGGTCAAGGTCAAGCTGGGCGAGCTGGACGGTGTCCAAGGCGTAGAGGTGGACCTGGATGAAGGCATCGTGCGTGTGATTGGCCCGGTCAGCATGGACCAGGTCACGGTGACCGTCGCCGAAGCAGGCTTTGCCCCCGGGGCCGAGATCTGAGTCCACTGGGGGTTTACTCCAGCCAGCTCTCGATAGCCTCGTCGCTGATCTTGGCTGGGTGTCCTCGCCAGATCACCTTGCCATCCTGGATGACCACAGCGGCTGGGATGCCACTGACAAAGTAGGCCTCGGAGACGCTCCCCTTCTCTTTGCCGACTGCAAAGCCAATGTCCTGGTCTACGATCAGAGCGCGGGCACTCTCATCGGTGCTGCTGTTGGTCACCTTGGTCAGGGCGATGACCTGTAGCCCTTGGTCCTTGTAGCGCTGCCACTGAAGGTTGGTCTTGGGCATCTCTCGGCGGCAGTGGGGGCACCACTGCTCCCAGAACACGATCAAGGTGACTTGGGCGTTGGGGTCGTGCTGGCCCTGCCACCACTCAACTTGGTCCAGGGACACCGCGTCCAGGCCCACGGCCGCAAGCTCCCTTGCTTGGCGCTCGGCACCCCAAGCGGCTTGTGTGTTGCCGTGCTCGCTGAGGATCACGGCGACGATCCCCTTGGCAGTCAGAGCATCGCCCTTGGCCAAGGCCTCGTTGGCTTGTACGAGCATGGCCGAGGCCTGGATCTCTTCTGCGGCGGTGGGCGGTGTGGAGAGGGTCTGGCATTCCGCCAGCTCAGCTTCGGCTTGGACCCTCTGACGCTCGCTCTCGTCGAGTGCGGCTGCCAGTTCGGAGTTTTGTGCCTGGAGTTGGTCGCCTTGGCGCGGGGTCAGGCAGGCGAGCAGGATCAGCAACATTGGGTTCTCCGTGGGGAGATCATATATCCAAGGAAGCAAAAAACTCCCCCCGGCGTGAGCCGAGGGGAGCTTTCAGGTACACCCAAGAGGAGTCGAACCCCTAACCTTCTGATCCGTAGTCAGATGCTCTATCCAATTGAGCTATGGGTGCGTGTTGGCTTTGGCCCCAAGGGGGCGAAGCGCGACTGCGGTTAACAGGGGCTTAGAGTCACCGCCACCCAAAAGAGGGTGACGGTGAGCCTAAGTGGCGGAGACGGAGGGATTCGAACCCTCGGTACGTTTCCATACACGCGATTAGCAATCGCGCACCTTCGGCCACTCGGTCACGTCTCCACACCTACTGATAAATCAGCCTGTTAAACAACACAGAATCTGTAAAAGAGCGGAGGCGGTGGGATTCGAACCCACGAACCCTCTCGGGTTTCTGGTTTTCAAGACCAGTGCCTTCAACCGCTCGGCCACACCTCCGTGAGTCGAGCCCCCGGCTTTTAATGCCCGGCGGGAATGCGGTCAACCCCCATGTAGGGCACCAGGGCCTTGGGGATCACGATCGAGCCGTCTGGCTGCTGATAGTTCTCAAGGATCGCGACCACGGTGCGGCCTACAGCCAGGCCCGAGCCGTTGATCGTGTGTGCCAGTACCGGCTTACTTTTCTTGCCGTTCGTGCTCTCAGGGCGGTAGCGCAGTGCCATACGTCGGCTCTGAAAGTCACCAAAGTTCGAGCAGCTGCTGATCTCGCGGTAGGCACCTTGACCGGGCATCCACACCTCTAAGTCGTAGCAGTGACGGGCGTTGAAGCTTATGTCTCCGCCGCAAAGGCGCATCACTCTGTAGGGCAACTCAAGGGCCTGCAAGATGGCCTCGGCGTGGCCGGTGAGCAGCTCGTGCTGGGCGTCGCTGTCTTGGGGGGTGCTGACGCGCACCATCTCGACCTTGTGGAACTGGTGCTGACGAATCAGACCCTTCGTGTCTCGGCCGTAACTGCCAGCTTCTGAGCGGAAGCAGGGGGTAAATGCCACGTAGGCTTTTGGCAGATCTGACTCCTCCAGGATTTCTTCTCGGTGAAGGTTGGTGACGGGCACCTCTGCGGTGGGAATCAGGTAGGCATCCTCGCCGCCCAGCTGGGTGGTGAGCTTGAACAGGTCGGCTTCGAACTTGGGTAGTTGACCGGTGCCGTACAGGGCACTGGCTTTGACCATGTAGGGGACCATCAGCTCGGTGTAGCCGTGCTTCTCTGAGTGGGTGTTCAGGAAGAGGTTGACCAGGGCGCGTTCTAGGCGTGCGCCCAGGCCCTTGTAGACCGCAAAGCGTGTGCCGGACAGCTTCACGCCGCGCTCAAAGTCCAGAATGTCCAGCTCTTGACCCAGCACATCATGGCTCTTGGGCTCAAAGCCCAGCTCGGCAGGGGTGCCCCAGGTGCGCACCAGCTCATTGCTGGCCTCGTCTGTGCCTGCAGGTACTCTTTCATCCAGGACGTTGGGGATCTCCAGGAGCAGTCCGGTACGCTGGGTTTCCAAGGCCTCCAGCAGGACCTCAGCCTCTCTGACCGAGTCGCCGGCGGTCTTGACCTGAAGCTTGAGTTCAGCAGCCTGGTCTCGCTCTCCAGCTTTCATTAGCTGGCCGATCTGCGGGCTGAGCTGGTTGCGCACCTTGCGGCCCTTTTCGGCCACCAAGAGCAGCTCTCGTCGCCGGTCGTTCAGCTCCCCCAGAGATGCGAATGCCGCGAGCTGCTTGTCGCTGGCGTTGCGGCGGTCCAGGGCTGCCTGTACTTGCTCGGGGTTGTTCTCGATGAACTTGGCGTCCAGCATCTACGGCTCCAATCAGGGGCAGTGTGGATAGCCCCCTGGCCGCGATGGTCAAGAGCGCTGCATCAGCCTTGGAGTAGATCTTTGAGCGCAGCGCTGAGTTCCCGCTTCACAGCCCCCATCTCCGGGGCCGACCCCTCACCCAGCACTTGGGCCATCGAGGTCATGCTGACCCCATCGATACCACAGGGCACAATGCGCTCGAAGTAGGAGAGATCGGGGGCCACATTGAGCGCCAGACCATGCCAGGTCACCCAGCGGCGGCAGTGGATCCCGATGCTACATAGCTTGCGTGCGGTGCTCTCCTGGCCGACCCAGACCCCCGTATTCCGGGCGTTGGTCTCGGCTTGGACCCCAAAGACTGCACAGGTGGCAATGACCGCATCCTCCAGGGTGTGCAAGTAGGCGTGCAGGTCTCGCCGGCCCTCTGGCAGAGCAATGATGGGGTAGGCCACGAGCTGACCAGGGCCATGCCAGGTCACATCGCCGCCGCGCTCTACTTGAATGATCGGTACCTCGCCCGGGTTCAAGACATTGCTGGCGGCTTTTCGACTACGCCCCAAGGTGTACACGGGAGGGTGTTCCACAAGGATCAGCGTGTCGGGTACGGTGCCCGCTAAGCGCTCAGCAAGCACCTGCTTCTGGGTGTCCCAGGCCTGCTGATAGTCCAGCAGACCCAGGTCCATCACCTTCACTTCAGGCCTTCCACCGTGGGCAGCCCCTTCACAGCGGCCAGGATCTGCTTCTGAATACTGGGAATGCTGTCGGCCGCGTCCAGCATGAGAATGCGGTCGCCGCGTTGCTTGAGCATGGCCAGCACTGCGCCGTACTGGGCGCTGATCTCTTCGAGCTGGCGCTTGGTCTCAAAACGGTCCCTCGCCAGTCCACGGGCCTCGATCCGCGCCATGCAGCTGGGCACGTCCAGGTCCAGGAAGATGCACAGGTCTGGCGCTCGGAAATCGGCGTTCAAAGACATGACCTGGTCCAATGGCATAGCCAGGGACTGGTAGGCCAGCGAACTGTGGTAGTAGCGGTCGGAGACCACATCCACATCGCCACTGAGCTTGGGCTCGATCACCCGCTCCAGGTGGTCCTTTCGGTCGGCTGCGAACAGGTAGGGCAGCACCCCGTCGCCCACAAACATGGGGTCACCCAGGGCTTTTCGGATGAGCTTGCCGACGGGGCCGTCGGTAGGCTCGCGGGTGGCGTGCGCGCCAAGGGTCTGGGAGAGCAGGCGCACCTGAGTGGTGCCCCCGCTGCCGTCCAGGCCCTCGATGACGATGAATCGTCCCGACATGGATTAGCTGTTCATGATGTGGACGGCTTCGCCACGTGCATGCTTGGCGGCTTCCATTAACGCCTCACCCAGGGTGGGGTGTGGGTGGATGGTCAGCGCCATGTCCAAGGCTTCGGCCTGCATCTCGACGGCCAAGCTGGCCTCGGAGATCAGGTCACTGGCTCCGGGGCCAACGATGGTCACGCCCAGAATGCGCTGGTCGGCCTTGTTCACAATGACCTTGACGAAGCCGTCCTTGTCACCAGTGGTCAGTGCGCGTGCGACAGCGGCAAAGGGCATCTTGCCGACGGAGATGTCAAAGCCAGCGGTAGCAGCCTCGTGCTCCTGCATACCAGCGGTTGCGATCTCGGGGTCTACAAAGACCACGGCGGGCACCTGGATGTTGTCCAACTGCACCTTGTGGCCAGCGATGACCTCGGCCACGACCTCGCCCTCGTGGGTGGCTTTGTGAGCCAACATGGGCTGTCCAGCCACGTCACCGACGGCGTAGACGCCGGGTAGGTTGGTCCGACACTGTTTGTCGATCTTGATGAAGCGCCCGTCCATCTCCAGGCCGGGTAAGCCTTCGACCATCGACTCGGAGTTGGGAAAGCGGCCCACGGTCACCAGGATCTTGTCGGCTTGGAGCAAGTGCTCCTTGCCGTTCTTGTCCTGAACCTTGACCAGAGCGACGCCGTCGCCTTCCTCCCAGCCCATAGCCCGGGTCTCCAGCATGACCTTGACCTTGGACTTTTTCAGACGGCGGGCAATCAGCTTGACCACGTCCTTGTCAAAGCCGGGTAGCACCTGGTCTCCCATCTCGACCACGGTCACCTGCGAGCCGACCTTGGCCATCATGGTGCCCAGCTCCAGGCCGATGTAGCCACCGCCGATCACGACGATGCGCTCGGGCACATGGTCGAGCGCCAGAGCCTTGGTGCTCTCCATGACCCGGTCGTCCTTGTAGGAGAAGCCGGGGATCTCGATGGGACGTGAGCCGGTTGCGATGACGATGTGCTTGGACTCGATGCGGACTTCGCCGTCGGCGGTGTCCACGATCAGGGCGCCGGGGCCGTCAAAGCGCGCAGTGCCGAAGAGCTTGTCGGCGCCATTGGCCTTGATCAGGCCGCTCACGCCACCGCTCATCTTGTCGACGATGCCTTTCTTCCAAGACTGGCTCTGCACCATGTCGAACTGGGGGGTGCCGTCCAGCACGATGCCCATCTCCTGAGCGGTCCCCTGGAGTTCCTTGAACTTCTTCGACGCGGTGATCAATGCCTTGGAGGGCACACAGCCCACGTTCAAACACACGCCACCCCAGTATTCCTTCTCGATGGAGAGGGTCTTAATTCCAAGCTGGGCCAAACGGATGGCGGCGGGGTAGCCGCCGGGGCCTGCGCCGATCACAACGGCGTCGTAGGTGCGGGTCTCCATGGGAGTCTCCAGATCTGATGGGTTGCTGAAGGTCGCGCCTTCAGGAAATCTTGGCTGCTGTGGCGGGCTCACTTTCGGTGAGCTCGTCATAAGCACGACGCAGGGGATCGTCGCCTCGCTCAAGGCGGGCTTCGATAAAGCTGGGTCCGGTGTGTGAGCGTGCTTCGGTCACAGCCGAGAGCACGTCGGTTACCAAACCTCCGTCTACGCTGTGAGGGCGCATGCCGTGCGCCAGAGCCAGGGCCTGCATGGACCCACCCAGTTGGCGGGCCAGGGGGCTCTCTTTGTGGTCTAAGTCCCAGGCGTGACACAGAAAGACCACGTGTAGCTGGTGTAGCTGGGCCATGTTCAAAGCTTCGTGAAAAGCCCCGTAGGACGATGCACCTTGACCGATGAAGCAGAGAACGGCTGCATCGCTGTCCTGGAGAGCCATAGAGAGTCCACAGGCGTGCAGCATGCGGGCCGCGGGGTCCTGAGTCACGGGGGCGATGCGATAGGGACGGGCGCCATCGCTCGACGTGGTCAGACGGTCCACGCTGGCGCCGCGCAGTACGCCGCCCGCGCGCTCTCTCAAGCCTGGTAGCACCCAGTCTCGAGACTCAATGCCCAAGAAACCACCGACGATCACAGCTTCCAGGCCCCGCACCGGGGCAGCTAACGCGCTGGCTTCCGCCAAGGCATCGCCGGCGTCGCGCACCTGATGAAGGGCCTGACGCATGCTCATCAGATGAGCTCCAGAAGCATGGATTCAGGCTGCTCCAGGATGTTCTTTAGAGCGGTGGTAAATCGGGCAGCGACAGCGCCGTCGATGACGCGGTGGTCAAAGGAGCTGCTGAAGTACACCATTCGGCGAATGACGATCTCTCCGTCTACGACCACCGGTCGCTCCTTGATTTGATTCACGCCCAGGATGGCGACCTCGGGGGTGTTCAAGATGGGCGTCGCCAGCACGCCACCGATGTTGCCAACGGATGTGATGGTAAAGGTGCCACCGCTAAAGTCGGATGCCGAAGCGCGTCCCTCGCGGGTGCGGGTGGTTACGTCGGCCAGCTCGGCCGCAATCTGGAGAATGCTTTTCTGCTCGACGTTCTTCACGACCGGAACGAAGAGTCCCTGTGGGGTATCGGTGGCGATACCGATGTTTACGTCACCCTTGACCACCAGTGTGAAGGGGTCGGCGATGACGTTGCTGTTCAGGTTGGGGAACTCCTTGAACACCTGGCACAGAGCTTTCATGAAAAACGGCAGAAAAGTCAGCTTGACCCCACGGTCTGAAGCGGACTTTTTCAGGCGCTTCCGCATGTCCCAGAGCACCGTCATGTCGATCTCTTCGACGTAGGTGAAGTGGGGTGCGGTCTGTTTCGCCAGGACCATTTGCTCGGCGATCTTGCGACGCAGTCCGATGATCTTGATGTGCTGCTCGGCGCCGGTAGGCACGGCACGGGACTGGGGCAGAGCTGCCGGGGCCACTGCACCAGGGACGGAGGCAGGAGCGCTACCGTGGATATCCAGGTCATCGTGGCTCACGCGGCCGCCCTTGCCGGATCCGGAGACCTGGGCCAAGTCGATGTCCATCTCGCGCGCCCGGCGGCGCACGGCAGGGGTGGCCACAGACTTGCCCTTGGAGCCGCCGTCGGTGGACCCAGCGGCCGATGTTGCTGGCGCAGCGACAGGTGCAGCGGCCGGTGCCACGGGGGCCGGGTTTGCCTTGGGCGCAGCCGCCGGTGCAGCCGCAGGGGCGGGTGCGGCAGCAGCTCCGGAGCCGGAGTCGATCTCAGCCAAGGGCGTGTGCACCTTGACCACGTCGCCGGGCTCGCCGTGCAGCGTGTCGATGCGACCGCCGACGGGGGAGGAGATCTCCACGGTGGCCTTGTCGGTCATGATCTCGCAGACGGGTTGGTCTACAGCGATCACGTCACCAGGCTGGACCAGCCACTGGACGATCTCGCCTTCGACAACGCCTTCCCCAATTTCGGGTAACTCGAAGGTGTACATGGGCAGGGGCTCCTCAGAAACGCAGGGAAGAAGAAAGGGCTCGTTTGAGTGCCTCTTCCGTCGCAGGTACGGCGACGGGAGGCGACTCTAAGTACAAAAATGCAGCGCGGGTCAGCTCGGCTAGCACCCGGTCGCCCAGTGCGCCGTTGCTGTGTGCCGAAGCAGGACCGTCGGTGGCCAAGATCAGGCGTCCGCTCTCGCGAAGGGCTTGAGCCAGGGTCTGACTGTCTACCGGGTGCAGGCGGTTCAGATCGACCACGCCTAAATCGTAAGGGCTGGAATCGGCCAGGTTCAGGCAGGCCTGCACGCCAGCGCCGTAGCTGAGCAATGTCGCGTCGCGTCCGCTGCGCAGGATGGTTGCACCATCTTCTGCGGGGCGGTCGGAGCGGTTGCCGTAGCAGCTCAGGGACTCCAGAATGATGCTGGGGCTGTCGCTCTGGAGCGCCTGTGAGAGCACATGGGCCGCTTGGCTTGGGGTGCTGGGGCAGTGAACGCTGAGTCCGTCCAGGCCGAGCAGTGCGCCAGCCAAGGTGTCGGTGTGCAGGCCACCAGGAAGCTCGCCCAGAGGGATGCGCAGCACGACGGGAAGTGGGAACTCCGCGCTGTTGAGCTTGGCCAGCTCGCGGGTAACTTGCGCGAAGGCACCTGCTGCGCCCCCTACCAGCTCCACGACCGGGCGTTTTCCAGCCATGGCCAAGCCAATGGCCAAGCCCACCGTCGCATTTTCAGACAGTGGGGTCTGGATGACGCGCTCTGCACCGAAGTGCTCGAGCAAGCCTTGGGTGGTGCGGAAGACGCCGCCCAAGTGGCCTACGCTCTCGCCGAGCAGAAGCACACTTGGATCCGCGGTCATGGCCGCGTGCAGGGTCTGTCGGATGCTCTCGGCGACGCTCAGCGCGCCAGGGGCTTGGTCCATGCGGTGGGGTCCTGCTGTTTCTCGATGAACTCACGGATGAAGAACTCGCCCGCTTTGTAGCTTGATCGGACCAGCGGTCCGCTGGCCACGTAGCGAAAGCCCATGGCCCGTCCCTGCTCGGCATACCAGTCAAAAGTCTCTGGCGTAACGAACTCGTTGACCTTGAGGTGCTTGCCCGAGGGCTGGAGGTACTGCCCCAAAGTGAGGAAGTCTACGCCCACATCGCGCAGATCCTGCATGGTCTGCAGTACCTCCGCGGGCTTTTCGCCCAGGC